>Ga0265296_1000035_pt1 | contig 323302 bp, 308 predicted proteins | sample MunlanPumphouse1_FD_189073 | JGI IMG/M metagenome (GOLD analysis project Ga0265296, IMG submission 189073) | Groundwater microbial communities from a municipal landfill in Southern Ontario, Canada - Pumphouse #1 | ecosystem: Environmental > Aquatic > Deep subsurface > Groundwater | place...
GGCAGGCTGGTCGTCGGAAGAGTTACCGTGTTCCCCGGAATGTAGAGATCGGTTGAACTCAGTCGGTACGTGAGTTTATCACTGGTAGTCAGACCCGTGATGTTGATCTTGATCACCGTTCCCGGATACACCGTCGAGCCGTCGGACGGAGAGATCAGCGTTGCGGTAAACGCTGACACTGCCGGCACGAGAGCCAGGCAGAGGCAGGCCAGCACGACAAGGCTTAAAAGCAAGCTACTTGGTTTTCTCATAGTCATATAACCCCAATGAATAATGAGCATTCTATCAATTTTATATAAGATAAATCTTCGGGTTTAAATGGGGGGGGAACTGACGGATCTCTGATGCCGTTTGTGAATTTTTTTATGCTTTTCTATTCAAACCGGACCCTGAATCAAGAGAAATGCGCTTCGGATACCGTGAATTCCGGGAATAATTGCTCATCGCAAGATCCCTGTTTTACAAAAAAGCAGGAACTTTTCCACCCGGGATTCATCTTCAGCAGTTTCCCCGGTTCAATATATGGGGGGCAGTTTTTTGGGTTGTAATAATAATCGGGAATATCCGGCAATGCACAATCCGTGCCCTGGAGAAAACGTTGGTCACAATAATCGATGACCCCCTTCTTGCGCCCCCAATCCCCCATTGGGGGACAAAGGCGCAGGGTGATAACTTCCCATTAAGTTACCGGTAATATGTCGTCATCCCAGGTGGGGGCGCCTCAAGCGTGCGGGGGCGAAGCCCCAAAAGAGCGTCAGACTTTTCGAATCATTTCTACCGGGCAAAAATCCGCGTTCTATTAAGAGAATAGTATCCTTCAGGGTACGGATGACATTCTCATTCTGAAAAGATCCCACTCAATTATTTCTTCCTGATTTTTTGGGAATCGATGAAGATTCACTTCCCGTCCCTGTCACCGGGTTGAACGATGATAAAAAGGTTCATTTTGTGAAAATTATAAGAGCCCCCTATCTTCATTCTGCGGGCAGATCGTTGCAATCCCAGAGAAAGCCCTGCGGTAAAAACCGCCCCGGATAAACACCAGGAAAGAGCAAATTTTTTCCCGCGATAACGGGATATTTTTTTATTTCACCGGTTTTTGCGGGTTTTTATTTTTACGGTGGACAAAATGCAGGAAATATCCTGTCCACCGCCCCCCATCCCGGTAAAACGGAGCCCGTACAGGGAAGATTTGAGATGAGTTCCCGGCACCGGTCCTTCCCCAAAAAGACTAATCCCAGGAGTAATATATAAATAAGGGGGACGGTCTATTTTCTAGACAATTAATTTATTAATATCATTATCAATATAAAAACAATATACCTTCATAAATCTCATAAGCGGGAACTTATCTGATGACGGAAACGGGCACATACGCGTATGAAAAATCTTCGGAGGTTACGGCAGGTGCCGTTCCATCAAATACGATCGCATCACCGGACACTTCCAGGTGCGACGACCCTGCCCGGCTGAAAGGCCTTATCGCCGTGATACCGGCCTACAACGAGCAGATCGCACTCGGGTCGGTTGTCCTTCTCGTGAAACAGTATGTTGACCGGGTGATTGTGGTGGATGACGGTTCGAACGACAGGACCGCGGAAATTGCAACTGCGGCAGGCGCCGAAGTTATCCGGCTCGATCATAATATGGGAAAAGCTTATGCACTTCTCGTTGGACTCAAGCGGGCAAGGGATCTGGATTGCCGGGCTGCAGTCATGCTGGACGCTGACGGCCAGCATTATTCCAGGGATATCCCCCGACTGGCAGCTCCCGCATTGAGCGGTGAGGCGGATCTTGTCATCGGATCCCGGTTCATTGCCAAAAATGGGAATGGGAATATTCCCTTTTACCGGAAAGCCGGCCAGAAGACCCTTACCATGTTTACCCGGGTCGGGACGCAGCAGGATGTCAGCGATTCCCAATCTGGATACCGTGTCCTGAGCAGGAAAGCTTTGAACTTCCTGGATTTCAAATCCGAAGGTTACAATGTCGAATCGGACATGATTGCCCATTTCGGGGCGAATGGGCTTGTTATCAAGGAAATACCAATCGATGTGCGGTATAATGTTCCCCACAAGCACAAGAAGAATGCAGTAAGGCATGGCATGGGAGTTCTTGCCCAGCTTATTAACCTGATCAGTTATCGTAGGCCGTTGCTAGCGTTTGGGATACCTGGGTTTGTTTTAACTGTGGGGGGTTTGATCGCCGAGATGTGGGTCTTCACGGAACTACGTTTAAACAATACATTTCATGATGTCCTTGCTGTTGGAAGTGCATTTGTTCTGGTTCTCGGGATGCTTCTTGTGATCACCGCCTTAATCCTGAATACTTTAGTGAGAATTATGAATGAACGCAAATAAAATATTGCATCTTGGATTCTTTCTTTAACTTGAATCGAAAGAATTTTTATTAAAGCTTTATCCCACCAAGATTTTTGAAAAGCATCAATTGTTACCGGTTTGAATGAATAAAAAACAATTCTTTAAATTATTCCCTACCACATAATTATTTTAATAATAAGATAGTGTGATCCAATGACTACCCATTCCATACTTGTCACCGGGGGTGCCGGTTTTATTGGCACCAATCTTGTCAATGAACTGCGAAAGCGCGGTCATGAGGTCACTGCGGTCGATCTTCTCAATAACGAACGTGAGTGCTACCAAAGGTGCGATGTACGAAATTACCGGCAGCTGGAGCGCATCTTTGATATCCATCACTTTGATTATGTCTACCATCTTGCTGCTGAATATGGTCGCTGGAATGGTGAGGACTATTACGAGAATCTCTGGCAGACCAACTGCATAGGAACCAAAAACATAATCCGGCTCCAGGAAAAACACAAATTCCGGATGATTTTTTACTCAAGCGCTGAGGTATACGGCGATTTTGAAGGAAAGATGGCCGAGGATGTGATGGTCAGCAATCCGATAAAAGATACGTACCAGATGAATGATTATGCCATCACCAAATGGGCCGGCGAGCTCATGTGTATGAATTCTGCCAAGATGTTCGGAACGGAAACGGTCAGGGTGCGTCCGGTTAACTGTTACGGCCCCCATGAACACTATACCCCTTACCGCGGATTTATTCCGAAGTTTATCTACCACGCACTTTTCAACAAACCCTACACGGTCTTCAAAGGACATATGCGGATAATCGACTATGTTGAGGACTCATGCCGGACATGGGCAAATATTGTGGATAATTTTATTCCGGGAGAAGTCTATAATGTCGGGGGACGGCCGGAGTGGGAGATGGATATCAAGGAGTATTCAGATCTTATCCTCAAAGCTGCAGGCAGGGATGATTCGCTTGTGCATTATGAAGAGGCTGAACCATTCACCACCAAGGTCAAGCACATGGATTTCTCAAGAGCGGTTCGGGATCTGAAGCATGATCCGAAGGTCAAGCCCGAAGAAGGCATCAGAAGAACGGTTGCATGGATGAAAAAAATTTACCATATCGGTGAATGATCATGGACGACTACTCATCAGTTTATCAGGACTCAACAATACTTGTTACGGGGGGAGCCGGGGCGATAGGAGGAAATCTTTGCAGGACACTTGCTTCGATGGGTGCAAAAAAAGTCATTATCCTTGATAACCTCTCATCTTCCTATGAATGGAATATCCAGCAAACCCCGAACACAATGTTTGTCCAGGGAGACATTCTCGATGATGCAATCCTGAAACGGGTCTTCAAGGAGAAGCCGGATTATGTATTCCACCTTGCGGCGCATTTCGCCAACCAGAATTCAGTGGACAACCCGGAAAAAGACCTCCTTATAAATGGCCTTGGGATCCTGAAAGTGCTGCAGTATGCACAATTATCCGGCATAAAGCGATTCGTTTATTCCTCATCCGGCTGCGGGGTTTATGGTCTCGAGTCCAAAATGCCGTTTGAGGAGCATGATATTTCCATCCATCTTCACACACCCTACCAGGTTACGAAGCTTTTGGGGGAACTGTACACGAATTATTTCTACAATATGTACAACCTGCCAATCGTGAATGCAAGGTTTTTCAATTCCTATGGACCCGGTGAAGTCCCAGGGAAATACCGGAATGTTATTCCCAACTTTTTCTTCTGGGCGATGAAGGGGCTGCCCCTGCCAATAACCGGCGATGGTACCGAGACACGGGACTGGACCTATGTCGGCGATATTGTCAACGGGTTGCTTGCAATGGGTGTTCGCGAAGAGGCTATCGGGGAGGCATTCAATCTTGGGGCGGGGATTGAGCAGCGGGTTATCGACATGGCAAATACGGTCAATAAATTGACGGGAAATTCTGCCGGGATTAAGTTCACCCAGCGCAGAGACTGGGATGTAAAAACACGGTTATTATCCTGTGTGTCAAAAGCGGAGATGGCACTGGATTATAAACCGCAAATGAAATTTAATGATGGTTTGAAGGAAGTCTACCAATGGTTTGTTGAGAATTGGGTAGATATTGAAAAAAGTGCAGATAGCGAATTTCTATGAAAATTTTATTTATATATCCAAACATTACTCAGCAGGAGGGACTTTCCCCAGCAATAGCATATTTATCTGGATATCTTAAACGATGCGGACATGATGTAATCCTTTTTGATTTTACCTGGACCAAAAACATCAACAACTGTATCGATACAATTCGGAAATTCCAACCAGATATTATCGGATTCACATCCACAACATTGGATTTTCCATTTTGCCTAAAAATTTTAGAGAGTATCAAAAAAGCTGGTCTTATGATGCCAATAATTTTTGGAGGGGTTCATCCAACCGTTGCTCCTGATGAAACCCTCTCAAATCAGAATATCGACATGATATGCGTAGGGGAAGGTGAATTGGCAATGGCTGAGCTTCTAGGTAAAATGCAAAACGGAGAATCTATTGACAATATTCAGAATATATGGATAAAAAAAGATTACGGAATAATTAAAAATCCAGTAAGAAATTTAATAGAAAATTTGGATGAACTATATTTTGATAGAGAAATTTTTGATTTTGAGAGATATTTCAAATCACGAGGCAACATCGTGGATATATTTGCTGGGAGAGGTTGTCCTTACAAATGTACATATTGTATAAATCACGTTCAACAAAAAATTTACCAAGGAAAAGGTCAATATGTAAGACTAAGAACCGTCGACAATATTCTTGAAGAGATCATTTCATTACAAAAAAAATATGACATAAAAGGGATAGTATTCCCAGATGATACATTTACATTCAACAAAAAATGGGTAGAACTTTTTTGTGAGGAGTATTCAAAAAAGGTTAGAATTCCATTTAGTTGCAATGGAAGAATTGAAAATATTAATACAGAATTATGTAAATCTCTAAAAAACGCCGGATGCAACTCAATTATGTTTGGAGTTGAATGTGGTAGTGAAAAATTACGAAAAGAGCTTCTCCGCCGTAACCTATCAGATGAACAAATAATATCTGCATTCAAACAAGTAAAAGAAGAAAATATTTTGACATTCTCATATAATATGGTAGGTTTTCCATATGAGACAATTGAGGATATAAAACAGACGGTGGAATTAAATAAAAAAATACAACCTGACGAAATTCAATGTACAATTTTTTTTCCGTTTCCTGGTACCGAATTGCATGAAATTTGTCGGAAAAACGGGTGGATTACTGACAAAAAGATAATCGATTATAATTCAAAGTCTATATTACAATATGATCATATTTCGCCAGAAGAGATAAAACGTGAAAGAGATAATTTCTCGTTTAATGTTTTCTATGATTATAATAAATTAAAGGCTTATAGGTCCTTGATTATGGGAAAATATTATAATTTATATTCAAAGATCCGGGGTAAATTGCCTTTATTATTAAGGAGTTATATCCAAAAATGTACTAATACAATTTATTTTAAGACCAAATAATTTATTCAAGTGTTTGCAACTATTTGTATCTGAAAATGGTTAAGCAAATGGAAATAAAAATGGCAGACATATCAGAGTCAATCAAAAAGGATAAAATCCGTGTTAATAAAACGAGTGCCAATCGAATGGTTTGTAAATTTATAAGTGAATTAATCGAATTGAACACAAAGAAAATTATTATTCGTAATAACCGGTATTCTTCTTACATCTGGAACATTCCAAATAAACCAAAAAGCAATTCCATTTACGGCAATATTGTAAATTATGGAAATCAGAAATGGGTATTTAATTTAAAACCAGATATTGTATATCATTTTGCCGATCTGAATTCGGTTTCCCGTTGGGTAAAAAGATTTACCCCAGTACACGTTGAATAGAAATTCTGACAGGATTAATTATCCAGAGATACGATTGGGATATGAAGATATCATTGTTATCCGCTGTGAAAAAAGCCTAGAAATGACAGGGGGGGTGAAAACCGCAGATGAAATCTGATGGTATATGAAAGAGATCCACTCATCGTTTTCTGAGAGTTAGATAGATTTGTGAAGAGCGCAGAAATTAACGCTGAAGCATGAACATTTTAGTGGTCCAGGAATCAAATTGGCTTACCCGCAACCCTCATCAGCAGCACCATCTCATGGAGCGCCTCGCTGCTAGGGGCCATTCGGTGAGGGTAATCGATTATGATATTGACTGGAAGAAAAGAACTAGAATAGGTCATTTAAGTCCAAGAGCCGTATACGAGAATGTCCACAAGATTCTCCCTGATATTTCCATACAGGTCATCCGGCCTCGATCTCTCAATATTCCCATTTTTGAATACCCCGCACTTCTTATCACACATCAACAGGAGATTGTTCGGCAAATAACTGAGTTTAAACCAGATGTTATAATTGGCTTCGGGATTCTGAATGCTTGGATTGCAGCACGACAGTCACGCCGGCATTCCATTCCATTCATCTATTACTGGATTGATGCACTTGACACCTTAATTCCTGAAAAAAATTTCCAGATGCTGGGACGTTTTCTCGAAAAACAGACTCTGCGAAATTCTACGAAGGTCATTGCCATAAACAAAACACTTATGGAATATGCGATCAATCTTGGAGCGAACCCTGAAAGTACTTCACAGATAGGTGCCGGTATTGATCTTAAACGATTCAATCTGACAATTGATGGATCTGCAATTAGATCTGCATATGGAATCGGGAATGATGACATTGTGCTTTTCTTTATGGGGTGGCTTTACCAGTTTTCAGGTTTAAAAGAAATAGCCATTGAGCTCGCTCGCTCAAAGGATCGTTTTCCTAATCTGAAAATCCTCATTGTCGGGGACGGGGATGCATTTTTCGATCTTCAGCGCATCAGTCATGAGAACAATCTGGATGACATATTCATCCTAACCGGTAAACAACCCTATGAAAAAATCCCCGAATTTATTGCTGCAAGTAATATTTGTATTTTACCAGCAGATCCCAAAGAAAAGATCATGCTGGATATCGTCCCAATCAAGATGTATGAATACATGGCAATGGGAAAGCCGGTTATTAGTACACAATTACACGGAATTATGAGAGAATTTGGTGAGGGGAATGGAGTGCTTTATGCAGAGTCACCAGAACAGGTTCTTGAAGTTGCATATACTCTTGCAATAAATGGATCTATTGAAGATAATGGCATTTCTGCCCGATTGTATGTTGAAGGTCTTGATTGGGCTTCGATAACGGATTCGTTTGAACAAACAATAAGCAGGTAACATATGATGACAAATTGCTGGGCAGTAATTAGTAACAATACATACATTATTACTGGTATTGTAATTGGAGAACGAACAATTATTGGTGTAGGGGTTGTTGTACCAAAGAGAATCGGATTGAGTGAGATTGTTACTGGGATAACAGCACGGATAATGAAGAATTATGTGGAGCATAAAGATTTTTTTGTGAGCTGAATACATTATGAAAATTCTTCACGTATCAAATTTCTTCAAGCCCTCATGGGAGGGGGGGGGTCCAATAAGAATTGTATATGAAACTTCAAAAAAAATGCATGAACATGGCCATGATGTTACGGTCTATACCACAGATGGTTTTCAAAAATGTCTTAATGTTAAAAAAAATGCTCCAATAGAGTTAGAAGGATTGCAAGTCTATTATTTTAAAAACGTGTCGTTCTTTTTAAGTAAGAATTTTGCTCTCCCGATTCCATTATTATTTCCATTTGTCATAAAAAAAGAAATTGGTGAATTTGATATTATTTTTATTCACGAATTTCGTGGTTTTCTTGCAGCAATTACTGTTTATTATGCAAAAAAAAATGGAATCCCCTATTTTGTCTACCCCCATGGAAGTATCCCTAAAGGGGGAGGGGTTAAGAAAATATTGAAGGATATTTTTGATAAAATCTATGGATATTCCATGTTAAAAAATGCTACACAGATCATTGCACAGAATGATCATGAAATTGAGGAATGTAAACATTACCTTGGGAATAATGACTGCAAAAAAATTTTGCTAATTCCATTAGGTGTGAATCTATCAGAATTTATCCCAGTTCCTCCAAATGGGTATTTACGAGAGAAATTCCATTTGAAAAAAGATGATAAAATAATCCTTGTTCTCTGTCGGATCTCTAAACAAAAGGGCATACAACTTGTTGTTAAAACGTTTTATAATATCAATAAAGAAAATAAGAACTATAAATTAATAATTGTTGGGAATGATGATGGATATTTATCGGATCTCAAACAATTAATTAATACTTTAGGTATAGGTCATTCTGTTTTTTTACCTGGGCCTTTATTTGAAAGAGATAGAATTGCAGCTTATGTAGATGCGGATGTTTTTGTATTGACGCCCAACCATTACGAAGAGACATCTCTTGCGGTTTTAGAGGCTTGTGCCACGGGAGTCCCAGTTATTATAACTCACCAAAACAATGTCCCCTACCTACAAGAATATAATGCAGGTTATGTTATTGATTACAATCAAAAACAACTGGAAGATTGTTTAATTCAATTGTTGTCAGATAATGAATTAAGAAAAACCATGGGAAAAAATGCAAAAAAACTTATTGCTGAAAAATTTGATATTGATATTATAATAAAATTATTAGAGAAATATATGGCGGCATGCACTCATTTAAACATATCCCATAAGTGATATCCCTCCTCAAATAGAACGATAATCATCACTTTTTCATGTTTGTCAATCGCCAATTTATAAGGTGTACCAATTACAGAAAATTTTTTATTGAAATCTCAAATATTCATCAAAAAAGCCCTAGAACTTTCGTTTATGTCACAGGTCTTCCAAAGAAGCAGGATATCAACGTACTGAATACGCGGGCTTCATGTTCTTTTTGCTCTGTAGAAAGCGTTGGTCATAGAGCTCGATGACCCCTTTCTTGCGCGAATGAGTCCCCCGTTGGGGACAAAGGCGCAGTGTGATGCCCTCTCGTTAAGTTACCGGTAATACGTCGTTATCCCACGTGGGGGTGCATCGAGCGTGCGGGGGCAAAGCCCCCGAAAGCGTCGAATTTTTCGAATCAATTCTACAGAGCAGTTCTTTTAAATCAGGTTGCTGTGGAATTCTCAGGATTATCCTGCAGAGATTTGCAATTATGGATATCTGATATCACCTATCGGCTACCGGTTAGCGGGTTGCATATGAAAAAGAACTGAATAGTGAATTATGCTCCTCCCCTTAAGTGGCAAGATACATTTCAATACCAGATCTCAGCGTCATTCGGATACTATATCGGCGATAGGTGGGGTGAATTATTATTCTCTGGCAGGAGCGCCTTATCACATAGGGGGATTTTGCAAATAAACTCCCACAATTTCTAAGCTTGTATGATTATTAATGCATAATAAAAAATTTACCGGTGAAAATATGCTGCTATGATTTGATTGAGCTGCGAGTTCATCCCAGGAGCGGGACATATATTGCGTTGATTCCAGACATATTGACGAGACAGGTGACCTTTTCCAGTGAGGCCCGTATCATCTATCAACACCCACATGCTCTCCCATATTGCCCCAAGATTTTGTTGGGAAGTGACTTAAGGAGGGAATATCACTTAGCGATCCTGTTTTTTTTGGGCAAACAAGCTCATATAATATGATTAATTGTCAAGACGGTTATAATAACGATCGTTTCGTTACAACATTAATTTTTTTCAAGTTGCTGGAAGATAGCATTATATATAAATAACCTCTCGTCAGAAATATTATTGTCATAGATTGGATATTGCCGGACTTACAAAAGAGGGTCGAATTCACATAATCGGGTAGGGGGGCAATTATTTAAAACGTAATCAGTTTTAACTTACAAACACCATAATGTATGAAAATAATTATCAAAGAATTTTAATGGTTTGGTTCTATGACGGTTAAAGAATTTTATACAGAGATGTATGGGGAAAAAACCCACACACCCGATAATCTTGGATTTCTGTATAAAAAATTGAAAAAATATGCGATTACTCGCGACGAAATGTGCTATATGTATGCACCTAACTGCGAAAGAGTTTTGGTTGTTGGTTGTGGAAACGGAGAGCTGTTATTTAAATTAAAAGAAAAATGCAAATGGATTTTCGCTATCGATATTGTCGATGAACAAATCAAAAAATTGCAAAATAAAATTCGCGATGATCCATCTACCTTACTAATAGTCGCAGATGCAAATGAAAGACTTGATTTTGAGGATAATTTTTTTGATGCAATAGTTGCCTCTGCGGTGTTGCAACAATTATTTGATCCATATTTTTTCTTCAAAGAATGTAGGAGATTACTTCGAGATAACGGAACTTTGATTATCAATGTCCCGAACGTTGCATTTTTTCCAAATCGATTCCGTTTATTATTCGGACTTCTTCCAATAACATCAAACCAAAGATTTTGGGATGGTGGACATCTTCACTATTTTACAAGAAATACCTTAAAACAATTATTCCTAGACATGGGTTTTGAGGTATCAATTATTACCCACGGGGGAATTTTTGGCAACTTCAGAAAAATTTGGGGCTCCCTTTTTTGTGGCGACATCTTAATTGTTGGGATAAAAAAATGAAGATAATACATGTTATTGATTATTTTCAACCTAAGTTAGGTTATCAAGAGACGTTTCTGGCAAAAAATCATCTTGAACTGGGTCATGAAGTTCATGTAATAACCTCTGAAAGATATAACCCCTGCCTATATGCAAAAAGTAAATGTATTCCAATTTTAGGGAGTAGAATTCAGGAAAGTGGTTTTTTTAATGAAGACGGTTTGAAAATATGGCGACTGAAGATTATATTCGAATTGCATCATCTTCTCTGGATGCAAGGACTTGTTAGAAAGATTCGTGAGATAAGCCCGGATTTAATAATTGTTCATGGTGTTACGAATCTAGCTGCAATACAAATCGCGTTATTAAAAAAACGCGGAACGGGTTTTAAACTCATTTATGATGATCATGCTACATTTGTAAATAGCAAAAGTTGCCTATATCCGATATTCCGATATTTTTTTTCAGCAATCATCATCAACAAGGCAGATGCCTTTGTTGCGATTTTACCCGCGACCCAACAATTTATGACAAAACAATACGGTATCCCGAAGAACAAAATACAAATAATTCCCCTGGGCGCAGATAAGAACAGATTCTGTTTTTCCGGATCAGCAAGAGTATCTACAAGGAATGAACTGTGCCTCCAAGAATCGGAAACCGTCTTCATATACACGGGTAAAATTCAACCGGAAAAAAACCTTAAACTTTTATTTGATGCAATGAATATTTTAATAAAAAAAAGAATCTGCAATATAAAACTACTTATTGTGGGAGATAGTCCAGACTTATTTATTAATGAAATTAAAGATTATGCGGTTACATTAAAAATTGATGGATCTATAATCTGGCACAAGATGGTGTTGAATAAAGATTTAAAAAATTATTATTCCGCAGCAGATATTGGGGTATGGCCGTATGGAGCTTCAGCCAGCATGCTAGAAGCGATGGCATGTAATCTTCCGATTATTATTAGTGATTGTTCAGAGGTTACTGATTTAGTAGCATACGATAACGGGTATTTATTCAAAGAAAATAATGCAAATGATCTCTCCAGCAAAATGGAATTACTCCTTAATAAGAATTTGCGAGCTGAAATGGGGGAAAAAAGTAGGAATTACATTGAGGAACAATTAAACTGGAGCATTATTTCTCAAAAATTTTTAAATCTTGTTGAAGGTCCATCATATGACAACAATAGTTTTTAGGAATCCTTAAAGAATGAGGTTATTCTTGTGTTTATTAATGGAATCGGGAGAACAAAATTCGGGACTCTCTCAAAATCTTTGATCGAATTAACATATGAAGCGATGTTCAACGCGATCGAAGATAGTCCCCTCGACATTAAGGATATCGATGCAATTTATGTCTCTAATTTTTTAGGCGGACCTTTGAATGGCCAATTACACTTTAATTCAATAATTGCGTCACTTCTTCCATCACTCAATATTCCAATTATTCGCATAGAAACCGCATGTGCTTCAAGTAGTGTTGCGTTAAATCAGGCAATGAACTCCCTGAAGAAAACACCCAATATTATGATAATTGGCGTTGAGAAGATGACTGGAACAAAACTCATCTCTCCTGTTGATGCCATTGCCATGGCTGGAGATCATGAGCATGATTACGAACAGGGTTTAATATTCCCTGCGGCGTATGCAATAATCGCACAACAATACATGAAGAAGTATCAGATTGGACATGATGTTCTTGAAAGAGTATCATATATTAATCATAAAAATGCAAATCGTAATCCTTTCGCTCATTTCTATCATAAATTAGTAACAATGGAAATGATAAAAAAGTCACAAATTGTTGCATCCCCGTTAAATCTTTTTGATTGTAGCCCAATATCGGATGGTGCAGCGGCAATTATTATTTCAAATAAAAAATATGATGACAGAGACATTAAAATTTTAAGCTCTCACATTGCTACAGATACTATTTCATTAACACAAAGAGCAGATATGACATCTTTTCCAGCAACAAAAATTGCTGTTGCCAGAGTCTACAAAGAAACCGGAATTTCTCCTAAAAAGGTCAATATTGCAGAAGTTCACGATTGTTTTACCATCAGTGAACTGCTGGCACTAGAAGATCTTGGTTTCTGTAAACCGGGAGAGTCATCCCGTATGATCGAGAACGGGGATATTTTAATTGATGGAGATCTTCCTGTAAATATGGATGGGGGATTAAAAGCCAATGGCCATCCGATCGGTGCAACCGGACTCGCGCAGATTTATGAAATCGTTACACAATTACGTCTGGAAGCGGGATCGCGCCAGGTAGATAATCCTGAAATTGGTTTAATGCAAAATGTTGGAGGTATTGGAGGAACATGCGGGATTACCTTACTTGGGAGGTAACATGAAATATTATTGCGTTCATTGTAAAAAATGCTGGAATCATCCTGTAGAAAAGTGTATTTTTTGTGGACATGTAATCACCAGGGTTAAAGAAACCTGCTTTAAAGTAATTGGATATTCAGAAGTTTTTATCCCTTCAACGGGAAACGAAAAGATCCCTTATTTTGTGAATTTATTAGAAGATAAACAGGGTCATAAAATATTTCAGAAATCGTTTCATCGATATAACATTGGAGAAATTATCGACCTTCAAGTGGATATGATTCAGAACTACCAGATTGGTATTGTTGGATCAGGAATGATGGGGGTTCAACTTGCCGCCTATATGATCCAAAATAAATTCCCGACAGTATTAAAAACGCGATCAGAAGATCGCATAAAAGCAGTCCAGTTAAAAATTCAAAAAATCATCTCAAAGAGGATGAGCGAAGAAGAAGTCAAAAAATGCTTGCAAAACTTAACAATTTCGACAGATTATAACGCGTTGAAAAATTGTGATCTCATTATTGAAGCAGTTGCTGAGGATATTAATCTTAAAAAGGAGATATTCAAAGATCTTTCTAAGATATGCAAATCTTCAGCAATTTTTTCCACCAATTCCTCTTCTCTTTCAATTGACGATCTTGCTGGTATGACAGACCGACCGGAAAAGTGTATTGGTATGCATTTTTTCAATCCAGTTCACCGGATGAACCTAGTGGAAATAATAATTGGCCATGCAACCTCCGGTAAAACAAAAGATAAAATAACAGACCTCGTTTTGGCGATTAATAAGAAACCGATTATTGTAAAAAATAGCCCCGGATATGTTGTGAACCGGTTATTACTTCCACAAATTAATGAAGCGATTTTTACACTTGAAGAGGGAATTGCAACCAAGGAAGATATTGATAGCGCGGTAAAGTTAGGTCTTAATCACCCAATGGGACCATTTGAGCTAGCCGATTTTATAGGGCTCGATATCTGTCTCTCAATCATAAATGTATTGTATAAAAAATTTGATGATTCTAAATATCGCCCATCCCAATTACTGATAACAATGGTTGAGCAGGGAAAATTAGGGTTTAAATCGGGTCAGGGATTTTATAATTATGGTGATGATTGAAATGTTTTGGAGAAAGATCACATGAAGACCGTATTATTTATTTCAGCACATGCCGATGATGCAATTCTTGCTGCAGGGGGGGTATTAAAAAAATACATTGAACAAAAATATGATGTCCATTACCTCGCATTTAGTATTGCCGAAGATTCGGTACCTGAAGGATTTGAAAAGAATATTGTAGAGTCCGAATGTCAGGAATCACTTTCATATTTAGGTTTACAGAAAAAGAACATACATATATTCCATTATAAGGTCAGAACCTTTCAAAAATTCCGCCAGAGTATTTTAGATGAAATAATTAAGTTAAAAAAACAAATAAAACCGGTTATCGTATTCACACCTTCAACGCAGGATATTCATCAGGATCATGAGGTTGTTTGTAAAGAAACAACAAGGGCTTTCATGAAAGCCTGTTCGATTTATGGATATGATTTTCCTTGGAATAGTCTGTACGAAAGTAAAATAAATTTATTTATTGAACTTAATGATTATTATTTATCAAATAAAATTAATGCTTGCAGTTTTTTTAAATCACAATTATGTAAACAAAATAATTGTTTAACCTCGGAGTATATCACAAGTCTCGCTATTGAGAGAGGAAATAGAATAAATAAAAAATATGCAGAGTCATTTGAAATAATTCGTGAAATCTGGGGGGTTGATGATGATCAATTGTATTGATGTCGCTGATTTGAATAGAGGTAAAAATGTGGTTATTGAAGAAGGGGTGACATTACGCGGAGGAAAATTTTCGATCGGAGAAAATACAATTATTAAAAAAGGAACGGTTATTGATGTATCAGAGTCTTTTTCAATTGGAAAAAATTCGATAATTGGAGAAAATAACATCATTCGGGGGAGGGACATCAATATTAATCGTGAATTTTATTCAAATCATGATAGTGAAATAGGGGGAGGAAGTTGTTTTGAAAAAACATCCAAGTTAACTATCGGATATTGGTTTCATATCGGCTCGTATTCTATAATTAATACTGCTGCAAAAGTCACGATTGGTAATACTGTAGGACTTGGTCGGTTTACAAATATATATACCCACGGTGCATATCAATCCATTTTTGATGGGTATCCTGTATCATTTGCAGAAGTTTCTATTGGAAATAATGTATGGATTCCCGGAGCTACTATCAATCCTGGTGTAAATATAGGGAATAATGTGGTTATTGGTGTAGGATCTGTCGTGTTGAAAAATATTTCATCAAATTGTTTGGCTGTTGGGTCTCCCTGTAAAGTTATTAAAGAGAATGCTTATCCCAATCCCTTACCTATCGATAAAAAAATCGAAATTTTTAATCAGATACAAAATATGTGGGAGTTGGATTTAAAGACAGAAAAACCGGGAATCTATAAAATTGATAAGGCATTTATTAATTTAATTGAACATTCTTTTTCAGGAGAAATTAGTCCAAAAAGTGAAAGATGCCGTAATTTGTTAAGACGATGGGGAATACGATTTAAAGTTGATTGCATTGAGGGGGAATATCATCCGTGGTCAGATCTTGAAAAAAATACTAATTGCTAACATAGAGAAAATATAAAAAGGAGTTAAAGGATTATTCAAAATTTTCATACGGCGGAATAACAATAATAATAATAATAAAAGATAAAGTAATAAAAATGAAACAAATGCCTTGAAGACAGTATAATTGGCAGAATATTTCTCAAACGTTTTTTATGAGGAGGGGTAACCTATGGACAATAACAAAGAATGCAAGAAAAAAATTTTCATGATCCTACTTCATGATTTTGTATATCCATTTCTTGATGCCCGAGTATTTAAAGAGGCAAATAGTCTTGTAAACGATGGTTATGACGTTACAGTTTTATGCTGGTCGGGTATTGATAAAAATAAAATAAAGGAAAACCATTATGAAAAAATAAAAATTAAAAGATTTCCTAAAAAAACCATGCTCTCGCAATCAATGTCAAAAACATTTTTTTTATATTTTTATTTTATATTTAATGTGTTAAAATTTGTCTCCAAAGAAAAGCCAGCAGTCATTCATTGCCATGATTTAGATACACTACTCGCAGGTGTATTACTAAAAATTTTAAAAAAGACATTACTGGTATATGATGCTCATGAGGATTTTTCCTGTACTTATGAGGCCATGTATCCTGACAAAAAATGGGTATCAAACTGGATTCGAATTTATGAAAAAATATTGATAAAATTCCCGGATCGCGTAATTGCAGCAGAATCAGGATACACACAAAATTTTAAAAAATATTATGGGATTACTCCAGAGATAATTAAAAATTTTCCAGATATTGATTTTTTTAATCCTACTGGGAATCTAGAGCCAGTGATAACCGAAGCAGTTTTGAAAAAAAAAGTTATAATAACTCAAATCGGTGCAATCTCTCCAAATCGTGGATTGTTGGAATCACTTGAGGCACTTAAATCTCTTAGAGATAAAGTATTTTTAATACTTATAGGTTCAGTTTCGGAAAGTAATCAGAAAATAATTGATGATACGATAAAAAAAGAGGGGTTGAGTGATTCAATACAAATACTGCCAAAAGGAATCGAGCATCGTAAAACACCAGCATATTACCGGGCTAGTTATGCAACAATTGCTCTGCTTCATCCTATACCAGCATACCTGACGTCTGTACCAACCAAGCTGTACGAAAGTATTGCATGTGGTGTTCCTGTAATAGCGGCAGATAATCAATATATAAGGGAAATCGTGGAGAAATATCAAGTAGGATTGTGTGTAAATTCACAGGATCCCTCTGATATTACTGAGAAAATATCCTGGCTGATACAGAATCCTGACATACGGGAAAAAATGTCAGAAAACTGTATGAATTTGGCAAAAACCAAGCTAAACTGGAAGATATCAGAGAGTCAGTTATTGAAAATTTATCATACTATCTGTCCCCACAAAGATGCGGATTCTCAAAAACGCGTCGTAACCTTTTTGACCTGTGATTTTATTCATCCTTTTGTCCATCCCAGAGTTTTCAAAGAGGCGATCTCACTAACCAGGAATGGTTATGAGGTTACAGTTGTCTGTTGGTGCAGATCTGACAAAAAATTACCCAAATTTGAAGAGTATAATGGAATTAAGGTAATAAGAATTTTTCAAAAAGAGGTTATAAATTCTTGGCCGTTTTGTTTCCGCGCCCTATTCTATTGTCATTATATTATTGAAAGTATTATTATTTCTATAAACATTAAACCTGATATCATTCACTGTAATGATTTGGATACCCTTGGTATCGGTGTGTCCTTGAAAGTACTTATTAAAAAACCTGTAATTTTTGATTCTTTTGAAGAGTATCCACTGATGTGGCGGGCAATGTACCCGAATAGTCAAATAATTTTTTCTTTATTAAAAATATTTGAAAAATATTCGATAAAATTCGCAGATAATGTGATAATTGCTGAAAAATTATATTCTGATAATATTGAGAGGAAATATAAAATAATTCCTCATCTTGTCTGTAACTATCCCAACCTTCAATATTTTAACCCATCTGTTGATTGTTCTTCAATCGTTGAACAATTTAAATTAAAAAATAATATTATCGTATCTGTCATTGGGGGTATTGGGGACACTCGAGCAATTAATGAATTACTAGAAGCCATGCAATTTGTAACCGCAGAAAATGTGAAATTATTTTTAATTGGGAAAACAACCAAAGAGGATTCCAAAAAAATTGAATTAAAAATTTCAAAATTAAATCTTAAAGATAAAATAATTCTCTTACTTGAGGGAGTAAAATATGAAGAAATACCTAAATTTTATAAAGCATCTGACATAACGGTAGCTTTGCTATATCCGATTCCAACATATATTACTTCTGTACCAACAAAATTATATGAGAGTCTGGCAGTAGGGGTTCCCGTAATCGCAGCTAATAATTCACAGATCAAACATATTGTCGATAAATTTCACGTTGGATTTTGTGTAGATTCTAAAAATGTTAAAGATATTACAGATAAACTAAATTTATTAATTAATGATAAGCAATTACGTCAGAATATGGGAGGCAATGGATTAATCGTGGCCCAGCAATTATTTAATTGGAACATATCTGAAAAAGAACTTTTAAAGGTATACGAAGATGTAACTTAACGAAAACGATGATGATTGATTATCTCATTCACCAGTTCAGATTAAATAAATCAAAGCTGTTGACACCAATGAGAATAGATTTGAATGAAAACGGTATTTATACCGTAAAAAAAAGCGGTTGTATCTGGTTATCAGCACAAATTTCTCAAAATTTCATAGTGTTATTCGATGGACATGTAAGAGTCGTGCGTGTAATTCTGTCAGGATGCTTTTTATAGGATTGATTATGAGAATACAGTATTCTGTTATTAAAAATAAATTAAATTACCTTATTGCATTTCTTGGGGTTTTTTTAGGATTGATTACAGCGTTTTTTCTCTATGTAAGGTCTCCTGAATATTCTCTGTTAGGTGTAATTGTAGTAATATTTTGTATAATATATATTATAATGGCAAAATTTAATAAAGTCGCAGTACTTGCAGAATTTATTCCAACAGATACTCATAAAATATCAAAATTACTCAATATAATTTTTTTAATTTCTTTTGTTTTGATATTATACATCCTAATAATTACGCTGTATATCCGCCCGATTGAATTCTTCTTTCTGATTGCGATAATAAGTGGTGTTATTGGTATTGAAATTTTAACTCTCCAAAATGAGAGAAAGTATAATATTTATTTAATATTGGTAAAAATTATTACTCTATCTATCCTTCTGCGTTGGAGTTTATATTATATTTTTCCTGGAAGTTACCTTGGAGTGGATCCGTGGTTTACTGGAGTGCTTTACACAGATATTGCGGAAAATGGCTTCTTAAATATGGCAATGGGAGGATATTATTTCAATCCTTTGCATCATGTACTTGTTGTAAATATTATTCACCTGACTGGTTTGAATTCGTGTAATGCATTAATTTTTTCGATAGCGCTGATTGAAGCGGTTAGTGTAATTTTTATTTATTTCACCGGAAATCTGCTCTTTAATCAGAAAGTCGGTTTATTGGCAGCTCTTGTTCTGGCGGTAAATAATCTTCATATCTGGTGGGGGTGGTGGCCGGTTGCACAAACGTTTGGCATCGTATTCTTTTCAATTATTTTATGGGAAATCGTGAAAATTCATAAAGAGAATAATTTAAAAGATAAAGTAATACTCACTCTCTTTTTCATTGCGATAATTTTTACTCATACCGTATCATCGTTCGTTGCGTTTATTGTGGTTGGTTTTTACGTTGTGGGAAACTACATATACAAGATTTTTTTCGAAGTAAAAGAAAAAGTTAATAAGAATTTGTTGTTTATTTTGGCCGTTTTTGCTCTTATCATCCTTGCACACTGGATTTATTATGCAGGTACTTTCACATACTTTACCTACATGGGTTTTGGAAAAACGCTTGTCTCTGGATCAGCCGCATCAACTATAGAATTAACCCAAAAGATAGTCCCTGTTTTAGAATTAAATAACAAATTGTGCAGCATGCTTTTCTATGGGTTTTCCATTGCCGGATTGTTGGCATTATTGAGCGCAAAATTTATTGATAAATACCGGTTCAGCTATACATTTGCAGGAATCTCATTACTGGGAATGATATTTTTGAATACTTTTTTGCCAATTCCCGTAGAAATTCTCATCGGAAGATGGTTTGTTTTCGTTCAGATATTACTTGCAGTCCTTGCAGCACTGGGTATTTTTCTCTTGGTAAATTTTTTTTCCGGAAACAAATCAAAGATTATTACAGTGTTTGTTTTACTATTTGCAATTTCTTTTTTAATGACTACAAATACCATTGCCTCCTTTGATTCACCATTGTATCCGGATTATTTAAAAGACCGAGCCGGGCTGAAAGAGTCGGAAATGCGGGCAACAGATACAATTTCATTATTTGCTGACGGGAATATTAAAATTGATGAACTCGGCTCACGCTCGTTGAATGATAATTATGCACATATGGAGCAATTTAAAAATCCCGTGAAATTATTTAATTACAACGATATTATAGGAGGGTTTACAACAGATAGTAGTCTGGTAATAATCCGAAATGCGGTGTTCAGGGATCCAATGACAATCTTTTATCCAGATGGTAGCAATAGACGTATTATCCTGAAAAACGTTTTTTCGGGCAATTCAAAAAACAAATATCAAAAAATATATGATACGAATTCAGCGTTTGTAGTTTTTACATAAATATTAAATGATTATTCGAGATTCGCACCTCTCTTTTTTAGAATCTGTGATATTTTATACAGCGCCTTTTTTGGAAAATTAAGAAATTTTAAACCGGGAACTAATACAGGGATTGCATTAATTGTACCAACAAGATATTTTCGATCCCTTGCAGGTTTTATTCCGATATCAGTCAATATCCATTCTGCATTCCATGCATTAAAGGAGTATTCCCATCCACCAAGCATTTCGATGTTCTTTTTAGCTTCGTCTCCACAAAAAACACCCTGCTGGCCTCCTTTATGATGGGAGTAATCGTGATTTTGGTGTACTGCCAGGATTTTCGGGGTCCCATCGATAACTGGTATCTTATGGGATTTGGCGTAATAAACCATCCAGTTATCCCAGCCGGGTCGTCCCACCGAAAAAGGGGGTATATCCTTAAAAGTACCTTTAGGGAAAATAAAGTAGTCCAAACCTGCGGGTGAATGCAGTTTTCCTGTGGGCATGATTGTATCTGTTAATTTTTTCTCCCACAGGACATCATTGAAGTTAATTGACTGGATTATATCTGCATCAAATCGCTGGCCAATCATCAGATACTTTTCAAAATTAATTGCTCGTATATACGGTAAAATCGTTCGAAATAATATAATATCAGAATTTACATAGCAGAGGGTCTTATTTTGACTATATTCTTGAGCCAGCTCAAACATGGAATTGATATAAGGAGTGCCATATTCATTGCATGCAACATTTTCCACATGAACCAGATTATTGGCAGATGAGATTTCAGCAGTTCCTTCCTCCTTGCCGAAAAGAATGATCTCACAATCCGGAAACATTTGTGTCCAGCTCTTAATCGCATTTTCCTGAATTATACCAATATGCCCTTTGAACGGCTTTGGCGTTGTGAAGAGTGTTAACATACATTATCCCACACTATTTTGATATAAGAATAAAACAATACTCACCAAAGAATATTTCATAGGTTTCATTGAGACGGGCTTCATTATCTCCCTGAAGAAATCCTTTTTTTAAGATATTAACATGCTTTTTGGATAATAACGTGTTTTATCCGAGAGTATTTCATTTTGTCGAATTCCCAGATATTTCGGTCAGAATTTCCGGAATTGTCGGATACGGGTTTGCGGGGTGATTCCTGCGTTGAAAGATGTCTGGATTGTATGAGCCATCCTCCTCAATCCAGTCAATTTGTTTTTCCAGATGATTAATGTCGCCAACAACATACTTTGGATTATTTTTTGAAATTGTTTGTGATATCGCAAAAAAACCAACCACGAACGCATAATTGCATGCGGATCGTGCCTCAAGCAATGATGTTGAAGCACAACCAACGATCCCTTTATATTCACAAGCAATTTCCCTAATAGGGCTATCTACATCCATTACGGTTACTACAATCCCCTTTTCCTGCAGATAAACCTTTAATTCCTCTAAATAGGGTCCACGTTCCCTAGGATGTGGTTTGATATGTATCTTTTTTGTATTACTTTCAGATATGACAATTTGCAGATCGCGATACAAGAGTTCTGATTGATTAGCGGTCCCATCATAACCGCTCAAACAAACAAGCACTATATCAGGTTCTGGCTGCTGTGCTAAGTGACATCGACAGGTACCTGCAAGAGGGTGTTGCGCCAGGTATACTTGGGAATTTTTGTAAAGAGATCTACAGAAAAGTTCTGAGAATTTTTGACACACAATTATATATTTAAAACTATCTGTGTCAAAGTAGGTGGGATTGTCATATTTGCGTAGCGGAAACACTTTTTGAACGAATAATGCCGGAATAAAATAGTGATCAATAATATGGGTAAACCGGTTCAATAGTCCGAACCCATTTATGGCGTATATTATCCCTTTTTTTATGAATTGTGACTTTGAAGAGCTTTTTAAAAATTTTGAATATATTCCGAATATTGGGTTTTTTTTCACAAGGGATTCTGAAATCTCATTTTGTTTAATAGACCACGGAAATGCCACATTTTTCATCAGATCTGCTGCCGGTTCTCCATTCATTATACCCTCAACAAGAAACGGGTGTGATGTAGCGGTAGAATATGTATGTAAACCTATGCGAATACACGCCGGAGGAAGCGTACAATCTATAAGATACCTCTCCCAGACATAAATTGATGAATCCCCAATAAATATGTCAAATGTCTGCTTACGAAGATATTTTATTTTTAATCTCATAAAAAAATGTGTTTTGAAGACGTTTTGGTTTCCCGTAGAATTATTAACATAAACGGGAACAACAAGATAATCAGAAATTATTTTTTCTTTTTTCCAATGCACAAGTTGTTCGGAAAAATTATCATTCAAAAAAAAATTTGTGGTTATTACAAAAATATCGAATGAATTACTAAGTTTGGGAATGAGTGGAGTTATTGCTCCATAAAAAATATATGGGTTAACAAAAGCAATAAGAATCTTTTTCTTCATCAATTACCTCTTTGAAATCTCTTTTTTATTAGGTTATCATCACACATTCTAAGTTTATCTGATGTTCAACATAAGAAATATTTGGGAGTTATCATAAAAAACCGGCGAATTCTCGAGTTGTTTAAATGAGAAACTCCTTTGATATAAATGTTGAAAACCACATTGAATCTTGAGGGCAATGTCCAATAACGTACACGGTAATCCAGTCGATTGCCGGTTTTAATATCCTAAAATGATTCATTCTCTGCTTCACCAGTAGATTCTTCCGCAATTAATATTCAAAAGGGATCCTTTGATCTTGGATGATGCATCCAACACCATGAAGAACATAGCACAATCACATGTATCTAAATGAAACAAAATGTCCTTTATCAACGACCCCACAGACTATAATTTGACGAATCCCCTTTTTAATAGCAGTCCATAGGGGAGATCAGAGAAATCACGGAAAAAATGATGTTAAGATCATTATGCTCCGTTGAGAGTTCCGGTTCCAAACAAACTAGTTTTTCGTTTCATCTGACGGATAAAGATCCATTATAATTTATATAGTGCAAAAGGGAGTTCACACGGTGGGGTAGTCCATATAAACATCGCCACTAGGGACAATCGCCCCCCCACGAACACCATCTTTGATATGAACAACCATTATCCAAGAACATTATTTTTTTAAGATTCCATTATCGATTTATAGCAGGGATATTTCAATTCCGTGTTCATATTCAGTTTAAAATTACGGACCACGCAAATATTTATCGGTCCTTTTTTAATCTCAATCATTTCCGGACTTTTCTGAGCCGCAGTAATTCCGGGTCACGATCAAGCGTCCGGATGATCTCCAGTGTCGTCCAGTAAGGAGCGTTCTTTTGCGGCAGCTTATGGACGAGTTTGCGTACAAAGACCAGGTCTTCATAAAAATCTATGTCAAGTCGATACCCGGGCCTATGGAATACAGAAGAAGCATATTGCAGTTTGCTTATATAATCGCAATTATTATGGAGATATGTAACTACGTGTTCGCGATATCGCATATCCTTTACTTCATTGTCGAGGCGGAGTAATGTTTCAGCACTTACCATCTCAACTCCAACACCATCCGGATGCCCAGAGGCCGGCCCAAGGTTAGATGCATAATCGCATGGCTGATTTTCCCAGAAAAAGGTAATCAGCTTATCGATCATTTCCGGGTCCAGTAATGGATTATCAGCAGCTGCCCTGACAATGGCATCTGACGGATATGCCTTATATGCCTGAACAATTCTCGCCAGAACATCCAATTCGCTACCTCGGATCACTTCTACACCGCATCGCTCCGCGATAGGGATAAGACGGTCATCAATCTTTCTTGTAGAAGTGGCAAGAATGATTTTTTTCGGAATTTTTGATTTCGTAATCCTCCTGAGAATTAATTCAAGAAGCGAGTACTCTTTCCATACCGGCATCAGACTTTTTCCAGGAAGTCTGTGCGAACCCATACGGGCCTGAATAATAATGTTTGTGCTTGGCATAATCATCTGGTTTGAGTTAATACAAAAAATGGTTTGCTGTACAAAAATTTCGCTGAATGATGTGAATAACGATAAAAAAAGATTGATCTCGTTTTCATTAAGAATATATATTCAGGTGGAAATCATAATGGTTTAACATATTATGCAAAATCCAGCATTTCCAATAAAAATTGAGGCGGTTATTTTCGATTTCGACGGAGTTTTTACAGACAATAATGTTATTGTCGACGAGACTGGTAAAGAGTCGGTAATTTGCAATCGAAGTGACGGATTCGGAATCGCAAGACTTCAAAAAATGGGATTACCTCTTTTGGTACTGTCAACTGAAAAAAACACTGTTGTTGGCAAACGTTGTGAAAAACTTAGCATTCCCTGCGTTCAGGGTATTGAGGATAAAAAAACTTTTCTTGCTGCGTGGCTAAAACACCAGAAAATTGATTCCAATAATGTGATATTTTTGGGAAATGATGTCAACGATACTGAATGCCTCACTTATGTAGGATGTGGTATCGTTGTAGCTGATGCACATGAGGATGTAAAAAAGATTTCAAAATTTATTTTAAAAAATAATGGGGGAAAAGGTGCAGTCCGGGAGTTATGTGACTTGATTCTTGCAAGAAACTATCCTTTTTAAAAAGGCTTTTTGTTATTTGCGTCCAATTTTTTCAAAGAGATTGTACCTTTTGATAATCGCTGTAGATTCTTAAATGCGGATATTCTCCAGCGTATCAGGAAACCAGAAAATTAAAATCTGAATTTTCAGGTAGAAACATACATAATAATAATTAATATTAGTTTTGATAAACTATATTGATCATTGCTATGAAATTGAATTTTGAGCAACTGAAGGAACCCTATTTTATTGGGGAAATTGGAATTAATCATAACGGGGATATCCAGATAGCAAAAAAACTTATGGATGCGGTTTTTGCATGTAATTGGAATTGTGTGAAATTTCAAAAGAGAAATCCGGATATTTGTGTCCCAGAAAAGCAAAAAAAAGTAATGCGAGATACGCCATGGGGGAAGATGACGTATCTGGATTATAAATATAAAATCGAATTTGAGAAAAAAGAGTACGATATAATTGATAAATACTGTAAAGAAAAACCTATTGATTGGAGTGCATCTATATGGGACATCGACAGTCTGAATTTCTTATTAAATTACGAAGTTCCATTTATTAAAATCCCCTCAGCGTTACTTACCAATCTTGAATTATTAAAAGAAGCAGCAAAAACGGAGATACCACTTATTGTATCAACGGGGATGTCCACATTGGATGAAATAGATGCTGCAGTGAACATTATTACAAAATATGGCGCCAAACCCGTCCTCATGCATACAAATTCCAGTTATCCAACCCCACCTTCTGAGTTAAACCTGAATATTATCACTGTATTAAAAAATAGATACGATTGTATAATTGGATATTCTGGTCATGAAATTGATTTGGAACCGACAGTAGTAGCAGTAGTTCTCGGTGCCAAAGTTATCGAACGGCATATCACCCTGTCACATAATTTTTGGGGAACCGATCAAAAAGCAAGTTTAGAGGTTCATGGAATGGATATTCTGAAAAAGAGGACAAATGATATCAATATCATATTAGGCTCTTCAATAAAAGAGATAACACCAAGTGAATTGCCCATTCGGGAAAAATTAAAAAATTCTTGATATTTTCTGTTTCACACAAAATCAGTTGAATCAGCCTGAAAAATTGAAGTTAGGAAATTATTTCTAATCGGCATTCAATATATTATTAAAACTCTGAATGGTGGAAGTCTTGACAAAAGTTCTATTTGTATACCCCAATAAAGAGGGTTATCCAATTATTCCACTTGGAATTAGTGTATTATCTGGGATTTTGAAGCATAACGGGCATATCGTCGATTTATTTGATATTACATTTATGGTTCCGGAAAAACTGGATCATAATGCGAGAGAGAAAACCGGACAAGTGATCAAGGTTGAAGTGGATAAATATTGGGGTAGTAGAAAAGAATTTGATATTCCCCAGGAATTTCGAAATAAAATTCTCGATTTCCAACCGGATTTAATTGCATTTACCATTGTTGAAAATAATTATGGGTGCGCAAAAAAATTGTTTAAAATTGCAAAAGAAACCAAAAAAATACCGATATTAGTCGGAGGTTTATTCCCTACCATTGCGCCTGATTTTTTTATTGAGGATGAGAACGTCGATATAATCTGCGTCGGTGAGGGAGAATATGCGGTTGCTGAATTAGCCCGGCGACTTGATCAAAATGAAGATATTTCAAACATCGGGAATCTTATCGTAAAACATAACGGAAATTTTATAAAAAATGATTTTTACGAATATTACAACTGGCAACCATTAATGTTTCAGGATTGGGAAATATTCGACGAGAGACATCTCTTCAAACCCTTCATGGGAAAAATGAGAAAAACGGGATTTTTTGAAATCTCAAGAGGATGCCCATTCAATTGCTCTTATTGTATCAATAAATTAAGTCAGGAAATTTTTAAATGTCTGGGAAAATATAACCGGGAGAAACCTATTGAATTGGCTATTAAGGAAATGAAATTCCTCAAAGAAAAACATAATCTGGAATTAATTTTTTTTAATGATGAGAATTTTTTAACAATGAGAAAAGAACGACTTATTGAGTTCTGCAGGGAATATAAAGATAAAGTTGACATCCCGTTTTTTATCATGACACGGGCAGATAGCCTTGTTGATGAAGAAAAAGTCAAACTTCTCAAAGAAACGGGTTGTATAACAATTGGTATTGGTGTAGAGTCTGGAAACGAAGATATCAGGATGAAATTGCTGAATAAAAAAATACCGAATTCGGTCTATGAAAAGGCATTTGAAAACTGTCACAAATATGCATTACGTGCTAGCGCAAATATCATAATCGGCCTCCCTTTTGAAACTGAAGAAAATATAATGGAAAGTATATCTTTTTGCAAAAAACTAAAAGCCGATGCAATATCACTTGCAGTATTTGCTCCATATTATGGAACTAAATTGAGGGACATTTGTATTGAAAATGGATTTATTGACGATATATATGACCATAACATATCGATAATTGATCATTCGATATTAAATATGCCCCAACTTAGTAAAGAAAGAATAAAGGAATTGTATTATAATTTTATGAACATTCAGGCATCAATCAAATAACCAGGATAAAAAAAATTGATAAAAAACATATCTCAGATAATCATTATTTACAGCATTCTACGGAATTAAGATAGATATCTGTCATAATTAATGAAGGGTTTTTATGGCAAAATATCTAAAAAGAGATTTTTTTTTAATTTTTGGAAATTAGTTTTTTTAACACGTTTCTTGCATCAGCAAGAGTAAAATCAACGGGATTGTTGGACAATGCAGAAGTCAGATCAAGGCCCCGCTCTGCGAGTGCTTCAAAATTTTGTGTGTTTATTCCAAAATCCGTCAATCCTTTCCCTAAATAACGCATCGCAAAATAATTCTGTAACTGCTCACAGAACAATCCTGACTTTTCATATGGATCAACGATTTTTTTATCACATCCGTCAATAACGTCATAAAGGTCTGCATACGAAGTACAGCCCCCTTCAAAATTTATCCTGACCACCTCGGGTAGCACCAACGCAACTGCAAGACCATGTGGAACCTTATGATAAATCCCCATTGGATATGCCAGTGAATGACCTGCGCCGGTATTTGAGTTATGGATTGCAAATCCCGCTAAATTCGCACCTACAAGAATATTGCGCCTTAATAACAGATTTGACTTATCATGGAATACTTTCTCAAGATTATTAAAGATTAGTCTGAATGCCTCACGGGAATACATGCGGGTAATGGTATTGGAATTTTTTGCAGTATATGATTCAATAGCATGTCCCAGTGCATCCATTCCTGTAGAAGCGGTTACGTGATCCGGCAGGGTAGTGGTAAGTGATGCACATAACAATGCAAATTCCGGTGCAATACACGGGCTGCTCAATCCTCGTTTAAATTTGGTTCTTTCGTTAACAAGGACCGCACCTGGAGTGACTTCACTGCCGGTACCAGCAGTTGTAGGGATCATCATCTTCCTAACCGCGTGGATAATAGGTTTTCCGGTCCCGTGATAATCCACTACTGAACCGGGATTAATTACCATTGCCGAAACTGCCTTTGTCAGATCTATTGTACTGCCACCGCCAATACCAATAAAAAAATCGATATTATTCTGGCGGTAATGTTCTGCAGTTTCATCAACCAGATGGGTTGTCGGTTCAAATGAATCAAAGTACTTAGGGAAAATTTTTGTTACAGATCCAAGTTCATCAATCAGGTTCTTGATTAGCCTGATATTCAGAACGTTATTGTCTATTAAAAGTCCCACATTTTTAAATTTCTCCTGTTCTTGTAATGCAAGTACAGTCTCTGAAATATCTTCAGACATTATTACTTCGGTTTTTGCACTGAAGCGAATCAAATTAATGCTCCTTCTTTCTTATGGTTTGTATTGATTTTATTGTTGATTCAATCATATAATCAAAATTCTGCTCATTCATCCATAGATGGAAGGGGAATGATACCATGTTGTCGAAAAATTTATCTGTATTTGGACATTTTGCCACTCCAAATCCCATCTTTTTAAACAGGGGATAACGATAGAGTGGATAATATTGAACAATTATTTTGATTTTATACTTAAAAGCCATTAATTTTATAAAATCATGACTCGTCCCTGTTTTACTAGTGAATCTTGCTGGAAGAAGATGATATGCATGTTTTCTATTAGGAGGTACCAACTGAAATTGTAATTCGGGATAATCAGCTAATGCATCTTTAAATTTTTTCGCTCTTTCTGATCGGATTTTATTCATCGAATCCAGTTGCTTCAAAAGTGAAGAGGCAAGTGCACATGGGGGTTCTCCCAGGCAATAATTATATGGCCAGACACCTTCAATGTCCAAGTCTACATTGCTCATTGCAGGAGTCCAGTAGTTCTCCTGCGAAGCAAACGGACGTATACCATTGTGTCTTAAGCCGGGAACTAACTTTGCCGATTCGTCAGATTTTACGGTAAATGCTCCCCCCTCTCCGAAAGTGGTGATATGCTTCTGTCCATGAAAACTATAGGCTCCAAAATCTCCAATCGTACCAGCTTTTTTACCATTTAATTCTGCACCGAGTGCCTGTGCAGCATCTTCAACAACAAGACAATTATGTTCGCGGGCAATTTCCATGATATTATCCATATCCGCCATAAGTCCGTACAAATGGACGGGGACGATTACCCTTGTTTTTTTAGTAATCAATTTCCTAATTGAATCCGGTGAAATAAGAAATGTATCTGGGTCGATATCTGCCCATTTTATTTTTGCACCGATACTTCCAAAGGGTATTGCAGTAGCACAAAACGTATGCGCCGGAATAATTACCTCATCGCCTTTTTTCAGGTTACATAATTGAGCAATAATATGGAGTGCGTTTGTACAATTCGACACTGCAAACGTATTAGAAGTCCCAAGATATTTTGAAAAATCTGATTCAAAAGTTTTCAAATACTTTCCCTGAGTTAGTGGATCTGAATTTTTCATGGAATCTACAACAGCAGCAATATCGTCTTTGGAATAATCCAGTGCCCGACCACTCCAATCAATAATAAATTCATTCAAATTTTTCATATCCATTCAGCTCTTTTTAGTTTAATGCATTAAATTGGTTTACTTGTCTCAACAAATATGATTTTTTCTATCTTCATGCGATTTCAGTGGATTTTGTCAAACAACACCATGCAAAATACCTATCCTTTTTTTATATAGTGACGTGCGCCCCTGAATTTAGTTTTCCCAAGGAAATACAAGTTATAAAAATCATCAATTATAACTTTTGCTTGATTCATATCTCCTGATGTATGGGAGTAATGATCAAGGATTAAATCACGGTTTGCATTAAATAACAATTGATAAAAAGTTTCATCCGGTATTTCTGTAAAATTCACAGTCATCAAATCAGAATTTTTAAATTTTTCGAAGAAATCATCCGGTCCACTCAACAAACCTCTGGAGATGGCATCATTATATAGTTCGCTGCCGGGGAATGGAGTTACCGGTCGAATAGTTCTCAAATGATTATAGGTATTGAATTTCTTGATGAATGAAACATCTTTTTTAAGACTTTCTTCTGTGTCGCCGATATTCCCCCAAATGAAGTTGAGACCGGCACCAAGATGATATTTAAGTGCTGTATTCATGGCGTTGGTATTATCTTCGACTTTCGTGTTCTTCTTCATCAGATCCAGGACATTCTGGTCCATAGATTCAAAACCAAAGTTTGCCATCTGGCATCCACTACTTTTCAGACAGGCAGCAACCTCATCATCAAAAGTATCGACACGTACCTGGCAATCGTACTTGATTTTAATATCATTTCTTTCAAGGGCATCAGCAAACTCAAAGATTTTCTTTTTGGGATATGTGAATAATTCGTCGTGCATTGAAAAATAAGAGATTCCATATTTTTCATTCAATTCAATTATTTCCTGAATGACATTTTTTACACTTCGGAATCTGAAACCCTTTTCCATACGATAGCAAAAATTGCATGCATTAATGCAACCACGACTTGTTATAATATCCAAGGCTTTGTCATTTTTATCCATACTATAAAAATTAAGGCAAGAGCTATATTCCTCCATAGGAAATAAATCCCATTGTGGAAATGGAATGGAATCCAAATTGCGGATCGGCTTTCTTCGTTCATTTATAAATATGTGATCCCTGTCTCGATACGCAATGCCTTTGATCTTTGACAGATCTCCGGTCTCCAACTTGCATTTCAACAAATCAACAATTGTTTCTTCAGCTTCACCGATTGCCACAATATCCGCTTTGGTTCTATTTAGTACAAATTCCGGGATAGGTGATGGCCCTTGTCCTCCAAGAACCAGCCATGCACTTTTTTTATTTTTATTTATAACATTACACAAATCCAAAATGGTTTCTTTAAATCGTGCAGCTAAAAAACCCAGCCCGATGAGGTCAAACCGGTTTTCACGCAAAAAAGATGCCAGCTCTTCATTTGAATAATGAAATACATCCTGAGAGTAAATCTCGACAGATGATCCATTTTTTTTTAATACTGCCGCTAAATACCCAACTCCGGATGGAAAATAATTATCATCCTGGTATAAATCATGAATTATGAATAATACTTTTCCATTTTGTGAAACATCCATTATAATTCCTCTAAAATTTTAAGGTTAATACCATATTTATAATTACCATTTAATTTCTTTGAGCAATTTTTCAATACTTGAAACAATATTTTCTAAATTTTCATTATAATTAAAATTCTCTACCCAGTCTCCTTTATCATTATGAATTACACCAGTTCCGGTTTTTTTCATTAACTCATTAAATTCGAATTCGAGTTTTTCATGATCAATTTTATTGTTAATTATGTCATTAATATCAATTTGTGGATTATATAAAAAAACCCCTGGTAGGCATTTATACCATGCATTCCCAAAAATTAAAACATTTTTTCCCCCGGTAATAGCTTCCCATCCGACGGTACCAGTTATGGTTGATGCAAACATAGAATTCTTCAAAATATTATATGTATTCATAAAGGGATCAACGAATACAACCTTTTTAATCGCCTTAAGACGCATATAAAACCATTTATCTCTCATAAAAACGGTTTGTGCGGGATGTTCCTTCACATAAATGAACCAGTCATCTGGGATAATTGTACTAAGCCTTTCAATTGCTAATAATTGATCAACATATATTCCACCAATAGAGGACGTTGTCAGTTCCGGCTGTAGGTGTAGTGGGAAATAAACATACTTTTTAGATAAATCTGGATTTTCATTGATCAGATCTCTCCTAAAATTCTTCGAGATGATGTGGTCTCTAACTTTGCCAAAATCAGAATATATTTGACTTAATTTTAAAACCAAAATATCAAATTTGCTTTGTTTAATTATTTTGTATGATATATATTCATGTATTTGAGACGAATTGTCATCGTTAACAATGGTTTTTTTATTGGAGTTTGTGAGTGTTTTTTTTAATAGAGCTGATGATAAGTTAACAAATTCTTTCAATCTTATGCGTCCACATTTGAAAAAGTTATAACCTGTGGGGGTTCTAAGACTGAACAATACATCAGTATCATTAAAAATAGTATAACTTAATTTCTTTTCAGATTTGTTTTCAATATGCATATAACCGGGATTATTGAATTTGGGAGTTTCATTAAATAATCCAAAATCGTCAATGTCAAAGACACAAAAGAATCTTCCAGGGAAAATTGACATCGTCAAAATTAATGTTTTAATGCCTTGTTCTTTTGCAACATAATACAGTAGGGTATCCCACCCATGATGAGGGATATTGGGAAATATTACTAATTGCACTTTATTTTTTGACAAAATTTCAAAAAAAAAGTTATAAAGAATGTTATACATATTTATGAAGTCATGATATTTTTTATCGGCAGAACTATCGAATCGGGAAAATTGATCCACGAATTTATTATAAGATAATTTAAAAACGTTGTCATATATACAATCTGGATTTTCACAATAGTTTTTATCGATATCTGCATTATAGAGAAAACCTTTCCCTGAATGTGGATCAAACCAAGGTATATCTTTAATGGATACCCTTTCTTTTAATTTTTTTATATAAAATACGTTATTATCTTCAAATAAACATATTAAAGGTTCTTCATATTTCATTATTTATTATTTTACGTATCACTATAAGTTATTATCTCCATAAGAAAAAAACTCATTTGCAGAGATGAAAGTGAACTGTTTACAATCACTCAATGATTCCTGAATATTGTAATCGTCTCTTAAAAAGGAAGAACTAATCATTAAATCAAAAAGAGAGATGCAGAGACACCAAAACGAAAAAAAACCTATATGCTTCATATCATATTAGAGTCTGATTGTTGACAATCACCTAATAATTCGTAATCCGACCGAAGAAGACCATATTCAATCATATCGAGAAATTGGCCTCCCTTAAATACAGCCTGCCGCCGCCTACCCTCCTCTTTCATGCCTAATGAGCAAGCAAGTTTTTGCATCGCAATATTATTCACAAAAGTCCCACACTCAATCCTGTTCAGATTCATGGCAGAGAATCCATGGTCGATGATCAGTTTTGCTGCTTCCAAACCAAGGCCTTTCCCCCAACATTTACGCTCACCGATTATGATTGCAAACTCAGCAGACCTATATATGGAATGTATTTTCTGAAGAGAGATATTGCCGATATGCCTATCGCCCTCATTTAATACAACCGCTAAAATCAGGTCGCTCCCCGATTCAGATGTATTTTTTATATAATCCAAAGCATCATTCCGGGTGTAGGGAAAAATATGATGACTGTTTCCATGACAAATATCTTTATCATTGAGCCATCGGATATAAGACCCTTCAACATCTTTTTCATTCATAGGCCGTAGATATACTCTCGGGCCGACAAGAAATGCGGTTGAAGAAAACATTATAAAATTTCCCCTTTGTGATTATTGACTTTCTCAAATGCAGTAATAAAATCGTCCAAATCATTCCGAGTGACACCTGCATGGCAAATGTCGGTATGCATGAGCTCGCTGTAATACATACGCTCCGTGATAGGGCATATACCGGGATTATAATTAGCATGACATTTATTCCCGGGATAGGTAAAAGGAAATCCATCCTTTCCAAATGCAATCCGCTGTTGGTAACAAGGCAGAAGGTACAATGGTTCCTGGTACCCATCATTTACTATTGGTATTCCTTCAGCATTCAATGCAGCAATATACTTCTTACGGGAAATTCCAACTTTTTCAGCAAGGAAAATAATGGGGTATACATAATACCCATGACGTACTTCAGATCTCACGTGGGGGGGAATAATGCCAGGAAGATCCATCAGGTGTTTTGTCAGATAGTCAGCAGCGTTAATTCTTGGAATGAGTAGTTTCTCAAGTTTTTTCAACTGTTCGATCGCGATAGCGGCTTCAATTTCAGTCATACGGAGATTAAAACCAATCATATTGACGATGTTTTTTACTCCTTTGTCTTTTACCACAACCTCAGCATGGTTCCGGATTAATTGAAGCCGTTCTGCATATTCATCATTGTCTGTGACAACAATACCCCCTTCACCGCAATGAATTGTCTTGTGATAATTGAGGGAATAAACCCCCATATCGGCAAGAGTTCCGGCGTACCGACCCTTATATTTTGCACCTGGAGCCTGTGCTGCATCCTCAATAACGACAAGATCATGATCGTGGGCAATATTCATAATCTCATCCATATCAGCAGGATGCCCGAAAATATCAACGACAATTATTGCCTTTGTAGAGGGTGTGATACATTTTTCAATCGAATCCGGGGAAATGCAGAAAATTTTCGGATCAATATCAGCAAAAACAGGAGTTGCACCGTATACAAGAGCTGCAGTTGCAGATGCTGTCATCGTATAAGGTGAGACAATAACTTGATCTCCAGGCCCTACACCCGCTGCACCAACAGCGGCATAGAGCCCGGATGTTGCGGAATTTACACTTACCGCATGTTTAATTCTGAAATATTGCGCCCAATCCTTTTCCAATTGACGAACCCTTGGTCCACCATAAAAATCCGGAGACCATGTGCCCAGATATTTTGATAATACCGTACTGTCGAGTACCTCATTAACTGCCCGTTTTTCTTCTTCCCCAATGGTGACATACTCGGGAAATGGAGTCTTCCGGACCGGCTCCCCACCGTTAATTGCCAATTTTGTCATAGTGTTCTCCATTACTATCTGTTTCAACCATCATCTGATAAATAATATTTACAATCCGATTTGTTGCGTGACCATCATGTTTGAACTGTTCCACTTTTTTTTTCATTTCAGATCGGATATAAGGGTCTATCAATGCTTTCTTAAGTGTATCATAAATTTTTTCCTTCGAATATACCGGAATACTAAAACCATTATTATTCGTGGGTAAGACATCTTTAAACCGTAGTTCCGGCTGGAGGCTAACCACAATACACCCCAAATAACAGGCTTCAACAAGAAGTTCAGTAGTCATTCCAATTACAAGATCAGATGCCATCACAATATCTCTCGGATTACCCTCTTTGGATACAATAATCCTGATATTATTGCTTGTAATCTTTTCATAAACATCCGTTTTTTCCCTTGGATGAGGACGGATAAGCAATGCTATATGTTTGTTGCAGTCTTGGGATATTTGTTCCAATGCAGTAATAAGCTGGTTTATCACACTTATCTCGGTATATCCTAAAAATTGTGGGTTGGATTCATCCTCGCCAAAAAAGATGGAAAGTGGTTCTGATACAAAAACAATAAATAGTTCATATGAATGGATATGAAAATAGCTCCTGATTTGTTCCCATTTTTGATTACTAAAAGATGATTTAAATTCTGCAAGGGCATCAAAAGCGGGCTGTCCGGTAATAATAAGTGTATCTGGATGAAAACCTTCCGTAATCATATCACTATATGCCATCTCATCCATTATTGCGATTTTATCGGGAACATACTTTAAATCACCCTCATTTTCACTAAATCTTAGTGAATAAAGACACCAGTAGTCCAATAACGACAGGCTAGGAATTTTTAATATTCTAGCAGCATGAATAAATTTAACTTCAAGTCCGATAGGGTCAAAAGAGGTCCCTGTAACAATTATCTTTGGTCGATTACCTTTTAAGAAATCCAGAATTTCAGAATATGTAGTTTGTTCATCAAGTGAGGAAAATGAAATATTTTTTTTTAAAAAAATATCTGCTGCCTGACGATATGCAAAAACCTGGATCTGTTCCTTTTTTTCTGAATGCAATTGCAGGATAACCGGAACAAGAGCATTTGCTCCACCGGGATCACCGCAAATTAACTTTATATCGGGTGAAAATTCTTTTGACATATCATAATCCCAATTCCACACTATGTCCGGAATCAACAGACGAACATACTGCACGCGCAATTTTTAGTGCGGCAACCCCATCAAATCCTGAGCACTTTGGGGTCCGACCGGTCTTGAGACATTGTACAATATCTTCTACAGCATACAGTAAAGCGTCTTTCAAAATGTCAGTAATTGTATCTGAAAGTTGAAGAGAGCGATATCCAGAATAGTACGGACTGTCTGTTATGCGATATATTTCGAAACGATTATCGGTATCTTTAATATAAACACGACCATTTGAACCAAGAATATCCATTTCAAAAATACTGAATTTTGTCTCATCGCAGGAATGTAAATATGCACTTGCTCCATTAGAGAATTTAGCATATGTATCAAAGGTTGGATCATCATTTTTTTCCTGACGATTATCGTATCCCCTCACACATTCAAATTCTCCGATCAAAAAACGAGCCAAATCAAACCAATGTGTGCCGTTGTGTACTGTGCCTTTTGTATAGTATCCATTTATCGTCTGGATATTACCAAATGTATCAGAATTTAAGTATTTTTTTAATTCACAATATTTTTCTGCAAACCGCCGTGTATAATTCACCGCAAGAACAACACCTTTGTTTTCTGCAAGATTTGCCAAATATTCTGCATCATTGACCTTAAAAGCCAGGGGCTTTTCCGCAAAAATTGCTTTTACATTCGACGAGGTAAGTATTGTCCGGATAATCTCAAAATGCGTCTGATCAGGAGTGCAAACACTAACAATATCTGGTTCAGTTTCAGCAATCATCTCCACATAGTCTGAATATCCACCTGAAATATGCCATCGTTCTTTGCATTTATCTAATTTTTTCCGATCTTTGTCACAGACAGCTACTAATTCTGTATCGGGGCAATGTTCATATGCACCTGCATGCGTGTAAATATCCTTAATTCGTGGATCATCTGCGAATTCACTCCCAATTTTTCCACATCCAACAATTGCCGCCCGGTACACCATTATCTTACCTTTTTTTGTTGTATATTCCGATTTAACTCAATAAGGTCTTTCCTTTTTTCCAGAAGATCCACAATGTCATCGAGTGTGAATGTGGGATTTCTCGGATATAATAATTCATAAATTGCGGTGATTAACTGGTAATCTTCTTGCGTATCCAAAGTCAGACGCATATTCCAGTATTTTTCCGGCAAATCACTTTCTATGTTAAAAAGGGAAAAAATTTCCGGGTGCTCATAAATGTATAGCGACACATGTTCATGATCAATCGGATCCTGCGTAAGTCTTGCGACTTTTTCAAGTACTGCTGTTGAAAAAACCTGGACATCCATCCCAATGGGGTATGTCTGTTTCAATACATTACTCACATAATCGATGTTTTTCTTCTGATAAATCCCGATAACATTATCAACGACAATTGGATCAATCAATGGGCAATCTCCAGTGACTTCGACAATAACATCAACCCCATTTGCATGAGCAGATCGCAATACACGATCAAGCACATCATCTTCACTTCCCCGGAAGCACCCTACTCCAAGTCTGTGCGTTAAATGCTCGACAACATCATCGGTGTGGTTTTGTGTTGTTGCGACAACAATCTGATCAATCAATTTTGCCCGCTTTAATCGTTCAATCATTAATTCAAGCGTTGGTCTGCCAAGGATGGGAAGCATGACTTTTCCTGGCAGACGCGTGGAAGTCATACGAGCTTCAATAATTGCAACCGTTTTCATGATTTCAGACCTTTCTCACATGCAATAATTATTCAATTATTTCCCATGTTAAGGGTGTACCGCAAATAATATCCCGTGCAGCTTTACGCCCAAGGATGATATCTAAATTTTTTGTGGGTAAACCATATGCCGGTCGAATTGAACGGACATTCTTCTTTGTAAACAAATCTCCTTTTTTCATATCCCTGACAACAAACAACGATCTCCGGAAAACCCGACTTGCTTTTTCATGCTCACTCACTTCATAGCAAATATCCCCAAGTGCCATTTCAGTTTCACGAATCGCCTCAACCATCGATTTAAATTCATGCGGCTCAAGAGAAAACGCACTATCCGGCCCGGGCTTTTGTCGTGAAAGTGTGAAGTGTTTCTCCACAATACATGCACCAAGAGCAACAGCTGCAACTGGTACGGAAATTCCCAAAGTATGATCCGAAAGCCCTACGGGAATATCAAACATTTGTACGAGGTGAGGTATTGTGCGCAAATTCATTTCTTCCGGCAGAGCGGGATATGCACTTGTGCATTTAAGAAGCGCAATCTTATCATTCCCCTCATTACGAATAACATGAACCGCTTCCTCAATCTCTGCAAGAGACGCCATACCTGTAGACAGAATCACAGGTTTGCCGGTTTGTGCGATTTTCTGGAGTAACGGGATATCAACGATTTCAAAAGAGGCAACTTTGTATGCAGGAACATCCAGCGATTCAAGAAAATCCACTGAACTGAAATCAAATGGTGTCGAGAAGACATCCATATTGAGATCATTTGCAAGGTTTTTCAGATCAGATTGCCATTCCCATGGAGTATAGGCTTCCTTATACAGGGAATAGAGATTTTTCCCTTCCCAAATTGTCCCTTTACCAATTTTGAAGTATTCGTTATCGCAATCGATAGTCATCGTGTCTGGGGTGTATGTTTGAATTTTTATTGCGTCAGCACCTGATTCTTTTGCTGCATGTATCATCTTCACCGCTTGATTGAAATCCTGATTGTGGTTTGCGGAAATTTCTGCGATAATATAAACTGAATTACCTGCACCGATCGATCTTTGATTAATTGCAAATTTCGAAGACATTTAGTTCTCCCGAGTTGCTTATTGGATATGGCGAATCAATTCAAAGGCTTCAGCTGCTTTCAAACCCGAAACACTCCCCCATCTGTTTGCGATAGCACGCAATGCTTCAGGTGATCGCGGATGGGGGTATTCCCGGTTTTCCTCATCATATAGTTTCATTGCTTCAATTTTTGTTTCAAGAGTTTTAGTTACATTGACAAATATATTCGGCTGAAAGCCCTGTCTTGGGTTCTGGAATGTCCATTCAGTTGAGGAGGGCACTTCATAAGCCAATACGGTTTTTACGGATGAATTTTCTAGTGGGCGGGTTGCAATTAACGTGGCTCGGTTCAGTAAAACATGATCCAAATTTAAATCAGCTGAATGATGAGTGTATACAAGATCTGGATGAATTTTTTCCAAATGCTCTTCAAGAATTTTTACAATATCCAGCAGAGGGACAGTATCAAACCTATTATCCGGTAGATCAAATATCTGAAGATCCTTGGCACCCAGAAGTTTAGCTACCTCGTGACTGTGTTCATGAAGATCCTGGACACTTCTTCTATCTGCATCCTCTCTGTGGGGATATCTCGAAGTGATTCCCTCGCCAAGAATTACTATCGATATGTGGTGGCCTTCCTTTGACATGCGGGCAATAGTCCCGCCACATCCGAGGACTTCATCGTCGGGATGTGCTGCGATAATCAATATACGCATTTTATTCCTCAATTTTTGTAATTTTCACATCACTTATGATTTGTTTATCATAAAGTGTAGCTCTGCGGAACTCATATCGAAAGCCATTGTGTTCAAAAAAAGCATGCGGGTACCCTTCCGCATCCAACATTCTAATAAAATCATAGTGCTGACAAAGTGATAGAGAAGAGGGTATTTTACTCTGTGAAGGATTTCTGCGCTTGAATTTTACAACATTTCCATATTGAGGAGCCGGAGATAAATCGGTTTCAATAATTTTTTTTATCATCTCAGCGGATAAAAGGGTAGCCCGGATATAGATCTCTTCTGCACCCCCCTCAAGAGAGAGTTCCTCTTTGAGATAAACAGGACCGGCATCAAGTTCATGAGTCATCTTCAATGCGGTCATTTTTGTTTTGCGATGTCCAGATAAAATCAAATTTTGAAGAGGACTGCCCCCTCTGCCATAAGGAACATCAGTCATATGAAAACAGACACACTCGAAATTTTCTAATAGTTTATCAGGAACAATAGATGACCAGTGAAGAAAGAAGATATATTTCGGTTTAATATCGTTTAAAAGGTTATCATCAAGCTGATTCAATTCATCAAAAAAGTACCATGTTCCGGGAAATTTTGAAATTTTCTCATTGAAGACTCGTTTATTCCATTTTTTACTTCCGACGACGACATACTTCAAATCAGCAAATCTCATATGATTTTCCTCGAAAGCATAATAGTGTCAAAATTTTTTATTTTCATTTTTTCTGGAGATTCAAAATTACAGGACCAGAACGTTTTTAGGGAACTAATATTTTCCTTTTTAATATATGCTATAATGAGGGTGACGTTGCATATCCTTAAAAGCATTTCTATGCCCTGATTGAGGATCCTTTTTGCATAACCCTGATTTCTCCATTTTTTGTCTATGCTGATATCAACAGTCGCAATATCATTAATTAAATCAAATCGTATTTGTCCAATAGGGTTATCATCTTTATCCAGACCTATAAAAAAATAACAATTAGGATCGTTAATTTTTTGAGAGAACCATAATTTATGTTCTGCAATTGAAATATGTGTTGAATTAAATGCAGAATTTCTGACTATGGGTTCATTTGCCCAATTTAATATGGTAAAACAATCGGATTTCCTTACCGTCCTTAAACGAACAGGATCTGAATTAATATTCATTATCGCCCGTGAAACACCCTCCCCATCAACAAGCTTTTTAGAATTTTTTGACAGGTTAGATCTTATTTTTTTTGAATTAATTACTTTTATTAACATATTTAATATTTCGTTTTGGGTCAATATTTGACCAACACCCAGATTAACGGCAGCATTCTGTGCACTTATCCCCCAGATTACCGGTTTCTGATTCTCTGCAATGGATAATGCAATAAATGGTGTACCCATGTATGCAAGTTCCCAGCAGGTGCTTCCCGCAGCAGAAATCGCAATATCCGCCCATGCCATCAACTCTGGCATATTCTCTGCATTTTTTATTAATGTGAAGTTTGAAAAACCATTAACCGTTTTCTGAATGAGATTAAAATGTGGATTTGTCTCCCCAATAACAACTTTCACTTCAAGATTATCAAGATCAACGGTTTTCGCTGCATCAATGACTTTAAGAGTAATATTATCAGGATCACTTCCCCCAAAGGTAACAAGGATCTTTCGTGCAACTTCAGGAACATTACGATGCCAGTTGGACCATTTTAGAAATTCTTTCCTTATAAGTGCATATTTTGTCCCTAGCAGGAATCGCGTGAATGGTTCATACTTCGGATAAAATGACATGTCTGCATAAATATTCTGGTTAAGAACGATGTCTGCATAATAATGATCTGCATGCCCGTAATCATCAATAAATAGGAGATTTAATCCGGAGTTCTTGATCTTTTTTTGGTATTCCGCTCCGAAATGATACCCATCGACAACAATCCAATCAGATCCATATTGATGAGCTATCTTAACTGTTTCATCTGCATCACCAAATGTTCCAGCCTCATGGCTGATACGGAGGAACTGTATTCCATCTTTTTTCAAGCGAGCTTCTAACCCTGGTGCATCAAACGCAGAAGCAAAGAGAACCTCTCCGCGAGTATCCTGCCAAATTTCTGCAAGAGCAAGGCATCGCATGAAATGCCCAGATCCGATTTTCGGAGTGGCATCAGCTCGAACGAGGAGATTTTTTTTCCTCTTCAATCCTAAAGGACCTCCTTTTGCTGAGTATTTTGATTAATCAATTGTAATTCCGGCTTTTTGTCCATCAGTTCAAGAGCATCATACCAAGAGAACTGATTATTTCCAAAAAAAGAATAGATTTCATTTATAAGTTGAAAATCTTCCTTTGTATCCACAGTCCATCGTAGATGGGATACATCGTAATTATTCATAACGCCTTCAACTTTGAATTTGTCCGGGTTGCGTAAAATAAATTGTGTTACATGCTCCCGCAAGGCTGGATTCGTATCGTTGATCCAAGAATGTTCAAGTGCTGAAAAGCTCATTACTTCAGTATCCAGTCCCCGTGGAAAAGTCCGTCGGGGAATAAAATTACTTACATAATCCACATTCGGGTATTTATGGATAAACTCTCCCACAACTTTATCGATTATTGTCGGTTCAATTAAAGGACAATCGGCAGTGAGCCTGATGATAATATCGGCATCGAATTGTTTTGCACATTGGTAATAGCGATCAAGAACATCCGGTTCACTGCCTCGGAAAACGTGCCAATCGTGTTCGATACATAAGTTTACAATACAATCATCCGATGGAGAAGTGGTTGTTGCAACAACAAGAGAACTGATTCGTTTCGAACGGACAATGCGCGAGAGTTCATGAAAGAGCATCGGTTTACCGATAAGATTCATCATCACTTTTCCCGGGAGACGGGTGCTTCCCATCCTTGCCTGCACGATTGCGATAATTTTTGTCATAGACACGCCTGAACTACTTTATCCAACGCAGTAATGACATCCTCAACATCCCGTTCACTCATCAACGGAAAGATTGGCAGTGAAATGATCTTGTTATATGCAGCCTCTGCGAGGGGGCATTGCCCGGGGTATGTTCCAAAATTATTCTGATAATATGGGTGTAAATGAACCGGGATATAGTGGACATTTACCCCAATTCCTTCAGCCCGAAGTGCCTTGAAAATAAAGGTCCTGTCACACTTCTTAATTTCTGTTAGATTAAATTGAACAACATACAAATGGTACGCATGGGAAACATCTTTTCGGACTTTTAGAGGGGTTATACCGGGTATGTTTTCTAATGCCAAAGTGTAGCGCTCTGCAATTTCCTGTCGGCGTGATATCCATCCAGGCAGTTGTTTTAACTGACTGATACCAAGAGCGCACTGAATATCGGTCAGCCGGTAATTATAACCGAGATCAATCATTTCATAAAACCATGATCCCTGTTGTTCGCGCTGCCTGTGATCAGTAGTGATTCCATGATTCCGGAATAATCGCATCTTTTTAGCAAATTCTGGATTTTCCGTGGTAATCATACCCCCCTCCCCGGTGGTAATATTTTTTACCGGGTGAAAACTGAATGTATTCAACTCCGCAAGGGTACCTACCGGACGATTCTTATAGCTCCCCCCGAGTGCATGACAGGCATCATCAATTATCACGAGATTATGACGGTTTGCGATATCAGCTAGCCTATCATAGTCACATGGCTGACCAGCATAATCAACCGCGATAATAGCCTTTGTTCTGGAAGTAATCAGATCCTCTATTTTGTTCGGATTTATCAACAATGTATCCGGATCCACATCAGCAAAAACCGGTCTTGCCCCTTGGAACACTACGGAATTTGCCGTGGCAGCAAACGTCATTGTCGGAACAATTACTTCATCTCCGTTTCTTATCCCAAGAGCATACATAGCAGTATGAAGAGAAGCGGTTCCATTACTAACTGCTATGGCGTCTTTTGCCTGTACATAATGTGCAAAAGTCTGCTCGAATTCTGCTACTTTTGGACCTGTTGTTAGCCATTCCGAGGTTAATACCGAGATTACAGCATTGACATCTTCCTGTTTTATGCACTGTTTCCCATAAGGTAACGGGGATCTTCGGACCGGTTTGCCGCCATTAATTGCAAGTTTTTCACAATTTACATTCATCTTTCCTCAAAGGGGATTGCATAATTATTTCTAAAATATTCTGTCTTCTATCTAATAGTTAATTCAACTGACTCGTTAAGATTTGTGTTGTTCATCCTGACAGGGATTTTTTGTGCAGCCAGATACTTTTTTGCTTCAAGGGGGGTTTGTTCAGTAAAATGATAGATACTTGCAGCTGCAACCGCACTCGCATTACCGTGAATGATTGCTTCATGCATATGAGAATAACCTCCTGCCCCCCCAGATGCGATCACGGGAATTGCAACAGAATCTGTAACAGATCGAATTAGATCGATATCATATCCCTGCATAGTCCCGTCACGGTCTATTGACGTTAGAAGTATTTCTCCTGCACCTAATTTCTCCATCAGTTGTGCCCAGTCAATAGGATTCTTTCCGGTTGGAACGGTACCAGAGCATTTGTAACATTCTTTTCTGTTATTACTCACATCCTTTACATCAATACTTGCAACGATACATTGTGATCCGAACAATTGGGCTGCTTGCCGGATGATGTCTGGATTATCATAGGTAACTGAATTCAATGCAACTTTATCTGCGCCTGCACGCAGAAGTTTTTTAATATGCTCTAAATTTTTAATACCGCCACCAATTGTCATGGGCACAAAACATTCACGGGTAAAATCAGAAATGGAAGTATAATCCGGATTACGGTGTTCCTGCGTTGCCAGGATATCAACCAAAATTATTTCATCGACCTGTCTCATTGTGTAAACTTTTATGGCAGGCAGAACAGGACCAACACGCCGCCAGCTGTCAAAATGGATTCCTTTAACCAACCCTACATTTTTCCAGAGCAGAGTGGGGATAACACGGATTTTTAACAATCGCGCACCTCAAAATGTTAAAAAATTATTAATCAATGTCAAACCTAATACGCTACTTTTTTCCGGATGAAACTGAACCCCCCAGATATGCCTTTCATTAATGGCAGAGACGAATCTATCGCAATAGGGGGTTACACCAATTATACTTGAGGCTGATTTTGGAACAAAATGGTAGCTATGAACAAAATAAAAATCAGAACCTTCAGGGATTTGTGTAAAAAGGGAATTGCTTTTTGGATAATAAACTTCATTCCACCCCACATGAGGTATTCGTTCACGAGGATTGGAAGGATATAATTTTATCACATCTCCAGATATCAACCCTAAACCAAGGATATCTCCACCTTCAATGCCAGTATCTGCCAACAGCTGCATCCCCAGACAAATGCCAAGAATGGGAATTTTGTAGTCGATTACGGCCTCACGTACTACACGGTCAAGGCCACATGAACAGAGATTCTGCATACCATCCGCAAACGCTCCTACACCAGGCAGGATTAATTTGTCTGCACAAAAAATGTCATCTGAATTATTAGAGATAGTAACCGTAGCTTTGCAATGTTCTAATGCTGTTGCAATAGATTGCAGATTCCCCATGCCATAATCAATTATTGTAATTTTCATTATCAGTCCACATCAGAAATAATTGTAATTTTTTGACATCCTTGTAAAAAAAATGAGGTCAAATAGGAATAAATTTTTGGATATCTTTCCTGCACCTGAATTCTGATTTCGTTATCAGATAATCATTTTTCGTCTTCTGCATATTTGATTTTTGTGAGGTTCCCAAAACGATCCTTGATCAAATTACCTTTATCATCAGTTTTGAATATTTTTTTATTCGTAAACCGGTCACAGATTTTTATAAATTCATCAACCGTAATATCAACAGGTTCCAAGATTTCCTTTAATGGTTTATCAAGATAGGTCCAAGGGAATTTTCCATCATGAAGCCTGACAATTTCACAGGCATCTTCTCGTGAAAGTCGACCTCTCCGGACATGCATGGAAGCAAGATCTGATGCACGGCCAAAACCAAATTTTAAAAATTTAAAATAATCGTGAATTCCCATCTGGTGGTTATCGAGATTTTCATAATTCACACAAGAACCTTCAATTGTCTTATGAAACGTATTCAAACCGTATGCCTGAGTGATTAGTGTATTGGTGTAGCCATCCCAAGGCATATAATATCCAAGAAATAGACCGGTTACACCAACTCTTTTTAACTCTTCATCGGAGGGGTAGAGATAGGGCAGCATGTGTTTTTCGGTTATACCGTCTACGCCAATCATATCAGAAACACGTAAACCCAATAGACCCCCGAATTCTTCCAGCCAGCGCCGATCAAGCACATTGTTTTCAGTCGCTGCTGCAGGCCCCCCATATTCATTCTGAGAGTTTTCTCCCCAGATGAGAAGGGGGATATTATATTGGACTGCAACACGTACGGGAACTGTAAAAATTGAGACATGTTCAGGCCAGGAAATATCTCCAACTTCTTTGAGTCCGATCCGGTTTAATTTGCTACGGATTGTTTTATTCGGGGAAAACTCAATATAATCAACACCAAGACGTTTTAGATTCTCAATGTTTTCCCTTCCGATATCCGACAGATCGCACGTTGTCGCCGTAACGCACAAGGGATTCATTCCCAGCTGGAGCATGCGAATAACAAGATAAGTACTATCTTTTCCACCACTAACGGGAACAATGCAATCCCAATTTTTTTTGTCTTTTGACCGATATTTTTCGAGGAGATTTTGTAATTCTTTCTTCCTCGCGCCCCAATCGATTGCAACCCGGTTCTCATAGTTCCGACAGGCATTGCACACCCCTTCTTCATCAAAAGAAAGATCCGGCTTTGTGTCGGGCATAACACAACGTCTGCAATAATGCATTGTCGTCTCACCTGGGGTTTCTGATTTGCTTTCCATAATCAAACATTCACCTTTGTCGATTTTTTCGAATATAGATCATAATACCTCATCCACTGTTAAGTTTATATCGCAATGGCAAACTAAACCCCAATCTTATAATTGCAGATAATTCCACTTCAGGAAATAATTGTTTTATTGTTATCAAATTGAGACCAATTTTTGATCCGAATACTGTGACGGTATTTAGATTTGAAGATCTCAATAATAATTTTGAGGATAATGGGATATTTGCTGCAACGATTTGAGAATACTGGTTATGATTTTTATATTCATTCCCAAACGATCTTGAACAAAATTCTTCTAGAATGGTCTGGAATTTCATGGTTTTGGACTCTGATATGTTACTGAATTTATTCGATGCCAAAAAGACCATTAAATATTAATCATCTTTTTTAAGTCATCTATACTCAGCCACACGGGATTTGTATCACTTGCGTACCTGAATCCTTCCGGTAATTCCCACCCTCCGTCTCCATCAGTTTTTCCCCAGAATTTAAGCTCGGGCTCGATAACATAGTAATTATCATATTCTTTCGTGTGCCGGGCCTCATCTTCTGTGAGGAGGATCTCGTGGATCTTCTCACCTGGACGGATACCAATTATTTCGATCTTTGCTTCAGGTGCCATAGCCCGTGCCAGATCACTCACTTTCATACTGGGGATCTTTGGGACAAAGATTTCTCCGCCGTTCATCTTTGGAAGACAATTTCGAACGAATGTAACACCCTCTTCAAGGGTCAGCCAGAACCGGGTCATGCGGTCATCGGTAATAGTAAGTCGTCCGGTCTTTTTTTGTTCAAGGAAGAGGGGGACTACGCTTCCCCGACTTCCCACTACATTTCCATACCGGACACAAGAAAATTTTGTGTTCCGGTTAAAACCCCGATAAGAATTCCCCTGCACAAACAATTTCTCAGCAACCATTTTTGTTGATCCATAAAGGTTCACGGGGTGGACCGCTTTGTCTGTGCTAAGTGCGATGACCCGGTCTACATTGTTGTCGATAGCGGTATTGATGATATTGATTGTTCCGTGGATATTCGTTTTTACTGCTTCAATAGGATTATATTCACAGGCAGGTACCTGCTTAAGGGCTGCGGCATGAACAACGATATCCACACCGTTCATCGCCCGAGAAAGCCGTTCTTTGTCCCGTACATCACCTATAAAAAATCTGAGGCGATCATCCGGAAACATTTTCTCGGTTTCATACTGGAGCATTTCACCCCGTGAATAGATACGGACACTTTGAGGATTATCTTCATGTAACAGAGTTGACAGGAACTTCCTTCCGAAAGAACCGGTGCCACCGGTGATGAGGATTGTCTTGTCGTCGAAATATGACATTGTTAAATAGTTTAATTTTTATCAGATTAATATTATGGTGTTTGAGAATCGCTTAAAAGGGCTTTTCATTGAAGTTATTACTTTAAAAAACAGGGGGCTTTCACTTTAATCCACATAATCCTCAGTTAATGGAATATCCTCTAAACTAAAAAAATAACCGTTTCGGCAATTTATTCCTATTCACAGATTCGACATTAACGTTAGCCCGACGCGGTTTATGTGCACAGATCCAAATAAATCTTAAAAACGTATAAAATTAAATATGAAAATTGATAACTCCCATTTTGTTCTGCAATGCCCGATATGTGGGAGAAACGACATTTTTAATTCTGGTGATATTAAATATGCAAATCCATTAATCTTTGCCGATACAAGGATAGAGCTCACGTATCAACCACAGCTATGGATATGCAGAGCGTGTAATTCAAAATTTTCCCAGAATATAATTCATGAAAATGATGCAATTAAACTTTACATTCAACAGGAGAATAATCGATGGAAATATTCAGAATCCTTTGAAAAGTTTCATACAGAAAAAATTGTAAAGACTATTAAAAAAATTTGCAAACCAGGCATGCAAATTTTAGATATTGGCTGCAGCAGTGGAAGCTTATTGGATTTTACCAAGAATCTCGGCTGCAATGTCTATGGCATTGAATTTTCAGATCCCGGAAGAAAAGATTGTATTAAAAAGGGTCATATTTGTTTTAAAAATATCCAGGAATTTCCCCCGGGGATTTTATTTGATAGAATCTTTTGTTTCGATGTTATAGAGCATGTTTACTCTTTTAATCAGTTTTTTAACCAATATTCACGATTCCTGAAAACCGGGGGTATTTTTTGTTTTGTAACAGGAGACATTCAGGGAGGCATGTCAAGAAAATACGGGCCTAACTGGTGGTATGTACGATATCCAGAACATATCTGTTTTCCATCTCTTGAATATTTTTCACAGTTAAATAATTATAAAATCGTCGAACAGAAGGCATGTTATGCTTCAATAAGGCATGAAGAAATTTCTCTATGGGATATTGTGAATTTGGTTAAAAAAATATTTAAATGGGATTTTGATGGACGCCCTTCTTTAATGCCAGATCATATCTGTTTATTATTAGAGAAAACGGATGATTGAAGAAAAAAAGGGAATAAGCAGCTACCCAAGCAGTAGCCCGGAAAATTTTTTTTTCAGATTTAGCAAAATGGCCGGACATAATGTAAAGAGCGCCACGGTAGATCAAAATACGATGAGAGGGTTTTTATTCAATAGGGGATATGACGAAATGTTTTATTCCCGGGCATTCTTCAAGATATGACAACATAAATACCTAATATTATTAACAGCCGATAATGGGGACACTACCCCGGTAATACCTACGATTTCTGGAGCCGGTAACAACATTTCTTCACCCACCATGCTCATACAGATCAAAGTATCTCCCTTTCATCTCCATCAACTCATCGTGGCTCCCGCCCTCTACGATCGCGCCACGGCTCATGACGAAAATCGTATCGGCCTTTCTGATGGTCGACAGACGGTGAGCAATGATAAATGTAGTATTATTTTCAGAAACCCGATTGATCGCGTCCTGAACGATCGACTCTGATTCGTTATCAAGGTTACTTGTTGCCTCATCGAGCACCAGAATTTCCGGATCTCTCACAAGTGCCCGTGCAATGGCAATCCTCTGCTTCTCCCCACCGGATAATTTAAGACCCTGATCCCCAACAATAGATTCATACCCTTGGGGAAGACTGACAATGAAAGTGTGGATATTTGCACGTTTTGCAGCCTCAATAATCTGATCATCGGAATAATCTCCACCAAACGCAATGTTTTTCCTGATAGTTGCATTGAAGAGGAAGGTTTCCTGGCTCACATACCCCACTTTCCCGAGCACAGTTTTCATATCATATTCGCGCAAATCAATACCATTAATCAGGATTTTCCCCTTGGAAACATCGTAGTATCGAAGAAGAAGAGAGACTACTGTCGATTTCCCTGAACCAGAATGACCAACAAGTGCGGTTACTTGATTTCGTTTAATGGTCAGATGCAAGTCACTAATCAACTCCTGATTCTTATGATACGAGAAACCAACATCATCAAAAATAATATCCGAAGAGAGTGTTTCAAACCTCTTTTCCCCGTTTATTATGGTGCTGTACCGGTTATCATTCAGGAAGTGATAGACCTTTTCAAGAGCTGGCAGATTGTTCATAATAATCATGTTGGTATTACCAATACTGGCAAGTTTGGGAACCATTTTTAGTGCAGCAAATGCAAATGTCCCAATGAGCGGGATTATAAGTAGAAAACCCTCTTGGCTAAGATAATATAAAAAAACCACAACGCTGGCAATTAATGAAAAAAAGAGAAATTGGACTGTGGATCCTGGAAGGTTCGTTAAGAATACATGTTTTATAAATTTTTTCCAGTAACTATGAAGAGCATCGTGATACTGTTTTTTCCAGTACGGATCCCCATTTACCGATCGTATCTGCCTTAAGCCCTGCACATAACTGCTAATGATTTCATTTTCTGCCTCACTTGACTGTAACGCCAGAATTCCCAGAGTGTAGGATATCCTTTTTCCGATAACCCTTACAACCAGAAAAAATAAAAAACCTCCAATCAGAAGAAGAATTACCCCAGACGAGGATATGAACAATAGTATTATTATTATTGACAAAATGACTATAATATCAGAACATAGAATTGTGAATACATTCAAAGAAGTTAAAATTGAATTCGGGGCCGAAATTACTGTATAAAGGATCTCCCCCCTCCGATTATCCACAAAAAACCGGTAATCATTATTTACAAGTTTATCAAAAATCCCTTTTTTTTTCTCTAACACGACATTCTTTGTAAAAGATAGCGACATATAATTATAGAGTAATGATACAATAAATGTCAAAAATACAAAGAGAATAAACAAGAGGCAGAAAGACACAACCTCCGGCAGATGGAGTGAATTTCTGACAAGATTATATAGCGGTTCAAAGAATGAAATTCCACCCCCATCAAGGGCAAAAGATGCATTCAGTATCGGGTAGATAAGGACAATCTGGAAGGTTTCCATCAGACCGAGCAATACGCTCAAGAAGAAAAGAGCAAAGAGGTACCGTTTAAAACCCCGCGAGTAAAAGTCAAAAAGTTGGAAAGAACGGCGGATTTTGTTTAATACACTATTCAGATAGGTTTTCACACCATGCTTAACACGAACCAGATGATTGGGGCAAAGTGTCTGCGGTGTCATAGTATTACCAGATGCTGGGGTGTCTTTCTTCGAACCCAGCTACGAATTTTTGTACCCTATCCCGTATCCCAAAAAGCCCTTGGAGATCAATCATCCATTCGGTCCTCGAAATAATCCAGAAAAAATGTCTGTCCAGCATCAAATCACCAATTAAAAAAACCGAGATATTTTCAAATTGTCTAATGGATTTATTTATTTCTTCGAAGTGCATGTGAGTCTCTATAAATGTAATCTCTGATTGATCTTAATTATATTTCATGCTTGTAATAATATCATCTATCCAGATTATATGTCCTTATCAGTAGATCATTTCCTTTAGTATTAATCGAAAATAAAACAACATCTGAATATTCAATCATTTTCTATTCGTGCATATATTCATTATACCACTCCACCGTCCGCCTCAGCCCTTCCTCAAACGGCACCTTTGCCACAAACCCGAATTCTTTCTCTGCCCGGGAGGTGACCAGGCAGCGCCGGGGCTGCCCGTCGGGTTTTGAGGTATCCCAGTGGATCGTTCCGGCAAAGCCGGTATATCTCCGGATGATCTCAACAAGATCTTGAATGGAAATTTCCTTACCAGCTCCAAGGTTCACCGGTTCCGGTTTATTGTAAGCCTCGGTTGCAAGGACAATTCCCCGTGCGGCATCCTCAACATACAGGAATTCGCGTGATGCACTTCCCGTCCCCCAGACTTCAACGGTCTTTTTCTTCTCCCGGACTGCGTCAGCAAACTTCTTGATCAGTGCAGGGATTACATGCGAACTGTCAGGATTGAAATTATCACCAGGACCATAGAGGTTCACCGGCAGGAGATAGATTGCATTGAATCCGTACTGCTGCCGGTATGCCTGGCACTGGACAAGGAGTGCCTTTTTTGCAATCCCGTACGGGGCATTTGTCTCCTCCGGGTACCCGTTCCAGAGCTCGTCCTCGCTGAAGGGGACCGGGGTAAATTTCGGGTAGGCACAAACGGTGCCGAGAATTACGCATTTTTCAACACCCTCCTGACGGGCGGCTTCAATCAGCTGGATCCCCATGATCGCGTTGTCATAGAAAAGTTCCCCGGGATAGGCCTGGTTAAAACCAATGCCGCCTACCTTCGCGGCAAGGTGGATCACAATATCCTTGTCTTTTACAGCCTTGACACAGTTCTCCCATTTCCGCAGATCCAGATCCCTGCTCCGGGGAATAGAGAGCTGATCCTTCTCAACCCCCCGCTCTTTCAGCTGATCCACAATGTGCGAACCAAGAAATCCTGCTCCGCCAGTGAGAAGTATCTGTTTGTTATCCCAGAATGTCATGCCATGTTCTCCAGAAGATAAAGAATGATATCTTTTGATCCATTCAGTCTGCCTTCCACCACTTCTTCGGGAATGTCTTTTCCAGGATCGAATCCCCGTCACCAACCGGAGAGAGCCCGAGTGCCCGCACATCCGCGTCAACCATGATCTTCACCAGTTCATGGAACCGGATTTTCGGTTTCCATCCCAGGTTTTTTCGGGCTTTTTCCGGGTTGGAGATGAGCACATCAACTTCAGTTGGCCGGAAGTATTTTGGATCGATCTTCACGTGCTTCTTTACCGAGAGCCCGGCATACGAGAATGCCGCATCCACAAACTCTTTGACCGAATGCGTCTCGCCAACACCGATCACGTAATCATCAGGAGTTTTCTGCTGGAGGATCTTCCACATGCATTCAACATATTCCGGCGAATAACCCCAGTCCCGGCAGGCATCGAGGTTGCCAAGATACAGGTATTTCTCTTTCCCGGCAAGGATGCGGGCTATGCCCCGGGTGATCTTGCGCGTGACAAAGGTCTCGCCCCGGCGCGGGGATTCATGGTTGAAGAGGATCCCGTTCGAGGCAAACATACCGTACCCCTCGCGGTAGTTCCTCACCATCCAGTAGGCATAGACTTTCCCGCAGGCGTACGGGCTCCGCGGACAGAACGGGGTCGCCTCATCCTGGGGCGGGGCTGATCCCCCGAACATCTCGCTTGAGGAGGCCTGGTAGAATTTCATGCCATGGTTGCTCCGCCGTACCGCCTCCAGGAGCCGGGTAGTACCAAGGGCGGTTATATTCCCGGTATATTCGGGTGTTTCAAAACTTACCCTTACATGGCTCTGGGCACCGAGGTGGTAGACTTCATCGGGTTTTATATTGTACATCACGTTTGAGATCTGTTCGGAGTCAGAGAGATCGCCGTAATGGAGGAAGAGTTTTGCCTGGGATTCGTGGGGATCGATATAGATATGGTCAAGCCGGCTGGTATTGAAGGTCGAGGATCTCCGGATAAGTCCATGGACTTCGTACCCCCTGGAGAGTAAGAGCTCGGCGAGATAGGACCCGTCCTGACCGGTAATCCCGGTGATGAAGGCTTTTTTTATCATATTCGTAACATAAAACTGTTAATCGTCCCGGGATACAAATATTCTCTTTTAAAAATAACAAAAAAGTGACCGTTGAATTCGCTGATTTTACGAACAAATGTAAAACGAATTCCGTTATTAAAAAAATTCAGAGTTTTTTGTAATATATCCCGGCCTCTGAAGCCTGTTCCGGATCGAAGATTCCTCTCACATCGATAAGCACCGGGTGATCATTCATCAGGTTTCGGATATTCGCGAGCGTCATCTGCCGGAATTCCTTATGTGCAACCGCGATTATCACGGCATCGATCTTCTTATTCAGCTTTAATAATGGCTGTGCACCGAAATGCTTTATCACGGAATCGGGAAGCAGAGGATCATAGCCAAACACATTCACATCATATTCCCTGAGTTCCTGCACCATATTCTCAACAGGTGACTCGCGGATATCGGCAACATCTTCCTTATAGGTCAGGCCCATGATCAGGACATCGGATCCCTTGATCGTCTTCCCTACCTTGTTCAGGCCCTTGACCGTCATCTCAGCAACATATTTCGGCATCCCGTCATTTACGGAACGGCCGGCAAGGATGACCCGGGGGTGGTAGCCCACTTCCTTTGCTTTCTGGACAAGGTAATACGGATCAACGGGGATGCAGTGCCCCCCGACAAGTCCTGGGCGGTAATTATTGAAATTCCATTTCGTACCGGCAGCCTTGAGAACTTCATCCGTATCGAGGCCGAGCCTGGCAAAGATCATCGAGAGCTCGTTCATCAGAGCAATATTCAGGTCCCGTTGGACATTCTCGATCACTTTTGCAGCTTCGGCAGTCTTGATCGTAGGTGCCCGGTACACATTGGTGACAAGCCCGTACAGCTCGGACAATTCATCAAGGGACTGCTTGTCCATTCCGGAAACGATTTTGAAAATATGGGGAAGATCGTGCTCTTCATCGCCGGGATTGATGCGCTCGGGGGAGTACCCTACTTTGAAATCCTTCCCGCACTTCATTCCGGATTCCCGTTCAAGAATCGGCACCATGATATCTTCGGTAACCCCGGGATAAACAGTGGACTCGAGAATTACGTTTGCACCTCTCTTTAAATTTTTCCCGACAATAACTGCTGCAGAAATTACCATCTGTAAATCCGGGTCTTTTGCTTGGGTAATCGGAGTGGGAACGGCGATGATCACGAAGTCCGCCAGTTTGATCTTTGCGGGATCGGTTGTTGCCTCGATCGTATTGCCGGGTTTTTTTTGCAACTCATTGATCTTTTTCTGGTCTCTCCGGTACCCGATGGTCCGGAGATGTTTGGAAAAAGCTTCGGCAAGCGGAAGGCCGACATACCCGAGGCCGATGACACAGACCGTTTTATTGAGAAGTTTTTTTGATACCACGAATGGATCGCTCCCGAAAAAATCTAATTATTATTATTCCTGCATTCATGTAAAAATATGCCGAAGCATTGAATGAAATGGTTTTGAAGTCAGATCCGTACCTGAAAAACAGGCCATTTGCAATTATAAGAGATAATACTCAAAAGATATCGATTAGAATACAGGTATATCGGGAATACCCACATCCGACCTTCAATGGGATATCATATTACCAGGACTGAAGTATCGCAGGGGAAAATACGCCCTATACGGGCCCCGTTTCCCACCAGGAGATCCGGGTGGACACATTATTTCCCCTTCCGCGTTCGCCATAGAAAAAATACCCCGGTCCGTGACGAAATGAGAGAGACTCCTCCAAAACAGCCCCGGATATTTTCCCTATAGCGGTGTTCCAAAAGACCCCTTTTTTGGACATTCTGTCCTCTGGTTTTTGGGAAAAAGTGCCACAGAAGGGTTCTGTGACCGTTTTTTTTGAGAGTTCCCTCGTTAAAATATGGTGAATAATAGTGGGTTCCCGGTTTATTGAGGTACAGATACCAGAATCCGGCAAATAATGTACCGGGTAAGGTACACCGGGTGTTCCTTCAAACGGCTTAAGATTGCCACACCGTTTCACATAAATCCGTTGGAATAAACTCGGTTTTGAAAAAATTTCTTCCCTTCAGTAAAACATTTATTTCCCGTCTTACAGAGGTATATTTGCTACTCGGCCTGCAGAAGGCGGGGAAAACGGCAAAAATCTCTTGTCGGGTTGTGCCAGCAAATAGCGTACGCTCTGGTTTGCGAACAGGGGGATGCCGGCAGTCCTGTGGCAGGAATGAAAAATGAAACTCATACGATTTCGTAAAAAAACTGGCGTAATGAAAGTCGGCAACAACACGTTTCCCCTTCATCACGAGAGAGTATGCAGGAACAGGAAAAAATCATCACGGGAGAAATACCGGTTCCTGAAACTATTGTTGAATGAAAACCCGGGCTTCACTTATTTTCTTGGGCAACAGAGAAGTCCCCGGTTGACAAGACGCGGTGATGCCGCGTGACCAGGGGAATAAAACCGCTTGTTGCGATTAGCGAGGCAAAGCAAAAGGCCATTGCATGGGGATTCCAGCTCATAGAACTTGAGACAAAAGAACGGCTCCCATACGATTTTGCATTCCACTATGAGGGGGTAACAACGCTTGCCCGGGTACGGAGACTGAAGTATGCAGAATTCTGGCCGGAGCAGATTATGCGAGCCTGTGTACAGCAAATACGGGAGTTGCGGGAAGCTGCGATCATGGCAAATCTCGCAAAAGAACTCTGGGTCCGGGGGCCTGACCGTACCTGGCACCGGTACCGGGTATTACCGGACAGTATTGAAGAGGTGAAAAATTCTCCGGACAGGGAATCTCTGGCAAAATTGAAGGAAAAAAATAGGTGATGGGTTTTTTTGGAAATTTTTTTTAGTGATCAGGTAAAGTCCACCCCTGACCCATGGTTAGTATTGAGCCAATAAAGGATTTTTTTTAAGATCTGCGCTCCGGAGAACACAAAAAATAACAAGCCCCCCTCTTGCGCCGCCAGTCCACCGGGCGGGACGGGGCGCTATGAGCGATGCCTCGGCATTACCTGTATCGGGGGCACACGCAGGTACAGATAATACTGCACTATCGCAATTGGGGGATGCCTCTGGCATGCGGGGGTGGAGGGGACCCCGAAGCCCCCAAGAACGTCTGGTGGGTTGATTCCAGGTTGGTTTCACAATGCTGAAACAAAAAATATGTGGTGGCTTGAATTGAGGAATCACCTTATTTTTATCTGGCTTTTGCCCCCGTGTGCTTTAACGTCTCCCATGCAATGATATTCCCCTGCTCTGCCCGAATAATCTTGATGCAGAAACAGGACAAGAGGAATCGGGTTCTGTGTGAAGATCTCTTATCCGGCCCAATGGATTTACATCTCCAATTATTTAAATAAATCAAAAACGTATGTAAATCCATATGGGGACCATTACGATCAGCATCGATGACGATACCGAGAAGCGTTTCCGGGAAGCGGCAAAGAAGAAGCTGGGCGATCGGAAAGGGTACCTCGGCAGGGCAACAACCGAAGCCCTGGAGAACTGGGTGAAGAACCAGACCCGGGATGAGATCGCACAGGACGCACTTGCACTTCTCAAAACCGGGTATCATCTTGGCACGCACACAGGTGCAGAACGAAAGGACCTCTATGATCGCACCACCGGCACTTATTGATACGAATATCCTCTGCTATGCCCTCGATGCCGGGGTGCCGGAGAAGCGGGCGGTGGCAGCAGAACTTCTCGCGCAATGCTGGCGCTCCGAGATCGCACTCGCGGTGTCAGTGCAGAACCTTGCGGAGTTCTCCGTTGTTATGACAGAGAAAGTCACAAACCCGGTACCGGATGCAGTTGTCATTCGGTTTATCCGGGACATTGTCTCGTTCGATGGCTGGACAGTGATCGGATATGACCCGGGGACGATTATGGATGCAGTGGATATCCGGCGTACATACTCCCTCCACTTTTGGGATGCCCTGCTTGCTGCTACCATGAAACAGCACAATATCAGTATGATCTATACCGAGGATTCGCATTTTAAAAAGGTTCCGGGAATAACGGTTATCAACCCGTTTACGAGATGAGATTTCGCTGTCTTTCATTTCTGATACAATTTTTCCTCTGTACAACAGGCATGAATTCAATCGGCTCACACCGGGACCATGAAAATCCGTCCAATGGGAGAGCGCCCTGCATCAGTGTCTCCGTTCAGGACCGGCGGGGAAATTACCGGTTCACGGAATATCGCTCAATGAAGCCGCCGCGGGGCGCCCTTTTTGGTCGGCGGCAATTATCCTGAAGGGGGCATGGGGGCATCAGCCCCTATCATTCTATTTTGAGCATGATTTTCAGGGAAAATCCTGATCTTATTCCGGTCTCGCATACTAAAACTGAGTGAGTGTGACCCCCCCTCTCCCCCACAGGGCGAGGTAATGCAAGGGGAGCACTCCCTTGACCCCCCATTAACTACCGTCTGAGTGACTATCTTTATCGGGGAATGCCCTAGCGGCGGGGGCGGAGGCATCCCGAAGCCCCCAAGAGCGTCATAGATAAAACCAGATGATTTCCTATAAAACGCTCACGATGCCAGGGGCCACTGGCACACAGGATGAAACTGCTGGGGTATTTCCATATTAAATTTGCAAATCAAGTAAGATAGGACGAGTCAATCCCGGCATTATGATGGCTTGCGCCGCACCTCAAAGGGACGCCCCCGCGGCGCTTCAATTACCTGTTAATATCTGAAAACAGGTAATTACCCCGCCGTGCCGTACCGAAGCGCTGAGGCTCATGAGTCCTCCAAAATTACCTTTTAATTTTCATACTTCGGGTGTGAACCCTGTTCATGTGCGTTTCTACAAAGCACAAATTTATTGTTCATTTTTATGATACAGCGCAAGAAAAACGAGGGGGTCATGCTGTTTTGTATACATATAGGACACTCGGAAGGGAGGAATATACACTTCCCGGGTTCCTTTTTTGCAGTATCGCATTGGCTTTCCCGCTTCCGGGTTTTCTATAATTTTAATGAGCGGTGTTTTGATCCGCTCTTTGAGAGAATGATCATGGATTTTTCTGATAGTCTTTTCAAAACCCGGACCATAGGCAACCTTCACCATGATGCAAGTTCGTTCATGAACTCCTGTCTTTCCTTCACTTTGAAGGATCCTTTACGGTAAGTGGCAAGTGATTGTTCAGTCTTTTCTGCAAACTCGATATCCTCTTTCAATGCAGATTCGAATTCACCCAGAGGTTTGATGAGATACCGTTCACCATCACGGATTATAAGAAGTTCTTCGCCTTCTTTTATGCCCTTTCTCATGGACGCAGGAATGACAATCTGCCCTTTCGTGCTCATACGGATAATGCTGGCTTCCATACTGAATCAGTAAGACACATCTTACTTAATAGGATATTGTCATTTGGACGGATACAATAAAACCGTAAGGAAGTTGCTCTCTGACCAGTAAGCGGGGATGCCGGGTCCCGGGTAATCCGGCTTCTCGTTATTCGGGAAAGAATGGAATTCCGGGATATATGTTGATTATACCTGCTTCCGATACCACGCAACGGTTTCTTCCAGACCGGATTTCACGGTATACTCCGGTGCATACCCGAATGCCTGCTGAGCCCGGCTGATATCTGCAAGGGAGTCTCTCACATCACCGGCCCGGGCCGGTTCAAAGGCGAACGGAACCGTGATTCCGGTAATCTCCATGATGAAAGAAGCGAGCTCCAGAAGATCGATCCGTTTGCAGTAGGCAACATTGAATACGCCGGTTGCGTCGCTCTCCATGGCTTTGAGGTTTGCCTGAACTACATCCTTTACGTAACTGAAATCCCGGGTCTGCCTGCCGTCACCGTGAATAATGGGGGACTGGTTCTGGAGTATACGGGTGATGAAATTCGGGATCACTGCAGCGTACTGGGATTTCGGGTCCTGCCGGGGGCCAAAGACATTGAAATACCGGAGGGCAACCGTTTTGAGACCATAAACCTCAAAAAAAACCCGGAGATACTGCTCGCCCGTCAGTTTTGATATGGCATAGGGAGAGAGTGGATTTGGCATCATATCCTCGCGCTTGGGAAGGGTCGGGGTATTGCCATACACCGATGATGAAGACGCAAAGACAACCTTTTTTACCCCGCAGTCCCGGGCAGCCACAAGCACATTGAGGGTCCCGGTCACATTCGCCTCATTGGTTGCTATCGGGTTGGCTATGGAACGGGGCACCGATGCGATGGCAGCCTCATGAAAAATACCATCCGCACCGGCAAATGTTTCTTTGAGAAGCGGAAGACTGGTGATGCTGCCCTGCACAAATGATACCCCGGGGTTCGACAGGAAGGATTCGATATTTTCCCGCTTGCCGGAAAACAGATCATCAAGTATTATTACTTCATGATGCCTGCGGACAAGTTCCTCGACAATATGGGATCCAATAAACCCGGCCCCGCCGGTCACAACGTACTTCATGCGCTCTCCATGAAAAAAGATCTCTCCTAACTGATGCAGTCCTGATAACCGGTTATCATCCGGTATAGAATTATCATTCATCCGTAATTATTCTATAAGATTCATGATGGGCGTTGTCTGATCGCGAAATAATTTCCCGGAACAGGTGTTATGGTACCACCGCAACCAGGGGATACCGGGGCGGCGAGAAATAAATGGCTAAAGTGCCTTGACCGTAGCTCTCGCCATACCGTTCGTCACTTTCTTCCCGTACATCAGTTCCAGTGCCTTGAGATCGAGAGGGGTCATCTGGCCGAGATCATTTACTCCCGAAAAGAACAGGGTGTCTGTTCGGGTAGTTTCACCAAAAAATCCAAGATCATAGAGCAGGGCTCGTAAAATCCACCGTGATCGTATATTTCCCTTGAGATCTGAGTTGATGTAGGTCTGACCATCAGTTCCACGGAGGGGATCCCGGCCCGTCCGGATAAAGTAATAGGTCCCGCTTATCCGGTCTTTGCGGACAATGGTGTCTTTATCCACTTTTACCATTCTGAGTGCATTCTCCGGCAGGAGAGTCAGGGTTATATCCGCAGGATTATTGAGCTCAAGATTGGTTGAGAGTTTATTGGTTGATGAATAATTGTTGAAGGTGTTGATGAAATTCTGAACGTTGACAACATCACTTTCCCGGTCAGCTCCCAGTACTGCAACGCTTATCAGGTCTTTTGCGGGCTTCACGATCACGCTGTTGTCAGGTCCATAGGCAATCTCGCTTAAGTGACTGCTGACATCGGAAGAGGTGTAAACCGTTGGGGTTGGAACCGGAGTAGGCGGTGCAGTTGTTGGCTTGGGTGTGGGAGTTGGGGTAGCAGGGGCGGTAGTTACGGCAGGTGTGGTGTTGATGATTTTGATGACCGTTCCATTCGTATACGTTGCATTTGCCGTTGAATTCCCCATCTCGAGAGGATTCCATGCGCCGGTCAGGATAACACTCCCAAAAACCAGGGCAAGAATGATGCAGATGCCGACCACGATCGGCATATGGACAATTATTGCCGGTTTGGGCATCTCCTCTTCAACGGGAGTAAACACCGCAAGAGATGATTCCACATAGGTGGAACCATCCGGGCTCATGTGAATGTCAAATACTTTTTGATCGCCGGCCCCGGACACCCCGCTGAATGATGAAGAGAGTGATACCTGGGAAGATTGGGTTCCATCCGGGGAGTGGTACTCATCGGGAGCCGGGAGGGTATAATGATCGGAAAGATGGGACCGTTCCCGGGTCCACTGGTCCCGCTGTTCTGCAACTTTTGCGGAGATCGCTTTTAAGGGTACGGCAATCTTCTCCCAGTCAATCTCGGCATCCAGCTCGTTCTGGAGATATTCCGAGGTCCGGTTTAAGAGAGTCTCGAACTCTTCTAGTTCGCATTCATCAAAATACGAGGGCAGGACTGCCAGGATCTCGCGGACCTCGACATCCTGGTTGAAATGATAGACAACGGCAGGAGCTATCAGTTTGAGGGTGTCCAGGTCAAATTTCTGGCCGCGGGAAACACGGTTGAACCGGGCAGTGAGAACGGTGAGTTCATGGAGGACCGAATTCCATTCCCGCTCGATACCCAGTCGCTGCCGGATAAGTTCAAAAAGAGGAAGCGCAAGCGATTCGATCATGTTTCGATCGAGATTGTAAATAACGGATATCGGAGAATTTTTTACCGCTGCAGTGACCCGGGAAAAGGTTGCAAGAATGACAAGGTAATTTGCCACCAGTCCCTGTTTCTGGAAGAGGCGGTACATCTTCTCCAGGTCTTTGCAGAACACGAGGATATCATTGCAGGAGCGCAACTGGAGAGAGACGGTGCTGTCCCCGTCATTGCGGCGATCGTACGATGCTTTCTTTAATTCCCCGCATTTCTGCGCAAGCAGCAGACGTGCCTGCGTTATTTCCTGTTCTTCAATGGGTAAAATCCCCTGGCTGAAAAGATCCAGGAAGGTGATGATCGATTTTTTCCTTACCACATCGTGAATCTGGTAATACCGCTCGCAATACTCGTAATATACCTTAAAATCAGATTCCTTGAACTGAATCTGAATTTTTTCCATAATATATAATTTCAGGTCTTGTTATACAAGAGTTTTGGTATTCTTCTGTACGCCCGGCTGTCGTAAAAAAAAAGATACCCGCATTTTATCACCAGTATTACTCGAAAAAGAACAGGCACATCCCAATTCAGGAAAATGGTTCCGTGATCAGAACGCGGGAAAAATCCACCTTTTTGCCGGGGGGAAACGGACAGAAACCAATCTGGTTCACGCTGGAGCAATGAAAATCCTTCAAGGGGAGGCTGCCCACATCAGGGTTCTGGTAAAATATGGCAGGTAGCCGGATTCTTCTAGACCCTTGGATGATTTAGTCATCAGGACCATCTTATTTGAAAAATCTCAGTAAAAATTGCTGATAAGTCAAATTCATCAGTAATCAGGAGAGGTCCTTGGCGCCCCCATCTCCAAATAATGAATGGAGCCGCCGCCCCGAAGGGCGCCCCGCGGCGGCTTTTCATTACCGTACTTGATAATCCGGCAGGTTATCTCGTTTGGGAAGAGCGGGATTCCGTTCTCTTCGCATCCGGGGGAGCCCCGGTGGCACCTCCCGTATATGATCTTCACTCAGATTGTTGAATGAAAAACGAGAAGAGAAAAATGATGGGGGTCAGGGGGATCTCCCCCTGGGTTGCCTCCCCCCATTGGGGGAGTGAGGGGGTCACGCTCGGTACTGGGAGGATAGAATAAAAGGAGAAGATAATTTCAACAGACCCAGATAATTCAATTCGTTTGTCGTTGAACTTTGTTGTTTCTATGATGGATTCACCGAACCATAGGGTCCCCCGCAGGGAGTAGTAACTCATAAGGAGGGAAAATAGATTTCTGGGATAGTTTTTAAAACAACATTCCAGCCCAGCGAGGGCCCGATGAAGCTCCCGAGCGACTCCCGGAGGGGGTGGGTTTGTTCCTGTTTTTAATACTCTTGTGGGAAATTATTTTGAGATATGACAGGGAATTCCAAACAATCTTCGACCATCTCAATGTTAAATATTCCTGGCCCCATCAAAACCGGCATATAAAAAAGAAAATTACCTATAGCCATAATTCCAATCCCTTATCGGGACTCACGTGAAGAAGAAGAATCTCGCTATCCTGATCATGACACTCTGGCTCATGCTGATCTGTATCTCCATGATCCTTGCGTTACGTATTGATCTGGAAATTTTTTTTGTCCTCTGGCTGATAGGGCTCCTCGTCATTATTGAGCTCTCCGACACCCGGTTCTCGCTTCCCCCGTACTTACGATATATTAAATATGTCATTGCCGCAGGTATCCTCGTCTTTGGCATCATTGTCATCAGAAAGGTCATGGAGATCCTGTACCGATGAAGCGGAAAACGCGTTATGCTGTCCTTGTTATCCTGATCGTAGTAATAATTATAGCGCTGGCTCCATTCATCGTAAAACCCCTCCTGTATACCCTTGATAAGGAGTCCTTTCCTGCCCGGTTTCATAATAATGCTGACGCCTTGAGACAACAATATCAGAACAGTACCTCCGATATTTCCCCGCAGGTCCAGGATGTCATCGACTTTTCTGGGCCGGTCTCGCTCAATATCCGGATCCATAATGCCAAGCAGGCCAGAATCGAGATGGAGCGTTTTGCAAAGAGCCAGGGATCGTTAAAAAACCTGGTCGTAAAACTGGACATGAGCGAGAGCGAGATCAGGGAACTTGAGCAGGATACTGCCCTCCAGAGGGAGATGCTGGACTCTCTTCTGAACACCTCCGCTTCCCTGGATATGCTCCAGTCCCTGGAAGTCCAGTACCGCGAGCAGAATAATGAGGACATGCTCACCACGGTCAGGCTGCAGGGGGAGGAGCTGCGGAAAAAGGTAAAGGGGATGGGAGGACAGTACCGGAATATTACTGAAAGAGTTGTTGACAACAGTAAAAAATTCGGCCTGAATACCACGAAAAATGAAGAGAGCCAGAAATATGTTGACGAGATCATCAAAGAGATCGAGAATCCCATAGAAACCCCTGAAACTGCAGTTGACATAACGCTCACCCCGGGCGAGGATCGCACCTCCCTCTTCCTCCGGCCCGACACCGGGAGATACCGGGACATCATCGAATACCAGGGAATCTCCTTAACGCTCCAGGGAAATACCACGCTCCGATCTGATGGAAAGCCCATAACCATCTATTTCAATGAGATCCCGGTATCAACCGTTATCACGGATACCTACGGGTACTACAATGTCCGGATACCCATCGAGCACGCCGCGATAGGGGCCAACAATGTCTATGCCCGCTCCCAGACAACCCGATCCATAAACAGGACCCTGACTACGATCCCGGTCAACTCAACCACGTCCATGAGCGTCACCAAACCTTATCAGAACGGGACGGTCATTTGCAGTGGCTCGATCATGGCAAATGTGCCGGTAAAAGATGCATCCTTCCAATTGGCATGGGACGAGACAAATGTCCTGGTTACCAAAACCGATTCTTCCGGGAAATTCAAACGAACTATCCAGCTTCCTCCCGGAAGGCATACCATCATCGCAAAGTTTACCGCGGATGGATACCCACTCTACCCGTCCGAGAGCAACCTGCTGACGGTCGATGTCTCGGTTATCCCCGGAGTTGACATGGATTACCGGTTCATTGCATTAGTGCTCACCGGAATCGTGCTCCTGGCCCTGTTCATTGGCGTAACAGTATGGTACATCCGGCGGATCACCCGCAGGAGAAAGACACACATCACCGATCTTCTCCGGTCAATTATCCCGGGCATGAGAAAAGATAAAAACCTCCCGGCGTCAGAACTGGATCCGGATCTCTTTGAGCCGGTTGTGGATGAACAAATTCCGGACGATTCCCAAAAATCCGGGGATGATACCCTTATCTCCTGGTACACCCGGCTACTCAAAAAGTACGGGCTCTCCGAGGCATCCCGGATCGTGTACCAGCAGATAGCCTCACGGGTGGCTGGGGACCTCCGGATACGAAGACACCAGTCCCTGACCGCCCGGGAGATGGCAAGAACCTGCAAGGGAAAACCCTATTGCGGGACTTTTGCCCGGTTCATCACGGCCTATGAGCGGATCCGGTACGGGGGGCTAAGTTCGGTAAAAGACCAGTCGGTCTTCGAGACTGCCATGGAGATAACCGACGAGCAGACCGGGGGTGAGAAGAATTAGGCGCGTATTCTGGATAGCGGGAGTTGTGCTCCTTGCAGCGGCATTTGTCCTCCTGCTGCACCTCTCGACGAACAACATGGAGTTCTCGCGGTACAATACCGGGTGGAATGGCACCTCAACCTTCTTCTCCGATCTTGACCGGCACAAAACCATCGACGTATATGAGCCAGGAAAACTGGCCACAAGCCCGGCAAACAGCACGCTTCTTTTGATTGCGCCAAAACGCGATCCTACAGCACAGGAGCTTGCCGCATACACAGCCTTCCTTGACAAAGGAAATACCCTCTTCCTTGCCGATGATTTTGGAACCGGAAACAAGATCCTCACCGGGGTCGACAGCCGGGTCACCATCCTCCCCGGGAGCCTCTCAAGCCTTGACCGGCGGTACGCGGATCCCTATTCCGTTGTTGCATACCGTTCCATAGAAAACGGTTCGATTACGGTTCCGGCCAGTGTGGCGCTGAACCGCCCTGCTGCGCTGGACCGGGGCACCCCGCTGATGATGAGCTCGGTGATGAGCTGGATTGACGCCAACGGGAACCGCCGGCTCAACCGGGGCGAGGAGATGGGAACATTCCCGGTGCTGGTATCAGAACAGAGAGGGCGCGGCAGGGTAATCGTCCTCTCGGACCCGAGCATCCTCATCAATTCCATGTACACCCAGGACGAGAATGCTGACGACCGCAGCCTTATCCGGGCATTTACCGGGGTGAATGGCACACTCTATGTTGACCAGATGAACTCCCGCACTGCGGATGCAGCCGGGTTGAGCGAAATTCTTCATGTTATACGAACTACGATTATTATAGAAATTATCCTATTATGCCTGCTGATGCTTGCGCTGGCATGGGCATGGAAGAAGATGATGATTTAGGTGGCAGGATGACAAATACCGATCTTGAAAAAACAATTGCCGACATAACCCGCATGTCTGCGCGGGATGGAAAGACCGAAACACCTGAGGCCCCTCAGGCACCTGCGCAGGGTGCCGATACTGCGGGTGCTTCCAGGAAAGATCCCGCGGAGCATGCACGGTTCAACCAGAAGGAACTCAAAAGGGAAGTCAGTGAGATATCGAGGATGGCTTCGGTAATTCACGAGACCCTCAATACCTTCATTGTCGGGAACCAGCAGGTCATCGACCTGATTCTTATCGCCCTTTTAAACGAAGGCCACATCCTGGTCGAAGGGGTCCCGGGCACGGCAAAAACAACCATTGCCAAGTCCATTGCCCTGATCACCGGCTGCGGGTTCAACCGTATCCAGGGGGCAGTCGATATCCAGCCGGCAGATATGCTCGGCGTGCGGATCTATGATACCAATAAAAAAGAGTTTGTCCTCCGAAAAGGCCCGGTCTTCACCAACTTCCTTCTCGTGGATGAAATCAACCGTATCAACCCCAAGGCCCAGAGCGCATTCATCGAGGCCATGAGCGAACGGCAGGTCACCCTTGACGGCATCACGCTCCCCATGCAGTCACCATTCTTTGTCATCGCCACCCAGAACCCCCATGAATTTGAGGGCACCTTCCCGCTCATCGAAGTGCAGCGCGACCGTTTCATGTTCAGCATCCGGTCCGATTACTTAAGCGCGGAGGAGGAACTCGCCATCATCCGGCGCGCAAGCTCGGGCCAGCTGTACTGGGATACGTTCTCGAAGTCCCTCACCCCGATCCTCTCCCCCCATATCATCAGGAACCACATCATTGCAGTGCGGCAGATCGTAGTCGAAGATCCGGTTCTCCAGTACATCCGGGACCTGGTGATTGCCACCCGGAACCACCCGGATATCGAACTGGGCGGATCCACCCGTGCCTCGCTTGCGCTGGTCAGCGGGGCAAAGACGCTTGCAGCACTCAACAACCGCACCTACGTTATCCCCGACGATGTCAAGAATATTGCAAAAGCTACGCTTGCCCACCGCATCGTCCTTGCCCGGGATGCCCAGGTGGAGGGGGTAACCCGGGGCCAGGTACTGGAGGAGATATTGACCAAAGTCGAGGTGCTCTGAGTCGTGCTGATGAGACGGTGTACCCAGGGCATCTCACTTTTGAGCCTCCTCCTCTTCGCAATAGCGCTCGTCCTGGATGACATGGCGGTCCTGCTTGCCGCAGCAACGCTCGCGTTCTGCATTCTCGGGCAGTACCTGGCCTTTGATCGCACGATGCGCGAGACGGTCCGCTCCGTTGAACTCGCGCGGACCCTGAGCCGGAATCCCGTGAGAAAAGGTACAAGTCTCAAAGTAACAACCCAGATAAGTGTCAGGGTTCCAAGAAGGGTGCATGTCAGGATCTTTGACCTGCTCCCCCTTCAGGCAGCGTTTATCGAGGGGGAGACTGAGATTGCGCTGGAACCCGGCCCGGAGGTACAGACCCGGAAGATCAGCTACACCATCGTTCCGGTAATCCATGGCGAGCACCCGTTCTCCGGCCTCTCGGTCCAGGTCAGGAACCGGTTCTTTGAGGCCACCATGCATCTCACGCGAAAAAGCGACCAGGAGCCGGTCCTCTCGGTGCAGCCTTCAGGGCTGTTTGCACCGCCCCCGTCTGAGATGACGGACGGATCGCTCGACATGCGCAAGACCAGTGCCTGGAGCGGCTCCGATGTCCATTCGCTCCGGGACTATGTCACGGGCGATGACCTGCGGCATGTTGACTGGAAGGTATCGGCCAAATACACCAAACTCGTGATCCGGAAATATACTGCACCCCAGAGCCACCCCCCGCTCGTTATTGTCGATCTCCCGTGGAAGGGGGCACCCTACCCGGAAAAAGCCTTCAGCCTGATGATCTCGGAAGTGACCGGCATGGTCCGGCACACGGTCCATACCTACCAGTACATATCGGTGCTCATCATCTGCGGCCCCAATATCGTGCACCTGATCCGGGAAGAGAAGAACATCTCGCGCTGCATTGCCGCGCTCCAGGAACGGATGCATCCCTCGGACCGGTTTGTTCATTTCTACCACACAACGGATCGCTCGGATATCCGCTCGCGCCTCCGCGAGGCTGAGAACCGGATCTTTGACGAGCATGGTGCAAAAACCATCCCCTATTACGAGTGCCTCCGCGACCAGTACGAGCAGGTGCTGGACAATATCAGGACACCGGCCTTTACCGGCCAGGTCTCGCGGGCCCTCTCCCAGATCACCTTCTCGGAAGCCTTCCTCTTCACGCTTGAAGGCGGCGACACGAGCCACATACGGCACGTGGTCCGGCCGCTCCGGACACGGAATATCAAAGTCCAGACCCGGATCATCAGGACACCCCCGCCGGAGCCTGAACCCGCCCCGGCTTCATCCCCTGCTGCGGGCACGGGGGTGCCCTCATGAGCAGCATCCCTGCCGAGCACCAGTGGTTCCTCGTGATGGCGGCCGGTGTTGCTCTCGCCACTATTCTCCTGAACTCCCCGGTCTGGTACCTGAACGTGCTGCTTGGGCTCCTCTTCCTTGGGGTTCTTTTGCTCACCGCCACCTGGCGCGATCGCGCCTTCTATCTGGTCTGCGCCGGGGAGCCACTCGTAATTCTTTGTGGCATCCAGAACCTCTGGGCAGGGGTGTTTGTGGTCTGCACCCTTGCCGGCATCCTCTGCTCAGCCCTGAACCTCCTTGAATCGCGCGAGGATAAGCAGCAGTTTGGCATATTCCTTGGAATGGTTGTCCTGATCGGGCTGCTCATCCAGTTCTCGAACCACGTGCTGCTCCCGCTCATCATCCTGGGAGTTGTTGCCTTTGCGATTCTCCTGGTCCAGTCAATACGCATGTACCAGTTCAGAAAACAGTATACCGGAGCCTGAAAATGAAGTTCCTCCCACCAAATCCGTACTACCGGGCTGCTCTCGCGCTCATTATCATGGCAGTGATCCTTGTGGCAGCCGCGATCCTGACCAACCGGGGCGATATTACCAGCGCCGCGCTTGTCATATCCGGCCTGGTCTGCCTGCTCACCGGGATCTTCTTTGCAACGCTCTCCAATGCCGATCCACTGGATCTCCGCTACATGAGCCTGCTTTCGGTCCAGGGCTGCATTGGCATAACCAGGATCTGTGCCGACATGGGCATCCAGGGAAATGCCTGTTTCATACCGGGTCACGGCGACGAAGAGACGAACCCGCGCACGGTGCAGTTCATACCGGTTGCAGATTACCAGACCGCTCCCCTGCCAACCGGTTCGTTTGCAACCGGAAAGGATTCTGCCGGCCTCATAACCGAGCCCTCTTCCGCCCCGCTCATCACCCTGCTCCGGGAGCGGGACCACCTCTCGGTCCCCACGGAGACAACCGCACTCGGGAACCTTGTCCGGGAGCTCGGCATGGAAGTGCTCGAAGTTGCCGGGAAAGTCACCACAACGCATGAAGGGGATATCATCACCATCACGATGGAGGATTACCTGCTGATCGGGGGGTGCAGGGCGGTCCACCGGGAATCCCCCAAGTGCTGCATGGTAAACCCGTGCCCGGTCTGCAGTCTCTTTGCTGCAGTCTATGCCGAGGGCATGGGCAAGGTCATCAAAATTGAGCGCTGCGCCCCGGAACCCCGCGGCCAGACCGTGAAGGCAGTCTTTGCAGTGCTGCCGGAATAATTTTATTGATGGGTAGGATGGGGCAAATCTGCCCCAATTGTAATGGATGAAGGATTTGACCGATCAGAAATTTTTACATGGTTCATATTTTGGTCCTGGTGAAATCCTTGATTTATGTGAGGTTCGTGTCCTCTGAGATAGTTATGAGCGTGACCCCCTCTCTCCCCCAAAGGGGGAAGCAACCCAAGGGGAGATCCCCTTGACCCCCTCCGGTCCATAAGGCTTTTGATCAACCTTTTTGCCCAGCGAGGGCCCGATGAGGCGCCCGAGCGACCCCCGTAGGGGGTGGGAATGTTCATATTATCAGAATAGTCTTTTGAAACATTGATTCGTATTCCAATTGAGATTTGACATTGTCAAACGAGATTTTACGAATCGGCTTTGGATTTCCCATAAAAATCATGGTTAAATTTGAATGATGGGGCCTCGAGCCCCCATGCCCCCTTTCGGATAATTGCCGCCACCCCGAAAGGCGCCCCGCGGCGCTTCAATTACCTGCTGATATCAAAAAAACAGGTAATTGCCGTGCCCTACCGAGGCCATGAGGCTTATGAGCCCTCCTAAAATTACCTTTTCATTTACATACTTCGGGTGTGAACGCCCGTTCATGTGCGTTTCAACAGAGCCGGGAAATCCCTTTAAATCTTATCAGACGTATTAAAGTACAGGTGTATGCGGGTGGATACGGGTGAGGTTATGGATGATATCTGCCTTTTTTCCCGGTCATATGGTCCTTTGGAGGCAGATGTCAGAGCGGTAACAGAACAGGTGCTCTGCCACTATGACCGGGTACAGCAAGCCTATCTCTATGGATCTTTTCTCCATAATGATACCTATCAGGATATCGATATCGCAATTCTCCTGTCGGGATCCATGGAACCGTATGCCCTCTTTAAACTACAGATGCAGATTGCCGGAGAGATTGAAGAACTCCTCTCACCGCAGGTCCCCTGCGATGTGAGGGTGTTAAATGCAGCCCCCGTTGAATTCCAGTATGAAGTGATAAAGACCGGAAGTATTGTCTTCTCAAGGAGCGAGGAGCAGAAGATCGACTATGAAACCGATATAATGCGACAATACCTTGACCTGAAGTACCTCTTCGATCGGGTAGACCAGGCTTTTCTTTTTGGGGTGAGTCGTTGAGGCTGGTCTCCTGTATCCGGGAACTCTCCGATACTCTCAACGACTGGGAACGGTATCTGGACATTCCCCTTGAATAATTTAAGAGCGATCGGGATACCCGGAATATGGTGCTCCATGCAATGCTCGTTTCTATTCAGTCATCGATCGATATCGCTACAGAGATTATTGCAAAAAAAGGGCTCCGGCGACCGGCGAGCTACCGGGAGACATTTGGAATCCTTGCAGAGGAAGGTATCCTGTCCCGGGATCTCGCTCGTGCACTCTCTGATCTGGCCAGCTTCCGGAACGTCCTTGTCCATACCTACTGGGATCTGGATCTGGTGCAGGTATACAGCATTCTCGAGCGGGATCTCCCCCGGTTGCAGGAATTCTTATCTGAAATGAAGGCCTTTGCACAGAACGGATAATCCGAAGGGACGGTGCCGGGCATCATACCAGCATATCCGGCCTGTCAGTCCCCATCATCACATCCAGGTGTTTTATTTTTGGAAATACTCCAGGAATAAAAAAAATTTCCCGAGATTTATTTCCTTTGCGTTTTTGCTTTTTCAAGTTTCGATAATCCATAACGACGTGATGCAGAACCGTTCAGGCATCATCCCAATGCACCCCGCCCCCACGGGAAATGGTGGGGCAATAGGGAGGCGATTATTCCCTTAAAAAAAACCTTTCTTCATTTTATCTAACTTACCGTGACCCAGAGGTGGAGATCGCGATAGCTCGCATTGATCCGCTCCATACCGGTTACCTGAGGATTCGGAACGGTATCCTTGAAGAGGAGGAGTTCGAGCCGGTTGGGTCCGGTTGTTGCCGGGGAAAACGCATACGGCCGGATCACGGTCTGGTTATGCGGCACGGAAATGGCAAAGGTTTCAAGCGGGGTCATCGAGTTGAGGGTCGTTGTGTTGGTCTTCTCATTAAAGGTCATCTTCAAAAGATACGGCTCAACGATATAGTTGACCGTGCGGTACTCGTGGTTGCCGATACCGATAAAGAGGGAACTGTTGGTACTGACAAGGAGACTGGTGGGATAATCGGCAGCTTTCTGGTTCTCGCCAAGGATAAAGAACTCGGTGAACTTCTCGCCCTCCTTGGGAACGACAATGACATAGACCGTTGTGGTAACAGCAGCGATTATCGCAATCAAGAGGATTATCGAGAGGATCCGGTCGGTACGGGAACTCTTCTCCTCTTTTAAAAAGAATTCATCCCGGATTCCCTGCTGCAGTTTGCGGAACGGCACAACAAACCGTTCTTCGGGCGGCAGCCGGGCCCTGCGGTACACGGCAAGAAGACAGAGACCGATCGTGAGCAGGCTTAAGGAGACAACAATCGGATCCAGCCGGATCCCAAAAGGAGTGTAATTCAGGATAAGCCCGGTAAGCGGGACGAGAGCAATCGAGAGTCCAAACGAGAGGGCAATGCGTTCGATACCATCGATATCCCGCGCAGCCGGAAAGAGTGCCGCAATAAGGGCATACCCGGGAATAAAGAGGACAAGGGGTATGCCGAACAGGATCCGGAGGAACGATTCGTTCAGGTACGGGACATAGATGGTGCAGAGCGCACCAGCAAGCCAGAGCATGCAGAGGAGAAGATCGCGGGGCATGCTCATTCTGGCGTATGCATCAAGAAGGGTATCGTAAGGATGCTCTGCCGGCGCCATGGTTGATCGTTTATATGGTCTTTGATATTATTTATGCCGAGTTATCTCCCCGGCCGTGCCCCGGAGAGAGCTTTCATAACCGAGCCCATGTACGATCACCTTTTTCCAGATTCCAATCCCCGGGTAAGAACCGGTATTCATCAGGGTTTCTGCCGGGCGGAATTGAGTTGGCATCAGGGTCTTTTTGGGGATTTTTATCAGGCACTGATCCAGCCGGGTGGAGAATCACGATCTCTTTTCATTTTCTTGTTTTTTTCATAGAACCTGCCAAAAACCGGTTTTTTTCTGGATTTTGGGACGAGCCAAATAGAAACCTATTTTTTGTCTTTTGTAAAACATATACGATGGAGTGAACGAGTTGGTAGCAATTGTTGACACCAATAAATGTACCGGATGTGAAACCTGCGTGAGCGAATGCCCGGCTTCGGCAATCGCCATGGAAGACGAAAAAGCAAAAGTTGACAAGGATATGTGCGTAGACTGCCAGACCTGTGTTGATGCATGCCCGGCAGAAGCTATCCACATGGAATAATTATCCTGGATAGTATTCTCCCGAACTTTTTCTGATCTCCTTTAAGCCGTATCTCTGGCCGATACATCCGTGTGTCCTGATACGTTCCTGTTGTGTAGCTGTTTTCTGTCCCGCTCCGGCGGGCATTTTATTGAGCCCGGCATATAATTTTAAAAAACAACGTTTTTATCCCGGCAGGTGAAATGGGATTTTACAACCCGCCATCACTACGAAACGGGAATCACACACAGAACAGGAACAGGACACCTATGATCAATGTTGGAGTGCTCGGAGCAACGGGTGCGGTTGGTCAGCGATTCGTTGAACAGTTATCAAATCATCCCTGGTTCAATCTATCGACCCTTGCCGCTTCCGAACGCAGTGCGGGAAAGCCTTATGAAAAGGTTGTAAAATGGCGCCTTGAATCGCCATTCCCTGAAAAGATAGCGAAGTTAAAGGTTGTACCCACATCGCCCAAGGCTATGAAAGATGTCGATTTGGTCTTTTCTGCCCTGCCGGCAGAGATTGCCACGGATGTGGAAACGGAATTTGCGGATGCCGGTATCGCGGTCTGCAGCAATGCCAGTTCCCACCGGATGCTGCCCGATATCCCGCTGGTTGTCCCGGAAGTCAACCCGGAACACCTGGGTCTCATCGATGTCCAGAAGGATGCCGGCCGGGACGGGTTCATTGTAACAAACCCGAACTGCTCCACCATCATGATGGTTACGGCACTTGCACCCCTCCGTTCGTTCAAATTTACGGATGTCCGTGTTGCAACCATGCAGGCAATATCGGGAGCCGGGTTTGAAGGCGTTGCAGCAATGGCCATCTACGACAACGTTATTCCTTACATCGGAAAGGAAGAAGAGAAGATGGAGACCGAAGCCCTCAAGATCATGGGCACCTTAAAAGGCAGGAAAGTTGTCAACGCTCCCTTTAAGGTAAGCGCCAGCTGCCACCGTGTCCCCGTCATCGACGGTCATACCATGGCCGTCTGGGTGGACATCAAAGAACCGGTCGAGAAACTAAAAAAAGCCTTCCGGGATTACAAACCCCCGATCAAGGGTCTCCCCACCCAGCCAAAAGAGTCGATCCATTTCTTCGAAGAAGAGAATGACCGGCCCCAGCCACGTCTCGACCGGATGCGTGGTGACGGCATGACCGTCTCCGTTGGACGTTTACGGGAGGGAGTACGGTTCGTGGCAATGGGCCACAATACCATCCGTGGTGCTGCAGGTGCCAGTGTCATGAATGCTGAACTGATCGTCAAGAAGAAGTACCTCTGAGGGGGGTGACCTATGCAGCAGTTGAAAGAGAACACAGTATTCGTCGGCAACAAGCCGGTAATGAACTACGTACTTGCAGTAGTAACACAGTTCAACAATGGTGCGGAACAGGTAGCCATTAAAGCCCGGGGAAAGGCAATCTCCCGGGCAGTTGATACTGCTGAAATAGCGCTGAACCGGTTCCTTGCAGGGGTTTCAAAAAAAGAGATCATCACGTCCACCGAGGTCATTGACACGGAAACCGGAAAGACGAATGTCTCTTCCATTGAGATCATCCTCACCAATGTAAAATAACCTTTTTTTCCATTTCTGCGGCTGTACCGTCGGTAATTTACGGTACCCAAAACCATTTAAGCCAAATTCACGAAACTATAATGCCATGCGAACCCGTGCCATTGCGCTGCTCTTCCTCATATTGGCCGCAGGTATCGTGGCCCCGGTTCTGGCAGCCAATGAAGACCGGTACGGGTACATCAAAGTGGAGGATGTGATGGTGCAGCTCGATAACGGGACTGCCATCATTCACGTAAATTATACGGTTGATGAAGGAACCCGCTTCATCTTTTTCCTTTTTGGAAAGCAGGACCTGAAGAACAAGCTCCTCAAAATCCTCAATTACGATGATGCCCGGATGAAATCCATAAACCTGTCACGGGCTGAGTTTGTCGTCGATGAGGCTGCGTTCTCCTATGGAGATGGAATTTTCTGGTATCCAGCCCATGACTTCAATGTCGCGATCCCGGTCCTGACGGTAAAAACCCCGCAGACCATGAAAAATTTCACGAATGCAAAAGAATTCCCCGCAGGTCTTGGGTATTTTGCCAAAGAGAATGCTTCCCTGCCCCTTGCCGCAAAGCAACCAGCACCCGAATACCGCAGATAATCCGGCGGGCCCGGGTCCTGTTGTACCGGAAACTTTGCCCTGTAGAAAACGTTGGTCACAATAATCGACAACCCCCCTCTTGCGCCACCAGTCCCCCATTGGGGGACAAAGACGCAGTGCGATAGATCCAATTAAGTTACAGGTAATACGTCTTCATCCCAAGTGGGGGCGCCCCGGGCGTGCGGGGGCGAAGCCCAAAAGAGCGTCAGATTTTTCGAATCATTTCTACCGGGCAGGAACCTTAAAACAAAACCGCTCCCGGCCAATGACCGTAATTTTTTTACCAGTACCGATTCTCGGGGAAATTGCAGCAGGAAAATTTACCCGTTCTTTTAAAGGAGTCTGTTCCAATCCAGATAATCCGGCAATGGCTGCATAAGGGTCCCAGGATATCATGCTTTTTTCCCCTGCATGCAGGAAGTGTACCCCGGAAATAATATTCACACAGATTGGTGGATATAAACGGGGGCCAGGGGGTTCTCCCCCGGGCTGCTTCCCCCTTTGGGAGAGAGAGGGGGTCACGCTCATTACAGGGAAAGGTGAATAAAAGGATACAGATACTTTTTTTACATCACTTCGATGATTTCCTGTTTGCGAAGCTCGGCCATTTTCTTATTGACAAAGAACTGGATGACAACGCCGGAGATCGCTGATATTATTCCGCCCAGGGTGGAATACAGGACATACCGGGAAACTTCTTCTCCCGTCAGGGGGAAATCGGGTATCGTACTGCCGGACAGGATAAAGACGCTGGCGCCGTACAGGATAAGTCCGATTGCGGTGATAAAAAACGGGAAGACAATAACTTTCCCGAGATTTTCCTTTTCGTTATTATACACATCGATGATGATACCCACCGAGGTCACCAGTCCTGCGATGATCAGCCACTCCACTGCCCCGAAGATGAAAGTCATCAGGTACATGACAAGGCCCAGGTCCGTAGAATAATATTTCAGGACATTGATGAAGCCGACCGTAAACCCGATAATGACAAGGAGGATCGTTGTCGTGTAGGTAACAAACGAGAACCTGCCCCGGGAAAGCGACACCTTGAGTGCGTCCATGATCCCATGGAAGAGTTCATCAAACCCGAACCCTTTGTACAGGAGGTAACATCCGATAACACCGACAACGATAATCGTGGCAGCCCCCGGCCAGCCGGCCAGGTAGGCAACGGCATAGAGGAGCATTGCAAGACCGATGGGTATGAAAACCATCCGGGAGATTTTCGGGTCATCGAGGAGTTTCTTGAGAATATAGTACGTGCCCTCAAGGTTGGGCATCTGGTTGACGATCACCCGCCGGATGCTCGAGACCGGTATCTTGGACTGGATGATCGGGATAACGTACTCATCTTCTGCACCGTCAGTCACAAGGATGCAGCTCGTGGCACCGGTCTCTTTTACCACCTGCTCAAGGGATGCGGCAATTTTCCGGTCACCCTCGATCATGTGGAGGTGGTTTCCGGCTATAACGGCTATTGCTGTATCTTCTCCTTTGGCGGTCAGCTCATCAAAGATCTTGACTGCTGAAAAGATGGCATTGACATCGGAGTCCTCAGGATCTGCAAGTGCCAGGGTATTGGCAGCATTCAGGCATGCAGAGCGGCCGATACACGGACTTTCGACTTTCGCCTTCCATCCGATATCATCGTCGCGATCTACACTGAGGACTAATGTCCGCCCTTCTGCCATTATAATTATAAAAACGCCGTAAATCTATTAAACCGTTACTCATGTCAGCCCCTGGTGGCATCAGGTCCCATTCTGCGATATTTGAACCGCTGCGCTCAGTTCCTGGATTTATTGGCAGATGTTTATAAAAAAAGATGAAATCAGATGAGTTTTGAGCGCTGGAGGAGTAAGATATCATCGGTCGTGAGTTTCTCTCCCGCCCGGAAGTTCTTGAAGAGGCTCTCAGCTTCTTTTCTGACGGCCTTCTGCTCCTTGGTGACCTTGACTTTCTTGGTCTTCTTGCGCAGGCCGGAGATAACCTTGTCATAGTCGCGGAGTTCTTTCTGGCAGGCAATAAAGAACTTGTGCTCGGCATCTGCTGCTTCCTGTGCCTCGACAAAACTCTTGTGGGCTGCATCTGCTGCTTCGCGGGACTTGTCAGCCTTGCGGTAAGACTCGACCATCAGGTCGTGGTGCTTCTGGGCAAGCTCGGCAACTTCCGTTACTTTTGCATGGAGATCGGAAGCTTCCTTGCGAAACTCGCGGGCCTCGGAAATTTTTGTCCGCATCTCCTTGTTCTGTTCAAGCTCGGCTTCCTGCTCGCGGACCTGTCCTTTCATCTGCTTGATCTTCTCGATCAGCTCACGTTCCTTGTCGGTAGTGAAGACTTCGGTCTGCTGGCGGTACTCCATGTACTCGATCTGTTTCTGGAGTTCCTTGATACCGCGGTTTTTTAAGGTGCCGTGTTCCTTCTTGAAGGATTCGATATCTTCAAAAAGGACGTTTGCCTTGTCATTGAACTCATTGCGCTGGGCTTTGAGGTCAAGGACATCCTGGTTGGACTTGTCCCGGAGATCCTTGTTCTTCTGCGCATCTTCCACGAACTCGCGGGTCTGGTTGTTTAAGGTATTACGCTCGCGGGCGAACTTGCTTGCATTGGCGTTGAGCTCGTTGCGGCGGTTTTTGTGTTCTTCAGACTCAGCAAGAATTTTTTTTCTTTTTTCCATCAGGTCATTCAACATGCGATACCACTCCTCATCAGATGCTCCTTTGCGGGAAATGCGAGATTATTGTTTGAGGGTTATCTGACCCGGGGGGTGAAAATTCCACACGCCCTGTCGGGTCTCTCATTTGACAACTCTGCATGCAGGATGCAGGGTGAAAAACATCAGAAAAGGTAATCAGCGCAGAATTCAGGTAAGACCCCGAAGCGAAGTCTTTGTTCAACACTCTGTTCATGATGTTCAACTCCCGATACCGGGGTGCGCCGTTTACACGGGCTCCACCCCCATCCTCCCAGCGAAGGATTGGTCGAATGTACTATATTTTAAAGGAGTGTGGAACTATTAAGTGTTTCGGCGGGATTCCGGGGTTGAATACAATAGCCCCTTTTGGCATATTATGACAAAACAAGGCAGCAAAACCATACAAAAAGGATGTTGGTAGTTGGATTAGACCAACAATTCCCTAATACTTAAGAGACTTTTTGGAACTTTTGAATTTTTTTGTGCGTGGCAGAATTAACCGACCCATTCGAGGACGCCGCCGCCGCTGTTCTGGTCCCTGCCGCCGCTTCTCCGGCTCTGGGGCATCTCAACAGCCTTGGGGTTCGCGCGCTTCTCCTCGATGTCGTTGATCATGGTCTTGTAGGACTGGCGGGTTCCCAGGATCTGGGCACTCTTGACACCGGTCATGATGGCGAGCACACGGATCTTGCCTTCCATATCGCCACGGACACGGGCACCCCAGATAACATCTGCGTGGGGGTCGAGCTCGTACGTGAGCGAGGTTGCAACTTCTTCTGCATCCTGCAGGGTGAGGTCAGTTCCTCCCGTGATGTGGATCAGGCTGCCGGTTGCGCCGCGGTAGTCGATATCGAGCATCGGGTTGCTTAAGCATTCACGGACAACACTTTCTGCCTTGTTCTGCTGCTTGCTCTCTCCTACGAGCATGACTGCAACGCCGCCCTTGGACATGATTGCCCGGACATCGGCGTAGTCGATGTTGATGAGCGAGGGCTCGGTGATGGTCTCGGAAATTCCCTTGACGGTTTCCCCGATGAGCTGGTCCATGACGGAGAATGCCTGGCCGAGCGGCAGGTTGGGGACAAAGTTCTTGAGCCGGTTGTTATCGAGAACGATAACCGAATCTGCAGCTGCTGCAAGTGCCTCGAGACCCTCTTCTGCACGGATCAGGCGGGCCTTCTCAACCTGGAACGGGTAGCTGACCATGCCGACTACGATTGCACCCTGCTCCTTTGCAATGGATGCGACTACGGGTGCGGAACCGGTACCGGTACCTCCTCCCATACCTGCTGTGATGAAGACAAGGTCCGCGGATTCAAGGATTGCCTCGAGGGTCGGGCGGGCCATCTCGGCTGCACGTTTACCAACGTCTGGGTAACCGCCGGCGCCGAGACCTTTTGTTAAGGATTTGCCGATGAGGATTCTCTTGTCGGCCTGAATCATGTCCAGGTGCTGCTTGTCGGTGTTGATCGCGATCGTTTCTGCGCCGGAAACTCCCATGTGGTGGATCCGGTTTACGGTGTTGTTCCCTGCACCACCGCAGCCGATGATTACGATTCTTGGTTGTCCGACAAAGTCATCTTCCATTGCGTTTGCACTGCCGGGCTTGTTGATCTCTTTTTCAAGCTCGGCGTTTTTTAATGCGTCGTTTATGATGCTTTGCATTTTTCTATCCCTCTCAAACCTTAAATGAAACCTGGTCGCTTTCCTTCAGGACACGACTTGCACGTTTTTCCACAAGTTCACGGACTGCAGCCCGGACAGCTTCAGATACATTGGGGTATTCACCCGTGTCTACCATCTGCTGGAGCAGATTGATCTGCTGTTCGGGCAACCGGAGCGTGATTCTTTGCATCATCGTATCTCACATTTCTGACATATGTCTGGCATCTGTCGTTCATATGTCAGACATAGAGAACTCTTGTGTCTGACTTAACCAGATGAATCAAAATAACACATTAAGATATAAATATCTTGTGCTTTAGTGGCACACTCCTGTTCAAAATGCATTTAAGACAGTTTAACCAAGTATTCAGGGAAAAGAGCGGAATTTTATGGCTGTTGACTTTCCAAAAAGGGTAACACACGGGGGGACCGGAAAGCGACAGCAGGAAAAAACCAATAAACAGGTGCTGGATTTCAGCGCGAGCATCAACCCGTATCCTCCCGAATTTGACTGGCACTGCGATCCAGAGTCCCTTGGTTCATACCCGGACGATTCGTACCATGAACTCAAAGAAAGGATCGCGCAGGTATTCCACCGCGATCCCGAAGAGATCTGTGTGGGGAATGGATCCGTTGAGATAATCCGGGTATTTTGTTCAGTTGAGTTGGGACGACACGGCCACCGGAAAACATTTTTTGCAGAGCCTCAGACATTTGGCGAATATGCATTATCCGCCAGACTTGCCGGGGGCAGGCAGAGCATGGATCCTGATCGTGCCGATATCCGGTTCCTCTGCAATCCCAATAACCCCTCAGGAGATCTGCTGGCAAAAGAAGCCGTGCTGGCCCGGCTCCGGGATACACAGCAGAACGGAGGTCTCCTGTTCTGCGATGAAGCATTTATTGAGTTATCCGATCCTGCATGCAGTGTTGCCGATGTCCGCGATCCGGACCTTTTTGTCTTACGATCCCTCACCAAGTGCTTCTCTGTTCCGGGGATACGGTTCGGGTACGGGTTCGGGGATCCGGATCTGATCGAGCGGATTGAGACGGCCCGGTCACCCTGGACGGTGAATGCGTATGCTGAGGCGTACGCACTCCAGGCACTGCTCCATATGGAGGATCTCTCCGTTTCGCGCAGGCAGATCGAGCATGAACGCCGGTTGCTTGTACAGTCACTGACTGCTCTGGGACTTTCCTGCCATCCCTCTTCGGTAAATTATCTCTTGGTGGACTGCCATAGAAATGTCTCACCCATCTGCGAAAAATTGTCGGGATTCGAGATTCTTGTCCGGGACTGCACATCGTTTGGTCTCCCGAGCTGTATCCGGGTAGCGGTGCAAACCCGCGACGAGAACCGGATACTTGTTGAGGCACTTGCTGCATGTATGCACTGATAATGGCCGGAGGAGCAGGCTCCCGCCTGAACCTTGGCGAGAAGCCGCTTATCAGCATCTGCGGCCGGCCCATGATAGCGTATGTCATCGATGCGTTCGCTGCTGCCGGCTGTCACGTCATGGTAGCTGGTTCAAAAAAAACTCCCATGACCCTCAACTGGTGCCGGGCCCATGAGATTCCCTGTTACACATCGGAAGGAACCGGATATATTGAGGATATGGTAGCGATTGTCAAACAGCTGGAAATACAAGATCCGCTCTTCATCAGCGTCTCCGATATCCCCTGCATAACCGCAGAAATTATCCGGTCTGTTCGCGAGGCATACACAAAGGGTAACCGCGATGCATTATCGGTCTGGGTCCCGTCAACGCTCGTAACATCCTGCCGGGGGGGCATGCCCTACCGTGAAAAAATTGAGGGGGTTGAAGCCTGTCCGGCCGGGGTAAATATTCTCCGGGGAGATCGGATCGATCAGGAACAGGATGAATTTTCCCTGCTACTCGATGAACCCCGGCTTGCCCTGAATGTCAACACCCGGGCCGACCGGGATGCAGCCGAAGAATTTTTGAAAAATCATTCCACAATATAACCGGGAGGATCGGTCAGCCCGATCCAATCGCCCCCAAATCATGCCAATCACCGAAAAACAAGCACATTTCTGTCATATTTTTCAGGAATCAATATAAAGTTCCGCGGCCAAGATCTCTCTACTATGGGGGAGTCTCAGGAGATCGAGCTGCAGGGTCATATCATTGACTCCGGCATCATGACGCAGCTCTTTGACCGGGTCATGGACATGGGGGGAAACTTTGAGATCCTCGTGTTCGACATCGGGAAAAAGAAGACTGATTCCAGTTATGCCCGCCTGCGCATCGCCGCATCCAGCAAGGAGAAACTTCACGCTATTCTGTCGGAACTCCACCGGCTTGGCGCACGTCCCGTTGAAGTGAAAGATGTCTATCTTGTTCCAGCGGAAGCGGACCGGGTAGTGCCAAAGGAATTTTACACAACCAGCAACCATCCCACCCAGGTCAAATGCCATGGCGAATGGATCCCGGTCGACGCGATCGAGATGGATTTTCTCATCGTTGTCGATCCTGCACAGAAGAAAGCAGTCGCGATGCCCCTTGGCAAGATCCGGAAAGGCGACCTGGTGGTTGTCGGGGAGCAGGGAGTCAGCGTTATCTATCCCCAGAGACCCCGCGAGGAGAGCACCTTTGAGTTCATGCACGGGACGGTCTCACCCGAACGCCCCAGCGAGACGCTGATTGCCAGGATCGCCAAAGAGATCCTGGAGGTACACAGAAAAGGTGGCAAGATAGCGGTTGTCGGAGGACCTGCCATCATCCATACCGGTGCCGACAAGGCCCTGGCCGGTATGATCCGGGATGGCTACGTTGATGTGCTCTTTGCCGGCAATGCCCTTGCAACCCATGATATTGAATACAATCTGTATGGCACCTCGCTCGGCATGGACATTTCAACCGGCAAGCCGGTCATGGGAGGTCACCGGCACCATCTTTACGCGATCAGCGAGATCATGCGGGCCGGGTCCATTCAAAAAGCGGTTGATACAAAAGTTATTACCGGGGGCATCATGTACGAATGCATAAAGAATAATGTCCCGTTCGTCCTTGCCGGCTCTATCCGTGACGACGGCCCACTTCCCGATGTAATCCAGGATGCCATGGAAGCGCAGGATGCGATGCGGGAACATATCAAAGGGTGCAGCATGGTCCTGATGATAGCAACACTCCTGCACTCCATTGCGGTCGGGAACTGCCTGCCTTCCGGTGTCAAGACCATCTGCGTTGATATCAACCCTGCCCATTTAACGAAACTGATGGACCGGGGAACAACCCAGGCTATCGGCATTGTTTCCGATGCAGGCACCTTCCTGCCCCTGCTGGTGCGGCAGCTCGAGATCCAGGGCCGGGCAAAAAAATAAGAAAAGCAATTCCTTATTACAAGCCACTAATTACATCATACCCCCCTCTTGCGCGAATGAGTCCCCCCCAAGGGGGACAAAGGCGCATTATGATTGGACGAGGTCGGTAACAGGTAATACGTCGTCATCACAGTACGGGGGAAGCCACCGTGGCGGGGGCGAAAGGGAACCCAAAAGCCCAAAAGAACGTCAGGTGGGTTGATTCCACGTTGGTTTCACAATACTGAAACAAAAAATATTTGGTGGCTTGAATTGAGGAATCACCTAAATTTATTTTTCATGAAAACGCGGAACACCTTCCTAATCCCCCACCCATTTTCCCCAAAACCCAATCCCACTTCTATCGACAAATCCCATCAGTACAAACTTCGCCCGGCCCGGTTCCAGTGGGGGGTCCGGCCGGTTTTGAAAAAATAATGGAGGGGGGGGTTAGAGTGGGACCCCCCGTCACGAAATGTGAGTAACGCCAGGTTTTTCACCATCCTGCCCCGGTGGGACCGGACCGGTCCCCGATGGTAACCGGCAAACGCAGGGCTTACCGGAAATGAGTAGGAGCATAAGGCCGGGCTTTGAGAGCAAAGGGGGATGCCGGGGACGAATTCTACAAATCATATCGGTCAAAACTTTTCATATCCGAGAGCATGAATGATCCACATCCGGATATCGTCGCATATATCGAAAGGATATATGTCCTCGCTCCCCGGAAGGGTGATGATAATCATATACCGCTGGTTATCACATAGATATGAAAAATCAGATTATCCTCATGACTTTCTGAAAATGACTCCCAATACTCCGGCGATAAAAATTGCTGATAAAGGAAATATAATCGAGAGCGAAGAGTGTTGCGTGGTGGATGCAGCCGCGGCCACTTGTACTGTAGTCGGCAGGATTTGAGAGCCAGGAACTGGAGAATGTTCCCCATAAGGATCTGCCCGGGTCACTGAAATAAAAAACAACTCACGATCTGAATATGCAAGAAATGAATCGCTGCCAGGGACCATGGTTATGGAACGAATCTTACTGCTGGCAGGATATACGCCCAATGGTTCACCGGTTATACGGTAGATTTCAAAGGTTGATCCATTTCCTATTGCAAAATTCTGTCCGTTTCCGGAGACTGCAAGACCCTGCGAACCGGGTTTAATAGATTTATTCCATATAAAAAGTCCGTTTGTATCGAGACAGTAGACCTCTCCACGATCAGTTTCAATAATAACTCGGCTTCCATCGGGAGTCATGGCATGAGCCGCCGGAGGAACAGGAAACGTTTGTTCGTTCAGCTTAGCCCCAGTACGGTTGAAGAATATAAGGTTTCCAGAGGGTCTGCTTAAGACCGCGATAACGGATCCGTTATTGCTGGTCTTTGCAATATTTTCTTCTTTCGTCAGGTATTTACCGAGAATAACTCCGTTATTGTTAAGAATAAAGAGATCAAACGAAGGGGATGTTTCTCCATATCGGACACCGGAATCATAGTTCGAATCTCCCGTTGCAATAATGGTACTTCCATCCTCTGATGTTGTCAGGGTAGTTACCGGTACATCCACGGTTGTTTTCCAGCGAACGGATCCATTTTCATTGAGACAGAGTATCCATCCATCGGCAGTTCCGACAAGGATATCCCGGGTTGTTTTCAGAATTGATAACGAGAGTGGCGGACTCCGGGTAATGAATTCCCAGGATTTTTTTCCTGTCCTGTCAAAGGATAATACTTTATTCTGCGATGTATTGGTAACTGAACCATGACAGCATCCCGGAACCAGCTGAGTAACCGTCAGCCAAGATCCGTCGGGTACTATACTTACTGACGAAAGCCAGGGAGTTTTTTCGGCAGCCAGTGTTATATTCCAGAGCAAAGACCCGTTTCCGTTAAATACGAAAAGACTGGGCTGGTGTTGATAATTTACCGTAACCAGAACAGGGCTGCCAGTGGCAGTAACTATCGGAAACTCAATTGCAGGGTCGCCGGAATCCGGAAGAGGTACTTTCCATATCAGTTGCGCATCTGCAGGAGTTCCGGATGCCACAGAGGGGACAATCAGGAGTGCAAGGATGAAAAAAGAAGAAAATATATAAATTTTCATCAGGATCACTCTGATTCTGGGGATATTATTAATTCCTGACATAAAGGATCGCATGGACCGGGTTAGGTTGTCCGGTAAATGCATTCCAGTTCTCCCAGTAGAGCGATCCTTGGTTCACCGGCCATGGATCGTAGATATATATGTACTGCGATGTGCCGGTATATGAGTAACCTGCGATTGCCCTTGCATGATATGATGCAGATTCATACCGATCCGTATGTAATGGACGGTTTGAACCTAATTCATTCATGATATCCGTGTAGGTGAATTGCCCGGTATATCTGATAAACGATCCGGATTTTCCCAATCCTCCATTTGCAGTTGACACCTGATAATAATTCGACCCCGCTTGTTCGATGGTGGCGCCATTATTTGGGTTTACACCCATCGTAGAGGCGATTCCCGTCTGTGTCCTGGAGTATCCATAATATCCGGAAATCATTTGGGCTGTCGCGAACGCGCACCATGCGCTGCCCTGCTGTGGATACAGGGGAAACCCACTCAGGGTCTTAGTCACTGTAGCTTTGGGGGAGACAGTTGTCTCTTGGACAAGAAGCGCGTTCCGTTCGGAGACCGCCCTTGTGATACGAGCCTTCGTTTCAGTCGGAAGAATATTCTGGTAATATGAATCCATATGGGATGCGGGAACAACGGCTAAATCATAAGCATCTAATACCAGGGTCTCTTCAGTTCCGCTGTTTACCGAATACCGGACCATAACCCCGATTTCCGGATAATTATAGCAGACAAGGTCAATTGACTTGATAACTGCATTGTTCCCGTTCCGGCTGATGATTTCCGTTGCCCGGGATCGTACCTTATCCTTGTCTATTGGAGGTGTAACCGGACCGATCGTGATAATGGATGCTCCGATAACATCGCTTGCGGCTGCTTTAATCTCTCCTATCTTATTTTCGTTATTCTCAACCGTAAACAAGTAAAATAGCCGTTTTCCGTTCAGATCGTAAATAATGTCCGGTCTGGGATTTACCTGTGCCCCGTTCCAGGCATTATTAAGTGCCCCGCTCTGGGTAAACTCCTTTACAGCGGCGGTTGCCGTTAGATATGCAGTCTTTTCGGGAATGTAGTTCTTCTCAATTGTCGATGAGAGATCCAAAGAGTCCCCGGTTTCCACAGCACTCACCATCGGTACCATCGTCATCGCTGCCATGAGTAACAGCAGCAGGACGACACCAATTTTAGGTAGGTTCATTTTCTTTCCTCCATTTTTCCATACGCTGCGCTCACAGGGCACAGGAAAAACTTCATGGGAACAGAAGATAATCTTCTCATGCCCTCGGGCAAGAACGGGTTCGACAGAGTCTGCTAACTTTTTGAGCCCGTCTTTTTTCCTCGGCAGTCCTTCCCGGATTTCCGGCAGGTTGGCTTGCAGCAGAAATTTCAGGAAATCCTGCTATGGAGAAATATTTTTTTATATTAATAATAAAATCGCAAAGCGATATGTCATGCATTGAAAAATAAGATCAAAAGATTTAAAAAAAAATCTTTCAAACCACCCTTTACTTCATACCAGGGTATTTCCCAACCTCCCATAATCCCCCTCTCCCACTCCCCTAATCAGGGCCCGCTACGGCCCCGGATTGCCCACCCAGAGGGTCACTTCGGGATTTAGTTGCAAAAATGCCGAATTATGCGCACATAATTTTCCGGTGTTCATTGATCCACGTTATCATTTTATACGCACTGGATCCCCAGGGTATATACCGGTAATACATTATTGGTGACATGCTGTATGCATGGGTAATCTCCGGTAAATTTCCGTTCCACCAATATGCATAGAAGGAATTCTACAGAGCCAAATTTTTGATTTTCATAATTCGGGCGTGAACACCCGTTCGTGTGCGTTTCAACAAAAACCCGGGTTTTTTACCGCGTCAGCGGCATGCAGTATGGCTTCTCATTCGAGAGAACATACTCCCATTCGGCCCTGCAATCGCATTCGGTTTCAAGGAGTGCCCGTACCAGTTCCCGGTCCGCATTCAGGGAATAATCCCGGATACCTTTGACCAGTTCATAGTCGCATTTCCCGCAGTTGTGCGGTCCCCGCTTCTGGCCCCCGCCAAGCGGGTCGCAGGTCATATGCACCGGGGATTCTTCAAGAAGGGTAAGAACGCTCCAGAGATAGGGTGGACGATAGGCCCCCCGCTTCCAGTAAAATTCAAGTTCGGTCTTCCGCTGGACCGTGCAGGGATTCATGGAAATGATCTCGGCATGCTCCGCGGCATCCCGGATCGATCTTTTCATATCATCAAGGGCTTCTTTTTCGGTCAGGAACAGGGGTTTATGCAGGAGATAGGCCTTAATGCCGGCACCCGCGGCATGGGCTACCCGTGCAGCGGTTTTGAATTCCGCAAACGTGAACCCTTTGCAGATGCATTTCTCCCGGATCTCATCACTGCTCGTTTCAAGCCCGACAGCGCAATAGAGCGGCATCTTCCAGCTCCCGTCATCGAGCTTCTCGATGAACGGGACAAGGGTTTCCTCGCGGATAAATTCCGGCCGGGTCTCTGCGATGAGCAGTTTTCCATTGAAGACGGTGGCAATATCATCCAGAAAGGCCGGGGGGACTTCCGCAGGATCAAAAAAACTCCCCGAGGTGAAGATCTTCACCATCCGGAAATCGGCCACATTATATTCTGCAAGGATCCATGCAAGCTGGGCCCTGAGGTGACCGAGAAGTGCTTCGCAGGACTGCTCCCCGTACCGCTCGTGCCGGTAGCTGCACATCCGGCATTTTGACCAGGAGCATCCGGCACTTTTAAAAATTATGGTAAGGCAGTCGAGCAGTTCCGCTCCGTAACGCTCGGATCCTTTCCAGGATGCCATGGGTTTTTCTTTGAATTCAGAAATCATTAACATCCTAATAGTTTATCTTGTATAGATGAAAAAGATCCTCCTGTACCTGGTGGGACTTTTCTTTCTCATTGCGGCAGTTTCGGCATATCAGGTCAATATCGATGCTCCCGAGACTCTTGCCGTGGGAAAACCCCTCATCGTGACAGGAACGACCACGTTTGGCATCGGCACACCCATTGACGTGGTCCTCTATTACCAGCTGACCACAACCACCGAGATCCAGCGGAAGATCTCGTACGTGCAGCAGGATAAGACATTCCGGGCCGTCTTTGATACTACGGGTCTGAAAAAAGGGATGTATAAAGTGGAAGTGCCGGCAAACGGGATGGGAAATTCCGTAACTATGCGCCTTGTACAGCTGGTTGATCGCTCTGATGAGATATTCCTCTCATCGCCAAAAACACAGTATTACAATGGCAAACTCTACATTGCCGGCAATGCGAAAAATGATCTCAATTCCGGTATCCAGATCGAGGTGGTTGGATCCGACAACTCAGCAGTTTTCGGTCCTGCCTATGTAAACACGAATTATGCCGGGGATTTTTCCGCTGATATCCCGATTCCTGGTCCTGATGATTATGAGATCAGTTTCACCGATGCGAAAGGATATCTGGGTTCGCGGACAATATCAGTCCTCGGTGAGCGGCCTTCGGTAACTGCAACGGCCGGGGAGATCCCAACCCCCATTGAAGCAGTCGTATCGGCTCATACGCGTGCTTCCCGGGATCATCCTGCGTTTTTTATTGTCCGGGCGGGAACGGGTCCGGGTGCCCTGTATACCTCATCCACGATAGACTGGGTGATAGAATATTTTGATGAGAAGAATGTTCTTCGGGTTGTGAACAACCAGGGGGAGTTCAACCCGGAGATGGCAGAGTTTATTGGAAAAGGCAAGACCCTGTATGTAAAAATCTACCCGTACCGGTACGGCATAAGCGGGGATGTTTTTTTGTTTGGCGAGAATGTCAACTCCGTTGCGGTCAGCACTACGGTTCCGGCACCGTTTGCCGCTGCTGAAACGCCCGCGCCTCCCCCAACGCAAAAATCTCCAGTACAGCCCGGTCTTGCCGTCTTTGCTGCCTGCCTTGCAATGATCGTCATGAGCCGGTACATCAGAAAGTAACCCGTCGCCCCTTCTTCTGCCATTCGCGATAAGAAGCCTTTTTTATATCCCGCAGCCAACATATGGAGCACTGCCGGGGTAGTCTAGTCCGGGAAGGCGGTAGCCTTGAAAGCTACTGGTGCCCTGCACCTCAAGAGTTCAAATCTCTTCCCCGGCGTTTGGTAAGGGGAAATCCCGCAATTTCTTTGTCTTTTGAATCAGTTTTTTTTACAAGCAGTCAGCCTTATCTGGAATGGGCCTTTTTTTCTATCCGGGTATGGGTGTTCCCGTCTCCTTCAACCCGGCCGGGTCAGTATCCATATCACTGTTTTTATGTGGTTGAACCGCCCACGTACTAGTCAGATTATTCCGAGGACTTTCGATGTGTGTTGCAGTTCCCGCAGAAGTGCTTGAGATCCGAGACGGCAATATCGGACTGGTGGATTATGGTGACTTGAAGCAGGAAGTCCGCCTTGATCTCGTTGACGTGAAAGTCGGGGAATATGTCCTTGTCCATGTCGGGTTTGCCATCCAGCGCCTGTCCCGCGAGGAAGGTCTTGAAACTCTTGAGATCTTCAAGCAGGTATATGCCACGCTGGAGGAATAATGCACGAGTACTCCATTGCGTATGACCTCTATGCTACTTCCCGCAGGGCAGCGGTTGAGAATAATGCCAAACGGGTGAAGAAGGTCAGCGTTGAGATGGGGAAGATGGCGATGGTGAACCCTGAACAGGTGACCTTCCTCTTTGACACGATCAAGGAAGAAGATCCCCTGTTCAAAACAACCATCCTTGAATGCCACGAGATGGCTCCGCAGACAAAATGCCACTGCGGGTATTCCGGTGAGGAAATTTTTGTCTGCCCGAAATGCGGGTCCCTTCCGGAACTGGTCAGAGGCCGGGAAATTGTTGTCACAAACGTTGAGATCGAGGTGGAGGATTAGATGAAAGTCAACATGATGCATGGCGCCGGTGGCGAGGTGATGGCGGAGCTGCTCGTGACCCTCACAAAGTTCAAAAACAATAATGCCGGGGGTATCGGGCTTGAGGCTATGGACGATGGTGCGGTCATCCCGTTTTGCGGTGCCAACCTTGTCTTCACCACCGACTCCCATGTGGTCCGCCCGATCTTTTTCCCGGGAGGAGATATCGGCAGGATTGCCGTTTCGGGAACCATCAACGACCTTGCTATGATGGGTGGAAAACCGATCGCCCTTTCCTGTGGCATGATCATCGAGGAAGGGTTTGAGGTAAATGATCTGGCCCGGATTGTTGCCTCAATGGATGAAGCACTCGGGGAATCCGGTGCAAGCCTGGTTACGGGAGATACCAAGGTCATGGAGCGCGGAGCCCTGGACGGCATTGCAATCAATACTTCCGGGATAGGCATTGCAAAGACAGTTGTCAGGGACAACGGCCTTGTCCCGGGCGATGTGATCATCGTATCCGGAACTCTTGGGGATCACGGGCTTGCGATCATGGCCCACCGGGAAGGCTTCGATCTCGGGGAACAGATAAAGTCCGATGTTGCCCCGCTCTGGAAGATGATGGAAAAAGTCCTTGATGCCGGTACAATCCATGCCATGAAAGATCCCACCCGTGGCGGGTTTGCGAGTGCCATCAACGAGATGGCAAGAAAGAGCGGCGTCTCTGTTCGTATCTCAGAAGAATCGATTCCCATCCGGAAGAATGTGAAGAGTGCTGCTGCTATGCTGGGAATCGATCCGCTGGAAGTTGCCAATGAAGGCAAGGTTGTGATGGGTGTTCCGGCTTCAGATGCCGAAGCGATCCTTGCCGCACTCCGCTCCCACCCGTATGGGAAAGAAGCAACCATTGTCGGTAAGGTTGTGAAGGGTGCCCACGTTATCATGGAGACTGCAATCGGGGGCGAGCGTTTCATCGAGCCCCCCATGGGCGATCCGGTTCCAAGAGTCTGCTAAAAAATTGCCCTGGAGAAAACGTTGGTCATAATAATCGATGACCCTCCTCTTGCGCCACCAATCCCAGACAAATTCGATACCGTTTTTATGCACGTCCATGTGCGATGTAGTTGGATTGAGTGAATAACCGTTCTGTTCTTTTTGGCGTGGCCGGCCCGGGAACCCCCCCGGATACAACGCAATGCCAGTGTGCTCCGGCCGGAGGCGATTGTAACGTTGCTACATATTACCTCACTAATTCCCGCCGGAAAACCCTGAATTATTCCGGGAGAATTACCGTATTTTTCGGAATTATTGCCTCTGCCAGATTGGGGGGTGAGGCAAAACTCGTACAACGGGGCACGATACGGGGCCGGAATTTTTATCGGGATATGAGGGGGTTAGGGGGGGTGAGGTTTCTAATCTCCCTGAGCGCCCGTAGTGATATGTCGATTTTTCCTGATATTTTCGACACGTTTTTTTAGAACAGGTCGATTTTATCGACAGATTGGATGTTGATTGTCGGTAGAACGCGTCGGGAACTTTAATTTCTGCTCTGGAGAGATCCTGCGAGGTGTAGTATTGGATTGTGATGGAGATATGGGCGCCCGGGGTCTCCCGACCCTCACCCCGTGGAGCATGATGGGGACAGAAATCTATAAAAAAAAGTCATGTTCGAAAGGGGGGGCACCCTCACAAATCAACTAAGGTCGGGATACAAATGATTTCCTATGAAATCACAGCCCCTGATGAATATGATGATGGGGTAGATGCGCACTACACCCATTATGATGGCTTGCGCCGCCAAAGGCGGGGCGCCCCCGCGGCGCATCAATTACCTGCTAGTCTGAAAACAGGTAATTGCCCCGCCGTGCCCCGCGAGGGGCCCTGAGGCTTATGAACGCTCATATTAATTCCAGGGGATCAACCGATTTTCATCGTTCCGGTGTGAACTCACTCGGTTCATGTGCGTTTCGACAGAGCAGTTATTTAGTATCTACAAATTCTTTATTTGGCGGTATGTTGCACGCGGAACATGGATCACAAACCGAGCCCCCCGGCCCGGGGTTCCCGTTTCGGTTATGGAAAGGTTGGTTATTGCAAGAATCTCGCGGGAGAGGAAGAGACCAAAACCGGTGTTCTTGAAATATTCCCTCCGGAAAATCTTCTCTTTCTGGGGATCCGGGACACCGACCCCGTTGTCTTCAAAGATGATGTCAACGCCGTCTTCTGACTCTTCAGAACGGATCTTGATCTCCGTCACATGTTCGCCATGCCGGACAGAATTCTCGATTAAGTTATAGAACACTTTCTCGAGCAGGGGATCTGCATATACTTCGATCGGAGGAAGCGAGATACTGATGAAAACATTTTTCGGGTCAATGGTGGCCGATGCAAGGGAGATAGTCTCCGCGATATTGTGCCACTGGGGTGAATGTACGCCAATATTCTGGTAATCGCGGGTGAAGAGAATCTGGCTGCGGATTGCACTGGCTGCAATCTCTTCCTTCTCGATATACTTCAGCATAACCGGATCCGTTGTGTCCTGGCGGGAGAGTTCAAGATACCCGATGAGCGCCGTGAGCTGGTTGAGAATATCGTGACGGGTCACATTATTGAGAAGATTCAGTTTCTTGTTTGCCTGGGATATGGCTTCCTGCCAGAGCTTGTTGTCAGTGATATCGACCGCAGTACAGATGACCGAAGGCTCACCGGACTCTGATGCAGATACAAGAGCCCACCGCAGGCTCCCGTCCCAGGCCCGGAACCGGACTTCAATATCCCCCACACGGTGATGATCGCGAATCTTGGCAATGAAACTATCCCGTTCTTCGGTATCGGGTATCAGGTCGGATAAGGATTTCTGCAAAAGTTCGTCGCTGTCATAGCGCACTATCTGGGCAAACTTCTTGTTGGCTTCCCGGATCCTGAGCGTTTTACGGTCGTAACTGAAAGCTCCTGCCTGGGAATTATAGTAGGTACCGCAGGTCCGTTCTCCCTCTTTCCGGTATACCTGGGCATAGGTCGAGATGAGAACCCCCAGTGAGACGAATATATAGAACCAGACCGTGGCAAGGGTATAGGTCCGCATATCCGGCAGGCCGGTGATAAAGACGATGGCAAAGTACAGCCACCCGATGGCAACCGTTCCGTAAATAGCCAGTCTCGGGCGGGAGAATGCGAGGAGAACGATAGGGATGAGATAAAAATACGGAAATACATCATAAATTCCCCGGTCAAGGCTGATGATGGTGATGAACCCTGCTGCGATGACACTCACTATGATACAGATATCATAGATCGTCTGTTTTTTGGGGGAAAGCGGCCGCATAAAGTATTTTCACCGGGCTCCTCGGATTATCGATATCGGGTATGCAGTAATCAGAAGTGGCGATCCACGTTAATAAAGGTATAGACTGGTATCAGATCAGAAACCAAAAAGATAATTCCTTACGATAAACCACAACGTGCAACTTGCAATGAAGAACATTATCGGGTTGTGTTGAAACGGATGTGAACGTCGTCTTCAGATTTGCAGGAAATTGAAGCGCCGCGGGGGCGCCCCTTCGGGGGCGGCGCAGGTCATCAAAATGGGGGGTATGGGGGTAACAACCCCCATCATTATATTGTTAAGTGAAGCGCATTTTCCATTGAGAAATCCTTTTTTTGTTGTTTATTCTCGTCTCAATGTAAGGAGTGTGACCCCCTCACACCCTCGGGAGGGGGAAGCAACCCAAGGGACGATCCCCTTGACCCCCTTCATTTTTTCGTTTTCGTTCAACAATATGAGTAAAGATCATTCCCAGGAAAGCCTGTGGCGTGCGGGGCAAAAGAGCAGATATGCGAGAGCCCTCATGAATCAATAAAAAACCCGGTTGCATCCGGTTATTGGATATGCGAGAGCAGGAGATCGAGAGCTGCCATCTCGGGTTTTCCCCCGCATTTTCTGACGATTCCAAGATGGTAGTCAATAATTTTCCTGAGTTCAGGATCATGGGTCCGGGCAAATCTCGTGGCATGGACGGTTGCATCGATGATGCTGTTAAACCCGCGGTTGACCGGCTGGACTGCCACGTTCCTGATAATCTCTTTTTTCAGGGTCAGGGATACTTTCATCGCTTCCGTTGTCTTGTTTTCGATGGATACAAAAAAAGCAGCCCAGGCATCGGCTGCTGCAAGCCGGAGCATGGTCTTACCCTCAACCGGTTCCTCGACAAATGCATCACGGGGAAGATCCTCAAATGCTGTTTTCACGTACAGGACCGGATCATGCACCAGGTTTGCAACCAGCCAGAGATCCCGTTCGATATTCACCGCGGTATGGCTGCCACAAAAAAGGATCATGCTGGCTTTGCCATTCCGGAAATGGATTCCCATGGGGGCAGCATTGACAGCGGTTGTAGCTATCACTTCATTGATCCCGCCTTTTATAAGTCCCATGACCATCCCTCCCCCAGGGCAATATAGATTGCTGCAATGGTGATATCTGCAAGGGAGCCCGGGTTGATATCATCCCGGATACATTCTTCGTCAAACTCTTCGATAGAACGCCGGCCCTCGAGAACATCGCGGGCAGCAGCCATTGTCCGGAGGGCCGCTTCCTCCCCGTGTTTCTTGATGATGAACGTGTCGGGCTCGGTGGCAAGGAGCGTCATGAACATATTGACAATCGACTCCCGCCCCGCCCCGAACTGGATGAGCAGGTCTGCACCCCTGCGGGTAAGAGGAAAACCGGTAACCCATTCACGGGCAACCATATCCCGGGCTGCCGAATGCTGCATGATATCGAGAAGGGTCATGTCCTGCTCGCGTATCACGGTTAATGTATGAGGGTCATTGACATCAAGTTCGTCCGTGGCATTCATGCTGACCGATGTCATGGCAAAGGCCTTGTAAAATGCCACTGCATCCGAAGTATCGGTTTTCGCGATAGCCTCCAGTGCCCCGGGAATATCTTTCCCGTACACGAGCGGGATGAGGAGGATGAAAGCTCCAAAATGGGTGTTCCCTCCGGAGTGGCAGTTGGTATCCCGGACCGCGTGCTTGATGATCTCGCCAATCCGTCCTTTTCCGGATTCAGCTTCTTCGAGTGCGGGGCGGGCGTAGATGACCGATGCAAGGAAATGCTCAAAACGGGTTTCGGGATAATCGTGACACCGGTCAACATTTCCCGGTTTCGGGTAGGCAGAGACCTCAAGGATCATTGCCAGCTGGGCACGGTCAACTGCTTTCATATGGAGGCACATCATGGAATACACGACCCATTATCGTATCAGAAAGATCGCGCTTGTGGCGCATATACTCTTTCCTTGAGATGTGTGCCTGTTTGAGGGTCATATCCCTGAACATGCAGGGAGATGAGGTTTTGCAGCACCAGGCAAGGCTGCCAAAACAGGTCTGTTTTCCCTCTTCAAGGGGTGTGCCTTTTACCGACCCGAGTTTCAGGTCGATATAGTCCTCCCGGGGTATGTCCAGCCGGGCCAGGGTGGGGATGAGGGGGCACTCCTTGACCGGCATGCAGCAGAATGTCAGGGCACGGACATCGCCTCCCCGGCAGAGCTGTTTGGGGGAGTTGTACCAGCCATCCTCATCAGCATAGCGGGATATGGCTGCATCAAGACCCGAGAGGGTCCTCTCGTCGGATTTCCGGGCCAGCGAGACCATGTCTGCCCCGTGGGAGAGCATCTCGCGCATCCGTTCGAAAGTGTTGATGGAGTTGTTGGCAATGATCAGAAGCGGGCAGCTGTTCCGGATCTGCCGGAGCTTTGCCGAGCCAAAATCCATGAGATCGATATGCAGGATATCAGCACCTGCCGACCAGATGTTCCTTGCAAGCACCCGGTCGTCGTGTGCAACCCCGGCACGGACCTTTACAGATACGGTCACCCCTTTTGCCTTGAGCGCCCGTATTGCTGCTGCCAGTTTTTCCTGGTGGTGCAGGTAATATTCCCCGCACCCTGCAGCAACCATTGCGGGCTGCCGGCAGTGGGCATCAATCTCGTATACGACCCCGTCCCCGAGTTTTTCTGCCAGGGAGGAAAATGCCTCGGGGGTAACTCCGCGGAGATTGAGCCCGAGGATAATGGGATTTTTCTCCATGAGGGCAATCTGGCGCAGGAGCTCTTCGGCAGGGTTATCGTACAGGAATTCCCTGCGGTCACCTTCCGCAGTAATGGCCTTTGCTGCTGCCATTGTCGGCTCGTCGATGGAATAGCCGCCGATAAATGCGAGACCTGCATATTCCGATCGTTCAAGAACGTAGGTACTGTCAACAATTCCTGCCATGGACGCTATGGCTATCGGGGTCCTGGCTATCCGGTCGTTTATGAGCAGGCCGAAGCGCTCGAAAGCATCCATCATGAGTTCATATCTGTTGCAAGTAAAGGAACAAATTCCTTTGCATATTACGTGCAGAGGCTCTTTTGTCCGGACCGGCGAATAAATGGCCGGAATGAGTTGATAAAAACCCAGGCACGGTTTTTTGGCTCAATTATACCAATAGTACATACAGGGGTTTTACCTGAAACCGCGGGCCGGGCCATTAAGATCCTGTGCTGGGAAAACCTGCCTGCTGAAATATCCGGAGCAAGGGAAAGAGAAATCAACGTGCATGTTTCAGGGTGAAGTGAACCGCCGCACCTTTCTTTGGCTGCCCTTTTACCCGGTCATCTGCCCAGATTTTCCCCCCATAATTCTCGACAAGGGTCCGGGCAATAAAAAGACCCAGGCCTTTTCCGCTGTTCGGGTTCGTTCCTTTCCGGAACCGGTCAAAAACCACCGGTTTTATCTCATCCGGTATGCCCGGCCCGTTATCCCTGACAATGATCTCAACATGATCGGGATGATCCAGGACATCGAGGGATATCTCTGCTTTCGCGCCAGAAAATTTTATACTGTTTCCAAGAAGATTGGCAAACACCTGGCAAAGAAGCGTATCAGCCAAAACCCGGGCGTTCGTGCCGGAATAGTTGATACGGTTGTTTGAGAAGCGGCGGGTCTCGTTCCGGATAACCTCATCCAGAATAACCTCGCGCAGCTTCTCTTTTGTTTCATGCAGCCTGCGGATTGTGGAAACATTTCCGATAATCTCGGTACTCTGGTTGATGCAGTTGACAAGCCGCAGGGCATGGGGTTTATGGGTGTCGGAAGTTTTCATCAGCAACAGTTCGGTGAGCGCCAGGGCTCCGGTATTGACGTTGTTGATGTCATGGGTGATGATGTCCAGATAGAGGTTCGCCTCATCATTGGCTTTTGAGATACGTTTCTGGCCGGCAAGGACTTCCTGGTGCTGGAGCACGGCTGCTTCATAGGCGGAAAGGAGGAGCTCGATAATATGCTGACGGCTGTGGGATATCCTGAATTTCTTTCCCGAGAAAACAAGGTCAAATGGCTGAGCCGGCATATCCTCAGCCGGCGGATGGCTTGCATCGGAGAGGACCTTTTTTAAGTGGTATATGAGATGATCTCCCTGGTAGGGTTTTGTGATAAAATTGTCTGCTCCGGATACCAGGGCATAAATGATATCCTTGCTGTCCACGAGCATAGTCAGGAGAATAACCGGAATATGCGAGTACCTTTCATCGGTTTTTACCGCTCTGCAAAACTCATACCCGTCCATGACGGGCATGACGACATCACTGATAATGGCATCGGGTTTCTCCAGGTCAAGCATATCAAGAGCCTGCCGGCCGTTTTCAGCAATCACCGGGATAAAACCATGCTTTTCCAGAATACTCCTGAGGATCTCGGCCTGAGTGCGGCTGTCTTCGGCTATCAGGACCTTTGCCGGTTTTCCGGTTGCGAACCCCTCGTGGCTCATTCTATCGTTCCTGTATTCACATGTGCATTCATCATTAAAATGATGGCCTGTCCGAGGAGTGCCGGTTTTGTTCTGGCAGCTGACGGTTCTCTCTTCCCTACCGCTTACGGCAGTATGATCCGGCATTATCCGGCTGAAACGATACCCGGTGCAGCGCTCTCCCGCGTAATACGAAAATGAAGATCAATCCGATAAAAATTATTACGATCAGTACCTATTTTTCATACAGCGTGATTACATAAGGCCGGAATATCCAAACCTTATCGAAAACACTTTAGACAAGAATATCATTGAGGTTTCATTACATGAGCAGGAAGGGAATGTTACTCGTTGGGCATGGAAGCACAATGCCCTACAACCAGGAACTTGTTGAGAAAACCGCCGTTTTCATCCGGGAAAAACACCCGGAATTTATTGTGAAGAGCGGTTTTATGAATATGAACAAACCCTCTATCAAGGACTCGCTTGAAGCCTTCCGGCATGAACCAATCGATGCTCTTGTCGTGGTTCCGCTGTTCCTGGCAAAAGGTGTTCACATTGAAAAGGACATCCCCGGTGAGATCGGCCTGCCGGAGGGAGTGAAAAAAGGTAACTTTACCTTAAACGGCAGGAGCGTTCCCCTGGTCTATGCGGATCCCATCGGCAGCGACCCTTTGCTTGCTGATCTGATGGTAAAGAACGCAGCAAAAGCGCTAACACTCATCTGAATTCTTTTTTTATGCATATCCTGGTTCTGGATACGATCCATGGCGGGGATGTAATCGGGCGAGCGCTGACTGCACGCGGCGATACGGTTGACTGCGTGGATGTGTACCGGGGATCCGGCCCGGTCAGTACCGGAATGGCAGCCTCTCGCACATACGATCTGATCGTTGCACCTGTTCACCTTGACCCGGATCACGTACTCATCAGGGATGCCAAGGCGCCGGTCATATCACATCACGAAGCGGTACGGCAACTTCTCGAAAATAACCTCCCAAAGCCGATGATCGAGATCACCGGTTCCCGGGGAAAAACCACAACCGCACATGCCCTCTCGCTCGTTCTTCCCGGCCGGGGAATCCTCCACACCTCTTCGGGAACGTACCGGTTCCCGGAAAAAGAATGGATCTCCCGGTCCAGCATCACACCGGCATCGGTTCTTTCTGCAGCCGGTCTTGCCCGGGAGATTGGCGGCTGGCTGATTGCTGAGGAATCGCTGGGGGTTACGGGTGCCGGAACGCTCGCGATCATCACCTCTGACGAGGATTACCGCTTTGCCGCCGGCAGGAAGCAGGCTGTTCTTGCAAAGATGGAATCGGCACGGCACTCAGAACAACTGCTGGTTACCGGGAATCTTCCGTGCGGGGAGTATTTCGGCCGTGTGCATCATGTACGGGATATTGTCTCGTCATCAGGCACCCGGTGCCACATCTCTTTTGGCGGCAGGGAATTCCGGTTCGAAAACCCCCTTCTCCTTCTTTTGTCCTACCGGGTCCCGCTGGAGCTTGCCGCTGCAGCTGCTGTGATCCTTGGTTTTGATCCATCACCTCTTGCCGGTTTTACTGCGCTTCCCGGCCGCATGTCCACCAGCCACTGGGGGGAGGTCCTTGTTGTCGACAACTCGAACACCGGCACGAATGCCGATACCACGCTTGATGCTATCCGGTATGCACGGGAACTTTCGGCAACCCCGTTCGTTTCCCTCGTGATTGGTAAGGCAGCGGGTGATGGGGCAGTCTGCGAAGGGTTCCCCCCCGCACAGATCCTCGGAGTGATCAGGGAGGCCCGCCCCGAAAGGGTAATCTGGGTAGGAGAACTTCCCGGACAAAAGACGCATGAGTACCGGGAGCTAAAATCCCATATCACAGCCTGCGCTGCTACGCTTGAAGAAGGCTATTCCCTTGCAAAGGACAACACTCATACAGGTTCCATAGTCCTTGCGGTAAAAACCTGGAGATGAAATACCATGAAATCCATGCACCCCCGGCCCAGTTCGATTGTTGCCGCCCTGTATACGGCCCGTGATCTCAAGGTTGACGTATCCATACTTCACGGGCCCTCCGGCTGTTCCTTCAAACATGCCCGGCTTCTTGAAGAGGATGGGATGCGGGTCCTGACAACCTCCCTTGCGGACAATGAATTTATTTTCGGGGGCCAGAACCCGCTTGAAGAGGTTCTCAGATATGCCGAGGATAATTTTTCCCCGCACCGGATGGCAGTTATCGGGACCTGCGTTGCAATGATCATTGGCGAAGATCTCCAGTCTGCTATTGACGGGGCCGGGATCACCACCCCCACCATTGCGGTTGATATTCATGCCGGCTATCCTGAAAATATTGCAGGGGTCCTGCGGACGCTTGAAGCAGCCGAAGAGGCCGGGTGGATCACCTCTGAAGAGATGACCCGGCAGCGGTTCATGATGGAGAAGGCAAACGAGGTTGAGCGGCTCAGGGGCGCTGCCTGCAAGGCATATATCGAGCCGTCCCGGGGAGACCTGAAACATCGTGCGGCACAGCGTCTCCTCGAACTTGCAAGGAGCGGCAAAAAAGGTGTTGCTATCATGAACGCCAAGAAAGAGACGGCATACATGTTCTCCGATCCGCTCATAGCACTCCACGATGCCTGTCCCGGCGCCGATATCACGTATATCGCCAATCTCGACCAGCGGGGACTGCCCAAGGTGCGGGCTGATGCACAGCGTATATTTGACGAGATGTCAAAGCGGGGCGTCACTCCCCTCATTATCGGGGCGCTTGACGAGTATGGGGCGAACGGGGATGCCCTCGGAGAGGCACTTGGCAGGATCCGGCCGGATTTTGCCCTCATCACGGGTGTTCCCCACGCGATCCCGCAGGAGTACACAGAGGGAATCGAGTGTTTCTCGATCACCAACGGGCCCCGGCAGGTGGAACCGCTCAGGGATCTCGGCCACCGGCACGTGATGGTTGAGATCGATCTCCACCCGAAAACGCTTGGCGTGAGGGCCATTGTGGAGAGTGAGTTTGGCGCGGTACTCCGGAGCCTTTCATGAAGCAGGTGCTCATCTCCGGTGATCGTTCAGGCAGCGGGAAGACGAGCATATCCCTTGCGCTTACGGCGCTGCTGAGCAAAACCGACCGCGTCCAGACTTTCAAGGTGGGGATGGACTATATCGATCCTTCCTATCTCTCCGCGGTTTCCGGCAGGCCATGCAGGAATCTTGACAGTTTCACCCTCTCCGGCCGGCAGGTGCATGAAATCTTTTCGTACGGGTGCCGTGACGCGGATATCGCCCTCATTGAAGGGGTCCGAGGACTGTACGAGGGGGCTGAGGCGCTCAACGATACCGGAAGCACTGCAGCAGTTGCAAAAGCCCTCGATATTCCGGTAGTGCTCGTTGTATCCGCCCAGAGTATCACCCGCAGTGCGGCAGCGGTTGTGAAAGGGTTCCAGGCATTCGATCCGGATCTCACCATCGCCGGCGTGATTCTCAATAATATCAAGGGGGAGCAGCATAAAGCCAAGGCAACAACGGCAATTGAACACTACTGCGATGTCCCGGTGATCGGGGCAATCCCCAGAATGGACGAGATGCAGCTGGCCATGCGCCATCTCGGTCTTGTCCCGTACCGCGAAGGTTCAAGGAGCGGGGAATTCGAAGACCGGATCAGGACCATTACGGATCTCATTGCCAATTATGTTGATCTCGGTGCATTCCGGGCGCTCATGAAAGACACGCCGGTCACTCCCCCCCCGTCATCGCTCTTTGATGCAGCACCCGATCAGGATGTCACTATCGGGATAGCGCTCGATGAGGCTTTCAATTTCTATTATGCCGATCTTTTCGACATCCTGAAATCATTCGGGGCTTCGTATGTTCCGTTCAGCCCGGTCCATGATCGCCTGCCCGAAGCCGACGGGTATATTATCGGCGGGGGATACCCGGAACTTTTCGCGGGAGATCTGGAGAAGAACGATCGCATGCGGGAGGCAATCCGGGAGATTTCCCGGAACGGGACCCCGCTCTATGCCGAATGCGGCGGTCTGATGTACCTGACGGAACAGATACGGATGCGGAAGGGCTGGCACGATTTGCAGGAGGACGAGACATATGCCATGTGCGGGGTCTTTTCCGGAGAGACCCGTATGCCTTCCCGCAGGGTTGTCAGTTATGTCGAGGGAAGCTGCTTGGCAGATTCCCCGTTTGGACAGGCTGGCTTCCGCGGGCATGAGTTCCACTATTCTGATGTTGCCCTGTCGCCTGACACAAAATATGCCTACACACTCTCCCGGGGAATCGGGATTCGGGAGAATCTCGATGGTGCGATCAGGAACAATACTCTTGGGAGTTACACCCATCTCCATCCGGTGGCAAGTGCCGGCATGTTCGCACACTTTGTGGAATTATGTCGCAGGACCTGATGGAAGATCCATAGAATAAACACTTTTTTTGTAGATTTTGTTCTTATACGAACCGTTATTGAAAATCTATATCCCTCCGGAAATACCGGGAGGGATTATTCCATGAGACTTTTTTTGATACGATGATCCCCCAAATGGTATCCTGTCCTGGTAACCGGATAAAAAATTATTCCTCATGCCCGGGTTCAGCTGTGGATCAAAGAATAAACTACAAAACCCAAAACGCCCCACACACAACTATGATCATTTACATTGATGGAAAATATCTTCCGGAAGATCAGGCAAAGGTTTCTGTTTTCGATCACGGGTTTTTGTATGGCGACGGAGTGTTTGAGGGCATCCGTGCGTACAACGGGAGAGTGTTCCGGCTCAAGGAGCATGTTGACCGGATGTTTGATTCGGCAAAGACGATCGACCTAAAACCCCCGATCAGCAAGGAGGAGATGATTGAGGTCATCTGCGAGGTCCTGCGGCGGAACAAGCTTGACAACGCGTACATCCGCCCGATCATCAGCCGGGGCCACGGGGATCTCGGACTCGACCCCCGCAAGTGCCCGAAGCCCTCGGTAATCGTCATCGCGGTGACCTGGGGTGCAATGTATGGCGACCTGTACGAGAAAGGACTCAGGGGGGTTACCGTCTCGGTCCGGAGGAACCCGGCAGAATGCCTGCCCCCCAATGTCAAGAGCCTCAACTATCTCAACAACATCCTTGCCAAGATCGAAGCGAACTACAAGGGAGGGGACGAAGCGATCTTCTTTGATACCAACGGGTATCTCTCAGAAGGTTCCGGTGACAACCTTTACATTGTCAAGAACGGCGAGATCATCACGCCGCCCACCCTCAACAACTTAAGGGGTGTCACCCGGCTTGTGGTGCTCGAGATCGCACAATCGCTTGGCATCACGGTCAGGGAACAGAACCTCGGGTACTTCGACCTGTACACGGCCGATGAACTAATCTGCTCCGGGACAGCCGCAGAAGTTGCCCCCATCACGTGGGTTGACGGGCGGACAATCGGCTCCGGAAAACCCGGGCCGGTCTTCCGGCAGCTGGCTTCCGCGTTCAAGACGGTTACCGAGAAGGAAGGATACCCCATCAACAAATAATAATTCTTCCGGAGGATATTGGCGGTTGCTGGTCCCAAGCGCCCTTTTTTTCGACGGGATTGATCCGGATTCCATTGCGGGTTTTTATACCCAAAGATACCGGTTAACCCGGATTGATGAGGCCCGGAACGCGTTCCCCATCCATAACCTATTTATGACGTTACGAGAAACTAGATAGAGCAACGCGCTGCTATAGTGTAGTCCGGCCAATCATGCGGGCCTTTCACGCCCGCGACTGGGGTTCGAATCCCCATAGCAGCACTTTAACACCGATGGTGCGATTCTCTATTCTGAAAAATTTCTACTAATAGCGAAACCGCGGTCGGCGCATACTGCTTTGATGTTCAAAGGGTTGCGTTCTTCTCTTTTAAAAATGTCAATGATAACAAACCCCTCAAAATAAATCTCCTCGCAAATCGCTCCGTTTGCCAATCGGAGCCCGATTTAAAAAATCGATTTTTGGATAGTCGCAATTTTCTGCGAATTACAGGGCACTGATTTGGAAATACGCCCGCGCTTTGATTATTCGGGAGATCCAGGCCTTCAAAGGACCCGGAAAACGGTCAATACAGGTTCTTTCTGTTTGAGACGAGGATGTTTTCCTGTGCAGAAGGCCGGCCGGAGAACCGGCAGGGGCGTCCAGATCAAGGGATTATCTCACCGATCTCCTCATATGAGTCCCAAGTGGCAGTACTCTTTTACAGTAGGTTTGATTCTCTCACCCAATTTCCTTCCCAACCAGTTTCCTGAGAGCGATGGCAATCAAGATGTTTTTGCAGAACCCGGATACCCTGTTTCCGCCACGGATACAACAATGGTTCCCGATACCCGTCATTTACAAAAATAGTATTCACCCCCGAAATGAATCCTGATCCGTCTCTGCCGGCCGACTGGGAGGAAGAACCAATGGTCGTTGCCGGACATTGAAAATCATTCAAATTTGAAGGTACGCGATCTGAAATGATACGGTATTCCCCTCTCGGGAATTCCGTCAGGCGGATGGGGGCGCTTTTACGTACCGATGATATATTTTAATTTTGCAGATGCGGCTATACCGTTTAACGGGCTTGTACTGAAACCTTTGGCGGCTCCCGGCGGGAGATCGGACATCAGGGTGTAGGATGATCCGAGTGGCTGCCCCACCTTATCGTAAAGTTCGTAATAGATCGAGCATCCGTTCAGGGACTGGTTACTGGTATTCTTGATTCTTCCAACAACCCACGAATGGGATCCATCGTTACGCAATTCATTGCCAAGTATCGTCAGGTCCGCTGATGCATCAAAACCGCCTGATTCCAGGAACGAATCCATCGAGTAGCTGGGTACTTCTGATGTCCCGATATTGATATCCGCAGTTTTTCCTGTTTTTTCCATTGGCAGGAAATAAAATAAAAGGGGGCTTGCAACAACGGCAAATACCACAAGAATGCCCAGCACCAGAAGACCTAAACCGATATAGACGGTCAGTATCCTGCTTTCCCGTTCTTTCTTCCGTTTCTTTTTCTGGAGTTTTAACCGATCCATGAGATCAGAAGGCATCTCGTTCTTGGGCATTCGGTTCCTCATCATCCAATAGGATAATCCGGTCTATAAGAGTATGGATTTTTTTTAAAAATAACGTGTGACATCCCGGATTCATTTCACTTGGTTGCTCCCTGATCCCTTCTCGCCGGATGCTTCGCATTATTTCCAAAATTGAATGTCCGGAATCATGAGAAAATGTACAAAGAACCAAATCCCGCAGGGTATTGGACAGGCCATCAGGAAAGTTGTTGGAATTCTGCAGTTGTAGCTCATTCCTGATTTGATCAGCTGGCAGAGTGAGGCTGAAAGTGAATATCTCATGGGGGGATTTGCTGATCAGTAAGAACAACCTTCTTGCGGACAGAGCAAAAATCCCTGCCGGGATGAAGTTCTGTCTGGTCTCCGCGGTCAGGAAGAAATGTCAGGATATCCAAAAAAAAAAGAGTTATGTGGTTTTCTGGGTCTGGTTGGCAGTTGCATTTCCCGTGCCGGAGCTGGCAGCAGTTGTGGTGGCAGTAACCACCGGTACCGGTGCAGGAGTTGTTGGCGCGGGCGTTGGCCTGAGATCCATCTGTATCTCGATAATCCCTTTCGGACCGGTTGTGGATTTCTCTGCAATCACTTTCCCGTCTTTATACACTTCAACCCGGAGCTCAGCACCCGTGGCGTCAACTTTCTGCACCGACGCCACAACAATACCGTTACTGGTGGAAACCCGGTAGAGATGTTCACCGGTTTCCGTCCGGGCAGTTTCCGCCCCGGGGGTCCCGATTGATGAAGCATAGGTTCCCGGGTAGATTACCCTGACCCAGACTCCGCTTGAGGGTACGATAAACTGGGATGATGCCGCAGTTGTTGCAGAAGGTGGTGCACTGGTTGTCACCGCAGGGACGGTCTCTGACGGGGTTACGGTTGCAGTTGGAGTAACCGCTGGTACCTGGGTCGATACTGGTGTTGGTGTGGGTGTGATGGTCGGGGTAATGGTATCCTGGGGTTTGATAAACAGGACTGCGCTGCCGATGACGGCCAGGATCACGATGATCGCTATCGCGACTGCGATGTACTTTTTGCCGGATGACCTGGGTGCCGGCAGGGGTGGTGGCGGGATCTCTGCTTGAGCCCCGGCAGCGGCAGGTGCGGGCGCTGTTGGTGCTCCCTCCGCTGCAACAACCGGCCATGAGATTCCGGCTGCCGGTTCTGCTGCCCCTTCCGCTTTAACCGCGGGTTCCGGTGCGGGTTCCAGGGGAAGAGTTGAGGTTGTCTGGACGGGTTGGGGTTTTATTATCAGTGGTGCAGGTTCGGTCCGGGGAACAGAGTCTTCAATAAGGGGCTCGATCGAATGGATGACCTGTTCGATGGGCCGCTCTTTTCTTTCGCCTGCTGCTGACCCGAAGACCGGAGGCGGGATTGGCACATGCAGCTGGGGGATTGGCGCAGGCGGGGGGGTGGCCGGTGGAGATATCACCGGAGGAGCCGCCTGCACAGGTACTTCAGTTGGAACTACCTCTTCAGTGTCACGGACCACCGGGGTGCCGCACCGGTTGCAGAAGACAGATTCAGGGGGGACGCGGTTTCCGCACCGGTTGCAGAATGACCCGACCGGGAGAGTTGTGGTCTCAACGGGTTTTGGCACGGCAGGGGGGTTCTCAACGATCTTCATGATCGGGCGGGCAATCTCGATCTTCTTTTTTGGCTGGGGCTGATTCGTGATCTCGATCCGTGCCGGGGCTGCGGCTTCCGGAACGTGAACAGGTGCAGGTGCAGATGCCGGAGATTCGGGTGCCGGCCGGATCTGGTGCTGGAAAGTAGGGGACAGGTTCTGCCGGAGGATCCGGATCCATTCATCACATTCGCGTTTCCGGTCCCCGCCGGAAGTTTTTGAGAATGTCAGGATCATCTGGCGTGTTGCACCGCTGTTGGTTATCAGCGAAAGGGTTATTGTCGGGTCGCGGATCGCATTCTCACCCTCTTCAACATCCCGGAGGGTTGCAAGCAGGATCTCCTGGGGTGCGATGAGGTGTTTTTTACTGTCAACCAGAATAAGGCGTTTTGTCGTGAGGACTGCCTCAAAAGTTACCGATTTGACTTTGACATTCTGCGCATTTAAGAGCACAGATTCATCATTATAGAGATCAGGATATGCCATGCAACCACGTTCTAGTACTATCTACGTCATCCTGACAAAATAAGTGTTTGTTGACAAACACCCGGATCAGAGTTGCTCACGACCGTTCATGTAGGGTATGAGAACCTTTGGGACAGTGACAGTCCCTTCGGCGTTCTGGTAATTCTCGAGAATTGCGCGGATGACCCGGGATGTTGCAATAGCCGTGGAATTCAGGGTATGGACATGCTGCTTGGATTCAAAATCGCTCTTGTCCCGGACCTTGATATTGAGCCGGACTGCCTGGTACGTTGTGCAGTTGCTGCACGAAACAACTTCCTTGTAGGCATCTTCACGCGGCATCCAGGCTTCGATATCGTATTTTTTCGCTGCAACCGTTCCGATATCCCCGGTACAGATATTCACGACCCGGTACGGAAGACCAAGACCCTGGAAGATCTCTTCGGCATTTGCAAGCAGTTCTTCATGGATCTGCCAGGAATCCTGCGGCATGCAGTACACGAACTGCTCGACTTTCGTGAACTGGTGAACCCGGAAAAGTCCCTTGGTATCGAGACCGTGCGCGCCGATCTCCCTGCGGAAGCATGGGGAGATACCGGCAAGTCGTAATGGGAGATCTTTCTCTTCGAAAATTTCGTCCTGGTACATCGCGCCGATGGGATGCTCGCTCGTTGCGATCAGGTACGCATCGTCCCCGTCTATCTTGTACATGACTTTTTCGAAATCTCCCAGGTCGGTCACCCCTTCATAGGACGTCCGGTTGATCATGTAAGGAGGAATGACCGGTGTGAACCCTTTTTGGACCAGCAGATCGATGGCATACCGCTGGAGTGCCATATCAAGAAGCACAAGACTTCCTTTCAGGAAATAGAAACCGGCGCCACTGGTCTTTGTAGCCCGCTCAAAATCAGCCCATCCCTGTTCCGATGCCAGCTGGCCATGGTTTTTTATCTCGAAGTCAAGGGCCCAGGGCGTGCCTACCCGTTTTATCTCGGCATTTTCTGTATCGTCTTTTCCGGTTGGAACGCTCTCGTGCAGGATGTTCGGGAGGCGCATGAGATAGGATTTGATGGCAGTCCGGATCTCTTCCTGCTCGGCATCAAAATCGCGGATCTTCTGGGGCAGTGCCGCTGCCTCGGCCATGAGCGCCGCTGCATCCTGCCCGGCTTTCTTTGCCGCATTGATCTCGCGGGCTATGGTGTTGCGGCGCTGCCTGAGAACATCGGTCTCGACTTTGAGTTCCCGGGAACGGGCATCCTTTTTGAGCAGATCATCGACCCACCCGATTTTTTCAGGATCGTTTCTTTTCTGGAGATCTGCTTTCACAATCTCCGGGCTGGCCCGTACAAACCTGATGTCAAGCATACAAAAATACCTTCTATTGCGAGCGTATCGTGATATTATTGGACGATTATCCCACATAATGTATCGTTTTTCTGTTCGCAAAAACTCACTGGTCCGGCTATCAGGCAGTTCAGATCCTGGAATTCCCGCATTACCGGGAAATCTGTTGTCTGGCAGGTTCATGGAATATTGTTCTGCACGCATGATGAGGTCTTTTTTATGCCGGGATGTACCAAAAACAAGGGATTGCCTGCTCCGAATCGCAGGATATTAACCGCGCCGGATCGAATTATCCTTATGGAAAAAATTACTCTTGGCCCGATGCCGTACATGAGTGTCATGCCCACCCTGCTTGTGGGCGCAAATGTGCATGGAAAAGCCAACTACATGACCGCTGCATGGTCGACAGTTGCCTGCATGGCCCCGCCGATGGTCTGCGTTGCGATCAACAAGGCGAGGTATACTGCAAAGGGAATTGAAGAGAATAAGACATTCAGCCTGAATGTTCCCTCGGAAAAATTTGTGGTTGAGGCTGACCACTGCGGCCTGGTTTCCGGAGCCCACGAGGACAAGTCAAAGGTATTCTCCACATTTTATGGCAAGCTGAAGAGCGCGCCGCTTGCAGTGGAATGTCCGGTTAACCTTGAGTGCAGGCTCTTTGAATCGGTAGACTGCGGCAGTCACCTGCTGTATATCGGAGAAGTTGTTGAGATCCATGCAGACAAGTCGTGTTTAACTGATGGGAAGCCGGATGCTGCAAAAATTCACCCGATTGTGTACGCCCAGGCAACGTATTTCGGGATGGGGCAGCCGGTTGAGAAGGCGTTCTCTGCCGGAAAGAAGTATACGAAGAAGTGAATCAGGATCAATAATTTTTTGGTGATTCCTCAATTCAAGTCACCAAATATTTTTTTTTAGTATTGTGAAACCAACAAGGAATCAACCCACCTGACGTTCTTGGGGGCTTTTTGGCTCCCTCCGCCCCCGCCACTGTGGCATCCCCCGTATTGTGATGACGACGTATTACCTGTTACCGACCTCATGCAATCATATCGGAAAAATGTGATCAATGCAGAACCTGCCAATCTGCCAATTTCTCATCTATTACGATTTGTCCTCGGGCCCCCATACCCACTATAATGAGTGGGGCCGCCTTCCATCAGGACGCCCCGTGGTGGATTAAAACCGTTTACCGGATTTTAAAAAAATGGTCTCTTTTTGACTTTTTCATAATATCTGTTAACATACAACGATATATCCGGGGGTCAAGGGGTGCTCCCCTTGGGCTGCCTCCCCCTCCCGAGGGAGCGATGGGGTCACGCTCCTTTATCTTCATATTGAACTGCCTCACTTCTGATATACCGATTGAACCTGCCGGGCCAGAATTATTATAATGCCACGCTGCCGCCCGAATGGGGGCAGAGCGAGATCGAAGCCCCTGAGAACGTCAGAATTTAAATTTCCGGAAATTATCAAAGAATGCACTTCATCACTCGTTGAACGGCTTGACGAATGTTAAGAAATTACCAAAAAAAGAATCCTGCTCTCCTTTTATCATCCCCGCCGCCCTACAGCAGATGAGAACCACTATGGTTGACTTTTCCTATATCTGCAAGAACCTTTCCGGCTCGCAGCCAACGAAAGGCCAGGAATCCGGGCTTCCCAGCTGCACAAAACACCAGGAACCGGGCGATTATTGTACCGTGGATTCCGCGGAGGACGCCCAGGCCGGAAAGAAGAAGTGCCCTGCTGCCGACTATCTCAAAATCCTGAGTTTCAAAAAGAAAAAGTAATTCCGGAATCTCCCGCCCTTTTTATATGCCACATCCCAACACTCTTTTATTTGGGACAGCCAACGTCTAACACAACGGGGAACGAATGAAGATCGCAGTCTGTGGGAAAGGGGGTGTTGGCAAGACCTTTATTGCCGGGTCACTTGCGCGGTGCCTGGTACTCTCGGGGCATCCGGTGCTTGCCATCGATGCAGATTCCTCCCCCAATCTTGCAATGACTCTCGGGCTGTCGGGCGAGGAAGCTGCCCGTATCGTTCCTGTTGCAGAGAATGAAGAACTGATCCGTCTCAAGACCGCTACCGAGTATCCCGGCGTCTTCCGTCTCACCTTCACGGTCGATGACATTATCCGGAAACACGCGGTCCCCACTCCGTCGGGAGCCCATCTTCTTGTCATGGGAACGGTAAAAGCCATGGGAAGCGGTTGCGCATGTCCTGCCCATTCGGTGATAAAGGCCCTGATGCGTCACCTGGTTGTGGAGCGGGACGAAGCGGTCATACTCGACATGGAAGCGGGGATTGAACACCTGGGGCGCGGTACAGCGGGCCGGGTCAATTCTCTCCTCGTTATTACGGATGCGAACCGCAAGTCGCTTGAGACGGCGGCGGCAATCTGCCGTCTTGCACGGGGAATGGAAACTGCGAACGTGGGTCTTGTCGGGAACCGGGTTGACGGACCCGGGCAGGAGATGGCGATACGGCGTTTTGCGGATGAACACGGGCTTGAGATTTTTGCAATGATTCCCTACGACAGACAAGTCTCTGAAACCGGTATATCCGGGAATGCTCTTGATGAATCCTCATCGGTTGCGTTCCGGGCCCTGCAGGAATTTGCAGCAGGACTTGCGAGGGATGAGAAGTGATAATTCCTGAAGCCTGCAGTATACAATGCATGAAGGAGATCAGTTTATGAAAACGATTGTCACGATGGGCCGGGGCGGGACCGGGAAGACCAGTTTTGTTGCCCTGATGGCCAGGTACCTTATCGAAAAGAAGCGGACCCCCGTTCTTCTCGTTGATGCGGATCCCGACCAGAACCTCGCCGAGATGGTGGGTGTGGATCCCGAATCCGCCGGCAAGTCCACGATAGCGGAACTGCTCTCGGACACGTTCATTGCAAAAGGGGGAACAACGGTGGGCATTCCCCCCTCGAAAAGGATCGAGACGCGTATCTGGGAAGACGGGCTCTATGAGGGCGTTGATTTCGATCTTATCTCGGTCGGGACCAAGTGGGTTGAAGGGTGCTACTGCCTCCCCGACGCAGCCCTGAAAAATGCGCTTGGCCAGATCACGAAACAATACCAGTACATCCTGATCGATTCACCCGGGGGCCTTGAACACCTGAACCGGAAGATTGCGCATGATGTTGACCTGATCATCGATGTCATGGGCCCTTCGAGCAAGTCCTTTGCCCATGTAAAGAGAGCCTACCGGGTGATCCGGGAAGTCGGGATCGGCTTCAAAGACTTTTATGTCGTGGGGGGCTATGGATTCCCGGCGGATCTTCACGACCGGGCTGCCTCCGAAACCGGCCTTCCCTATCTTGGAAAGATCGAACAGGATGACGAGCTTGCCAGGTACGTTCTTGCCGGAAAATCCCTGCTGGATCTTCCCGGCACTTCGAAAGCGTACCGGTCGATCTCCTCACTGCTGGATACCGTTCTTGCTGAATAATCCGGCCGGCATGCAGGCCCCTTGTTTTTTCAGGCGATGTAAACTACGATAACCTTATTTGACCCATCCCTCAATGTATAAATGAATTCTCCCGGTGGTCAAAGGAATGAGAAAAAACGGTGTGAACCTCAGGATACAGGAACTGAAAACTGATGGCGCACACTTCAGGGATCTCAATATCTCCATCGGATCAGTGGTCAGGGATACCTGGGATGAGGTGCAGGGACCAACCCCCTTCCCGACCCTGACCACGCTCCGGCCCTGGGACAAGCATCTCCTGGAACGCTACAAACCATTCTATATGCCGTTCTGCGATCTCTGCTGTCTCTGCACGTACGGGAAATGCGATCTCACCGGCAAGAAGCGTGGCGCCTGCGGAATCTCGATGCCTGCCCAGCAGTCCCGGACCGTCCTGATTGCAGCATGTATCGGGGCGGCAACGCATACCAGCCACTCCCGCGAACTTCTCTCGTATCTGACAGAAAAATTCGGCCGTGATCACCCCATCAGTTTTTCGGATGTGGGGATCGAAGTCGAAGCCCCGATAACAAGGCTTGTCTGCGGTATCAAACCAACCACCCTTGGCGACCTTGAACCGGTCCTGGACTATTGCGAGAACCAGATAACCCAGCTCCTTGCAGTGACCCATACCGGCCAGGAAGGCAATAACCTGGATTTTGAATCCAAGGTCTTCCACGCAGGCATGATAGACCATGTGGGAATGGAAGTTGCCGATATCGCCCAGATCTCCACGATGAATTTCCCGCGGGCAGACCCGGAGGCCGGTCTTGCGGATCTTGGTCTTGGAACGGTTGACCTGGAAAAGCCGGTCATCCTTGTGGTGGGTCATAATGTCCCCCCGGCTGCAAGTATCATCGATTTCCTCCGCGACAACAATCTCTCTTCAGCAATCGAAGTTACCGGCATCTGCTGCACCGCACTTGACGTGACCCGCTACTCCTCCAAAGCCAAAATAATCGGGCCCATATCCTGGCAGCTGCGGTACATACGGAGTGGCGTTCCTGACGTGATCGTTATCGATGAGCAGTGTGTCAGGACAGATACCCTTGAAGAGGCAGCCCGGATCCATACCCCGCTCATAGCAACGAGCGAGAAGAACTGCCTTGGTCTCCCGGACCGGACGCACGATTCCGTTACGGATATTATTGAAGGATTTGTGAGCGGGACGGTAACCGGCGCTCTGATCCTTGATCCTGAAAAAGTCGGCGAGGTGGCAGTCCGGACTGCCCAGGCACTTTCACCCAAGCGGAAGAAGAAAGGCAACCTCCCGTCAAAAGAGCAGCTTATCGAATTTGCTAAAAAATGCACCCAGTGCGTGCTCTGCCGCAGGGCATGCCCCAACGATCTCCCTCTGCCCCAGGCAATAAAGGCGGCAGCTGCCGGTAACCTGTCCCTCCTCGACGAGATCTACGATGACTGCGTTGGCTGCGGGCGCTGTGAGCCTGCGTGTGCCCAGAAGATCCCGGTCCACAGTCTGATTGTGTCTGCAGCAGACAAAAAAACCCGGGAAGACAAATACTGCATCCGTACTGGACGCGGGCCCATCCAGGATGTTGAGATCCGCAAAGTCGGCGGCCCGATCGTTCTTGGGGAGATCCCGGGTGTCGTGGCCTTTGTCGGGTGTGCCAATTATCCCAGGGGTTCGCGCGAAGTTGCGGAGATGTGCATGGAGTTTGCCAAACGCCGCTATATTGTCTGTACTTCCGGATGCTCTGCCATGTCGGCCGGCATGTACCGGAACGAGGAAGGAAAGACCGCGTACGAACAATACTCCGGCGCATTTGAGGCCGGCGGGATTGTCAATGTCGGTTCATGCGTTGCAAACTCGCACATTGCCGGGGCCGCAATCAAGATAGCGAGTGTCTTTGCCAAGCGGCCGCTGCGGGGCAATTACGAGGAGATTGCCGATTACGTGTATAACCGTGTCGGTGCGGTCGGGGTTGCATGGGGAGCCATGTCCCAGAAAGCCGTTGCCATTGCAGCAGGATTCTGGCGGCTGGGCATTCCGGTTGTTGTCGGCCCGCATGGAACAAAGTACCGCCGGATGCTGCTGGGGCGAGCCGATCGTGAGGAAGACTGGTACGTGCACGATGCGCGTACCGGCGAGAAGGTATACGTTGGCCCGGTGCCCGAGCACCTGTTCTTTGCAGCCGAGACCAAGGAAGAGGCGATGGTGATGATAGCCAAGCTGACCATGCGGCCCAATGATACGAGCAAGGGCCGGGCCAACAAGCTTGCACACTACATCGACCTCCACAAAAGGATGGTTGGCGGGATACCCCCTGACGTCCACCAGTTTGTGAGGACCCGTGCAGATATTCCCCTTACCATGAAAGACGAGATCGAGCGCCACCTGGCAGGACATGACTGGAAAGAATATCCTATTCCCGATCCAACGCTCCTCGCCCGCATGATCCATAAGAAGGTGTGATAACCATGCCGATGAATGAATCCTGGCAGACAGCAGAGGTCCCCGGCCCCAAGAAAGCATCCCTCATCGTGAAACCGGATATTGCCGATGCCATGATCCGCAGGGCAAAGCGCCCTATCATGATCGTTGGACACGGGATCGTCGAGTACGATGTTGAAGGGAAAAAACTGATCGACTGCCTTATCCAGCTGGCAAAAAAGGCACGAATCCCGATAGTGGTTACTGCCAGTACCAACAAGGAGTTCCTTGCCCGGAATTATACCCCGGCAGCCATCATGCCCGCTGTCGACATCAGCAACCGGCTCACGGACCCCTTGTGGAAAGGACTGGATGGGAAAGAGCAGTACGATCTTGCAATATTTGTCGGCCTTCCGTATGCCATGGAGTCCACCATCCTTTCCGGGCTCAAGCATTTTGCACCCGGCGTAAAGACCATGACCCTTGACTGCCTGTACCAGCCAAACGCGAGCTGGTCGTTCCCCAACAGCACGATAAAAGACTGGGCTGCAAACCTCAAAGGGATTGTTTCGGGCCTGGGAGACTAGACGATACCATGTTCGAAACCATTCCTGTTGATGTCGGCCTTGTTCACGAGGGGGAGCGTGTCAGGAAAAATGACATGCAGATCGAGCTTGGTGGCCCGTCCCTTCCGGAAAAATTCGAGATTGTCCGGGTACGGAAACCCGATCAGGTCGAGGACGGGGCTATCCGGATCATCGGCCCTGATATAAGCGATATGGAAGAGGGGAAGCACTATCCTCTCGGCATCCTCGTGGAAATCTCCGGTGCACGGGTCGAGACCGATCTTGAAGGGGTTGTTGAACGGCGGATCCATGAATACTGCAACTATATCGAGGGGTTCATGCACCTCAACCAGCGGTACGATATCTGGATCCGGCTCTCGAAAAAAGCGTTCAAAAAAGGACTCACCTCATTCCGGTTTATCGGCCAGGTGATGATCGAGCTCTTCCGAAGCGAGCTCCCCATCATTGAAAAGATACAGATCTCGTTTATTACCGACCCGGAGAAGATCCGGCCCCTTTACGCAGCAGCCCTCGAAACCTACGAAGCCCGGGATGCAAGAGCCCGCGGCCTTCTCGACGAGGATGTTGATTCCTTCTATGGCTGTGCGCTCTGCCAGTCGTTTGCCCCGACCCATGTCTGCGTGATCACACCCCAGCGGTACGCGAACTGCGGGGCTATCAGCTGGTTTGACGGGAGGGCTGCCGCGGGGATCGATCCCAAGGGCCCGATCTATGCGATCGATAAGGGCGAATGTCTCGATGCAGAGAATGGCGAGTACAGCGGCGTGAACGAGAGCGCCAAGAAGCGCTCCATGGGGGAAGTGAGCAGGGTCTACCTCTACTCGGCATTCGGCTACCCCCATACTTCCTGCGGCTGTTTTGAAGGCATTGCGTTCTATATCCCGGAAGTTGACGGGTTCGGGATCGTGCTGCGGGGTTTCCGCGAACCAACCGTAAACGGCCTTCCCTTCTCGACCATGGCGGACTCGACTGCCGGCGGCAGGCAGGTTGAGGGATTCCACGGGATCTCGATCGAGTACATGCGATCAAAACGGTTCATGCATGCCGATGGCGGTTATGACCGGGTAGTCTGGATGCCTTCCGAGACAAAGGAACGCCTCCGGCAGTTTATCCCTGATGGGGTTTTTGGGGCTATTGCAACGGAAAAGGATGTCTCATCCGTTCCGGAGCTCAAAACATTCTTAGAATCACACCAGCATCCCGTTGTCCTGCGGTGGAAAACCGCGATTGCAGAACCGGATGAGCCATCAGGAGGGCGGACGGTCTTTGAAGCCGGGGATATTCCTATCCATGCCGGCGGGTTTAAAATCATCCTGAAAAATGCACGGATCACCGCAGAAAAAGTGATAATCCAGCCGGTACGGCCGGCGTCCCGGCACGGAGGTGACAGCGGTGGCGCAAAAAAAGACTGATTTACTGACGGATAATGAGAAGCTCCTTGCCTTAGCTCCCCAGATAATGGAACTCCTCAAAGGAGTCCAGCAGGTGGAGCTTGAGAATTTCACGATGGAGATCGGGGACCTTGAACTCTTCATCCCTTCAGGCAGCGGTTTCCACTCCCCCGCGGCATCTCCGGGCAGCATTCCTCAAGAGCCCCGTGCAAAACCAACCGAGCTGTTCCGGGAGGCCTACAAGCCTCTTGAAATTACCTACCCGGGCAGGATCCGGGAAGTGACCCTCGGGGCAACCCGGACACAGGGCGGGAGCAGGTCTTCAAGCGTTACTATCGGCGGGGCAACAACACCGGCCTACTTTGACGGGCATCATCTCCCGCCCCATCTCCCGGTTATCGCCCTCGATGTCTTTGACATGAATGTCTCGCTTCCCAAGGTTCTTCGTGAGAATGTGGCAGAAGTGATGGACAACCCGGCCGAATGGGCAAAGATGAACGTGAAGAAATTCGGCGCCGATATGGTGACCATCCACCTGATGAGCACGGATCCACTCTTCAAGGATGCAACCCCGGCATCCGCGGTAAAGACCGTTGAAGAGATCCTCCAGGCAGTGGATGTACCGATCATTGTCGGAGGATGCGGTGATCCCAGAAAGGATGCGGAGGTTTTCTGTGCGGTTGCCGAGATGGCCGAAGGGGAACGCCTCCTCCTGAATTCGGTTACCCTGGATATGGCTGAATCCAAGACGCTGGAACGCGTGGCAACGGCGGCAAAGGATCACGGGCATGTCCTCCTCGCCTTCACCGGCCTTGAACTGAATAATGCCAAGGAGCTCAACCGGAGGCTGTACCAGTTCATTCCCCCCGAACAGATTGTGATGGACCTGACAACCGTTGCCCTCGGCTACGGCCTTGAATATTCCTTCACGATCCATGAACGGGCCCGCTACGCTGCCCTGATGGGCGATGACGAACTTGCGCACCCGGTGATATCCGCTGCTACCAATGCCTGGGCTGCCCGGGAAGCCTGGATGAAGATGCCGCCCGAGTACGGATCCCGCCAGCTCCGTGGCCCGATATGGGAGACGGTCAATGCCTTAACCCTCCTCCTCTCCGGTATGGATCTCTTCCTGATGATGCACCCGGCTGCGGTCCTGACCCTCAAGGATGTGATTCACCGGCTTGGAAAACCCGGAACTGCCCGGGCTGACCAGATACAGGACTGGGTGAGCGTGAGATTATGAGCGGGAATGCAAAAGTGCCGGTACCGAAGCGCAAAAAGAGCATCCGGGAGATCAGCCCTATCGATGTGTACAAGTTCCTGCCAAAGACCAACTGCCGCGAATGCGGGGAGGCCAACTGCATGGCGTTTGCCACCCGCCTGGTCAATGGCGAACTTGTCCTCTCAGACTGCCCGCCGATCCTTGCCGATGAGAACCGCAGTTCCTATGATGAACTTGCACTCCTTCTTACCCCCCCGGTCCGTGCGGTTGAGATCGGGACCGGCGAATTCCGGATAACCATTGGCGGGAAATATGTGCTCCAGCGCCATGAGTTCACGTACCACAACCCGACGCCGATCGCTCTCGATGTCAACGACCTGATGACCGAAGATGATCTCAAAGAGCGGATCCGGCATATCGAGGAGTTCTCCTACAACTATATCGGCCGTCGTCTGGTGCCAAATGCGATAGCTGTCCGCTCCTGTTCAAACGATGCCGGAGTGTTCAGGGCGGTTGTCCGGAAAGTTGCAGAGATGAGCCATTATCCACTCATTCTCTGCGCCCTTGACCCGGCGGTTATGGAAGCCGGTCTCCTGGAAACCCGTGAAAGGCGCCCTCTGATCTATGCTGCAACCGAGAGCAACTGGAAAGCGATGGCAGAATTGTCGCTTGCCTATGACGCACCTCTCGTTGTCTTTGCCCCGGGGGATCTTGGCCTGCTCCGGTCGCTTGTCAAAACGCTCCGGGAATACGGGATAAACGATCTCGTCCTCGATCCAGGGACTTTTGCAGAAGAGGGACTTTCCGATACCATCAGCAATTTCACCGCCATCCGCGCCGGTGCCTGCAGGAATTTCGATGAGCTGTTCGGATACCCGCTTCTGGGAGTCCCCCTCACCGCCTGGACCGGCGAAGAGATCTCCGAAGAGGTACTCAAATGGCGGGAAGCCATAACGGCCTCCATGCTCCTGTCGCGCTATGCCGATCTCCTCATCATGCATAGTATCGATGGCTGGGTACTCCTGCCGCAGCTGATCTGGAGGTTCAACCTGTACACGGATCCCCGTAAACCCGTTTCCGTTGAGGCAGGGGTGAAGACGTTTGGCAGGCCGGGCCCGGACTCGCCTGTCCTCATCACAACCAATTATGCTCTCACCTTCTTCACCGTGGAATCGGATATCAAGGCTGCCAATCTCGACTGCTACCTGGTAGTTATCGATACCGGCGGCCTGAGCGTTGAGAGCGCTGTTGCCGGCCGTTACTTCACGGCAGATTCCATGGCAAATGCCCTGAAAACCTTCAATGTATCCTCCCTTGTCCGGCACCAGGTCCTTATCATCCCGGGACTTGCAGCACGGCTGAGCGGTGAGACCGAGGAGGCGACCGGATGGCGGATCCTTGTCGGGCCAAAAGATTCCTCCGGTATTTCCCAGTTCCTCCGGGAACACTGGCCCCCGGAACCCTGATCCCCGCCAGTCTGCGGTAATATGCCGGCCGGAACGGACTTTTGTCCTGACCCCGGCCGGAAATGAGAGGCGGTATGGCAGAGAGTGTTGAGGTACGATTTCACCCGGTAAACCGTATTGCCCGCGTCCCTGCCGGCACAACCGTGCTCGAGGCTATCCGGCTGGCCGGAATCCAGTTCGAGAGTATCTGTGGCGGAAAAGGGGAGTGCAGCAAATGCCGGATCATCTACCTGAAGGGGTTGTCTGACTTCGGGAATCCCGACAGCCTCAAAGGACTTACTCCTGAAGAGATTGCCCAGAACTACTGCCGTGCCTGTCACACGCATGTTCTTGGAAACTGTGAATTCATTATCCCTGTCGAAAGCCGGATCGATTCCCCGAAAATTCTCATAAATCACCTTGATTTCGGACCGGACATCTCCTGCAGCATAACCAAACATCTTCTGGTCAGTGAGAGCACTATCAACCCTTCTTCTTCTCACCGCTCGCAAAAGCTTGACGGATATTCCGGCCCCCGCCCCCATATGACAAGGGAGCAGAATCACCTGCTCATGCAGGCAAAAGATCCCGTCACGGTGACGATCTCGCGGACGAACCGGTACCCGGAAGTGCTCGGTATCGAACCGGGCGATACCCGACAGGAAATCTATGGGGTGGCGATCGACCTTGGGACCACGACCGTTGTTGGCATTCTGGTGGACCTGAAAACCGGCAGGGTATGCGGACAGGCTTCGGTCATGAACCGGCAGATCACGTTCGGCGAAGAGCTCCTCACCCGGATCGCGTATGCAAAAAAAAGCGAGGGGAGAAGAAAACTAAAGGCTGCAGCCATTGAGAGCGTCAATGAAGTTATCGCGAGCCTTGTACTGGCAGCGGGTATCCCTCCCGACTCGGTGTATGATATCTGTCTTGCCGGCAACACGGTGATGCATCATCTGTTTCTCGGGGAAGATTCAGCCCCCCTTGAGATCGTAAACCTGGAGATCCCAAGGATGCCCTCGATCATCAGGGCCGGTGCGCTGGGCATTGCCATCAACCCGGACGCGTACGTGTACTGCCTCCCGAATGTCAGCCGGTTTGTCGGGGGTGATGTTATTGGCGATGTCGTGGCATCCGGTCTCTACCGCTCGCATGAGTTCTCGCTCCTTATCGATCTCGGCACGAACGGCGAGGTGGTTCTGGGAAATTCCGAATGGCTTGCTTCGGTATCGTGCGCTTCCGGGCCTGCATTCGAAGGGGCAGGGATCTCCTCGGGAATGAGGGGGATGCGGGGAGCAATCGATCATGTGGCGATCGACCCGGAAACAGGTCGTGTCACCTGGAATACGATCGGCGGGGAGCAGCCCCGGGGGATTTGCGGTTCCGGGATTATTGATGCCGCTGCTGCGATGGTGACTGCCGGGATTCTGGATTTTACCGGAAGAATTGTTGAAGGCAGACCCGGTGTCCGCGAGGGACCCGATGGACCTGAATTTGTTCTGGTTGAGAAAACAAAGACAGCCACCGGCCGGGATATTGTGATCACACGGCAGGATATGGCATACCTGATAGACTCAAAAGCGGCGGCCTGTGGCTCGATCGGTGTTCTCCTGAATAAATACCGGCTCTCCGTCGAGGATATCCGGCATGTGTATCTCGCCGGTGCTTTTGGAGCCTATGCCGATAAGGAGAAGATCACCCGGTTCGGTATCATACCGAAGTTTCCGGCAGCAGAGTATCATACCCTTGGGAACGGGTCGCTTTCAGGAGCTTATGCTCTCCTGGTCTCATTGAAAATGCGTCAGGATGCTGAATCAGTGGCAAAGAAGATGGTGTACATTGATCTCCTCATCGATGCAGATTTCATTGAAGAGTATTCGGCTGCAGTGTATATCCCGGGAAAGAAGGAGTACTTCCCCCGTTGATATTGCCCGGGGCCGGGTTGGCGGGGCACAAAAACCGGAAGGTGGAAAGATACCGCAATGACACACCATACAGACAGGGAGAACTGGGACCGGGATTATTCAGCCCGGGGCCACGTCTGGGGGGGGTCGGTACATGCGCTCCCGCCACTCCCCCAAAAAACCCGTGTCCTGGAACTGGGGTGCGGGAACGGCAAAACGCTTGCCGGGATGCTCCAGTGCGGGTGGAGGGTAGTTGCAACCGATTTCTCGCATGCTGCAACCTGCCTGACAAAAAAAACAATCCCCGGCAGTTCATCCTGCGAGGTGGTTGTTTCCGATGTCCGGTTCCTGCCGTTTTGTTCCCGGTCCTTTGATGCTGTTTTTGCCTGGCATATTCTCGGTCATCTGCCAAAAAAAGATCGCATCTCCTCAGTCCATGAGATAACCCGGCTGCTTGGACCAGGGGGATACCTCTTCTTTTCTGAATTTTCACAAAACGATTTCCGGTTCGGTAACGGTACACTGACCGAGCAGAATACATTTATGCGGGGAAACGGGATCCGGACCCATTATTTTACTGATGATGAAGTGCGGGATATCTTCTGCAATTTCGAGGAAAAATCGGTCAGCACCAGGACGTGGACCATGCGCATCCGTGGAAAAGATCTGGTCCGTTCTGAAATCCAGGCAGTCTTTGTTACCCGAGATGCTTAAAACCCGGAAGGAAATGTTTTTTTACGAGAATGCCGATGACCTTCCGGGTAGATAAAATGAGAGACAGCATTCTGATTCTCGGCATTCTTGCCGCTATTGTTCTCACCGTTGTAATGCCGGTCACCGCTCTTGGCGGGTCCGAAGGATGGATACAGGTCAACTGTAATGTTAACGGTGCCAGCGTCAGTTTTGACGGAGCCTACAAAGGGGTAATCTCCGGCGGATCCCTGACGGTACCGGTGTATACAACCGGAACTCCGGTCAATAGCGTGACCGTGGAGAAGGCAGGTTACACACCGTATTCAACGTCAGTCCAGATGCCTGAGGCGGGACAGACCAGTGTGGTCTATGCAACCCTGAACATTATCCCAACGCCGGTTCCGGTGAATTACGGGTCGATCTCGGTCGAATCCCAGCCAACCGGGGCACAGATCTACTTCAACGGGAATTATCGCGGTTTAGCCCCCCTGGTGATAAGCGATGTCTGGCCAGGGACCTATACAATAGAAGCTGAGATGTCCGGCTACCATCGTTATACCACACCAGTCTCGGTTTCATCCGGGTCCCGCTCAAGTGTCTACTGCCCGCTTACCCAGACGGTCACTTCCGGCTCGCTGTACATCATATCCCAGCCCACCAATTCCAATGTGTATGTTGACGGGGTCTATAGGGGAATTACTCCCATCACGCTCAACAATGTTGCTGCAACAACTCACATTGTCCAGCTCGATCATGCAGGATATTATGACTGGAAGTCCACGGTCGAAGTCCCGGCCGGGGGAACCCGGACCGTTGACGGAACCTTGAATCCGATGCCGGTCAGCAGCAGTGGATGGATTTACGTCTCTTCAAGCCCCGGGGGGGCCGCCGTTACGATTGATGGTGTCAGTTCCGGCCAGACCCCTGCCTCCGGCTCGCTGAAGCTGAACAACATCCCTGTCGGCAGCCACACGGTCGGATTATCGCTTGCAGGCTACCAGCCCTATTCTGTGGGGGTTACCGTCTCGGCAAATACGGTCACGGAAGTCAACAAAATTCTCCAGCCCATAAGCCCGGTCTCCGGAAAAGGATCGTTATCCGTCTCATCCACGCCTTCCGGGGCTAATGTCTTCCTTGATAACAACTTTATCGGGATCACCCCCCTCACCGTACACGATGTGACTGCCGGGGACCACCTCCTGACGCTCAGGCTTGAAGGATACCAGGACTATTCCACGACAACCCAGGTCAATGCCGGAGCAACGAGCACGGTCTCTGCAGCTCTTGTTGGAACAACTCCGACCCCGAAGTCTCCGTTACTGGTAATAACGGTCCTTGGATCTCTTCTCGTCACCCTGCTCGTTATGCGCCGGAGATCCTGACCCCTTTTTTGGTTTCGAACCGTTCTTAGGATCGTTTCGATGGTTCTGCACCCATCGTCTCACGATCTTTTCGGAGATAGTGTACATCTCTCCAGTCTCTTTTGCACATCATATTCCTTTTTCGTGGAATACAACGGCTTTGGTCCTGGTCTCCATTGTCGCTTTCTCCCATAAGCACCTGATTGGTGCTCTTGAAAACGGACTTAAAATATGTCACTATGTTTGGACAGGAGCTCTGGCACGCTGCAATTAAAAAAAAAGGGAAGAATCAGTATAGGATATTAACGGTCTGGATTGAAGCCGGGGCAGTCCTTGAGATAGAGAGTGCCGCTCCAATGGCCGGTTTGATCTCCAGCTGGAACTGATCGTTCTTGACAACTGCATTCGTTGGCATTGCAGTGATATCGAACTGCTCGCCTTTTTCAAGAACATAATCGTTCGTTACCTGGTTCTGGACGGTGACAACACCCCAGTGTCCGGTGGTAACCGTGTCTCCTTTGTTCGGCATACGGCCGAGGGTTTCAAGGTTGGATGCATTGCTGTAGGTGATCACAACCTTCTCAAAATCAACCGGGGTTCCGCCGGGAGCTAATGCTGCCGAGAAATTGATCCGGTTGATTGAAGCCCCTGAAGTACCTGTACCATATACATTTCCAACGATCTCAAGGGTCGAGCTCGCCTGCTGTACACCCGTGTGGACGACTTCCTGGCTCTTCTGGGTTGTGAAGAAACCGGCGCCGAGCACCACGTACGAGAACACCGCCGCAACGACAACGAATGCGATGAGCACAATCGCTGCCTCGAGGCCGGTGAATGCATTTTCATGGTTGTATGATCTCATGATTCACCTTTGGGGCAGATATAGTTTCAAACCCCAGTGTGATAAAATGTATCAATAGTATAAATAATTTTCTTGAAAAATTCAGGGTAAAATGGGTTCTTTTAGATTTTTACAGCAGATTCATACAAAAAATTTGATATTCGTTCATATTGGGGGAGTTTAACAGAATGCGACATCAAAAATTCATTTCACTCCATGGTTACCAGATTCATTCTCATCAACTACCCCGCATTATCCCCACATTTTAAGGGTGACCCGCTCATGGCCTCCCTGCGGCACGGCGGGGCAATTACCTGTTTCCAGACATTAGCAGGTAATTGAAGCGCCGCGGGGGCGCCCCGTCGGGGGCGGTGCAAGCCATCATACTGCCGGAATTGACTCGTCCCTGACTTACCTGATTTGCAAATTTTTCTATGAAACTCCCGGGAAATTATTTCGGGATTCGACAGGGGGGTTTAACAGAACCATATTATTTAAAATCTGATCATGGTGTGTTTCTTTACCCTGATTTTCATGAGTGCCGGATCATTTACCGTTTTTCCTGAAAAATCCTGCACAGGCTGCAGACATACCAACAAGAAGGGCAAGACCTGCAGTTCCCGAATCAAATCCTGGTGAGGCAGGTGTTGTGGCTCCTGGCTTTGGCGTGGCATAGACAAGCACCACCGATACCTGAAGGTTTTCACCGGGTTTTATAGATATGGCCTTGGTTACCGGGGCAAACCCGTCTTTTTCAAAAAGAAGCGTATGGGAACCCGCTTTAATATCCGGAAAGCGTGATGGGGCATTGCCGATATATGTACCATCCAGATAGACCAGAACATCCTGAGGCGATGAGACCACCTTAATCGTACTTGTGTTCTCCTGTGCACCGACAGCGGAAGCTTTCGCGGGGTCAACAACCGTATGCGTTATTGACGGCAGCACATCGACATTATCCATCTGCCGCGAATACCCGTCCGGGAATGTGAGGGTGATTTTTGACGGGGAAAAGTCAGCGGAGATCACGCTTGAGAGGGCAGAAGACTGGAGCGCGATCTCTGCTTTCCTGAAATTCATGGTTGATGTACGGTATTCAGTACCCGTAGATACTTCAGATGTATCGGCAAATTCCCTGAGGAGGAGCGAGGCACTTGACCGGTCCATTGAGATAAGAGCGGGTGGCTCTGAACTGGTTGTGAGTCCTTTTTTTAGTTCCTCCTCAAGGATAGACTGTGGTATCGCGTTCTCGATGAGGCCTTCGAGAGTGAACCGGAAGGTTGCCGTTGCATCGCCATTTGCATTGATCTTTATATCCAGCGAATTGGCGGTGAATGCACTTACGGGCATAGTAATCAGGAACAGGGTAATAAAAACCAGGAGCAGTTGGCGCAGAAATACAGGTGAATCGGGAGTCATAGGCGTCTTGTCCGGAGGATGATGGCAGTAAAGCCGGTCTTCATACATTTCGACTTTGTTGCCGATAAATTTTGTAGTCCGAAATGGAACTCTGTCTGGCAGAGATCATTTCATCTTCATTGACACTCCCCGGCGATTTTTTTGGCGGAACAAAATACCCTGACGTGGGGATCCCTTGCACCAGACGAATTTTCATGTTACGGGTGAGAACCGATTGGATTCAGGTCGGTTTCCTAAAACAAGGATCTTCAGGCAGGATCCATTATCGGTTCAATCCAGGCAATACCAGATATGCAGCGGGTATGTTTTCATCCTGATTACCGGTTACACTGAGATTCCACGGTAATCTATCCGTCTCATCCTCCAGATTAATATACTGCGAGACTCAACCTTCCGGTACTCATGATTGACGCTCTCATCAGCATCTTTCTGCATCTCGATTCGAACCTGCCGCTCATCACTCAGGAGTATGGCGTGTGGACATACCTCATACTCTTTTTTATTATCTTCTTTGAGACCGGCTTCATCATCTTCCCGTTCCTTCCCGGTGACTCCCTCCTCTTTGTAGGGGGTGCTGCTGCGGCAAGCGGCATCCTGGATCTCCAGTGGCTGCTCATTGTGATAATCCTTGGCGCCATCCTTGGCGATACGGTAAATTACTGGGTTGCCAATTACCTGGGACTCCGCCTCTTTCTTGAACGGTTCCCCACCCTCGTGAAACAGGAGCATATTGACCGGACCTATGGGTTTTATGAGAAATACGGGGGTGCAACCATATTCGTTGCCCGGTTTGTACCGCTTGTACGGACTTTCGCCCCGTTCCTTGCCGGAATCGGGTCCATGAATTACCGTCGTTTCCTGTTTTACAATGTCCTGGGTGCCGTCTGCTGGGCGATAAGCCTGGTACTTCTCGGATACTTTGCGGGAACCCTGCCGGTGGTGAAGGAGAATATGAGCCTCCTCCTTCTCGGAGTTGTCCTTCTCATGGCGGGGACTATCATTTTTATTGCGGCAGGCCTCATAAAATCAATTCTCTTAAAAAGGAAGGCCGGGTCCGGGTAGCCGGAGAATTGAATGACAAAAATAACCCGGAAAAATATCCGGTTTTGCTACAAAAATAGAGTTATTCCCAGTGGGAGATTACGAGCCCGCGATTGTCAACACCGGTGGCAATGGCAATTTTCAGGCCAAGCGGATCCAAGATCTTCTCCAGTTTTTTCCGGTCAAGCGCGGTTACGACGGCAATTGATGGCCCGACAGAACTCATCCCGACAAATTCCAGGCCGGCCTCCCGGAGCCGGCTCATGTAGTGGTAGATCTCGAAGCTGTGATGTTCAACCTCTGCCCGTTTCGATCCCCGGAATTCGATCTCCCAGATAACATCGCCTATCCGTTTGAGGTCCGCGTCTTCAAGAGCCGGGATCAGGTCCATCATGAATAGGTATGCCTTGAGTTCACGGTCCCGGTAATCCAGTGTCCGGGCCCGGTTCATCAAAAGGTCGAACTCCTGGGTGCCGGCCGATGAGATATCGGTTGGCGGAATTATGATGAACACGTTCTTCTTCTCGGCAAAGGGATGGTGGTAGATAAGCGTGAGCTCGTCGCCCATCACGGCCATTCCCCCATGGGTACTGACCGCCGGGCCCACACCGGTCTCAAAGCCGAAGGCGATAGAGCCGTCAGCGGTCTCCTCTACATAGTTATGCCCGATCAGTTTGCGGAGCTGGGTATTGGTAAGCGGCGATCCCACCGCCTCGTTCATTGCGGTGGCAACGGCGATAAGAACGGTGCTTGTCGAGCCAAGGCCGACATGCTTGTACTCATGGTCAGTGACCCGGATCCGGAAGCCCCCGGTATACCCGACCGCTTTTTTAAAGACTGCAACGAAATTTTCAACAATCACCGAGCGGTTGTAATCGATCGAAACTCCTTTTTTTATGCAGCTGACCTCGGCTGTGCAGTAACACTGTATTGCAAATCCGATACCGCCACCGCCGGGATGATCCGGGGCAAAGCGGTTCATGTCAAGAACGGTTAAGTGGATGCGGGCCGGAGCTTTTACCACGACCTCCCCTTTCTTTGGCCGGAGATTGTAGGTGTTCTTCTCAAGGCCAAGCGTCTTTAAGTCCTTACCCGGTTTAAAGGTCTTGAAATCGTATTCAACGAGGTCGAGGTCTCCCCCGCGGATCTTCATGATCGGCATAAGTAACAATTTCTCTTGGAATCGTGCAAAGAAAATGTTTTGGTATTAGTCCCCGGTCTGCACCAGATACGATAGATGATTCACCCCGGTTCAATTTTTTCCTTTTTGAGCCGGTATCACCCCGTAAGGGTATCACTATTCTGCCAGTTGTGGCAAAAGAAGAGCGCGATACAGAACAGGATGTGCTGGCAGATAACGAACCTGCCGGCAAATCCGGCCCGGATACTTTCCCGTCATATTCCTTCCGTGTTATCAGTGACTAAAAAAAGTTATTTTGGAGATACCCGGTCAAAGAAAATGTTTTTCCCGGTAGCTGACAGGGGAATTGCATAGGCAACAGTGCATTCTTTCCCAAGCAGGCCCATGTCCAGTGCCGTAACCCCGCCCGAGTACATGATCCGGTTGTCAACATTATGGATTTGTGCTGTCTTTACTGCTGAACCAACGGCAATCCCGAGGTCTGCCATCCGTATGGCACAATTGGGGCCAGAGTAACATGCCGGTGCCCGTTCTCTCTTGCGGCATGCGGACTCCAGTTCAGCACAGGTGGGGTAACCACAGGCCCCGCAATTCACTCCTGTCGCCTTGTCACCGGTTGCACCGATAAGAAGACACGCATCCGATGCCGCAATATTTTTTGCATCCCGCAGGAAGAACCCGATCTTCTTTTCCCTGCCAATCGTCTCCATCCCGAGAGCAAGAGCTTCGAGTTCCTTTCCGGACAGGATCCTCATAAGGATCGTGTCCACGCCTTTTCCTTTGGGTGCGGTCCGTGCAGCAAGGGCCATGAGATCGGCAACTGCCAGGACTGCCCGTTTCACGTCAGTCATATTCCAGTATGGGAAGCAGGAGGAGATGAATCGTTTGGGAAATCCGGTCACAGCCTGCAGGGTCAGGTAAGAGTGATTTATGTATCCTGAGAAATTTATCTTTTAAATATCTGACAATTTATTCTTTGTGTCAATACTTTTATCAACTATTTTATCTATCCAATCGTATGGACCTGATGATCCTCCAGACTTCGGTCACCCTTTTTGAGATTCTCTGCGTCATCATCGTCTTTGCAACCCTTTTTATGAGGAGCCGTTTTTTCAACGAGGTCTTCGAGCATCACCCTGCCTGGACCACCCAGATTCTTCTGATAGTTTTTTTTGGCATCATGTCCATTTTCGGTACGCTCAGCGGACTCTCGATATATGGGGCGGTTGTGAATATCCGGGATCTTGGCCCCATGGCTGCGGGACTGCTCTGTGGACCATACGTGGGAATAGGTTCCGGCATTATCGGCGGATTGTTCCGGTTTGCCCAGGGTGGGCCGTACATGTGGACCGGTTTATCCGCGCCCATCCTCTCGGGAATTCTTGGGGGGATCCTGTATATTGCCAACAAACGCCAGTTCGTTCCTGTATGGGTGGCAGTTCTCTACATCGGCCTCTCAGAGACCCTGATCTCCTGTTATACGCTCGTCCTTGTCACCCCTCCATCAGAATTTCTGACCGTTGTGACCAATGTTGCAGTCCCCATGGTTGTTTACAATATCATCGGCATGTTCATTTTTGCCACCGTTGTCCACAGGATCCTCGACGAAAGACAGGTCCACAAAAAGATGCAGGCGCTCGAACTTGAAGTGGAATCCAAAAGAAATCTTTCTGCTATCATCAATACCATCTCCTTCCCGGTCTATGTCCTTGACCGGGAACACCGTTTCACCGTGGTAAATAACAGCCTGTGCCAATTTATCGGTCATTCGCAGGAAGAGATCCTGGGGAGGACTCCGGATAATTTCTTTGATCTGAAAGAATCCGCGTTTCACCATGATATGACCGAGGATGTCTTTCTGCGTCATGCAACCCGTGAAGATGAAGTGACGATCACACGACCCGACGGACAGGCTTGCACCATCATCAGCACCTCAACATTGTATACGGATGTTTCCGGCCAGGAGTATATGGTAGGGGTTATCCAGGATATCACCGAGCGCAAGAAGATGCAGGTTGCACTTGCAGAGAACGAGGAATGGTACCGTATCCTTTTCGAGCACACCGGTGCTGCAACGATCATCATCAGGGAAGACGGCATCATCGACCAGGCAAATTCTGAATTTACACGCTTAATCGGGTACTCCCGGGAAGAGATTGAAGGTACAATGAGCCTGAAACACATAGCATACAAGACGGATGTGGATCTGGTAAAAAAATACCATCACGACAGGCGCACCGGTGAATCCCCGGTGCCTGCCGCCTACACCCTCCGGATCCAGGACCGTAACAGGGTAATAAAAACCCTGCATGCCGCAGTTGCCCTGATCCCGGGAACAAAAAAATCAATAGCCTCCTATATCGATATCAGCGAGCAGAAGAGATCCGAGGACGCGTTAACCCTGGTGAACCGGAAACTCAACCTTCTCTCATCCATCACAAGACACGACATCATCAACCAGCTCATGATCCTCAAGGGTTTCCTCGTCATGCTCAATGCAAAGACCGATAACCCGCAGCTTCTCGATTATACCGGCCGGTGCGAACGGGCAACCCGGAACATCGAGCACCAGATCGTTTTCACCCGCGATTACCAGGATATGGGGGTGAAGGCACCGATGTGGCAGAATATCCGGAGTGTCATTCTCCGGGTCAGGGGAGCCCTGCCGCTCGGTCATGTGACCATTGATATGAGCCAGCCCGAGATCAAAGTATACGCCGATCCCCTTTTTGAGAAAGTCTTCTTCAACCTCATCGACAATTCCCTCAAATATGGCGGCGAGCAGCTAAGGACTATCCGGATCTCATCTGTGGAGAAAGACGGCAGCCTGCTCATCACGTATCGGGATGACGGTACGGGAATCGCGGAATCGGACAAATCTCACCTTTTTGAAAGGGGGTTTGGGAAACATACCGGTCTTGGTCTCTTCCTGTCCCGGGAAATCCTCTCCATCACCGGTATCTCCATACGCGAGACCGGCACCCCCGGGACGGGTGCAGTGTTTGAGATCCTGGTGCCAAGTGGTGCATGGCAGTTTGCTGATGCGGAACAATAACCATCAGAGGATCCAAATCAGCCGTTTTTTTGTCAGCCATGCAGGATCTTTGGCAGTGCATTCCTGCTGCATTTGCGGGAGACTGACAACCGCTGATGCTGGCATCCTGCGAAAGGAATCGGGATTGATTCACGAAAAGATGGAAAAATCAGGATCTGAAAAGATACGCCCCGGCCGGGACTTGAACCCGGGTCAAAAGCTCCGGAGGCTTCTAGGATGTCCACTACCCTACCGAGGCATCTTGTCACCATGCCAGTACACACCATTATTCCCGCACGCGTTATGATCAGAATCCGGAGCAATTACGACGCAGGAACAGCACGTGTGTGCAATGATTCACGGTTCTATAATAAGAATACCTCAAAGGATATTAAACCTCTCGGAAGCGGGCAGGAGAAAGGGCCCGCATGCCAGTTGATCTTTTCTGCCAGTCCCTCCTGTTCAACCGACCCGGACTCCAGAGTATCACCGCCCTTTTTTTTAAGAGCGATCTCTTCTTCAGAAAAGACCATTCATTGCCGGAATCAGGAAGTTTCATTTTCAGAATTATCATTCTGATGGCAAAAATGAGAGTGACTCTCTTCATTACGGTCGAAAGCGGTATCCGGAGCAGATGCATTCACGGTTATAAGAACCGATGCGCGGACCCGGGTAAACCTGCCGGGGGCCTGGGTATATCCTGATGGCGGGTGATGGGGGATACAGCACTAAAAAAAATTATTTTTTTGCAAGGTTCAGAACATCGTTCATGCCGTAAATGCCGGGTTTTTTACCAACAACCCAGCGAACCGCATGCAATGCCCCGCTTGCAAAGACCGAACGGTCGTATGCACGGTGGGAAAGTTCAATGGTCTCGAAATTTTTGGAGAACATAACCTTATGGTCCCCGACAATATCTCCGCCCCGTATGACGTGGACACCGATCTCGTTCTTCCGCTCGGTCATCCCTTCACGGCCGTACATCTTGTCGCGGGAGCCACAACTCTCGTCCAGGATCTGGAGGATGGTCTTCGCGGTGCCGCTCGGTGCATCCTTCTTGTTGCGGTGATGGGCTTCTATCACTTCGATATCATAGTCCCGGAGGAGATGGCCGGCTTCCCGCAGCAGCTGCCAGAATATGTTGACCCCGACAGAGAAATTGCTGGAGATTACCGCGGGAACCTGCCCGTGGATAGCCGTCTCCATCTCCCTGCGCTGCTCCGGAGTAAAACCGGTGGTCCCGACAACAAGGGCTACCTTGTTGCGCGCGGCCAGCTTCACATTGCCGACAGCGGCGCTCGCGATGGTGAAATCGATCATCACATCAGCCTTCGTCCGTTTCAGGAGCTGCTCCGCATCCTTCGATTCAACGATATCAACGCCGAAGAACGAACTGGGCTTGAGGTTTATCCCGCCAACCAGTTCGAGGTCGGGGGATTCATTCACCATGCGGCCGAGGGTCTGGCCCATGCGGCCGGATGCTCCACAGACAACCACTTTGATCATGGCAGGATCACCGCGTGCTGCGTTTTGCAACAGGCTTTTTCGGTGATTTTACCGCAGCGGGTTTTTTTGTGGCCGGAGCCTTGCCAGCCCGGGATCCGGTCTTTGACAGGTATGACAGGACCGATTTGAGCTGCTCGGTCTTTTTTGCATCAAGCTCATCGAGCGGGAGCCGGACCGGGCCACCCGCGAGTCCGATCAGTTCAACGGCTTTCTTGACCGGGATCGGGTTCGTGTCGATGAACATGGAACGGAACAGGGGAGAGAGTGCGAAATGCCTGACCAGCGCGCTCTGGTAATCGCCCTGTTTCATGGCATCGTACATGGCAACCATACCTTTCGGGTCAACATTGGCTGCAACGGAAATGACTCCGGCACCGCCGAGTGCCATGATGGGGAGGGTGATGTTGTCATCGCCCGAGATCACGAGAAAATCCTCGTCCTGCGTCTCTTCGATGATACGGGAGATCTGGCCGATGTTGCCGCTCGCTTCCTTGATCCCGACAATATTCGGGTGCGCTGCCAGTTCGGCAACCAGATCCGGTTCAAGGTTCTGGCCGGTCCTGCCCGGGACATTGTACATTATGACGGGGATGTCGAGATCGGCAAGTTTTGTATAATGCTTGACAAGACCGGCACGGTTGGGCTTATTGTAGTACGGACTAATGACAAGCACCCCGTCCGCACCGATGTCCTTCGCCGCCTTCGTCAGTCTTACCGCTTCTGCCGTGTTGTTGGAACCTGTTCCGGCAAGAACCGGAATCTTCCCGTTTACCTTATCCACGGTCAGGGATATGACCTTCTCGTGTTCCTCGAACGTGAGTGTTGCTGACTCTCCGGTCGAACCGCAGGGCACAATCCCGTGGATGCCACAGGAAAGAAGAAACCCGATATTGCTGTTGAGACCCTGGACATCCAGGCTCATGGCAGAGTTTCTTTTAAAAGGGGTAATGATTGCTGGAAGGACACCTTCAAACATGAATAGGGTTATGAGCGTCTTTTGGTATTTATTTTTCTTGTAATGTATCCGGCGACGCGATTCCGTACACGCTTGCTCTCGATGACTGCTGATGCTCCGAGCTGCTGCTTGTTCTCATCGAAGCTGTTCGAGAAATTGTCCCGCTGCTTGGCCAGAAGTTCTGTACCGAGGGTTTTGATGTATGACGGTTTGATTCCCATGTGAGATTCCTCAAGAATTCTATATGTTAAATGCGGTTTGAGCACATAATGATATTGTTAAGAACGTCGACCGGCTTCTCGCCAAAAAGGAGGGCCCGGTTGTCCGCCGGAACCATTCCATTCCAGAAAATCACGTCGGGAACTGCATTCCTGCAGCAGGATGCAATCCCCCAGTCCATCGGGCCGGTCGCCGGTATGCCTCGACCGCCGCAGGATGCTGATTCAAGGAACAGATCATCGCACAAGACTGTTTTTAACCGTTCCGAACAGGCAATACAGGCGGCACTGCGCATACCCGGATCGAACTTCATTGCAGTCAGGATGACCCGGGCAATCTCTTCATCCGCACCAAAGGCACAGGTCCCGCCCAGGGGACGGTTTGCTTCTGCGGGCCAGAGAACCCGGCCGGGTATGGCAGCAATTCCCCCGCTGTCCCGCGCCCCACGGATAGCATACCCAAAGGAGATCCCTTCCGGGGGAATGAGAACTGCACGTACGTTCTCCATGAGCGGCTTCTTTGCACTCTCCAGGGCTTCGAGCACCAGCGTGCGTTCCTGTGCAGGGTTGTTCATGATTCAGATTCCGACTGGTTCCATAAATCCGGAACAGACTATCCTTTCAGGTACTTGGGGGGGAAATATGAAAAAGGATTTCGTCGATAAGCCTATATCGTACGGAAGCGAAAATTCTCATAATGGATGCTCGACTTCTTGATGTGGTTATCGGCCTGATCGGTTTTATTATCCTGATCGTACTCCTTGCCGTATTGCCCATGGTAATGATGGCTGCGTTTGCTTACCTGACAGCGATAATTGTCTTTATCGTTTTCCTTTCCGGGGCCGGATACATGGTGAACGAGAAGATTACGTAGGCAGCAACACGATTGCACAATTTTTCTTTGCGGGTTGGAACAACCACCCCACTTTATGCCAGTTCTGAATCCGACCGGAGAATCGCCTGGCCTGGCGGGGAGCGGGTTTTTTCTCTCATTCTCATCCGGTATGATCAGGCAGACAACATTTTTCCTCTCCAAAAAAATCCCGGTTCCAGCACCGGTCATTCTCCTGAATGGGCCTCTGTTCTCCAGAAATGTATGGCAGACTCTCATCTTTTACAGGGGGAAGATCCGTATAAAATCGAATTATTTATAATAAATTAAATATTAAAAATAGTACAATGTTCTGTACCCCATATATCCGGGCCCCCATTTCCCCCGGATTTGCCGGTAAAGCCAGGTACTTTTTCGCCATTCCTGCTACCCCGGCAGTTCATTTCAGGCATGGCGATAGCAGCGGGATGGCACAAACAAGGCGTACAAAAAATGCGGAGCGCTCTTTATGAGCCGGGGGCCGCTGCCCTGGCAGGCAATTGATAACGCGATTGAAATCGCACAGCTGCGGGGCATTGTCCAGGAAGCCGGGCACAGGCCGGAATACCTGTACGATTTTACAATCGTCTCAACGGTCCCGGTAGTTTTCGTGGCAGTGAAATACTCTTTGCGAATCCTTGCACCGGTCACAGAACTTGCCTGGGATTTCCGGCAGGTGATCCACCCGCTCCAATCCATCATCCGCGACAATGCAGTCTCCCGTGAACTCTGGCTCCGTTCCCGGCACGGGTCATGGCGGTTCTTCCGCATCACTGACAGCGGGCTTATCGAACTTGACCGGCACGGGAACCTGCTGGGGGAAAAGATCTGCGATGGAGGCGAGGTAATTCCCGAAGGAGGTTTCCCGGTATCCCCATCGTCGGAGGATATCCGGTTTCAGGGATAGGGTAATCCGGACCCTGTACGGGCTCCGATTGGGATCTTTTGCAAGAACAGAGTACGAGTTTTGCAAAAATGAGGGCGAGTTTTTACTAAAATCCCAGAATTTCCCGTCGGAAAGGGTACGACAGAGTATAGCAGAGTTTGGAGGGCAGAATTGGAGGACAAACGGATAATACGTTGCCCGCCGGGAAAAACAGGCATTTTCAGGGATCCCGGGAGATGAAAAAACAGGCCGGATCTTCCGGTTTTATTCCCGGGAGATTTCCCTACAATGAACCGTCAGGATCGCAATCAATCTCTTTTGCCTGGAAGATTCCTTCCAAAATGCCTCCGGAGAAAATCCGGGAAGGCTAATATCAATACGATTTTTTTTAATTTTCAAGCGCCAGACAGCTCACGTGCCATTCTCTCTCTTCGGGAACATGATCGTAAACCGGGTCCCGTTCTCCCGCGAGAGATCGATCGTGCCTTCCATCTGCCGGACCAGGCTGGTGACAAGGCTCAGGCCAAGGGTTGCTGGCGCATCCAGGTTTACTGAAGCGGGAAGCCCGCAACCAGTGTCGCTGACCTCCATAATGCAGCCCGGGCCGGAGCAATGGAACGCAATCGAGATCTCACCTCCGGATTTTTTATCGAACGCATACTTCATGGCATTGGAGATGAGCTCGTTTGCAATAATGCCGCAGGTGATGCAGTCATCCAGCGGAAGGGAGAGCCCGGGTTCGATATCCGTGATGATAGTAACAGAGCCTGACTCAAGACCAAAAGTGGTCCGGAGGTACCCGGTGAGGCGGGAGAAGTACGTGGCCAGGTCTACGTTTGCAAGGTCATCTGAACTGTACAGGATCTCGTGGGCGAGCGACATGGAATAGACACGGTTCCTGCTCTCCCGCAGGGTTGTTCCGGGGTCCTGGTTGTTCCCGCGGATCTCCTGGAGATAGAGAAGGCTTGCAATCTGCTGGAGATTGTTCTTTACCCGGTGATGGATTTCCTTTAATAGGATCTCCTTCTCCCGGAGCGATTCGAGAATTTTCTGCCCGGCCAGTTTTTTCTCCGTCACGTCCTGTATGATCGCCCAGATCTTTCCGGGCTCCTGCTGCCCGGTCTTCAGGGTAAAGAGCCGGACCTCCAGGAACACTTCATTACCCGGGGACGGAACCAACGAGCCCTCGAAAACGGCAGGACTGCCCGTACGGATAAAATGCTCGATGGTTGTAATGATATTCCGGACCCCGTCCACGCCGGACAACGCGGAGATCGGTTTTTTCAGCAGATCCCCGGGCTCTTTTTTGAACAGCGCCGCTCCTTTGGTATTGATGTATTCGATACCCTTCCTGACATCATAGACAAAGACGCAGGTATCCTTCATGGTCTCGGCAAGGGAGAAATACCGTTCATTGCTTTCCTCTATGGCAACCGTGATGGTGTTGATCTGCTCCTGCTCCCGGGTGATATCGATGTTGCTGATCCTCCGCCCCTTGAACGTTCCGTTGCGATCATGGATGGGTGTGCAGCTGTGCTGGATCCACCGGGTATCACCGGACCGGGTCAGGATGCGGTATCGGATGCTGAGATCCTGGCTTGCGGATTTCGATTCTTCAAGAGCGTGGGCATGGAAGAGCTCCCGGTCATCAGGGAGGACCATATCCAAAAAGAGGTCCGGCTTCTCCATGAGTTCTGCCGGAGTGTACCCAGTGATGCGCTCAGAGGACGGGGAGATAAAGAGAGGGATTCCATCGGTGTCATACCACATCTCCCAGCTGGAGGTATAATCGGCAATGAACCGGTACGTCTCCAGGTTCGCTCTGGCCCGCATATCGATGGCATGCTTCCCGAGCGCTATCTCAATGGTCGTAATTACAGTCTGGGGATCGAACGGTTTGGCAATGTACCCGTAAGGACCGGTCTTCTTGGCATTCTCGATATAATCCCCCGAAGTGTAGCTCGTGAGGTATATAACCGGGATGTCAGCATCTTCATGGATCCGCTTTGTCGTTTCGATCCCGTCAATGTCCCCGTTCAGGTTGATGTCCATCAGGATAAGGTCGGGTTTGCCGGCCTGGACCGCCTCGATGGCTTCCCTGCCGGAAGCGACATTGCCGGTAACCGTGTAGTTGTTCCTTTCCAGGACCTCTTTTAAGTCCTCGGCAACAATTGTCTCGTCCTCAACGATAAGGATCCTGGTCCGGTCCGTCATCCTGTCCGCTCCATTTCGGTATAAATTCAATCCTGAAACCCGTTCCCGGGCCGGGCAATTTCGTAATCGTCCCGCTGATCTGCCGCGTGAGCATCCTCACCAGGCGGAGACCCAGGGACCGGGCCTCTTCCCAGGCAAAATCTTCCGGAATCCCGATCCCGTTGTCCCGGACAACAAGGATGTATTTTTCGTTATCCGTGATCAGGGAAATGTCTATCCTGCCGCTTTTTGCATCAGGGAACGCATATTTCATGGAATTGGTGACCAGTTCGCTGATAATGAGGCCCAGGGGAATCGCTGAATCGATATTGATCCAGGTATTGTCGTCGATGGCGATGTTCATGTCGATCTTCTGCGAACGGCTGGAAAATGTGCTCAACAGGTTGCTGGTGAGAGACTGGATGTAATCCCTGAAGTTGATCCCGGCAAACCGCCGGGTTTGGTAGAGCTGCTCGTGCACGAGCGCCATTGCCTTGACCCGGTGCTGGCTCTCGGTGATGACGGAGAGGATTGCAGGATCGGTAACGTACCGCGACTGGAGGTTGAGGAGGCTGATGATGACCTGGAGGTTGTTCTTGACCCGGTGGTGGATCTCTTTTAAGAGCAGCTGCTTTTCCTGCAGGGACTCCTGCATTGCTTTCTCGTCGGCTTTCCGCTGGGAGATGTCCCGGATACTGGCAAGGACGGTTGGCTTGTCCTGGAAGGTGAAAAGCCGGGCGCTGACCTCAACAGGGAGGAGATGCCCGGATTTTGTCGGGACCTCAGTCTCAAAAACAGCATGCGAGGTGGTGAGGAGTTCCTGGTAAATTTTCTGGTATTTTTCCTGCGTTTTCAGAATACCGAAATCCCTCAGGTTCATGTTCAGGAGCTCGTCGGAGGTGTAACCGAACATCGTGGTCGCCATGGCATTCACCTCAGTTATTTTCCCGGTCTGGCTGCCGGTTGGTTCGAAGAGGATAACCGTATCGTTGGCATTCAGGAGCAGGAGCCGGTAGCGTTTTTCATTCTCGAGTAAGGCCTGCTCCACTTTTTTCTGCTCGGTGATATCCCGCAGTCGTTCCGTTACGGCAAGGACATCTCCGGATTCCGGGTCAAAGATCGGGCTGAGTACCTGGAGAAGGTTTCTCCCGTCCTCCTGCCGTTCCTTGGTCAGCAGGGTTCCCGTGGTGAAGACCTGCCCGATATCCTCAAGAAAACCGGTTGTCTGTTCATCATCATGGAAGTCCCGGTAGGATTTGTCTTTCCCGGGATCCGATACCAGCCCCAGCTGGTTGCGGTACCGGGAGTTCATAAATAAAAAAGTGCCATTCCTGTCCACGATACTGATGGAATCGGTTGTAGATTCAACAACGGACCGGTATTCGGCTTCGCTTTTTCTGACCGTTTTCCGGAGGCGTGAAAGTACCATCTCGGACCGGAGGATGGTTACAATGACCAGGACCGGCAGGATGATTAAGAGGACGAACTGGATGGCGGCGATCCGGTCCATGGAACTGGAAAACCCGGTATTGTCGGTCTCGATCAGGACGATTGCCCGGACCTGACCGTTCTCATCAAGTACCGGTGCAGACCCGTACAGGGGATCGGTTTTCGCTATCGGTAGAGTCCCGTACGGGATGCCGTCAAAGAGAGTGCCAATATTTGCAGGGCCCGTCACATACGCAGCGCCCGTGGCATGGCCTTCCGGCGTCCCCCAAGCACTGTCGGCAAGGTACGCAAAACCGGACGGGGTTTTTTCTACAACCAGGATCTTCCTGATGTTCGGGTACCGGGCCTGCGTGGTCCGAAACACCTGTAATAACTGCTGGTAGCGGTCCGAGGTTTCATTGCCCGTTGAGAACGAGCTGATGTAATTCCAGTCAATAACAGAGGCAATGCTGGCTGCCGCGCTGCCAAGGTACATGCTCGTGGATGTGCGGATCTCGGTCTTGGTATCTTCGAAAGAGAGGGAGGTCAGCACGAGAAGGAGACAGGCAAAGAAAACAATAAAATAGACCATGAACTGCCGCAGGCCGTCAGGAATTGAATGTTTTTTCATTGCTTTGCCTCGCTTCCCCCGTAATCAAAGCCATATCCCGGCAGATTTAGAAACACTCCTTTTCCAAAAAGTTTTATGGAATTTGACATTGTGTCGTCTTCCATTGCGGATATGACACAAATTGTTTTTTCCGGGCTCCCTCCCGGGTTCTCTCGAGGGTTCTTCACTGCAGGCGGTTTTCCAGGGATATCTCGGGAACATGATGGGGCAGGGAAAAAATGTAACTGGAGGAAGGACTTTCCCATATGTCATCAGTCGTATTTCCGGAACAGCGCCGGGTTCTGGCGCCGGATCCACCACCTGCGCAGGATCGCGATCGCGATGATAATGATGATGATGAGGATCAGCCAGAACTGGTATTCCCGGATTGCGGGCAGAATCATGTTAATGATATCCGGCAAGTGGAGTCCTGTGGCAGGCGATGATATGGTTACTGCTGGTGCTAATGTCGGGCTTCCGGTAACCGGGTTTTCAGTCGGACCGGGTTGAACTATATCTGTTTTGGCCGGAGCATTCGCTATCGGAGGCACGACGACAACGGGAGGAATTACGACAACAGCGGGATTCACGGCGGACGGTTTGGCCGGACCGCCACCCCCGTCATCTCCTGTTCCGGGAGAGGGTGGGGAGGGGTTATAGACCACAATATATCCGTTCAGGGTGGATGTATTGGCACCGTATGTATTGTTTGCGGTCAGGCCAATATTATACGAAGCCGAAACAGTATAAGTGTGCGAAACATTTTTTGCCAGGACATCGGTGGTATTGAACCAGGTACCGTCTCCGAAGGACCAGTTCCATGTTGTCGGGGATGGGGTTCCTGTCGAGGTATCATTGAAAATAACCGTGACCGGTTTTGTACCTGATGTCGGAGTGCCATAGAATTGAATAATAGGTATCGGAACGCTTACCAAAACAGACTGGTTGTAGCTGTCAGCTGAAGCATTGACCATGGTGGTTCCGCCACCGGCAGGAGTGAAGGTTGTAGCCGCGAAATGATTGGCGGTCATGACCATTGCAGAAAGTACCGATCCCGTACCGGAACCAATGGTAAAGTATACCGGGATACCATCCGGAAGAATGTTCCCGGCAGGCTTGACCCCGGTATTGTCGTAACTCAGATTTGCCAGGATTGCGCTGGTCTGGGATGTTGTGATTGTTGAAGGCGTGGCATTCACACCCAGGACCAGATATGGGTTGTAATTAACCGTTCCCGAGAACATCGATGCAGTCGGGGTATTTGTTCCCCACCAGTTCTCAATGGCCATGAGATCACCACCTCCACCATTATTTCTTATGATAATACCATCAGGAGCAGTAATATTGCCAAACCGGTTGAAGGTAAAATTCCCACCACCATTGGAATAAATAGCACCTCCGCCAGTGGCAACCCCCGCACTACAACTGACAAATGAGGACGAATTGACATTAACAAATGAATTCTGGGAGTAGATAGCACCGCCCTGCCTTGCCGAGCACCAGGTAAAATTCGACCCGATAACGGTCAGATTGATCCCGTTTCCCGAAACACATGCCAGGGCCCCGCCTTTACGATTGGAATCCGTACTGACATTGTAGAAATCTGAAGAGATGACGGTCAGGTTTCCGTAAACATTCACGCCACCCCCGCCTTGTGCATTGGTGCTTTGCGAGTTTCGTAATGTCAGGTTTTTCATGGTAAATGTTTTCTTGTTAAGATTTACGTCATATGAACCGCGGAATATCCCGTCAGCGGGAGACTGACCCCAGGGAGTCACCCCGTCAAGAATCGTATTCTGCGCGGTGCCACCGTCAGACTGTATGGTGGTATCATTAAAGACGAGGAGAGTTTTGTTGATCCAGTAAATACCCGGTGCAAGGGCAATGGTATCACCATCGGTTGTTGCATTAATCGCAGCCTGAAACGCCGCAGAGCTGGTAAGGGTAGCATTCGTGTAGGAGTACGTGGTTGCCGATACCGGCCCGATCATTGCGAGCAGAAGGATACCTGCCAAAATGACAGTAACAGCGATCTTGTGCAGGTGGGTCATTCTTGAAAAATTCTCCGTAATGATCAGTTGAGTTTTCTTCAATATATATATCATAGAATTGATCCCGGTTCCTGAAGAATGTACCTGTTTTTTGTGGCGGTACCTGTCCTGTGCCATCTTTTCTGAACTGCCCCATCCAGCCCGTATTTCGGGTTTTTGTCCCTGCCCGGTCAACAAGTGGGCGGTTTTCCGGCCTTCCGGTTTGAGGGGATTCCCGCTTGAAGTGGAATTACGCATCATCACCGATCTCACGATCATTCCTTTCATGGCGGGAGATATATAAAGGGGACAAGAGTTTCAAATAATGAAACTACGGCCAAGGGTATAAAAAAGCACCCTTATTTTTTTATCACACATCCGGTTCGATTATCATCTTACGCGTAGCCACAGAACGGTATGGAGAATTCGGCATGAGTTAACCTGCAAAAATATATCAGGAACCTCTTTTTTTCTTCTGATAACCGGTAAATTGCCTGTGCCGGTTGACATGTTTCAGATCCCTTCGAAATTTTTCTGGATTCCCCCCACTGCATACCAGCATCTCCGCACTCACCATGAGGGAGGGACAAACCCCTTTTTCATAAATGCCTGGTGGATCTCACTTTTCAGCTCTTCCATCTGCACTTCTTTTGAACGGGTGTTTTGGATTAGTTCTGATATGACTTCCATTTTCTCGGGGTCCGTTTTTCCTGCCGCCAGCATCTCTTCATCGGGTTTCTCGAGGATACTGATAATCTTTCTATCAACCGATACCCGTGTGGAAAGTGCAGCAAGCTGGCAGAATTTTTCCTTGTCAACCCCGGCCTTTCTGGCAATGGCAAGTGACTCTCTGAGTACTTTTTTACGGGCAAGGATCTGCTCGATTGCAGCAGACAATTCTTCTTCACGAAACGGCTTCCGGATGTAATCCTCAATACATATGTGGTAATGCCGTGCATCCTGCGCAGTCAGCTTGTTGGCCGTGAGCATCAGGACGGGGATCGATTTGGTTTCAGGATTTTTCTTGATCTGCCGGAGAGTGGACCACCCGTCAAGCGGTTCCATAACGATATCGAGCAGTATAACGTCTGGTTTCTGTACAACAAGGAAATCGAGACATTCCTGTCCGCCGGATGCGGCAACGCAGTGGTATCCTTTGCGGGTGAGTGCATAGGAAACAATCTCTATTATATCCGGCGAATCGTCGACAACGAGCACAGTTTGTTGAACCGCAGGTAGAGGCTGCCCTGCTTTCCTGCGGGTTGTCAGAGACAGGATCACTCCTGCTACAAGGATCGATTCCAGGAATACGATAACCAGAAGCTGTCTGATATCAGGAGCTGTACCGGTTGTGGTCCGTGCAACAGCCCGTGCTGTGCAGTCCGGGTCAAAGGGGTAATCAAGGCAGAATAAGGTGTATGCCGGCTGGATATCCGCGGAGACCAGAAGTGAACCGGTGCCGGTATCAAAGAGCGAAACAGTTTGCATCTCTTGGGTAAACGGCAGGACAAGGCTCATCTCCCCGGCGGACCGGCGTTCCGTGTACGGGACAAAATCAGTTCCTGAAGGACCGGTAACACTCTCCCCCGCGGCAATCCCCGGGTCCATGAGGGAGAATGTCATAATCTCAGACCCTCTGCTGTCCGTTATAACACCCCGGAACGGGCCGGATAATATTGCAAGGTTCGGGGATTTTCCGTAGATGATCTCCTGTGAAAGTAATGAATATTTCCCGTCCAGGTAGCCAAGCCGTATCTGGAGGCTCTTCTCATAATCCGCCGGTCCCGGTACTGCAGCCACCGGCATTATGAAACAGGCAATGATAAGAAGGATGATGCAACAATGCACCAGTCTGTCTGCTATCATGGAGATCCCATCCCAGAGCGGGTAAGGATATAGGCGATGCGTTCCGTTGAGGCCCTTCCAAATGTCCCGGAATTGGTGGTCTTCATAAGGTCCGGATCCGGATCCCAGCTCCAGAAATTTTTCCTGCAGGAGATGGAGTCCGGCACATCCTGCTCGATCCTGCGGCATCTTGAAGGATCTCGGTTATCGGCTGTGGCTCCTGCCCTGCAGGCATCCAGCGTTGACCAGACATTGGGATAAGGATCATTCTGAAAATAGTCCGTTTCCCCGCAATAGGTATCAACCAGCCCGAAGAGACCATGCCCGATCTCATGCAGGAAAAGAAGATCGCGGTCTGCCGGGATCTTCAGCTGGCTGTGCCCTGTGCCGGAATTCATGAAGCAGCCGACCGGCTGGGATGATGCATTCGTATACCAGCCTTCGTATCGCGGGTACAGGATAATCGTGAGATCACTGAAGGTGACGGAGTTCCAGTAATCGGGGGGAACAAACCCTGCACAACCGGAAAAGGCATCGGCAGTTAGGGCAGGATCAAAATAATAATAGAAGGTGAACCGGTCCCGAAAATCTGCCGGCAGGGGCTCTGCCGGGTCCGTTACCCGGTCAAGGTTATTAAAAACCGCACTGATAACCCGGGTTACATCCTCCCGTAACCGGGTCTCGTTCCCCGAATAGGTGTCGGTCCTGACTTTGGAGTTATCCGAGGTCCGGTAATAGGTCGATGAGGGGATAAAAATAATGCTGATGGTATGAGGGTTCTTGTTTTCCGGGTTCAGGGAAACAAGGTGATTTCGTGTCAGTCCTATCCTGACAACAGACTCATCCGGGAATATTACTTTTTTTGAAAGCGACTGGTAGCCGGGGGCTGTTATACGTATCATATGGGATCCCTGCTGCGGGTCGTCGGTTCTCAGGGTTCCTGGGATATCAGCCGCCGAAGTCTCTCCCGCAAATCTTCCATCAATATAAACGGAGGCCGCGGCAAGGCCACTGCCGGTTTCGGCATCGGTAACGGCAATCAGGAGGCTCCGGTCAGAAAGAGCTGCAGCTGCCGGGCTGGCAAGGACGAACATGAGAAGAATAATGCATACCCGGTTCCGGGAGCATATCTGAAATGTCCATGACCGGGAGTCCTGGCCGGGGTTGTGGGTGTACGGGTTCATGACATCTCTTCCTTACGGGGTTACCGGCAGGAGATCTCCTGGCGGGAATTCAACGGAGAAAAACCGGTTTTGCCATTCAACACACCCACGATTATTTCAGAAGATAAAAGGCCGCGTTTGCCGGCAGCAGGCTGGGCCGCAATAATCCAGCCCATCATACCTCCGGTTCCTTATACCGCCACATACCCACGGGTACCGTAATCTCGAAACAGGCTCCATTCCCGTAAATGCCGGTCTCGCGGATCGAAAGGCCGGTCAGGGACAGGATCTCACGGCTGAGGAGGAGCCCGAATCCGTTGTTTTTGTAAAAACCCCGGTTGAAGATCTTCTCCTTATTCTCCCCGGCGATTCCCACCCCGTTGTCTTCGTAGCGTATAACAACCTGTTTCTCAGAAGGGGCGAATGAAACCCGTATCAATGAAAGCTCTTTCCCACCATGGCGCAGTGTATTGTCCAGCAGGTTGAAAACAACGTTCCGGAAGAGCGGATCAACACAGATCTCAAGAGGTTTCCCGGGAAGGTCCAGTTGCACGGTTTCCTGTTCAAGGCTGGCCCAGGCAGAAGAAAAAACCTCCGAAATATCGATCCAGACCGCGGATTCATCCCCGAGATTTTCATAGATTTTTGTAAAGCCCATGGATTTCTGGATCGATTCAACAATCTTCTCTTCTTTCTGGATAAAGCCGAGAAATGCCGGGTTACTGGTCTCCCTTTTCAGGAGGGAGAGATAGCCGAATATTGCCGTGATCTGGTTGTTGAGATCATGGCGGAAGATCTTCTGCATGAGCTGGAGTTTTTTATGGATCTCGCGCTGTTTTCTCTGGAGGGTTCGCTGGCGGGTGATATCGCGGGCAATACCCATGTATAACCGGCGGGATTCCGGACTGCCGGAAACAGGTGAGAGAGAGAGATCGAAAAATACACTTTTTTCCCCGATGGACAGTCCCAGTTCCAGGGGGTCCCCTTTTTGGGGGACCGGGGGGGGTGACGAGAGCCTGATGACATTCTCCGAAATAAAAGCTTCAAACACGGAGTAAGACGGTTCCCGGCGCCCTGAATCATTGTCTATGCCAAAGAACTCCAGCCCCGCCCGGTTCATGTGAAGGATCTTTCCCTCATAATCTGCGATAAACACAATATCAACCGCAGCATCCATCAGCATGTCCGGGGGAGGGTGTGCATATCCGGGGGTTCCGGTCGGCACACCGGGAAATGGAATTTCCGTTCCGGAAAGTCGTCCCGATTCAAGTATCGTGGCAATGACGTCGGCGGTGATCTGCATAGAGCTTATCTCATATTCTGTCCATTCATGGGCATCGGCGAAATGTGCGCCAAGGATAAAACCCCAGAACCGGTCTTTACAGAAGACAGGGACCGCGATAACCGATGAAACAGAATTATTCAGAAAAAAAGCCTGTTCTGATAGGGGGAAATGCGAGATCGTTCCAAAAACCGGATAACCTTTCTGCAGCTGGTCATCCCACCGGGAAAACCCGTTGTCCGTGTAGGGAAGATTACCAATACCGGAAATATCACTGGGAGGTACGTATTTTGGATGGACACACCGGAGTTTCTCAGAGATATGGATGAGATTCTCCGGGCTTACCTCCCGTTCAAAAAGCAATACAACCGGGAGATCCATCTCATATCCCACGCCACCGAGGATCTCCGAGAGTGAAGACAACAATGCTGGATGATCATCCGGGCCAGGCCGGGAATTCATTTTCTGGAGGAAACGCCGGAAGAAATGTCCGCTCGTGAGCAGTATGATTGTCCGGATATCGCAGGATTTTTTTAAGTCTGCCTCAAGGATCTTGAGAGGAGTAATATCATAGATAAGGCCTTCGGTTAACGGACCGGACCAGGCGAACTGGTACAGGATCCGGGTCTGGTCATGGATCCACCGGATTCCACCATCTTTTCGCACAATACGGTATTCCCGGGATTGGTTTTTCGGGTAAAGCGTTCCGTCATTCACCACCAAGAAGCTGGAGTCCCCGCGGTCATCGGGATGGATGAGATCGGCCCACGCTATCCTGCCCCCGGTAAAGTCTGCTGCAGGATACCCGGATATCTTCTCGACGGCCCCATGGAAGAATTCGAGAGCCCGGCTGCAGTTGTACCGGTACGCGATTCCCTGAATGTTCTCAACAAAAGTGCGGTAACGGTTCTCGCTCTCGCGTACCTGTCTATCGGCCTGATGCTTGTAGAGGGCAATCTCGATGGTTGAGAAAAGAACCCGCTGATCGAACGGCTTTGGGATATACCCGTACGGCCGGGTGCATTTGGCACTGGCGATCGTATCCTCTTCGCTGTTACTGGTCAGATATATGAACGGGATATCGGCAATGGCATGAATTGCCCCACCCAGTTCAATGCCATTCATCCTGCCGGCAAGGACGATATCGATCAGGACAAGATCCGGTAATAGTTCCGGAATTTTTGCAAGAGCTTCTTCTCCTGTCGGGACACATCCGCACACCTCATACCCGCACCCGGTCAGGATCTCCTGCAGGTCCTCGGCAAAGATCAGTTCATCTTCAACAATCAGGATTTTTTGGCCAACCGGCTGGCAGGTTTCGTGATCATCCCGTATCCCCTTCGGAGTATTTACTACCGGGCACTCCGTGCCGGTTTCAGACACCATACTATCATCAGCCCCCATGCCGGGATTCTGGTTGTTCATCCCTGAATGCAGGAACCCCGGCGCTTCTGCTCCGCGTTTCATCCAGGGCAAAATTCATTTCAGGAACGGTATCACATGCCGGGAGGGACCCGGGGTACCTGCCCCCGTTTCTCTGGATAGTTCTCCTGCTGTACATAGTCGTGATACTGTTCAGGCTCTTTCTGGTAAGAGAACTGCCCGTTGATACGGCACCTTCGGCATTTCCCAGATAGCCGGTAAGTGTTGCCTGTTCACGCGCGAGATCCATTTTAATCCTCTCCATAACCTCCCTTATCTGCCGGGTCCGTTTCTGGATTTCAGGTTCTTCCGGCAGTACAGGGACAGAACATACGGAACCTGCCCGTGCCCGGGTAATGTACTGGTGGTTTGCAAGTGCAGCCCGGATGGTGGTATAGACCGTCTCTTTTACAAACGGTTTTACGAGATAACCACAGGGATGGGTTTTCATTGCCCTTGAGAGGGTTTCGGCATCAGAAAATATTGAAAGGAAAACAATGGGTATCGGATAAAGCGAACGGATCTGCGCTGCTGCCCGGATCCCGTCCATCTCTCCCATGAGATGAATGTCCATCAGTATCAGGTCCGGCTGGAGATGAGCAACTTCAGCCACCGCATCTTCTCCATAGCAGAAGACAGGACAGACCAAAAAGCCGGACTGCTCCAGCATTTCCCGGAGATCCTCGGCAAGGACTGCCTCATCCTCAACAATAAGGATCTTCGGCCGGCCGGTGATTCGGGGAACGGTATCCTGAAAGCATGCTGAACACCCGGTCTCTTTTCCCTCCTGACACCCGGCCGGAACACAATTTACCATCATACCATTTCACGCGAATAACACGTTCCTTTATGGCAAATATATAAACAGGGCCAGAGTTTCAAAAAGTGAAACTAACCCTTCCGAATGCTGGGGAACTTAACCCGGCTTGATATCATCGGAACATGAGGGGAAATACGAACAGAATAATGGATCCTGCGGATTTCCGGAAAATGAAGAATATCAGGAGTTTATTTCCCGTGCAAGGGAAATTGCCGTTTTTCGGTTGTGGAAACTGAATATATGCGTATGGATCTCCACAAACGGCCGCCGCCCGTCCTTCCCGGAAAGGATCATCTCGTAGCGGACATGCCCGTCGCGGATGAGCTGTTCGGAAAATTCAGAAAAACTCCGCTGGCAACAGGCATCGTTCAGCACGGCAAATTCTTTCCCGACAAGTTCATCACGGGAGAGTCCCAAGAGGGACAGTGCAGCGGCATTCACCTCGACAATCCTGCCGGGTATACCGGTACCGGAAAGCTCGTACAGGAAACCTGCATCGCTGATGTTCTCGAAAAGGGTGCGGAACTTCTCCTCGCTCTCCTTTACCTTCCGGTGAAGGGCATGGTTGGAGAAGGCCATATCGATTGCGCATAACAGCTGCTGGTCGTTGAAAGGCTTGATAATGTACCCGTACGATAAAACCTGCCGGGCCCGGTCCCGGGTCTCGCTGTCCGAGTATGCCGTAATGTAGATTACCGGAACATCCACCCGGGAGGTAATCGTCCCAGCTGCTTGTGTCCCGTCCATATTCCCCCTCAGCCGGATATCCATAAGGATAAGATCAGGCGGGTCTGCAACTGCCTGGCTGATGGCATCATCCCCGGTTGCAGCCGTGCCGGTTACGTCGTAGCCGATCCGTTTGAGACGCTCCTGGATCTCCATTGCTATGATCGCATTATCCTCAACTACAAGGATTCGGTTCTTTGTCATGTGACCTGCCTGAATAAATCCGGCTGCTCCTGCACAGACGGCGGAATATAATTCCCTGAAGTTCATATCAAAGGAATCTTCCGGTAAGCCTTTTTCTGAAATATGGTATCCCAGATATTTATTGTCATGGGTTTTGTAATCCGCATCCTGTGTGTTTATTAGAGGGAATTACCAATACCAACTACTTATCCGGCCTGCCGAAATTTTGCCCGGGAACCGATGACACACCCGGGTAATTTTTCGTTTTGCACAACGGAATAGAACTGCCGAAAGAAACCCCCTGCGGAGGATATCATGGATCACACGCCCCCCGAACCGCTGCTCCCATCCCATAAAACGGTTTTTCTTGCCGGCTCGCTTGGTGCTCTTTCCCTTGTTGCCTATGACAGCGATGCCAACCGGTTTGCACTCCTCCAGCATTTTATCACCCATGGTCTTTGTGATGATGCCCAGGTACTCTATGCCTGTTATTCCACCAGCCTTACGGCACGGTTCAAAAAAGAGATATCGGAGAGAAAGATTATCCTGTACGAGCTCCGGAACGGAGTGGACGGTCTTGCAGCCATTTTTTCGGATCTCTGCCATGCCGCGTCCGGCAACCCGCTAAAGATCCATGTTATCCTTGATTTCTCCCGCGAAGGTGATCTTGACCGGGTGCTTGAGCTTATCCGGTCAATGCAGGAAAAGCGGGGATCAATGGTAACCGTATCCGGCATTGTTGCTTGTGATATACGGATCCTCGATGACAAATTCCTTCATGAGCTTTCAGCACTGATCCCGTCTGTCATCATTCTCTCGGATCAGAAGAACCTGCTCTCGTTTCCGGAAGTTGCAATGGGCCAGGGAATTGCCGGTATCATCCCTCAGGACATCGTGGATTCTGTTGTGCGGCACTCACTTGAACAGCTGATCCTCATGAACCTCAAACAACCTGTCTCCGGCTTTGATATCATCAAGGATATCTCGGATCGGTTCCATGTTGAGATCCCGCTGGCCCGCGTGTATTCCTATCTCTATACTCTTGAAGACAAGGGCCTGGTCTCCGCACAGATCCGTGGCAGGGCCAAGATGTATGTCCCGACCGATCCCGGACGGGTATTTATCGGGAAACGTCTGGAGGATCTCCGGACAGCCCACGCGCTCATCCTCGGGTACTGATACCTGGGCCTTCCTTGTACCGTGTTCATTTTTGTTATCCTGATCGCACCAGCCGGTCCGCGGACAGCTGAAAGACGGCACAAGGTATTCTGATACCAGGGGCTCGCCGTTCAGGGTACTTTTGACGTTTCAGCCGTACTGGTACCGGCAACGGGCTCAGTGCCTGGCCCGGATAATAGTAAATAAAGTTTTTGAACAGTTTCATTATATGAAAGTAAATTAAAAGAATAATATATTTGTATTACATACGACAACTCTCTTTTTCATGAGACAGGAACTTGTTCACTACTTCACAGAAAAGGAGAAGGAATTTGTCAATATTCTGGTCAGTATAGGGGTCAGGGATAATATTGCAAGGGTTCTTGTGTTTATTTCGGGGACTGCGCAGACCACATCCCACGACATTGAACGCGGGATAGATATGCGGCAGCCGGAAGTGAGCCTGACCCTGAAATATTTACTGGACAAAAAATGGATCCGGAATCACGAGAACATTGCTACCCGGCAGGGCCGGCCAATCAAGCGTTACACCCTGGCAAAGCCTATCTCTGAGATCGTTGACAGCATTCAAGAAGAGAAGACTGCTGAAATGAAACACCAGATGGGACTTCTTGTGAAACTGAAGAAATTCGTCTGATCCTTTTGCTGAAACATTTTTCATCCCCTTTTCAATAGGGAGTGCCGGAGAGATCGCAGTAAAAGGTTCCGGTGATGATAGTTGCGGCAGGATGGAATACTTACGGAATCACGCGGGAGACGGCCGGGCCGCTCCGGCTCCCGGATCTGCATCCGGTTTTTTATTGCTCTTTGCAAGGTCCCGCTTTTTTACCTTGTAGTAACTTAAGGGATGGCTGACCCGCTCGCACAACTTGTCCGCTTGAACGCAGTTACCGGTTGTCCGCATGGCAGCACAGGCCGGGGTATTATATTCCGTTCCCGAACCCCCCCGGCCCGTGATATGCTCTACCTGGTACATGGTCCGCTCGATATCAAAGTCCGGGGACCGTCCGTAAAGCGCAGCAATGCCGGCAACATCCATCCCGATGGTATGCAGGAATGTGGTGAGGGCGAACCGCCCGGCATGGGTCAGGTTGGTTCCCGAGGTCAGCGCGGTGATAAGCGCCTGCATGCAGGGAGGAAATGCGTTCTCCTCTATCGTTCCGAACTGCTGGAGCATCTGCTCCTGGTACGCCTTTTTGATCCGTGCGGCTTTCGGGGCAAGCTGCTCGCAGAGCGATGCGGGCACCTTGTGCGGCAGGTCCCGGCGCATCAGCACCCGGATCCGTTCCCGGAGGAGCTCGTACCGCTCCTCCTTTTTGACACGGACAAAACCCTGCTCAAGCCGGCGGTTGACCAGGTGATACCGGTCATCGTGCAGCGGGGCAACCAGCTCTACGTAATCGGCAAGCGGCATCCGGTCCGACGTGATCCGGATACCGAGTTCCTCGGATATCAGCTCAAAGAGCCGGGAGTAATCACTGTCGCCCTGCCGGTAATTCTGGTTCCACTCCTCTTCGCTGACAAGGAAAAAGTATGCCCGCTCGGATTCGTACCGCGTGAGCCGGTCAAGCAGCTGCTTGTCATTCACGCAGGAGGCGATAACCCGTGCAAGGGCATACGAGGCGATCTCATCCTCGGAAGAGCCACTGACTTCGTACCCACCTTTTTTTTTTGGCGAGATCGCATCCTGGATGCGGGTTGCCGCATTCTCGATGAGGGATTCGCTATGACGGTCTTTCAGCACGGCATCGAGCGAAGAGAAACGGTTCTTGATATGATCCTGGGCTTTTTTTAAAAACGGAAAATGGGATAGTTCCTTTGCTGATGGAGAATAGTCCATCAGTCAGCCTCAATCCGCGGGGCAAGGAGGTACTCGACATGACCGTTCCCGCCGGCAATATCGAATGAGAACCGGACCGGGTGGTCGATGCCAAGGAAGATCTCAACCTGGTCGGCCTTACTCATGACTTTTCCCATATCCTTGAGATAGTCAAGCGAGAAGAGCGAGCGGGCTTCTGCAGGGGCGAGCGATACGAGTTCGTCTTTGGAGAATTCACGCCGGATATGATCGGTGTCGCCTTCGGCCACAAGGTAGAAGGTCTGGTCCTTGGGATTGATCCCGAGTGCGATCTTATCAGAGATTACCGCGGCTGCCTTCATGGCATTATTGAGGTCTTCACCTTTAATCACAATCTTGCCCGGGAGGTTTATCGTTGGCGGGTTTGGGTCTTTCCGGATGGTGTTCGTATCAAGGAGCGTGATGGAATAGTGGTAACCATGCACCGAAACCGACATCTTCTGGGCATTGTCGCCGAGTTCAAGGCTGATGAGGTCGCCTTTTCCCGCCATGCCGAAAATGTTCTTCATCTTGGTGATGTCAATACCCAGCTGGCTCGCTGTTGCCTTGTACGAATCGAATGCCTCTTTCTTGAGCGTGAGGGCAATCATCGCCACGTTCGCTGTATCAACAGCCCGCGTGGAGAGGCCCGACTCGTCCGTATGCAGCCGGCACTCAGGGATGAGAGCCGAGATCGCATCGATAACTTCCCTGAAAATGTCTGCATCAATCGTTGCTTTTAACATCGCGTACCCCTTAACAAACTCTCTTATACAGTATATCGTCATACTTTAATTATAGCGTTTTGGGTTTTGACCCGGAAATGCTGGGAATCGATCAGTATGGGTTCACAATGGGGATATGACAAGACACACATGCGGGCAAAACACGAGGGGTACCGCTCGCGGGCCGCATACAAGCTGATCGAGATCCAGAACAAATTCTCGGTGATCCGACCCGACGACAACGTGATTGACCTCGGGGCAGCACCGGGAAGCTGGCTCCAGGTACTGCGGACCCTGACCCAGGCACGGGTCCTGGGCATCGATCTCAACCCGATAGCGGATCTCGAAGGCGTGGAGACCATTGTCGGCGACCTGACCGACCCCGAGGTCCAGGAGATGGCCCGGAACGTGCTTGAGATCGTGAACGTGGTAGTCTGCGATGCGGCTCCCAAACTCTCCGGGCACAAGAGTTACGACCAGGCGCGGATCATCGAGCTCAACGAGATGGCGCTGGATTTTGCGGTAAAAATGGTAAAACCCGGCGGCAATTTTGTGGTCAAGTCATTCCAGGGCACGGACTTTCCCGAGCTCTACGCGAATGTCAAGAGCCATTTCTATTCAGTGAAAACCTGTATCACCAAGTCTACCCGCAAGGGGAGTACTGAACTCTACATAGTTGCAAAGAACTTCTCCGGTTGAGATTTCCATGACCCTCAAAGACTCCTATAACCGCCCGGTGAGTAACATCCGTATCAGCATAACAAAGCAGTGCAATCTTTCCTGCATCTACTGTCACCGGGAAGGAGAGTCTGCGCCAAAAGAGCCGATATCTGCAGCAGAGATTGCAGAGATTCTCAGGGTTGCGGCGCATTTCGATGTCCGGAGCGTAAAATTTACCGGGGGAGAACCGCTTCTTCGGCCGGACCTCCTCGACATTGTCAAATCGGTTCCTTACGGGATGGAGTCGTCACTTACCACCAACGGAACGCTTCTTGCCGATATCGCCTCTGATCTCAAATCTGCCGGTATGCGCAGGGTCAATGTCAGCCTGGACAGCCTGAACCATGAGACGTACAAAAAGATCACCGGTACCGACAGCCTGTCCGATGTCCTTGAAGGGATAACAAGGGCGCTGGATGCCGGCCTCACGCCGATTAAGCTCAACATGGTGGTCCTAGAAGGGATAAATGACCACGAGATCGACGACTTCCTCGCTTATGTACGGGGAAACCGCCACCTTGTCCTCCAGCTCATCGAACTGATGCACTTCAACAACTGCGATCATCACGGGGATCTCAACGATCTGGAAGGATCGCTTGCAGCCCGGTCAAAACAGATTGTTACAAGGAGAATGCACCACCGGAAGAAATACTGTCTTGATGGTGCTGAGGTCGAAGTGGTTCGCCCGCTCCACAACACCGAGTTCTGTGCATTCTGCAACCGCCTCCGGGTCACCTCGGACGGGACCCTCAAGCCCTGCCTGCTCCGGACGGATAACCATATCGATATCCGGGGAAAGAGCGGAAAAGAACTAGAAGACCTTTTTGTCAAAGCGGTCTCCCTGCGGGAGCCATTTTACAAATAATTCTCTGACGCTGTGACCGCATGGATGAGCCGGTGTCCCTAACGGTAATGTATTTACAATTCCGAGGCGAATGAAAGGGATATGGAAGACGATAACGAATACCTCCCGGTTCTTGATTCCCTGTACGGGAAATCACTGATGCTCCATGATACCGGGAGTTTCAACAAGGTACTTTACTTTTATTTTATCGATGCTCTCGCCCACATCGATTACACCGCAAGTATCTACGCGTACCATTACGAATCCCCAAAAAATATCATGGGGGCCGAGTACATGCGGTGGCGGATTGACGAGGAGAAAAAAGGCGACAGGCCAAAATTCCCGGGGTTCGTCAACTGGCTCCGGAAAGAAAAGCCGGAACGCTTCAGCCGCCTCCCCTCCCTCTGGCAGATGATCTATGACAGCGAAGACCCTGCAAGCTACCGGAGCTTCCGGATCGTTCTCGATCCCGACAGCAAACGCCCGCTCCCGGCAGATTTCTTTTATGCCGTTATTGAAGAGTTCTTCGAGCCGGAATTCTTAAAAAGCCTGTACGAGGATGCTTCCCTTTCAGGACTGTTCCACGAGTACTGCCGCGAGAATACAACCGGATAAGGTAGAGAACAATGCAGGTAAGCCGGATCTGTTCCGATCTTGTAGCCATCAGAAGTGAAAACCCGCCGGGAAAGACCGCAGAGGTCATCGAGTACATCCGGGCATTCCTGGAAGCGATCGGTATCCGGTCAGAGATCTTTGCAGATCCCACGGGAGCGTGCAACCTGGTTGCCGAAAATAAAAATGCCCGCCTTCTCTTCTGCGGCCACGTGGATGTTGTGCCGGCACGGGATGAGGACTGGGCACACCCGCCATTCTCGGGGCATACTGACGATACCTGGGTTTGGGGACGGGGATCAACGGATATGAAAGGCGGCTGTGCTGCAATCCTGTCAGCCTGCGAAACAATGAAAAACCGCGGCCGGGATCTGCCAGCCTCGCTTGCCTTTGTCTGTGACGAAGAGACCGGGGGAGAGAAGGGAATTCGCCACATCCTATCCAAAAATGCACTCCACCCCTGTGACTGCCTGATTGCGGAGCCCACACCGGCAAGGCATCCCAGTATCGGGCAGAAAGGGCTTTGCCGGCTCGATATGGAATTTTCCGGAACCCCTGCTCATGGTTCACTCTACCCGGCCGTCGGGGTCAGTGCAATCGTTGAAGCAATGTCCCTTATTGCGTATATGAAAGAACAAAGCACGGTGGATTACCCGGTGGATGAACATCTCATGGAGATTATTGATGCTTCAGGAGAGGTCCTCAGCCAGGAATTTAATATCAAAGGAGTGGAGGCGGTTCTCAAAAGACTGACCTACAACCCGGGTGTGATCCGCGGGGGAGAGAAATCCAATGTCGTGGCCCAGCACTGCGATCTCGAACTGGAATGCCGGGTACCGTGGGGATGCAGCATCCCGGATCTTCTCGGGAGGATACGCACCCACTCCCCCCGGGGAAAGATCGTCTCGCAGGAAACCCATGAACCGTCCATCACCGACCCGGGATGCCAGCTTGTTTCGATCACCTGCAGCGAGATAGCAAAAGTGTACGGAGGCAGGACATTTCCTATCGTCCAGTGGGCAGCCAGCGATGCCCGGCACCTGAGGTATAAGGGGTTCCGCGTGATTGAATACGGGCCCGGGGAGATCTCTACGCTTCATGCGGTAAATGAGCGGGTTGCGATTGAATCCCTTGAGAATGCTTCGCTCATCTACGGCGGCATCATGCAAAAATATGCTGAAAAATTACATTAAATTCAATTTTTTTACTCTGGAGAAACGCACATGAACGGGTGTTCCCACCCGAAGTATGAAAATGAAAAGGTATTTTTTTAAGAGGGTTCATGAGCCTCATGGCCTCTCCCGGGGACGGCGGGGCAATTACCGGTTTTCAGATATTTGCCGGTAATCGATTGTCGAAGTGGCAGCGGAACGCATCATACTATTCGTGCGTCTGGAAAAAATCGAGAGATCGTTTAAGTTTTCACTCAATTTTCAAAATTACGAGCGTGACCCCCTCTCTCCCCCAGAGGGGGAAGCAGCCCAAGGGGAGAACCCCTTGACCCCCGCTATTGCTCTGATTTTTATGGATGGTGCAGCTCATACGACCGTTATTGTAAAAGGAAGAGATGTGGATAGCCAGGATTATTTTTATTCAGATGTTACCCGGTAATTGATCCGCCGCGGGGGCGTCCCTTCGGGGGCGGCGGAACGCATCATATTATTCGTGCGTCAAAAAAAAACGACAGATCGTTTAAGTATTCACTCAATTTTCAAAATTACAAGTGTGACCCCCTCTCTCCCCCAGAGGGGGAAGCAGCCCAAGGGGGAGTCCCCTTGACCCCCATCGGATTTTTGCCAAGTTTTATTCAACCCCATGAGTGATTAAAATTCAAATGGATGCCTCATTCATGCGGGAGCAAAGAGCTTGATATACTGGAGCCCCTTCGAGCGACTGCATGAATTTACAAAGGATTTTACCAGAGCAAAATACGAAAAATGTGATTTCTCGAAGAGATTTTTTTTCTCTGTAGAAATGATTCGAAAAATTCAACAGTGGCGGGGGCTGAGGGGGGCCCCAAAGCCCCAAAGAACGTCAGGTGGGTTGATTCCACGTTGGTTTCACAATACTGAAACAAAAAATATTTGGTGGCTTGAATTGAGGAATCACCAAAAATATTGTTATTTTCTCCTGAAAAGGAGAGCCAGGCTGCACACACCGATAACGGCAAGCAGGGGTATGACTGGCGAGAGCGGGGAATAGGTAGTTTTTCTTGGAACGGGTGTTTCGGTAATTATCTCATTTGGGACTGATTCACCAGATGCAGGTGTGACTCCCGGAGATACGATAACGGAGCCGGATGATGCAGGAGTCACTGCTGGTGTCGGGGTTCTAGAAAGCTGCCAGGGACCTATGGTAGGGGTCGGGCTTCCCGTAATATTGTATATCTGGGTTTTCCCGTACACACTGGCCTTGTTTTTTAAGGCATCCGCGTAGGACGGAGCTATTCCGAGCGCTTTGTTAAAACATTCCAGTGCATCCAGCGGCCGGTTCAGACCCACGAGTGCAAGACCCTTATTGTTCCAGATCTCCGCACTCTTGGTGGTGAGCGCGGTTGCCTGGTCAAAGGCATTGAGTGCTTCGGAATACTTGTTCTGGGCAAGGTAGGCAAGCCCCAGGTTGTTCCATGAGTCATAGTTTACCGGGTCGAGCTCCGTGCACTTCAGGTACGAAGTTGTGGCCAGGTCCGGTTTATTCATGTTCAGATAGGCCGATCCCTGGATGCAGTATGCTTCCACGCGGTTTCCCTGCACCACGAACAATTTATCATACGCGGTTACTGCTTCGGCATACCGCTGCAGGTTATACAGGGCAAATGCCCGGGCATTCAGGGCTTCCGGGCCGGAAGACCGCATAGCAAGCGACTTGTCAGCAGCATCGAGCGCTGCGGCATATTGCCCCAGTTTGTTGAGAGCAACGGCCTTTCCGGAATAGGCTGACACTGAATTCTTATCCAGTGCAAGTGCTTTGTCAAAACACGACAATGCCAGGGAATTGTCACCGGCGAGTAAAGCGGTCTGTCCCTGGGAAATCCAGTCGGCAGCATCTTCAGCCTGGACTAAAGGAACAGATATGAGCGCAAGGATCAGCACCAGGAATAGTACATTGAATCTCATAGTCTCATGACGAAATTTCCTTTTATCGCAGATGAATCTATTGCTTTTAAGAAAGGGTCGGGAGGGGAATCACCTGACGGGTTCCCTGCAGAATGTGCAACGGCCGATCGTGACGGCAATGACGAGAGCTGCGGCGGCAGCGGCACAAAAAGCCACAAAAAAACCTGCTGCATCGGCAACCAGGCCGGCAAGAGCCGGGAGAAGGGCCATCCCCAGGTAACTGGTTGTTGAGAATAATCCCATCACCATCCCCTGGTGCCGCGTAAGTCCTGCAAGGAACAGCATCTGGGCAATCATGACGACACCGGCTGTTGCCCCGAGAATCACCATGCCAAGGGGAGTATAGAACGACACAACTGCTCCGATGGCCATGAGGACTGCCGCCCACCGGATCGTCTTTATCGGGGGAAGGGAAAAACGTGCTATAACCAGTACGGACACAATGGTAGCAATACTCATCCCTGCAATCCAGAGGCCTACGATATCCGGTGAAAGGGCCGAAAATTTCGGGTAAAGCGAGATAGCTATACCGGTAATCCCGACAAGGACTACGGAGGAAAGCCAGAGCCAGCAGTAATCACTTACAAGGGTGAGAAGGAAACCGGTGTCAAAGGCATTCAAGGACCGGACTTGAGAATCCCGCAGGGATACACTGACCGCAGCAGGAATCGCGGCAAGAGCAGCAAAGATCAGGATGCCGGCAGAAGGATGATGAAACGCCACCGAAAGCCAGCCGGCCCCAACGAGACCAAGGACGAGACCCGCATTCAACAGCGCAATAAAATAGCCGCTCATCCGCTCGTGATCGACACGGGAATTCACGCACGACATTGCTGCTGCCACGAAAAAACCGGCCCCAATCCCTTCAGTGAACCTGAGGGCAATCACGGGAACCGGTGCCAGGATTGCGGAGAGGAGCAGGCCGCATGCAACGGTGATTACAAGCCCGGCCTTCATCAGAGCCATGCGGCCATAACGGTCCGCGAGTATGCCACCGGGGAGCGTACTTATGAATGCCCCGAGGAAATATGCGGAGTAGATTACTCCCTGGAGGAACGATGCATCCCCATAGGCGGGTAAGACGGGCACGATGGCGTTCGAGAGTGCCATTACCACAAATACACCGAAAAAAAGGATGAAGGGAGTACGCATTGCAACCAGGTCAGACCATGCGGTAGGTTTCAAGGTTCATGGGCGAGTGCGTCTCGATATGGTAGCGTTTGTAGATGGAACTGGCAAGATCGATGGTATTGTTTTCGTCCCCGTGGATACAGAAGATCTTTTCGGGCCGGGGCTGGATCTGCCCGATATAATTCATCAGCTGCCGGCGGTCCGAGTGCCCGGAGAACCCATCGACGGTAACGATCTCGAGGTTGATCGTGATCGTTCCCTTGCGGCCCATGGGCACTTCGCGCCAGCCTTTCTGGATACGCCGTCCGTACGTACCGTCGGCCTGGTACCCGACAAAGACGAGAGCATTCTTCTCGTCCTGTGCCAGGTTCAGGAGGTATTCCATGACGGGCCCGCCATTGAGCATCCCGCTTGTGGAGATGATGACACAGGGATCGCCGTTCATCACTTTCTCGCGCAGTTCGGATGAGTCCACCTGCTGGAAGCATTCGGCAAGGAACGGGTTCATGCCCTCGCGGAAGATCTGGTTGCGGAGTTCCGTGTTGAGGTACTCCGGGTAGGTGGTGTGGATTGCCGTGGCTTCCCGTATCATCCCGTCGAGATAGATCTTCACTTTCGGGATCTTGTCAAGACGCATGCCTTCTTCAAGAGCAAGCATGACTTCCTGCGAGCGCCCGACCGAGAATGCCGGGATGATGACCTTGCCGCCGCGCTGGATGACGTTGTTGATGGTCTCGTACAGCCGGGCTTCGGCGTCAGCCCGGGGCTGTTGGAAATCATTGCTCCCGCCATACGTGCTCTCCATGAAGAGGGCTTCGAGCCGGGGGAACTGGTTGATTGCGGGGTTGAAAAGCCGGCTCTTGCTATAATTGAAGTCGCCGGTGAAAGCGATATTGTACATCCCGTCACCGACATGGAAATGAGCAATCGCGGAACCGAGGATATGCCCGGCATTATGGAAGGTGAGCTTGATATCGGGCGCAATATCCGTAACACTGCCATAGTTGAGAGTGATGGAATGCCGGATATAGGTCTTGACTTCCTGAGACGAGTAGGGGATCTTCCGGTCTTCCTTGTTTATCACATCGAGATAGTCCAGCTGGAGCATGGCCGAGAGGTCACGCGTCGGGGGGGTTGAATAGACCGGGCCTTCGTACCCGTACTTGTACAGGAGGGGGACGAGGGCGCAGTGGTCAAGGTGGGCGTGGGTGAGAACAACGGCATCGAGCTGGGAGAGCGGGTGGATCTCCGGGACATACAGGTAGGGGGTACCGTTGGAATTGTCCGGCTTCTCCCCGCAGTCGATCAGGATCTTGCTGTGCGGGGTTGAGAGCAGGAAGGCGGCACGACCAACTTCCCGGCAACAGCCGAGCATGGTGACCCTGAGCCACTGGTCCCGTTTCATGGCATCCTTGCCGGTATCCTCGCGTCCCGGGATATCGCGGTGAATCCGGCGTCCGATGGTTCGCAGGAATTGTTTGCGTTCCTCGTTTACCGACCGGAGATACTGGCGGACCTGCTTGACGGTACTGCTCTCAATAGGGGGTGTGCGCACAACCTTCGGAGTCCAGCCGATATGGCGGGTGATATCCCGCAGGGTCATACCGTTCTTGCCGATGACAACACCGGGTTTTTCTGCCTCGATGAGCACTTCCCCGGTATCAGCATCAAAAAAGATGTCCGTAATCCCGGCAGTCTCCGGTACCACGGCCTTGATATCATTGTATGCCTTCTCGGGATCCTCAAGGATGGTCGGGCGCACCACGATCCTTTTACGCAGGTCGCGGGCCAGGATCTTGATTAAGTCTGCCTCATCGGCAAACCGTTTCGGGTCATCAGTATAAATAACGAGTTCGGGTCCTTCGAATTCGACCTGTGTCACCGTAATGCCACGGGGCACTTTCTCGTTGATCTTGTCTTTGAGCTCTTTGAGCCGTTCTTCTATTTGCATGAAATAATCGTCCTAAAAAAAGTTAAGCAGAAGTCTTGGCAAGATACTTTTTTACAATATCTTCGCTCTGCACCTCGTACTTGTCTTTTGTGATCACAACAATATGGATCCCTTCGCCGGATCCGGCATCGCGTTTCATTGCCGATTTGAGGCCGCGGACTGCAAGCTCGATCGCCTCGTCCTCGCTCATATTGGACCGGAACCGGTCTTCCAGGACACCGTATGCCATTGGCGAGCCGGAACCCGTTGCAACTACTTCCTCTTCCTTTGTCGCACCGCCCATTGCGTCAACCGAGTACACGCTCGGGCCCTTCTCGTCAATCCCGCCCACGAGGAGCTGGACATAGTACGGGAAATAGCGGTTCTGGTTGAGATAGTTGGAGAGCAGCGTTGCCGTTGCCCCGACCGTGATGGGGCGGGACCGGCGGATCTGGTAGAGGTTGCACTCAACCGTAAGGATCCGGGCAAGCTGCTGGGCATCGCCAACCCCTCCGGCAGTGGTCATGCCGATCCGTTCTGCCACCTGGTAGACTTTCTTGGCTTTCTTGCTTGCGATCATGTAGCCCATGGTCGCCCGCTTCTCGGTTGCGAGGATTACACCCCCGGCAAAAACAATACCGATGGTTGTTGTCCCCTTCATGGACTCCTGTAACTGTTCAGGCATAGTAACACCCTAAAAATAAATAAACGCCAGAAATTTGTTAAAAGCGCTTTAAAGTATTAGATGATAGATGGAAATTTAAAGGTTTTTATTCAGACCCATCGTGGCACATTGCCCGGATCAGTTCCCGGTCATAGAGCATGGATACCAGCTTCTTGTCGCCGTTGATGACCGGCAGCTGGTCCACGCGGGAACGCTTCATCTTGAGAGCGCATTCGCTCACTTCGGCATTCTGCGGCACCGCAACTACGTTCTTGACCATGGCGAGTTTTACCGGGCGGTTGGGGAGCTGGACACGGGAGATGCCAAAACTGATGGTGTGGTTGTCGCGGATGCTCTCCCAGGTCCACTCGTCGTCATCAGTCCCGTTCGAGAAATCGGAAACGCCCACACTGTCCTCGATGCTGGAGTTCCGGATCAGGTCGCGTTCCGAGATGATACCCTGCAGCTTGTTCTCCGCGTCAAGGATCGGGATGGCATCCACACCGGAGATCTCCATTACCCTGCCGACAACCGGGAGGGGTGTCTCTTCCCAGAGTGCAAATGTCCTGCTGGTGTATTTGTCCTTGATCTCTTCCCGGACCTTGAGCTGGGCAAGACCGGATATGACATCGGCAACCGAGAGGAGGCCGACCAGGTGGCCGTCCTCTACAACCGGAAGCCTGCGGATCCGCTGGGTGATGAGCAGCCGGGCAGCTTCTTTGAGTTCCATATCAGGTTCGATCACAACCGGCTTCGCAGTCATAAGAAGGCCGAGCTGGGTCTCTTCAGGCTTGCTGAGCAGGTCTTTTCTCGTGATAATCCCGACAATTTTCTTGTTCTTGATCACCGGGACGCCGGAGATTCCTGTTCGCTTGAGAATTTTCAAGACATCATCGCGGTTGCCCGGGATCTCGACGTGGACTACATCGGAGGTCATGTAGTCTTTGACTATCTGTTCTGTTATGATCTCACCACCAGGGTTGAAACTTCGCTATGGGTGACAACAAAAGTACTGACGCTGCCAATAAGGAGACGATCAGTCTGGCTCTTGCCATGGGAACCGACAATGATCAGGTCAGCCTTGATCTTGCCTGCAAGGGAAATAAGTTCGCTTCCTGCATGGCCTGAACTGACATGAGAGGTGAAGGAAACACCATGTGCAGCTGCCGTGACTTTTGCCTTTTCGAGCACATTCTTTCCCTCGTTCTGGAGGACATTGTACATGATCTCGACGGTATTATCTGCAGGAAGGGATGAGAACAAACCAGTTTCAATAACATACGCGGCATGGAGATTCGCTTTTCCGGCTTTTGCGATCTCGACAGCCTTGTCGAATGCGCGCTGGCTTGTCTCCGAGCCATCAACCGCAACAAGGATTGTATTAAACATAGTCATCACCCAAAACAAACATGCCTGTTTTATTTGAGTTTTGAATTAAAAACATTTTTGCCAATTTTGGCGAAATTCGCCCGTTTCACCAGCGTTGCAAGCGGATCGCGCGAGAATTGCAGGGCAGATCCCAGAAAACTTACACAAAACAGATTGGCTGGTGCACCGGCCCGTATAAAATACGGGTTCCCGCCAAGCCGGGAGCCGGCAACTGCCGACCTGATAATTTCACGGGGCTCAAGGCCATACAGCGTCGACACGAACGCCATCTCGGAGAAAAGGTCGGGCGGGACGAACATGACATTGTCAGTCCCAAGCAGGATCCGGCAGCCGCATTCCTGCATACGGCGGAGCGGGGGATGTCCGGTATTCTTCGCAACTCCAAGAATCCAGTTTGAACGCGGGCAGACAACAATGGGGATCTCATGATCAGCACAGAAGCGGAGCTGCTTTTTTGTTGCATGCGTGGCATGGATGATGAGATCGGGATCGAAAGCTAGGGCCGCATCTACGTCATCCGGATCCCGCTCGCCGGCATGGAACGCCACGAGTTTTCCCGCCAGCCGTGCTTCCCGCACCTGGCGCTCAGCATCAGCAACATCCCGTACGCTGCTTATCCCAAGGCCTTCTGCAATACTCTCTCCACCTTCCCTGCCGAACACCAGGGGAGTTACCGCCAGGTTCCGGGCGGCTTTTCTCAGGGCATGAACTCCATTGATCCCCCCTTCACGGAAGTCAGCGCACCCGGCAGTACCGGACCGTGCCATGCCCTCAAGACTTGCCCTCATCCCGGCAACCAATTCCGCATCCGTTGCTGCGGCAAGAAGCCGGTGTTTCAGGCCATCGGGGGGGGTAACGAGCGAGACCAGGTCACCGGTTGCGCCACAATCCATGGCGAGGGTGTCCCCAAGATGCGTATGGGCATTAAAAAGTGCCGGGCAGATGAGAGCTGGCGGGGCAGCGGGATTCTCTTCGATTGCCGTAATTATCCCGTCTTCAATAATTATGTCAACAGGTTCGAAAGTGAGGTCTTCTCCCAGGAGCGCCTGGCCGGACACGGTCTGCTCGGTGCGTTTCATAGAGGGTAACTCTCCTTTATATATCGAGAAATGAAATATATTTGCATGGCAAAGAAGCAAGGTGGACGATTACTCTCATCAGCGGGTCTCGTCAATTATTACGAGAGTGAAGATCGCCGGGCCGTGCATATCAGCCCGATTACGGTCATGGTAGTCGCAGCAGCAATTGGTATCGTTATTCTGGTTTTGAATTTTGTGTTCTCAACCCATGCATAACATTTTTTCGTCTTTTCTTTAAAAAACGGTGTTATTCAAAAGCATTCTTTTTCAGGACACGCTTGGTGATATCCTCATCATTCCTGAAATAGAGATTATCGTGGCCGGTCCACCGGCCGCAGTTATGGAAGATGACGGCCGGCACACCATTGTTGCTCTCCCCCATGACAAAGTTGGAGAAGCCGGCAATCTCGTCAACAACCGCCTCCTCGGTTATCTTGAGCACATGGCCGAAGAGATCAGTATCACCGCGGAAATCCCGAATCGCGGGAAAGCCGCTCCACCCGATGGCATTGCCCGTCTGTCCGCGGCGGAATGACCTGCCGCAGGTGTCGGTGATGATGACCCCGACCTCTTTTCCGCTTATCCTGCGCATCTCTTCCCTTACCTCATCTGCGGCTTTCATGGGGTCGGGGGGGAGAAAAATGACCATCCCGTCTTCGATATTAGACTGGTCAACACCCGCCCTGACACCGATATGCCCGAACGAGAGTTCGGAAAGGATGAAGGGGTGCTCCATGATGATATCAGTGGACGCATCCAGGACTGCCTGGACAAACCGGGAGTCCTCACCGTTCATCTTCCCGAGCCGCACCGCACGTTCCGAGGGGGTTATTGCAGACAGTTTCTTGGTATATCCTTTGGCCTTTGAGTAAATCGTTGAGGCTATGCAGAGGATATCCCCGTCCTGCACCGGCACTTTCTCGCAGACCAGCGCCGCAATGTTGTCACCCGCCTGGATGAGGGGGAGTCCCTGCACTCCCGTGACGTGAACCGAATCCATGATCACATCTCTATGAGACGAACAGACGATATAGGGATTTCGTATTAATCGCGGGAAAAAAAATCATGGGAAAAAGTTTGGAAAAACGGCTCTGCTGAAAAGCACATGAACGGGCGTTCACACCGGAAGTATGAAAATGAAAAGGGAATTTTAGGAAGGCTTCCCGCTTCAGGGCCTCGGTACGGCACGGCCGGGCAATTGCCGGTTCACGGAATATCGCTCATTGAAGCCGCCGCGGGGCGCCCTTCGGGGCGGCGGCAATTATCCAAAAGGGGGTATGGGGGCATCAGCCCCCATCATTCTATTATGAGAATAATTTTCAAAGGAAATCTTAAAATAAATCAGGCAGTCCCTCACGGCTTGTCCCGCGTATCTTATTCTTTGCCACTTTCACGCCGATGATGTTACCCGGGAATTATCTTCATCCATATGATTGAACAAAAAATGATGGGGGTCAAGGGGATCGCCCCTTGGGCAGCCTCCCCCTTTGGGGGAGTGAGGGGGTCACGCTCGTTACAGGGAGATAAGTATATGATAATGGATTCTCGAGTGCTCATACCCCGTAAGGATGAATGCCGCCGCCCCCGACGGGGCGCCCCCGCGGCGCATCAATTACCTGCTAGTCTGAAAACAGGCAATTGCCCCGCCGTGCCCCGCGAGGGGCCCTGAGGAGGGGAACCCTCATATTAATTCCGGGTGATCAACCGATTTTCATCGTTCCGGTGTGAACTCACTCGGTTCATGGGTGTTTCAACAGAAACCAAAAACCGGAAAAGAGCACCATGATAAAAACGCGGTGGCCTTATTTTTACGATCCTGCGATATATTTTTAAAAGGATAACACTCAACACCTCATTACCATGTACCTTATCATCCGGTGCCCGGGATGCAGGAAGTTTTCGTACGTGGACCGGTTCCAGCGCTTTAAACTCTGCCCGCAGTGCGGGCACGCGAACGACGTGAAAAAGTTGCCCGCTTATCTTGATGTCGAGGATTTCCACGAGGCAGAGCATATCGTAAAGGAGATGGAAAAACACCTTCATTCGACCAAAAAAGCTGATTTTTCCCCTGAAGAGACAGCCGAGCTGCGCCACCATTACACAGAGGCACTCCGCCGCCGGGCAAAGGGACATCACGCATAGGATTTACTGGTATCTTTTTTTTGCATCGGGTGATCCCCGTTTTCTCGCATTCCACACAGAATAATTCATCTGCGATGCACCGGCATTGATCTGTACGAGGGGCGTACATGGAAAAATGGGAATGTATTGTAATCGGCGCCGGGCCGGCAGGTTTATTCTGTGCCCTCCGTGCGGCAACAAAAGGAGTCCGGGTCCTCATTTGTGAGAAGAACAAAGAACCCGGCGCCAAGCTCCTGCTGGCAGGATCCGGGCAGTGCAATATCACGCATGACGGGCATATCCGGGAATTCCTGACCCATTACGGGGATCATGGGAAATTTTTGAAGCCTGCCCTCATGTCCTTCACGAACCAGGATCTTACGGATTTCTTCCGCGAACGCGGGCTTTCTCTGATGACTGAAGAGAACGGCAAGGTTTTCCCGGAAACGCGACGATCTGCTGATGTTCTTTTGATCCTCCTCGCTGAATGCAAAAAGCAGGGTGTGACAATCCGGTGTAATGAGCCGGTTATCGCCATTGATCGGGCCGGTGGATCATTTGTCGTGAAAAGCGGGGGTGCAACCTACGAGACAGCTGCAGTTGTCATCACCACGGGAGGCGCATCGTACCCGAAATGCGGGACAACCGGGGACGGGTACAACCTCGCATCTTCGCTTGGCCAGCCGGTGACTGATATTGGCCCGGCACTCACCCCACTCCAGGTCCGGCCATTCCCGTTTGCATCCCTTGCGGGCATCTCGTTCGATCAGATGCATTTCACCCTCTGGCGTGAGGGGAAAAAACAGGGAGACTATACAGGAGATGTTCTTTTTACGCACCTGGGCCTGTCAGGGCCGGGGATCCTCGATGCCTCGCGGGATATACGCAGCGGTGATCTGATACGGCTCTCGTTTGCCGGCCCCATGCGTCGCGAGGAGTTTTTTGCCGATCTTGCCAAAAGGGCGGCTGAAAACCCCGGCTGGCAGGTGAGCACGATCCTTGCAAAGTACCCGATCCCTGAACGGCTGAACCGGAAACTGCTGAAACTCTCAGGGATAGCAGAGGACCTCACGTGCGCCCACTTCTCCGCTGCCCAGCGTTCCTTGCTGGTAACAAACTGCACAGAGTTCCCGCTCTCGGTATCGGAACCTGGAGGTTTTTCCATTGCCATGGTGACCCGGGGCGGCATAGCTCTCGATGGCGTGAACCAGAAGACCATGGAATCAAAGATCGTACCGGGCCTCTTCTTTGCCGGTGAGGTGCTGGACATTGACGGGGATACCGGCGGGTATAATCTCCAGGCAGCATTCTCAACCGGGCATCTTGCCGGCCTGGCTATACAAAAAAAGCGGGAAACAGAACAGACCCCTTCCAAAAAAACCTGATCCATGCACGTAAAAACGACGGTACGTTCCTGAGGAACTCGTGATGAACCGGCCGTTACCGGGGGTCAGATATCCCGCACCATCAGGGTTATACCCCCTTCGAGCCCGGAAAAGAACCGACGGCCATCCATGCTGAAGGTTTCATAGGATGAGAATCCCTGTGCGGAAAAACCGCACTCTTCAAAAACCTGCCGGGATACCTTGCTGGTGCAGTCGGCAATGGCCTGCCGGAATCCCAGTCTTTTTGCATTGTCGAGCGCGTGGCAGATCATATCCCGGGCAATCCCTTTCCTCCGGAACTTCCGGTCAACCCCTATCTGGAATATATGCACGGCAACTCCCGGCCGGGCTTCTGCAGGGCTGAGGCAGCGTTCTTCGAGCTCATCGATCATGGCCACCGCCTCCCGGAAATGGGAGATGAATGCTGCCATCTCCGGCCCTTCGGTTGCGGGATCATCGGTTAAATCAAAGGAGAAGATGAACCCGGCAGGTTCACCGGTCTGCCTCTCGCGTACAAGAAAACTGAGGTTCCTGTCAACAAGAGACCTGACATAGATCTGTGCATAGGGAAAGAAGCGTGCCCGGTCCAGCGCGTGGCGGCGGGAGGTGGGTTCGTCAGCCAGAAATACATCCGTGTAGAGCCGGGCTGCAGCTTCCACGTCGGATCCCAAGAGAGGATTGATGACAAAAGGGCCGGAAGGTGGGAACGGATCCGCAGGAAGAGTCCTGTTGGAAAAATCTCCGCCATGCCCGGTCATACTACCGGATCTGTTCTCTTTCTTTTTCTTGATGGCGGTCAGTTACGAGGGCACCATTACGGCAGCCTATAAAAAAAGGTAAGATTTATTGCGTCCGCCTGATTCCTTCAGGCGTAATGACTATCCCCGCTCTCTTGATCAGATAGTAACCGGCAGAGAGACCCAGGACAATAACTCCGATACAGATCATTTCAAAACCATAATCGAATGCCGTCATACCGCTCGGGTCGAGCAGGAGTACTTTTCGTGCAACGGCGATGATGGCAAGCAGGACAACGATCTCCACATGGATCGCGTTCTCCCGGAAATATGCCTTGATGGTGTCGAGCAGCTCGACACCGATGAGCACCAGCAGGAAGGCACCAAGGAGTGCGATCATCTCTTTGGCCTGCACGAGGAGGGGTGATTCATCCAGTATGAATTTCCAAAGGAGCATGATCAGATCGAACATCGCTGCTACGAGCACGATCATGAGCATCACCATGATCAGGGCATACACTATTTTCTCAAAGGTTTCAACGCATTCCAGCAGGGTTGATTCAGCTTTCAAAGGGTATCAGATCCGGTAATGCTTTATCATACATATTCACCACATCGCCAATAACAATAACGGCCGGCGCCTTTACCCCCGCAGATGCTGCCGTTGCCGCAATTGTGTCAAGGGTTCCGGTCGTTACCCGGCGATCTTTTCGCAGGCCGCGCTCAATGATCGCGACGGGAGTTGATCCGGCTTTTCCATTCTGTATAAGTACCTCAGCAATCTTCCCAAGGTTGGCTACTCCCATAAGGATAACGATCGTTCCCCGCAGCTCTGCCAGCAGTTTCCAGTCCAGCGCCGGTTCAGGTTTCGTCGGGTCCTCGTTACCGGTCAGGATTGTCACCTGCGATGCATACTTCCGGTGCGTCAGGGGAATGCCCATCGAAGCCGGGACGGCAAGCGCGCTGGAGATGCCCGGCACCATCTCGACCGGGATGCCCTCGGCCCGGACGGTCTCGAGCTCCTCGCCGCCCCTGCCAAACAGGAACGGGTCGCCTCCTTTAAGCCGGACAACCATCTTTCCCTGTTTGGCCCGGTCTACTATCAGTGCCTCAATCTCGTCCTGCTCGAGATTGTGTTTCCCGCCAAACTTTCCGCAATCGATCTTCTCTGCCCGGGCAGGAAGGGTTGCGAGGATCTCCTCCCCCGGGAGCTGGTCGAAAAGGACCACATCGGCCTTGTTGATGACTGCCCTCGCCCTCTGCGTCAGGAGACCTTCCGCGCCGGGCCCGGAACCTACCAGATACACTTTACCTTTCATTCGAGATCCCCAGTTTCCTGTATGCTTCGTCTATAAGCCCTTTTGCTCTCCCATGCAGCTGGCGGCCCAGTTCGCGCGCTTCCTCGATGGATTTGACATCCGCCTCAATCCGTTCGGTCTGCTGACCATCAAGGGAGAGGACTTCGGCAATAAGGTGCCCGGCCCTGCAGTAAATGCCAAGGGGCGTGAAACAGCCGCCGCCCAGTTTCTCCATAACGGCACGCTCGTACATCACATCCGTCCGGGTCTGCGGGTGGTCGATTGCGGATAATACCTCCATAAGGGACGGGTCCGCTCTGCTGACAACCGCTACGGTTCCCTGGTTGGGGGACGGCACGAACTTCTCTGCCGGAAAGCGCTCTCCCGGAACACGGAGTCCGAGCCGGGTCAGACCGGCTTCTGCAAGCATAATGCCATCGTACTCTCCGGCATTGAGTTTGCGCAGTCTCGTGTCCACGTTTCCCCTGAGGTCCTTTACCAATATATCCGGGTCATGGCGGAGAAGCTGGGCCCTACGCCGCGTGCTGGAAGTGCCAATGGTCCGCACACCCCCAAGGGATCCGTTGTGGGCCAGGTAATCCTGGGCGGAATCACGCTGAAGGATAGCAGCAGTGAAGAGCCCGCTCGGGCGATAGGCCGGGATATCTTTCATGCTGTGGACGGCACAGTCAATAGTCCCGGCAAGGATCGCATCGTCCAGGGCCCGTACAAAGACACCCTGGCCGCCAATCTCGTGAAGCGGAACCTGCGTGGAGGTGTCGCCCAGTGTGTTGATGATAACGGTCTTGACTTCGATACCAAGGGTCCCGAGTTTTTCCGCGACCGTTCTGGTTTGTGCCAGGGCGAGCTTGCTGCCCCGTGTTCCTATGGTTATCGCCATTGTGAGTACGCCTGTGCAAGAGTGGTTATGTCGTGATCGGTGTGCGCTGCTGAAAGGAAATTGGTCTCAAACTGGGAGGGGGGCAAAAAGATTCCGGCGTCCAGCATCTTCTTCCAGAACCTGCCAAAGGCCCCGGTATCGCATTCCTTGACCTCGCGGTAGTTTTTCGGGGAGGATCCCCGGAAGAAATATTTGAACATCGACCCGGTCCGTACAAATGAGCCGCCAGGGTTTTTCCCGATCTGTTCTTCGAGTGCCCGTGATTTCTGATCGAGATCCTTGTAAAGGGTGGCATGATCGTGAATCCATGAGAGGGTTGCAATTCCTGCTGAAAGCGAGAGCGGGTTTCCTGAGAAGGTGCCCGCCTGGTACACCGGGCCCTGAGGCGAGACCTGTTCCATGATCTCCCGGCGGCCCCCGAATGCTCCGATGGGAAGGCCTCCCCCGATGATCTTGCCAAGGGTGGTGAGATCCGGTTTTACGCGGTATTGTACCTGGGCGCCGCCAATACCGAGACGGTAGCCCGTGATCACTTCATCAAAGATAAGGAGAACATCGTGGGCTCTTGTGATCTCGCGGATATCTTTGAGGTAATCATTCTCCGGCAGTACCGGACCGATATTTCCCAGCACCGGCTCGATAATGAGGGCTGCCACATCCTTGTGGGTCGAGAGGAGGGTTTCAAGAGATTCAGCATCATTGTAGGGCACCTGCCGGGTGTGGGCCACAAGGTCCGCAAGCACTCCTGCCGAGTCAGGAACACCGGTGGTTGTTGCACCGGAGCCGGCCTTTACTAGCACGGCATCATGGGCACCGTGGAAGCCGCCCTCGATCTTCACAATATCGGATTTCTTGGTAAAGCCCCTGGCAAGCCGGATCGCGGCCATGGTGGCCTCCGAACCGCTCGATACAAACCGGACCATGTCCATGCCCGGGTGATCAGAGGTGATAATCTTTGCAAACGCTGGTTCCAGCGGGGAAGGGGTACCGTAGAGCCAGCCGTTTTCAAGCTGGTTTTGTATCGCTTCCTGGATCTGCGGGTGTGCATGGCCGAGGATAAGGGGGCCGTAGGCCATGCAGCAGTCAAGGAGGGTTGTCCCTTCAACCGTGGTTAGGCGGGAGCCGGATGCATATGCCGTGTAAAAGGGGTATGGCTTGATTGCCCGGACCGGGCTGCTGACCCCGCCGGGCATAAGGGTTTTAGCGAGCGCGAACAGGTCACTGCTCGAGTTATGCTTCATCAAGCCACCTGGCTGCATCTGCTGCAAAATACGTGATGATCAGGTCAGCCCCTGCACGCTTGATGCAGGTGAGACTTTCAAGGGCGGTCTCTTTCTCTTTAAGCCAGCCTTTTGCTGCCGCACTCTTGATCATGGAATATTCCCCGCTCACCTGGTACGCCGCTGTGGGCAGGCCAAGCGAGGAGATCTCGGCAAGGATGTCAAGGTAGAAGGTGGCGGGTTTGACCATCAGGATATCGGCCCCTTCGTCGGCATCCATCTGGGATTCCAGGATCGCTTCCTGACGGTTGCCGGGATGTATCTGGTATGTTGACCGGTCGCCAAACGAGAAACCCGAATCTGCAGCTTCGCGAAACGGACCGTACAGCACCGACGCAAACTTGGTGGAATAGGACATGATGAGCACTTCCTCGAACCCTTCATCATCGAGTGCTGCCCGTATAGATCCGACCATCCCGTCGAGCATACAGGAAGGCGCCACAATGTCCGCACCGCTCCGGGCATGGCTGATCGCGATCCGGTTCATCAGTTCAAGCGAGGGATCATTGAGAAGATCGGGGCCGTTACGGGTCTCGCCGACTATCCCGCAGTGCCCGTGATCCGTGTACTCGCAGGCACAGACATCGGTTATCACGACCATATCCTTCACAAGAGCTTTGATTCGACGGACCGCCTGCTGCACAACCCCCTCGGGATGCCAGGATGCGCAGCCTTCGGAGTCCTTCTCCCGGGGAATGCCAAAGATGAGAACGGCCCGGATGCCCTTCTGCCACAGGTCCTCTGCAACCGCCGCGATGCCGCCTACCGGGTACCGGAACTGGCCGGGCATGGCCTCGATCGGCTTTGGTGCTGTTAAGTTCTCGTCAACAAAAAGGGGGGCGATCAGGTCATTTTTCGAAAGCGTGACCTCACGGAGAAGTGGCTGGATATGCCTTGTCCTTCTCCGTCTCATTCGTCGTTCGGGAAACACGGTACACCACTACGTCCTGCTGTCTGGGTGAATACAATTTGAAAATTTATGGTATATAGTTCTACAGTATCTTTGTACCGGACTGGAGGAAATAACCGATTGTCAGGTACCTGTAGCAGGAACCGGATACAATCCGGCAACGTTCAGGGAATGGTTTGAGGGATGAATTCATTATCCGGAGCATGCGATATTCTGGTTGGTGATCCTGGGTATACAGGGGGAGAGAAAATGCCGGGCCAAAAAAAGACAGGGCAGGAAAAGAGGGGCGGGTGTATCTGCGAATCCTGCCCCGGTTACAATGAATGCATGAGGGCAAATGAGGATCTGATGTTCTGTGTAAAGGGGAGGACGCTTAACTGTACTTTTGATCGTAAAGGCTGCTCATGCCGGGTATGTCCGTTACACCCGGCAGAAAACCCGGGCGCCACGTATTTCTGCGCATGGGGAGCGGACACGCGCCGCTGAGCCCACACCCGTGACAGGAGCAGGTGCAAAGGGCAGCACCTGTTTCAGACAAAATAAAAATCCTTTTAAATCGTGGTTGCACGATTCTAACCTATGAAAGCTGTCCATTCCCTCATCCTCTCTCTTGTAATCTGTGCAGCAATCCTTGGTGCAGGATGTACGAATCCGCAGGCAACAACGCCCCCTCCTGCCGGGGTGCAGGCAGTCCCGACTATTGACCCCGCAACGCTCGCCCTGACCCCGGCCGAAGTTCCCAAAAACTTCACCCTTGCCTCGCAAACAGTAAAGAATCCCGCCGATGTTGGAGCCCTTGCCCGCGATCTTGGCTGGCAGGGCGGGTATACGGTCAGGTACATCGGCCCTGCAGGTCCCAATGGGGTTCCGGCTGAGATCATCCAGTCCATTGCCTATTATCCTGCCGCCGCCATGCCGGACGTAATAGCAATGTCTGACAAGCAGGACCGGGCCGATACTGACCTGACCTATACCAACCTGTCACCGTCAACCCTCGGTGCAAACAGCCGGGGATTTTTCGGTAAGGCACCGGCAGGCCTGTACATCAAGCCAACCAATGTCAACCCGCTGGTTACCGGATCCGAGCACCACGATGTATCGGCTGAATTAAAAACAGATGTTGCCGAGATCATCTTCTCGAAGGGGAATGTTTTCGAGGTCATACGGATGAGCGGTCCCGGTGCAGATACCCAGGCTGTCACGGCACTTGCAGAAAAAGCATATGCAAAAATTCCCTGAACCCTTTTTTCTTTACGAGGAGAAAATACGCTTTTTTGTAACAAGTAGTATCCATGCACCCAGCCACCGCTTACAGATCAACAATTCCGGTAATCCTTCCATGCCAGGGCCGCACATAAAAACCTGATAACAAAAACCGGTTTTTCGCAGTTCCGGTGAATTGTTTCCAAAAAAAAAGAGCCCGTCAATCCCGCCTGATAAGATCTTTCCGGATACGTTCTCCCTGGGTCAGGGCCAGAAGAAGTGCCTCGGCAGAGGCCATATCGCCCTCCTCCGCACTGGCACGGATGGAAAAGGTGGCATCGGTGAGCAGTTTTTTCGAAAGTACCCGGGTCAGGTCATCAATGATCGCGATCACCCGGGGATCCACATCGCCAAGGCGGGCAAGAGCCCGGTCCCGCTCGCGGGAACGGACGCTCTCGGCCCAGGTATGCAGGCTGGCAAGCGCTGCATCGGCATTTTTCCGGTTCATGTGCCGGAGGAACAACTGGAGTTCCTCCTCGACAAAGGCATGAGCCCGCTCCGCTTCGGCTTTCCGGGTGCTCATGGTCTGCTCGTTGACGGAACGGAGGTTGTCTATGGTGAACAGACGGACCCCGTCAACCGTATCTGCCCCTTCTTCAACATCCCGGGGCTGGGCGATATCGATGAGGATAAGGGGGCGCGGATGCCCTTCGACCGGCCAGCACCGGTCTTTCATGGCCCGTGCAAGTTCATGGCGGTGGATCACCGGGTGGGGGGCGGAGGTGCAGGAGATAACCACATCCGAGAGCGTGATATAATGATAGAGTTCATTCATCCGCACTGCTTTTCCCCCGATCTTATCCGCAAGGATGACCGCCCGTCCATAGGTCCGGTTCGCCACATACATAGCGGTAAGGCGTTTGGCTGCAAGCGCCTGGGCAACCAGGAGTCCCATCTCGCCGCTGCCGATAACAAGGATATGGCGCCCCTCGAGGCTCCCGATCTCGGCTTCTGCCAGCTGCACCGCTGCCGATCCAACCGAGACCGCCCCCCGGTTGATGGAAGTCCGTTTCCGGACTTCGATACCGACATGGATTGCCTTGTTGATGCAGAGTTCGAGAAGCGTCCCGGCAGTCCCGGCTTCCTCTGCATCGAGAAGCGCTTTTTTGAGCTGCCCGATGATCTGGTCTTCACCAACAATCATGGAATCGATGCCGGACGCCAGGGCAAAGAGATGGCGGAGTGCCCCGGTACCCTGGTGAACGAAAAATCCGCTCCGCCCCTGGCCGGCAAGGAATGTGCGAAGCTCATCCTCAGTGCCTTCCACAAGGACTTCCACCCGGTTGCAGGTCTGGAGAAGCATAACGCCCGGGAAGTGCTCCCGGGCAGTTGCGAGAAATTCGGGTTCCATTGAGAAACGGAACGCTTCAATGGCAGTCACGTTTGCGGTATGATGGCTGACACCGGCAATTGCTATGAGGACAGGTGCGGTTTCATCCATGGATATACCTCGCGTGAACCTCATTCCAGGCGCCTGCCGGATCTGTTCGCAGCATCTCCCAGATGGCCGGATCTGCAAGTACTGCCCGGAGCACCTTGGACCGTTTTTCCTGGTCGGGCTCAGCCTCTTTGAGGGTTGTGCGAAGGCGCTGCTGCAGATCGATCATGGCATCCAGCAACGGGTAATCGTGTTCTATTCGTTCCCGGAGAAAGCGGGACACAGCCGGGCTGGATCCTTCGGTGCTGAAGGCAAGGGTGTAATTTTTTCCCCGGCTTACAGACGGCAGGATCACGTCACCGGCATCCCCGTCCGCATTGTTGAAAAGGATCTTTTTTTCCGCACAGATCCTGCCGATACGGTTGTTCTCTGCCGGATCAGAAAGGGCTGCAATAACGAGGAATGCGCCGTCAATCATGGCAGACAGGTCTTCATCAGGCAGGGTCCGGAGATCGAGCTCCCGACGGTGCACGGGTAATACCGCCATTTCAGGCGAGAATGAACGGCTCACTGCCGTAACGTCACCCGTTCCCGAAAAATAAGCACATTTCCGTGCTGCCACATCTCCCCCCCCGAAGATGAGTATGCGCCGGCCCGAACAATCCACGAAGAGAGGGATCATCTGGTACTATTTAGGGCGATTACGTTACTTTAAGATGTTGTATTTGCTGCCGCTGCAGTATGCGACAGCCAAAACCGGTTATTGAGGATACGCCAGTCCGCTGCGGGTAAGGAGGGAAAAAGATCGTTTATTTCCCGGTGCCACCATGAGCCGGCTCCCTGCAGTTCGATATACTTAAATCGTTTGAATGCTCACATTGTAGAGCACACTGCGCCGATAGTGTAGTGGTTATCACTAGGCGTTGCCAACGCCTAAACCCGGGTTCGAGTCCCGGTCGGCGCATACGGCCCTGTTCTTCAGGGCAATGCAAGCTTTTTTTCCGCAGGTTCTCACGACATATTTTTATTCAGGGCAATATGCTATTTTAACACCTGAATCAAAGGAAGGTTTACGAAGTGAATAATAGCAAAAATTACCTGTCCAAAATGTAATGCAAAAAAGTGAATCTGCTTTGGACCAGAAAACACTGACTCCTGGAACTTCGCCCCGGTTGCGATAGTGCTGTATTACCTCTATCGGGTATTAGGTAATTCAGAGGAATCACATGCGCCCCCGCCCCCAAGGGGGGCAGGGTTGGCGCAAGGGGGGGGCATTTAGAGAATGTCAGGTGCTGAACGGGTAGTATACCCTTTTTTTAATTCCAGATTCCGGAATCGTTTGTTTACCGTCCATGAGAACAGGATCCCTTAAAACAACGGGAGATGACTTATTCTGCAGCCATTTTATGCTCCAGTATGGTCACGGCGAGGCAACCCGGAACATCCCTTTTGGAACAATAATCTCGAACCTGGCCCCCTTTCCCGGTTTACCGGTTTCGCGGATAGTGATGCCGGTGATGGAGAGGATCTCGCGGGTGAGGAAGAGCCCAAGACCGGTATTCTTCCCAAAGCCCCGTTCGAAGATCAGTTCCTTCTCATCAGAGGATATCCCGTCACCATCGTCTTCACACACAATGATGGGATTTCCATCATGAACTCCGGCAGAGAAGCAGACGGTGGTGATCTTTCCCCCGTGCCGGACGGCATTGTCTATCAGGTTGAAAAAGACCTTATTAATGAGCGGATCGGCAAGAACCTCTGCGCCTCCCGGAAGGTCGTTCTTCACGCGGATCGTTCCCAGGGTTACCTGTTGTGCTGCCGCATCTGCAAGAAGGCGGCAGTCCTGCCAGACAGGAGTATTGATGCCGATCGACTCGTACTCCTTGGTGAATGCGATCTGGCGTTCCATGGTGTGTGCTACCCGCTCTTCCTTCTCGATAAATTCTGACATCTTTGGAGCATCGCTAACGTACTTTTTGGAGAGTTTCAGGAAAGCGTTCAATGAGAGGAGCTGGTTTTTCAGGTCATGGCGCGTGATGCCGGACAGGATATTGAGCTTCCGGTTCGCCGAAAGGACGGCCTCTTCAGCACGTTTACGCTCAGTGATGTCCCGCATGGACTCTATTGCTCCGGTAATCTCGCCTTTCGTATTGTACAGCGGGGTTGCTATTATCCAGAGCACGGTGCGTTTTCCCCCAAGGCGCGAGATATCCAGTTCTGCCACGAGCATGCCCCCTTCCTTGTGAAGGTCCGGGTAATGTTTCTTCATGATCTCATCATCTCCCTCAATGATGAGATCGATCAGGATCGGGCGGCGGCGCCCGAACATCCTGAATGCATGCTCATAATTTCCTTTCCCCAGGATCTCGGAAGCTTCAACACCCAGGAGGCTTGCAATGGCATTGTTCCATGCAATCACTTTGCCTTCCGTATCAATGGCAAATGTCGGGTCGGGGAGGAAATCGATGATAGCACTGAGCCGGCGCTCCGATTCTTTGAATGCTTCTTCAGCCTGTTTGCGCTCGGTGATATCGCGGGCAGATCCGAGTGCAGCAACACTTCCCAGGTAATCAATGGTGGAAACGGTGAGTTCCAGGTAGCGGACAGCCCCGTCTTTTCTGACAATGCGGCATTCGTACCGATCGGATGTCGGCTCTCCCCGCAAGCGTCGTGCTGCAATATCCGCCACCCGTTACCGGTCATCAGGATGAACCAGACTGATGAACTCCATTGTGCGGAGTTCTTCTCCAGAGTATCCCGAGATTTCGGTCACTTTCGTATTGGTATAGACAAAATGGTCACCGGCATAGATGTAGATACCATCATTCACCTGTTCGGCAAGGATACGGTATTTTTCCTCACTCTTTCGGAGTTCCTGGTGGGCAGCACCGATCTCGTCTACCTGCTCGCGCAGTTCCTCTTCGGTTGAGGTGATCTCCTCAAAAGCTGCACTGAGTTCCTCATTCTTCTGGTTTAATGCGAATTCCCGTTCTTTGTTTTCCGTGATCTCCCGGATGGATTCAATGGCACCGGAGATCTCTCCCCGCGAGTCATAGAACGGGGATGACGTAAACCAGAGATAGGCACCTTTTCCGTTATTGAGATGAGGTATAAATACCTCAGCGGTCAGCCGGTCACTTTCCTTCCGGATACCCGGGTATGGTTCGGCTGCGGTTTCATCATACCTGAAAGCAAGGTCAATGAGAATCGGCCTCCGTATATGGTAGAAAGGAAGGGAATATTCATGGTTCCCTTTACCCAGCATGTCTGCCTCTGCAACTCCGGTCATGATTTCCATGGCATGGTTCCAGGCAATCACAACTCCACGGGAATCAATGGCAAATGTTGCATCCGGGAGGAACTCAATGATATCTGAGAGTTCCCGCATTGAATCCTGCAGAGCCTGTTCCTGCCGGGTCAGTTCATCCAGATTGGCCCGGAGCTCCTCTTCAGCTGCAGAAATCTGTTCGTACGAAGCAAAGAGTTCCTCGTTCTTCTTTTTGAGTTCCTCTTCGGCACGTTTCCGGTCGGTGATGTCAGTCAGCATCGCAAAGGAGCCCTGAAACGAACCGTCAGCACCAAGGATCGATGTTGCGGATACGCTCAGGATCCGGATACTTCCGTCCTTCAGCCTGAACCGTCGTTCATACATGCCAGGCTGCCCGTTCATCTGCTGTTCGATCTGATCCAGATGGTCGGCGGGATCTTCATTGATCATGAAGGACTGGATCGTTCTTCCAAGTACCTCGTCAACGGACCGCATGAGCATCTCTGCCATCCGTTCATTTACATAGGTGGTGACAAAATGCTCGTCCATTACCCAGATTCCTTCATGGGAGGTTTCAACAATACGGCGGTAATTCGCTTCGCTCTTTTTCAATGCACTGTCTGTGGTCCGGCGCCCTACCGCAATCCGGATCTTATGTAAAAGTTCAGCAAACTGGGCTTCGGGATCCCCGCCTTTCTGGAGATAAAAATCCGCACCGTTATTGATCGCCTCAATAACTACTTCCTCCCGCCCCCGGCCTGTGAAAAGGATAAAAGGAAGATCATTGAATCTTGAGCGTACTTCTATGAGAAAAGTAATACCGTTCATTCCCGGCATCTGGTAATCGGAAACAACGGCGTCAAAGATCTCTTTCTGGAGCAGCTGCAGCCCGCCAGGTGCGTTTTGGGAGGTTGTTACTAAAAAATCCCCGGATTCTTCAAGATACAGTTTGCCGATATCAAGCAGTGCAGGTTCGTCATCCACATAAAGAACGCGGTACATTGTAGGGGATCCGGCGTAGTTGGAGATTACTTATCAGGGGGTTAATAATGGTATGGTATAAGAGCTCAACACGTAAGGTGTGCCGGCATTGACCGTTCAGACACATACCGGAACGGGTTTGCAGAAACGCTGCAGAGAGGCATCTGCCGTTTTAATCCAGTCTGACCGGTATTGCCGGCTTTTGGGAGCTCGGGCAGAATCCGCTGATCGGTAAAATTCTACCGGAAAACGCGAGCAGGCATAATTGAAAAAAAGTAAGAGTACGGGCGAACCCGTACAAAAAAGGTGATAGTGTTCTTTTTGATTACTTCTTCTTTGGTGCTGCTTTCTTAGCTGCTGGTTTCTTTGCTTCCGGCTTCTTTGCCGCCGCTTTCTTAACTGCTGCTGCCATGTGGTTTCCACCTCCTACCGGAAAGGGTTATTTTTTTTTGTTATTTTATTAATAAATAAATATTTTGGTCGCAACAGCATTTTCGGGCATAGAAATGATAGAAACCTTCACTAATTCCCATAAAAATTGGCAGTAGCGGTCAAAAACAGATAATCGAAGCAATAAAGATTAAAATGCGCAATCCTTCAGAAATCGTCCGGTTTCGGAAAAGAGCAAATTTCTGAGGACTCATCGGATCCTGCACCAAGGGATGTACAAACGAGTGAGCAGGTCGCGCTTCCCGCAGTTCCGGCAGGCCCGCCATACGAGGGACACTGAATACAAAGGATGGAACACCGGAACAACCAAAACCGTATTAATCAGGCAGGTACCCACGATAGAACATGAAGAAGCAGTTCATTTTGGGGCTCCTCGGGGGAGTCCTTGGGATCCTGACAGCGGGGTATGTCATTGCCACGGCAACCCGTAGTGATGTCCTCCTCTCAGGAGTTCAGGGAGCCCTTTTCTCCAGCCTCGGCCTGATGGGTGCTGCCATCGCAAGCAAGGACACCCGGTTTGCCGGGTGGATGCTTCTGTTTGCTGCAATATTCATCACCCTGTCGGTGCCAATTGCCGGAACCCTGACCCTGCTGTACTTCTACCTTCCGGCCATACTTATCCTTGCCATTGCCGGCGTACTCTGCTTTATGGAAAAACCGGTTGTTGAGGGCGAAGAGGGTACAGACCCGGAAACCTGATCAACCTGCTGACAAACCCGGTATCCTGCCCGTTCCTTTTTTTATAATACAGATCTTTTCAAGGGCCGGATAACTGCACCCACAGGAAAGAAACCGGTGCCCCGGCCGGTTCTTTCCCGCACCCCCGGTTCAGTTACGGGACAGGATCTGATTCTCTATCTCTCCTGACAGTAGAACGGTTCCAATGATAAGTACCGCATAGAGGAAGAGAATTTCGAGCGCGAGCGTGAAGTACTGGCTGCCATTTGTTTCGAAAAAGAGCGAAACTGCATAGATAAGGGCAGATGTGGTCAGGAACGTTACCCCAATCAGCGTCGCCCGTACTGCGGTGTACATCCTGCTCCGGATATCCGGGAATATGAAAAGCCCAAAAAGGCCCAGGGCACAAAAACCAACCCCCGCAGCAAGCAGGAGCCAGATCAGGATATCTGCAGCCAGGTTCACGCCGGCTCACCCCGGGAAACATGGATCTTTACAACAAGAGCAGCAAAGCAGACCAGGACAACGATGACAGTAATGTTCAGGACAAGGAAGGTACCAAGCGCTATACTCAGGAGGAGACCGGTTACTGCAACAAGGCATGTTGCCACAATGGCTGCAACAAACCGGTCAAACCGGGATCTGATCCTTATGACCCGGATAAGTGCCCCGATCGTGAGCAGGGCAAGAAAAAATACGGCCAGAAGCCAGGTATCGATCATCATTTCTGATAAAGAGTGGACGATTTGAACTATATATCAATTCTCGCCCGGTCCTGCCGGCACCGGCCGGTTCCCGGAGAGTTCTTTGACCTGCCTTTCCTTTTTATTTCACAAGCGCGAATGAATACAGAAGATGAGACCCTCTTACTTAGGCAAGATCCTGCTGCGCTGGTGCGATTCCTGTCATGCGCCGGTACTTGCCCGGCAGTGTGCCTGCGGACGCGAGACCCGCGAAGTCCCGGTAACCCCCCCGGGTGATGCCCGGCCGGCATTTCCGGATGACATCCATCTCATCAACCATATCTACGAAGAGCATTTCGGATCCCCGCTCATTCCCCCGGGGCACCTTGCACTCCTGAACAAGGTTCCCGATAATGACCGCATGGAAGAGGTGATTGTCGGGGGAGGTGTTGCCGGTATCATACGCTATTTCCCGGACCGGCGCGGGTGGGAGCCGGTTCCCCGCCCGGAAGCAGGAGTTCTCTTCACCCCGAAAAAACGGTTCATTGTCGTGAGTGACGATGCAGTCCCGTTCATACGGGACCAGGGAATGAGCGTTCTTAGGCCGGGCGTCATCTCCATTGAGGATCATGTAAAGGCCGGGGACGAGGTGTTCATCCTTGCTCCTGACGGGAAATGTATCGGGGTTGGCCGGGCAAAAGTCGATGCAGCAACTGCCCGCAGCATGGAAAAAGGGCAGATTGTCCGGACCCGCCGTAATATTGGTTCCGTAATCATCCCGGGTGCCGCTTCGTGGGAGGATGCAGTCCGGGCAAATACCGGAGTCCTTGAGAGGGCAGAATCCGAAGCCGTACTGTTTGTAAAGGATGTTGCAGCTCGCAACCCGAGTCTCCAGCCCAACATATCCTATTCCGGGGGAAAGGACAGCCTTGCCACCCTGCTCGTGGTGATAAAAGCTCTTGGGAAAGTCCCGATGCTCTTTGCCGACACGGGCCTTGAATTCCCCGAAACCTATGCAAACGTGGATGAGGTGGCAGAAAAATACGGCCTTGAAGTGCTCCGCACCGATGGGATCACGACATTCTGGGAGACATTCCACAGGCAGGGTCCCCCGGCAGTCAATGCCCGCTGGTGCTGCAGGGTATGCAAGCTGACACCGGTCGCAAACCTGATCCGGGAACGATGGGGCGAGTGCCTCTCGTTCATCGGACAGCGGCGGTACGAGTCCGCGACACGGGCGCAGAGTGACCGGGTCTGGAGGAATTCCAATGTCAGAGTCCAGCTCTCCGCTGCACCCATCCACAACTGGACAGCGCTGCATGTCTGGCTTTACATCCTGCGCGAACAGGCTCCGTACAATGTTCTCTATGAACGGCACCTGGACCGGATCGGATGTTTCATGTGCCCTTCAAGCGATATGGCATTGATCCATATGATTGCAGAGAAATACCCGGATCTCTGGCAGGGATGGACAGCGAAACTTGAGACATGGCGGCAGTCGGCAGGACTTCCGGAAGAGTGGATTACAGAGGGAAAATGGCGGTTGAGGGAAGACGGTAAGGATGACGCAGATAGCCATTATTGATTACGGCCTCGGGAACCTGCGCAGCGTGATCCGCGGCCTGGAAAAGGCCGGGGCCCATGCCACGATCACATGCAATGCGGAAGAGATAGCGGCAGCTGATGGCCTGGTTCTGCCAGGTGTCGGCGCATTCCACGAGGGAATGGAGCAGCTTGGCAACCTGAAAACAACCATCACGGAATCAGTACGCGACGTGCCGCTTCTTGGGATCTGCCTCGGGATGCAGATGCTGCTTGAGACGAGCGAGGAGCACGGCCTCCACGCAGGTCTTGGGCTGATTCCGGGAAACGTGAAAAAATTTACCAGAACGCCCGGAAAAAAAATCCCCCACATGGGCTGGAATTCACTGGTCATCAATAACCCGGAATCCCCGTTGTTTGCAGGCTTTGAGAAAGAGGAGTACATGTACTTTGTCCATTCGTTTTATGCCGACACTGCATCGGAATATACGCTGACAACAACGGATTATATCTGCCCTTTCGCATCGTCTGTCATGAACGGCAATACGTACGGGGTCCAGTTTCATCCCGAGAAGAGCGGTGCAGCCGGGCTTCTGCTCCTGAAAAATTTCATCAGCATGATCTGATCCGGCATTGTTCCGGAACAAAGGGATAACATTTTTAATTGCTGCAAGTCGATGCTGTAGGCATGAAGAAGATCATCCTCTTAGTCCTTTGCCTGCTGTGCATTGCCGGGCCGGCATCAGCATATGGACTCTATGTCACCTGTCCGGACAGTGTGCAGGTAGGTATGCCATTAAAGTGCTCTATTGAAAGCGATTTCCCCCCGGGGACTTCATTCGATGTTGTATTGTACCAGACCCAGTATACTGCCACCCAGATCAAATCAGAACGGGTGACCGTCCAGGACAAAGCAAAAACCCTGTATAAAATTTTTGATACCCAGGGCCTGCCCGGGGGAGATTACAAGGTGGAAGTAAAATTCCTGGGTGCTGATGAGCCCCGGCTGCGATCTGATTCAATAACCCTGCGACTGGTAAAGGTAATCGATCGCTCGGACGAGATAACCATAACCTCTCCCAATAGCCAGAGTATTGAAGAGGCACTCCGCGTTGAAGGAGCACTCGCAAAAGGTGGTGGCGACGGCATCCAGCTGGAAATCCGGGATCCGGATGGAGGAAGGGTATTTGGCCCGCAGTGGATCGGGACAGTCAATGATCTCAGGAGCGGTGACGGGAAATTTACCCAGAAGATACCGGTATCAGCAGCCGGGGATTACGAAGTTACATTCGCCGATTCCAAGGGGTTCATCAGTACCGTGACATTCAAGGTTATTGCCCCGACACCGGTTGCAACTGCCGCCGTCCCGGTGACAACTGCGATAAAAACCGCAAAAACAACAACCGTGGCACCCACGCCCTGGCCTACTGCGACCCAGTCCCCGCTCTCCCCGTTTGCAGGGATCGGCGCCGTGATGTTTGCAGGACTTCTTGCTGCATACATACTCCGGAAATAATCTCTTTTTTTCCAGGCACTGATATGAGCCAGCCGGGTTCAATACAAAAAATCCTGATATTCGTCACCGGGGAAAATCGCAGGATCTCAAAAAAGCAGGTTTTTTTGCTCTGGAGAAACGCACATGAATGGGCATTCACACCCGAAGTATGAAAATTTAAAAAGGTAATTTCAGGAGGGCTCCCCGTCTTAGGGTCCTGGTACGGCCCGGCGGGGCAATTACCTGTTTTCAGATACGAGCGGGTAATTGAAGCGCCACGGGGGCGTCCCTCCGGGGGCGGCGCAAGCCATCATAATGCCGGGATTGACTCGTCCCTGTCTTACTTGATTTGCAAATTTTCAATGGGAAATAATTTGAAAAATTCGATGCTTTTTGGGGCTTTGCCCCCGCACGCCCGGGGCGCCCTCACCTGGGATAACAACGTATTACCGGTAACAAAAACGCGAGACCATTACACTGCGCCTTTGTCCCCGGGCGGGGGACTCATTCGCGCAAGAGGGGGGTCATCGAGCCAGGTTACCAACGGTTTCTCGAGAGCATTTTTTTCAATTATATAATTTGAGTGAAACCACCAATCATCCGGGTTTAGACAGACACCGGGATACGAAAAAAGGGTTACTTCTTTTTCCAGAGATATGCCTCGTAACAGACGAGGACCAGGATGACAAGGAGACCGCCAAGGAAAAATGCGAGGGCAACGTCAGGTGATGGCGATACCGGCAGCGCTTCTCCCCCGTACGCAGCTTTTGCGGTCATCAGATTCATTTCCCGGTCTGCCTGCGGTGCAACTACCGGAATCGGCGCATTCAGAGCACCCCAGCTATTAGCTCCACTCAGGAGGGGCCCGAGGAAGGCAAGGCCAAGGGTTGCGACAAGCACAATCCCGAATAAGGAAGCATACTTCAGGAGGAGGGATCGGACATTCGACTGCCGGGGTGCAACGATCAGGAGCTGGTTTGTTAAGGTGTAGATCTTCACTTCGCGCCCTTTTACACTGTATTTCGTTTCTGCAACCGCGATGAGTCCGGCATCCAGCAGGTTCTCAAGATGGTACTTGGCCGTATTCAGGGGAAGGTTGAGCTGCTCCGCAATATCGGTAAGGCTCTTTTGGCCATCGCGGAGGAGGTGAAGGATATCCCCACCGGTCGGGCTTGCCATGGCTTTTGCGATCTTCTGTGCCCGTTCGTCACCGGGCTCCAGGATTACTACGTCTTCAGCCATGGAGGGCATCAATAATACGTTCGCGTCCGACCTTCAGCGCAAGATCAAGCTGGTTGGCATCCGGGCCGCCCCCCTGGGCAAGCGTAGGCTTCCCGCCGCCTTTCCCACCCAGAAGGCTGCAGACCTGGCTGATGATATCCCCGGCATTCACCCGCGGATCTCCGGATGCAAGAACCACCCGGACGGTCTCCCCGGCCGCTGCAAGGAGAGCAATGCCCCCCTTCTCGGCAATGCCGTTTGCAAGAGTCGAGAGCTCCTTCTGTGGCAGGTCGATACGCCGGATAATGACGTCAATACCCCCGAGGGTTTCTCCGGTGATGGTCTGCAATTCCAGCTCCACCAGCTTTGCACTCATGCGCTCGATATCTTTTTTCTGGTCTTTCCATTCCGTGAAAAACCGGGTAACGGTTGCCGGCAGGTTCTCCTGCTGAACGGAAAGGATGTCGGCAGAAGCAGAGACTATCTGCTCCAGGTGCTGCATGTAGAAGATCGCCGATATCCCTGCGGCAAATTCGATCCGCTCGATCCCGTCCTGGATGTGCTCGACGCGGATGATCTTGATCATGCCGACTTCCCCGGTGCTCCGGCAGTGGGTACCGGCGCACGCTTCGATGTCCCCGGCAACCTTGACAATACGGATATCCCGGCCCGGGGGTACACCCCCCTGGTATAAGGAGAAGCCGTATTTCTGCTCGGCTTTTGTCCGGTCTTCCACCGAGATCTCAACGGGCTGGTTTGCCATGATCATCCGGTTTGCAGCTACTTCGATCCGGTGAAGTTCATCGGGGGTGATATGCTTGAAATGGCGGATATCCACCCGCGAGCTCTCGGCACCTTTCTGGGCACCGGCCTGGTGGATATGGGCTCCAAGAACTTCCTTGGTTGCATGGAGGAGGATGTGGGTAGCCGTGTGGTGACGCATCAGCGACCACCGGCGTTCTTCGTCAACCATACCCTTAACCCGGTCGCCACGGCCTACCATACCGCCGGAAATATGGTGGAGCACTACTTCGCCGATCTTGACAACGCCGTCAACCCGCACCATGCTCTCGGTGCTGACAAGAGTCCCGGTATCGGCAGGCTGCCCACCGCCTTCCGGGTAGAAGAGGGTCTGGTCGAGTACCACGTAATTATCGAAGGAGTCAAGCACCACTGCTTCGAACTCGATCGCTGACGGCTGCTCGTAATAGAGCTTTTTCGTTGGCGGGAGTCCCTGCACCCGGGCGGAATACTTCCCGGTCTTGTCCTCCTCGGCTTCTTTCTTGGCCTCCGAGTGCTGATCAGCAACAATGGAGTAGAAGTTGTCCGGCAGATCAACAACCGCACCTTCCCGGACTGCAATATCCTTTACCATCTCGGGCTGGATGCCATGGGAATCATAGAGGGTGATGATCTCGGAGAGGGGCACGCGCTGGCTTTTGGCCTTGTAGGTTTTGGCCACTTTCTGGACAATCCTTGTACCGCGTTCTAGCGTGGAGGCATACTTCTCGGTCTCGCGGTCAAGGATCTCACGGACCACTGCAAGATCCTGGTCGAACCGGTTCATACCGATGATACGGGTCTGCTGCTCGATGAGATCGGCGAGAGGCTCCTGGATCTTAAGCTCGTTCATCATCCGGAGCGTCCTGCGGATTACGAGGCGTGCAAGGTACCCTTCGCGGACATTGGAGGGCACGATGCAGTCCCCGAGCATGTAGGCAAGGCAGCGGGTGTGATCAACCACCGCATAAACCTTCTCAATGGGGCCCATCATCTTATCGAGTTTCTCCGGAGAGACATCGATTGCTGCTGCCACTTTCTTGCGCAGGTTGAAGAGGTTGGTGCCAGAGATGTCCATGAGCCCGGCATATTTTGCATTGAGGGCGAGAATCTTGGTATATTCCTTGTTGTCAAGCATGTGGTTGAGGCCGGCTGCACCCATCACCCGGCTGACCATCTCCGGGAAGACAGCATCGTAAATGGTGGGAGATCCTTTTGATGCCCAGACGAGGCGTTCAAGCCCGTATCCCGTATCCACAATACGGAGCTTCATCGGGTAATACATCTCGCCATTCAGGTCGTAGCCGGGCTGCCCGGTATTCTGCCGCCCGAGGCTCATGAAGACGAGCGTTGCTATCTCAAGACCGCCAATGAGCACTTCTACGCTCGGACCGGCATTCCCGCCGCCGATCCACGGGTTCTCCTTGTACGTAACTTTATTGATGTCTCCGCCAACAGAGGATATGAACTGGTCGCAGAGCTCGACAGTGTGATCCTTCCAGTAGATCTCCTCGGTCGGGGTATTGAAGGCATGGTGGGCCATCATCTCAAACGTGGTGAGGTGCCGGCCGGATTTCCCGACAGAATCGAGATCATTGAGCCGGATGCATGGCTGGGAGATGGTGAGGGGGTTTGCCGGCGGCGGAACAACACCGCTCGTCACAAACGGCTGGAAATCTGCGATCGAGGCAATGGTGAGGTAGATATCGTCACGCCAGCGGGCTACCACCGGGTACCGTTCGATCCGGGTATGTCCCTCTTTCTCAAAAAAGGAGAGATAGGCCTCCCGCATGGAGTCAAGGGTATGTGGCCGGAAGATCGGGTTGCCGATAAAATTATAGGGTTCGCAGGGCGCATCCCCGCAGATCTCCCGGGAACTGTCGCGGGTCCAGAAGGCCGAGCCGCAGCTTTTGCAGGTCTTGCGGACGAACCCCTGGGTTTTAAAATAATCGAGCTGGTATTCCTCTTCGAGCATGGGATATCACACAATCGTCAGTACTGTTGATTACGAACGGTAATTAGGGTATTGTTCCGGCTCATTTTTTCAGCTCATCCTGGTACCACGAATCAACCATTTCATACACCCCGGTCACTTCAGCGATATGGACAGCAAGGATATGGGCGCAGGACCTCCCGCGGTACAGGAAATCCCCGCAGGTACAAAAATCCTCATCAACAATATAGGAGGCAGTCCGGCCTTCGGCAACAAAAAAATCCCGGTACTTTTTGATCTTTCCTGCATCAAGGAGAGTCAGGGCTTTTTTTCCCCGGGTCCCAAAAGTGGACTCTATTTCAGAGCGCAGCGCTGAATCGAGTGTTTTTGTCTTGCCCAGGCGCTCCCAGATATCGCTCATGGGACAACAGAGATGACCGGCGGGTCAGCAATAAATTTCCAGCCATTATTTTTGGCGAGGCGCTCCATTGCGGGCGCTTCCAGCGCATAATGGGTTGCTTCAATGCAGGGCATGGGAGCGGAACGGTACACGGAATGTTTGAGTTCTGCAGAGAGGAATGCATCCGCACCCAGCGCTTTTGCCTCGGACATGAAGGTGAGATCAAAGCCGCTGCCTCCGACGACCGCCAGCCTCCCGGGTTTTTTTATTTTTCCCCATACACGGACAGGTCCGCCAATGCGGCGGGCGATCTCCTCAACAGAGATTGCACAGTCCCCGGTCAGCCCAAGGGTCATGGGCTCGGTATTTTCCAGGCACAGGATATCAGAAAGACAGTCATTCACCCCGCACGATGCCCGGTCGAAATTCGTATGCATGACATAGAGGTTCATGTTGCCCGAGAGCACGTCCCGCATAAGCGAAGATGTTGCGCCGGTGAGCGAGGTCAGCGGCGTCCAGAGCGGGGTGTGGTGGACAACCAGCATGTCAGCATGGAGAGCGATTGCTTTTTTCACAACAGCCGGTGTTGCATCAAGGGCACAGCAGATCGTCCGGATGGTGCTTTTCCCTTCCACGATAAGACCGATCTTCCCTGCATCAAAATCTTCAGCAAGTTCCGGAGGGGCAAGCCGCTCCATCTCCCCAATGAAAGTGAGCACATCCATACAGAAAGATGGTTGTCCGGGGTTAAAATCACATTTATTATCGTGGGTAATAACATACAGTTTTAATATTCATAAAAACGTATTTCTGAACATGCACAAGTCCATTGAAACGATCAATGAACGCATCCGGGACGGGAGTGCCCGGGTGGTCACGGCGGAAGAAATGCCCGCGATTGTCGCCGAGCTCGGCGAGAAAGGCGCGCTCAAGGAAGTGGATGTTGTTACCACCGGCACGTTCGGCGCCATGTGCTCTTCGGGCGCATTCCTCAATTTCGGCCATGCAGAGCCCCCGATCCGCATGGAGCGGATCTGGCTCAATAATGTCGAGGCCTATGGTGGACTTGCGGCCGTTGACACCTATATCGGGGCAACCCAGCAGTCCGATACCCAGGAGGAAGAATACGGAGGAGCGCACGTGATCGAGGATCTGGTTGCAGGAAAAACCGTGGAACTGCGGGCGAGTTCCCGGGGCACCGACTGTTACCCGCGCCGGACGATCACCACCGAGCTTGAACTCCAGAACCTCAACCAGGCGATCATGTGCAATCCGAGAAACGCGTACCAGCGCTATAACGCCGCCACCAATACCACGGATCGCACTCTCCGCACGTACATGGGTATGCTCCTCCCCAATTCCGGGAACATCACTTTTTCCGGCGCAGGGGTCCTCAACCCGATCTCAAATGATCCCAAATTCCGCCTTATAGGGAGCGGGGTTCCGATCTTCCTCTGCGGTGCACCGGGCATGGTTGTCGGAGAAGGCACCCAGCATTCGCCGGCCGGGGGATTCGGGACGCTGATGGTGACGGGGGATCTCAAGGAGATGTCCCAGGATTACCTGCGGGCCGCAACCATGACCGGGTATGGGGTCACGTTATACGTGGGCCTTGGTATCCCGCTCCCGGTTCTCGACCTCGATGTTGTCCGGGCAACCGCGGTCAGGGATGAGGACATAAGTGTCGATATCCTTGATTACGGCGTCCCGGCCAGGTCCCGCCCGGTCATACGGAAGGCCACGTATGCCGAGCTGCGCTCCGGATCGGTAGAGATCGATGGCGAAGAGATCAAGACTTCATCGCTCTCCAGTTTCCGCAAGGCCCGGCAGGTGGCCGCCGAACTCAAGGGCTGGGTTGAGAAAGGGACAATGCAGTTATCACTGCCAACCCGCAGGATCGATCCCGCCAGACAGGCCCGGCCTATGCACCAGTCAGCCCATGGCCCCCGGGTGCTCGATATCATGGAAAAAAGCGTCATTACGATAGGGGAGACCGAAGAGATCAAAACCGCAGCAAAAAAACTCCTCAAGGGTGAGACAAACCACCTGCCGGTCGTCAATGGCAAAGGGGTGCTTGTCGGGATCATCACGACATTCGATGTCTCAAAAGCCGTTGCAAATCCCGGGAAAGCGCACCTGGTAAAAGATATCATGAAGACAAAAGTTATCACCACAACTCCGGACGAGGCGGTTGATGTCGCGGTACAGAAACTGGAACAGTATAACATCAGCGCTCTCCCGGTAGTTGATGCACAACACCATGTGATCGCGATCCTTACCGCCATGAACCTGGGCAAGCTCTTTGGCGGGAGGTGGCTGAAATGAAGCTGCTCGTGAACTTCTCGCGGGGGAAAGGGAGGAGACCGATCATTGCACAGGTAGTCCGTGATACCGGGGTGCTGATCAATGTCGAGCGTGCAGTAATCGATTCTTCCGAAGGGGAGGCGCTCATCGATGTCCCCGATGACCAGTGCAAGCTCGTGCGGGACACGATGTCCGATCTGGGAGCGCATGTGCGTATCCTCGAGCACGGCATCAACCACAATGAGAGCGAGTGCGTGGACTGCGGGGCCTGCATCAGCGTCTGCCCAAGGGAGGTCTTCTCGTTTGATTCCGGCTGGAAGCTCAGTGTTGATGAAGAGCGCTGTATCCTCTGCGGCAAATGCACCGGGGCATGCCCGCACCGGGCGCTCACGCTGCCGTTATGATCCGGATCCCATTCCATTTCCGGGAAACATTTGCAACGATCCTCGCGGATGACCCGGCTCACGCTGCGGCAGCAAAATCCGGTATCCTCGCAGCCCGGCAGGATCTCGAGGCATACATAGCCCGCGACCCTTTTTTTGCAGCAACATTCGATCCCTATGAGCCGGATTCCGATGCGCTGATCATCCGGCGGATGGCGGATGCAACGCGGAAGGCCGGTGTCGGCCCGATGGCGGCAGTTGCCGGGGCGATTGCCTGGGCCGGTATCGAGGCCATGCAGGAAGCCGGTGCAAAATTTGGCGTGATCGATAACGGGGGCGATATTGCGCTGGTATCGGACCGTCCGGTCCGGGTGGGCGTTCATGCCGGTAATGCTCCGCTCTCCAATCGTGTCGCATTCATTGTCCCGCCAACGGAGGGAATTCTTGGGATCTGCACCTCATCAGCAACGGTTGGTCCCTCCATCTCGTTTGGGATTGCCGATGCAGTAACCATTTTTTCACGGGACGTTGCGCTGGCAGATGCCTGGGCTACCTCGGTCTGCAACCAGATTCGCCCGGATAACCAGATGGTTCTCCAAAAGCTCAATCCCGCTGAGGTTGACGGGGTGTTCGCAATTATGGGAGAGCAGGTGATCCGCTGGGGCAGCCTGCCGCCACTTGTTGGTGCAGAAGTGGATGAACAGCTGATAAGTGCCGGTGACCGGCTTTAAAAAACGCCCGTGTTCCGGATCGGCCGGGACAACAAACTATATTTCCCCCATTTTCATATTCCTGCATGAGGTGCATCCCTTTGGATAAAAAAACTGCCGGTATCCCGGTTACAGACGCACAGAAAGAGAATTCCCTGCCACCGGAACAACAGAATGAGCCAGCGGCCATTCCGGTTGAAGTCAACGACCAGACCTGGGAGCGGACCGTTGAAAAATCTAAAATACCCGTTGCAGTCATGTTCTATTCACCCACGTGTGCATTCTGCCACCAGATGGATCCCTATTTCAGGAATTATGCCGGTGAATACAAAGGATCCGTCCTCTTTGTCCGGCTCAACATACTCTCGAGCCAGTGGACTGCCGAGCGGTATGGCATCAGGAGTACTCCGACATTCAAGTTTTACTGTGACGGAAGACCGGTCCGGGAGATGGTCGGGGCGGTTTATCCTGCATTATTGAAAAAAGAGATCGATGAGGTGCTCATTCACGGGAAGGAATGCAGAAAGAACTCCACCCTGATAGATTATGAGATTACCGGGTACGGGTAGCGGAAAATAGGAGAGATTTTCTCTCAAAATAATGTTTTTTTGCTTTGTTGAAATCCTCGTTTCCTTTTATTCTCATCTCAATTTAAAGAGCATGACCCCCTCACTCCCCCAAAGGGGGAAGCTGCCCAAGGGGAGCACCCCTTGACCCCCACTTCAGGTCATGGCGGGGCAGATTACCGGTTTTGGCAGAGCCGGCATGTGAGGCCGCCGCGGGGCGCCCTTTTTGGTCGGCGGCAATTATCCTAAAGGGGGCATGGGGGCATTAGATCCCATCATTATTTTTTGTTCATGTTTTCCCATGAAAATCATTGCCCCTGATGAATATGATGATAGGGTTGATGCGCTCTACACCCATTATGATGGCTTGCGCCGCCCCCGAAGGGACGCCCCCGCGACGCATCAATTACCTGCTAGTGTGAAGGTAATTGCCCCGCCGTGCCCCGCGAGGGGCCCTGAGGCGGGGAACGCTCATATTCATTCCGGGTGATCAACCGATTTTCATCGTTCCGCAGTGAACTCACTCGGTTCATGTGCGTTTCTCCAGAGCAGTTTTTTTAGTCAATTGGCCGGCTGCACCCGGATTGGATTGCCGCTTCTGCAACAGCCTTTGCAACGGCTTTTGTCACACCCTTATCCAGGATGTCGGGCATGATGCATTCGCGGGTGGGTTTTTTTACGTAATCTGCAATCGCGTGGGCTGCTGCAATCTTCATCTCATCGGAGATTCTCGTTGCACGGGCATCCAGTGCTCCGCGGAATATTCCCGGGAAGCCAAGCACATTGTTGATCTGGTTGGGGAAATCACTCCTGCCCGTCCCCACAACCGCAGCCCCGGCCTTCTTTGCCACGTCAGGCCAGATCTCGGGCTCCGGGTTTGCCATGGCAAACACGATGGCATCCTTGTTCATTGTGCGGACCATCTCTTCGGTTATCACACCCGGGGCAGATACCCCGATAACAACATCCGCACCCACCATCGCATCGGCAAGGGATCCGGCAAGAGCAGGCTTGTTTGTCTCTTCGGCAATGATGAATTTGTATTTATTTCTGTACAGCCCTTCCCGTCCCCTGAAGATGGTCCCCTGCGTGTCGCAGACTATGATCTCGTTGACCATGGTACAGACATTCGGATTATAGCCAATACACTTGAGAAGCCGGGTTATGGCAAAACCGGCAGCACCGGCCCCGTTGATCACGATATTGAGGTCAGTAAATTTTTTCCCGGTGACCCTGCAGGCATTCAACAGCGCCCCGAGAACAACCACCGCGGTGCCGTGCTGGTCATCATGCATGACCGGTATCCCGATATCCTGCAGTGCATCTTCTACTTCAAAGCACTTCGGGGCAGCAATGTCCTCAAGATTTATCCCGCCAAAGACCGGTGCGATATTTTTCACCTGGTCGGTAAAATTCGTGTCATGGCTTTCAAAACAGATGGGAAACGCATCAACACCGGCAAATTCCTTGAAAAGAATTGCTTTTCCTTCCATTACCGGGATTGCTGCATGCCCCCCGATGTTTCCAAGTCCGAGAACTGCCGTTCCATCCGAAACAATGGCGATGGTGTTGGCCTTGAGCGTATACTTGTAGGCGAGATTCTTATTTTTTGAAATCTGCCGGCTGACTTCTGCAACCCCCGGAGTGTATGCAAGGGAAAGATCGTGCCGGTTCCGCAGCGGAACCTTGGAGCGGATCTCCAGTTTTCCATGGTGTTTGGCATGCAGGGCCAGTGAATCCTTGTAGATCTCATCGCTTCCCGGTGAAAAACCCGTTCCAGACATATGTTATACGTCAAAGTGACGGCACAGGACATGAAGATATTGGTCGGATTCACATGCCAGCGGAAAAAGGATTGAGCACAAAAAGTTACATTTTAATACACCAATGAACAAAAATATACATTAAGGTATACTAAATGGACATCACATGTCCATTGCTGAAAAGATACCCGTTTCCCATAATTCAATGTGATTACCATGAAGTCAAAAGATATTGCCATTGTCGGTATACTGCTTGCAATCGGTGCGATCCTGCGCTATTTCCTTGCAATGCTCCACACCCCGCTCACCCCGAATATGATCATCGCATTCTATTGTCTTGCGATCATCTTGATCAGGCCAAAACTCCTGGAAGCGCTCGGGATCGGCCTTGTTGCCGGTATCCTCTCCATGCTGATATCCAGCTCCATGTTCCCGCCTGCAAACCTGATAAGTGAGCCGGTTGGTGCGCTTGTCTGCTTCGGGCTCTATGCGGTACTCCGCGAGCGGACAAAGTTTGCCCCGAGCGCAACAACCTTTGTTGCAACGCTTGCGAGCGGGTTTATGTTTGCCGCGATCGCCATCATCGCCATCGGTGCAACCTACCTGGCGAAGTACAACGGCGACCTTATGGCGTTCGTTGTGGTCTTTGTCCCGATCGTTGTCATAACGGCAGTTTTTAATGCAATCATTGTCCAGTTCCTCTACATCCCTTCCAGCAGGGTGCTTCTTAGAGGACAGGAATGATCGAACTAACAAACGTCAGTTACCAGTACCCCCACACGGTTCAGCCGGCCCTGAACCGGGTCTCACTTTCTTTAAACAAAGGCCGGTGCATAATGGTGACCGGGCCTTCGGGTGCCGGGAAAACATCCCTCTGCCTTGCGGCATCAGGGATCCTGCACCATGAGTACGGAGGCAGGAAAGAAGGGACCGTTATCGTTGACAACAGGAACGTGACAGAATACAAAAGCCTCTCGGAGCTTGCACAGAATGTCGGGGTTGTCTTTGACGATCCCGAAGCCCAGATGATCTTCACAACCGTTGAAGAGGAGCTCCTTTCGGCACTGGAGCACCGGGGTCTTTCTGCCCGGGATATCGAAGAGCGGCTGGCAGATATCATCAGGACAACGTATCTCGAGAACCTGAAAGACCGTTCACCGCATAACCTCTCGGGCGGCCAGAAGCAGCGGGTAGCCCTTGCCGCAACCCTTGCACTCGGAAACGAGATCCTCATCCTGGATGAACCGACATCGGAGCTGGACGAGCATGCCACCCGGAGGATCGCCGATATCCTCAAAGGGCTCAAGAACCAGGGAAAGACCATCCTTCTTGTCGAGCACAAATACCACCATTTCCAGGATATGGTAGATACACTGGTCATCCTCGAGAACGGGGCCATTACCGCAGCGGGAAATCCTGAAGAGGTATTGCAGGACAGCCGGATTCGGGGAATGGTTTCCATGGACTTCTCCACCATAAGGAAAGCGGTGCCGGCTGGCGGCAGGGGCGAGCCGATCATCTCGGTCCAGGATCTTTCCTATTCTTACGGCACGGTCATTGCCCTTACCGGGATCAACCTCACCATCCATAAGGGCGAGTTCCTCGCAATTGTAGGAGAAAATGGTTCGGGAAAGACAACGCTGGTCAAGCACTTCAACCGGCTCCTCTCGCCAACAAGCGGCAATGTGATCGTGAACGGGAAGAACACAAAGGAGTGCAGCATCGCCACCCTTGCCCACGATGTCGGCCTTGTTTTCCAGAACCCGGATCACATGTTCTTTGCCGACACGGTAAGGGAAGAGATAGCATACGGCGTGAAGAATCTCGGGATCGAAAATGGGGATGCAGTCATCGATGCCGCACTCCGGGATGCCGGGCTTTCCGGATCTGCAGACCTGTACCCCCGATGGCTCTCCCGGGGGGAGCGGCAGCGGCTTGCCATAGCCTGCGTTGTTGCCATGCAGCCCGGGGTCATCGTTCTCGATGAACCCACGACGGGCCTGGACGGGTACGAATCGCGCCTCGTCATCGATATGCTCAAGGATCTCCAGGAGAAGGGCCACACGATCATCATCATCACCCACAACAGGGAGATTGCAACGCACTGCGCAGACCGGGTCATATTAATGGAGAACGGGCGTATCGTCTCCGACACGGGGGGTGCGTAATCCATGGCCGAGATACTCCAGTACGTGCACAAGGACGCATTCCTGCACCGGCTCCACCCGTTCACCAAGATCTTCTTCATCATCATAGTCTCGCTCATGGCCATCATCGCCACCGACATCCCGTTCCTCGTGATCATGGTGATCGCCATGCTCGCTTTTGCAGCATACGGGGAGCTCCTCAGGGAGTCGCTCCAGCAGCTCAAGCTGATCCTCCTCATGAGCGTGATCTTCATCCTCATCACGGTCATCATGATGCCCAACGGGGAGACACTCGCATATCTCATCCCCCAGGGAGTACCCTTCATCGGGGGGCTTATCCCCATCACCACCGGCGGGCTCATGATCGGCGTCGTCCTTACGCTCCGTTTCATGATCCTGATCTTCGCGTTCCAGCTCTTCCTGATCTCAACCCAGCCGCGGGATATTGTCCATGCCATGGAGAGAATTCACCTCCCCATCGACTATATCCTGATGTTCATCATCGCGCTCCGGTTCATCCCCACCCTCCAGATCGAGGGGCAGCGGATTCACGAGGCGCAGCTGGCCCGGGGCTTCAACCCGGGCACCGGATTCCTTGGGAAGATCCGGAGCGTGGCACCGATTGTCATCCCCCTGGTATCCAATGCCCTGATGCGCTCCAATGTGCTCGGGCTCACCATCGATATGCGGGGATACCGGACCGGCAATCGGACACATGTCCGCGAACGGGTATTTCTCCGGAGGGATTATGCGGTCATGGGCGTTCTCGTGGTTGCCGGCTGCGGGTATTGCATTCTCCTCTTCCAACAGATGATCTGAACGGGCGTGAGAGACATTCTGCCCCCCACTTTTTTTACAGATCTACAAAAAATTGCCTGGAAAAACCAGATTTTTGGCAGGGTATTTTGCCGGGTCGTTATTCAATCTTCTCTACGCTGACAAAGGTATTGTTCTCTTCCCAGCCAAGCGTCATGCGGGAATGACCCAGAACCTGGCCGGTCTTTTTGTCAACAGCATTGAGCATAATCACGACCGGCTGCGGTGACGATTCCGGAAACGTGGAAAATGACCAGTAGATCTTTCCTTCATTGCTGACTGCAGACGTTCCGCGTTCCGTAACCACGTAACCGGGGGCACTCCAGTCAAGGAACCGGCCATAGCTGGCATTCCATTCATACCGGGCCTCGGATATGCCAAAGCCGGTTACATTTGGCGTAAGCCCGATACCGGGTGTCGAAGACATAAGGGGGGAATAGTGTTGTGGGGTGGCATCGATACGGACGGAGGTTGCCGGAGAAGTGGCGGGTGCCTGCAGACATCCGCTCACAATTGCCGCCAGAACGATAACAAGTATAAATACCGCAGGTCTTTCCATGGAGAACAACCTGGATTGGAAACAGGATAACCTTTTCACTTTTGTCATTCAGGTCAGTTCCGGCCGATATCCCAAACTACCCCATGCCCGTAAATCAAAAAATGAGTTGTCGGGATTTTATCCATTCTCAGGGAATATCCCGGCGCCAACGATGAGATCGTCCCCGGCCATCTGCGAGTACCCGAGTTTCGGGCGGATGCGGTAATTCATGGCGGGATCGGCAAAGAAGTAGTACAGGAATCCCCCGCCCTTCTCTGCATTGGATATGATGTACGGCACCGGGTATTCTCCATAGGGATCGCGGTCAGTAAGACGGTTCACGCCAACGAGCCCGGGGAGGTACGGGTTTGCAAGGAGCGTCCCGTTCCGGTCAAACGCGAAGATGAACAGAGCGGGATCGGAGAAGGTGCCGTTCTGGTTATTGAATTCCCGGATGCCTGCATCCCGGCCGTTCTTTTTTACATACGCCACCGCTTCACCAACGCGGGAGACGAGCCGGTCACGCCGTTCCTGTGGATACACAGCAGGGATATCCGGCAGGTAAATCCCGGCTCCTGCAACCCAGCGGGAATCCACCGGTTTGACGTACGAGACCTTGAATTCCGGTCTTCCCGAAGCAGGGTTCGGGTACACGTAATAGAAGTATCCCCCGCCCTCACCGGCAAGCTGGATCTTCCGCTCACCGATAGCGACCCCGTTGATATCAGTCAGGTTGCGCTCGTTCTTCCCGAGGTTTGCCGGCACAAACGGCATGGCGAGTGTTATCCCGTCCATGCCGAACGCAAAGATATAGGTGCCGTTCTGTGCAAACGGCCCGGAGACATTATTGAAGGCTGCAAGGGCAGTGTCCCTGCCGGAGGTCCGGGCAAAACTGACGGCATGATCCACTTTCGCTGAAAGAATCTGCCGGATGGTATCGGGGGACTGCTGCGGGATCGCGATATCCGATCCATAGATGCCGGACCCCAGCCACCACGTATCGTCAATCCGTTTGACATATGCCAGTTTTTGTTCAGTCCTGCCCGATACCGGGTTCTCGAACTGGTATTCCACAAACCCGCTCCCGTTCCGGGCTGTGTCGCGCATAACTTCGATCATTCTGACGCCGGCTGCATCAGTGAGATCCAGTTTATTCTGGCCGAGATATTCAGGGTGATAGGGGTGAGCAAGGTTGGTGCCATTGAAGTCATAGGCCCAGACATACATCTCGCCCCGGGTGAACGAACCGTTCCGGTCGGCAAATTCCCTGAGTGCCGCATCTTTTCCAACCCGCTGGGAATAGACAGCTGCATTGTTGACAAAGGTGATAAGTTCTTCAGAAGTTGTGGGGGTCCCGGTTGTTAAAGTCACTCCCGGTGAAGGACCCGGAATGATCGTGCTTTTTTCCGGAGCTGACGGCGAGATGCAGCCGGCGGTGATGATGAAGATGGTGATGGCAAAAAGTGCCAGGGGTATTTTAAAGTCCATGGGGGGAATTGGGATACCGGAATATTTGAGCCTGATGGTCTGTGAAGGACATGAAGGGATTCTCATATGAGTGGAAGATGCAAAGCAGGTGCATGCTGGTATGGGAGAGGGGTAACCGGTTCCATGGGAGGCAAGGGAGATACCATAAAAATGGTTGCCGACAAGATTAAGGCAGCTGGGTTCACCGTAGTCGGCTCACAGGAAGTCTCCTCAGTGCCAGACGCCCCCGGGCTTGACATCGCGTTTGAAGCCGGAAAGGCAATGGTACAACGCATCAGGAAATAATTGTTCACAACCGATCTTCACCGCTGCGAGCCGGGCCGGGTTCCGTGACCTGGGATACTCTGCCTGATAGTATCCCGGGGCGGTGGAAGAATATCACAAACCCGGATTGGTTTTCCCTTCCGGCAATCAGTTCAATTTTTTATTCTTTCCCGAATCCAGGGTCCATTGTCGGACATTCCCGGAATAACTGCCCGACACCCTGCCGGTTACCCTGTCCACACGATGCCGGGCAGGAACAGTTCCTGGCGGCAGGACTCTCCTTTACCAAAAGTCAGGGAGATTGGAGAAGGGCACCATACGGTTTAAAAGGTTCATATCCGAATATTCCAGTCAGGAGGCTGAATACAAGTGAGAGAAAAGTCCGCAGGGATCATTATTGTTCTGGCAGCAGTGTGCCTGCTGGCCGGCTGTCTTTCAATGCCGGCTCCACGGGTTCAATCCGGGTCGCTGGATACATCGTTTAATGCCCCGGACGGATTTGTCCTGTTCAGCAGCACAGCCAGCAGCAGGGACAGGGGTGTTGAGGTCGCGATCCAGCCGGACGGCAAGATCATTGCCCTCGGATACACCAATAACAGCGTGAACGAGGATCTGCTCCTGGCCCGGTACAATGCGGATGGAACCCCGGACAAGAGTTTTGGCACGGGAGGATTTGTTCTCTATGACGGGGGAGGGAATGACCGGGGGCTCGGACTGGCGCTCCAGAAGGACGGGAAGATCCTTGCTGCCGGCTTTACCTATGCAGGCAGCCAGCGGGATGTGCTGGTGCTACGGTATGAAGCGAGCGGAAAATTGGACAGTTCGTTTGGAACCGGCGGGGTGGTCACTTATCGTTCACCAGGTTCCGGGACAGATCTCGGATTTGGCATTGCAGACCAGGCAGATGGAAGGATCATCGTGGTTGGGGAAACTTCCGGTAAGGCGGGACAGGACGCCCTGGTGCTGCGCTATACTGCCACGGGTTCCCCCGATACCTCGTTTGGCACCGGGGGCGTTGTCCTGTACGGCGGCTTGGGAATGGACCGGGGATTTGCTGCCGCTATCCAGCAGGACAACCGGATCGTTGTCGCGGGCAGCAGTGTGGAGAACAACAATGACGATGTGCTGGTTTTCCGGCTTAATCCTGATGGGACAATGGACAGATCATTCGGGACGAACGGGTCGGTTACCTTCAGTGGTGCTGGAGACAACCCGGATTACGGGAACTGCGTTACTATTCAGGCAGATAAAAAGATCCTGGTGAGCGGGGCGGTGTCGGATGGACGCACCTTCGATATTCTCCTGCTGCGCTACAACCCAGACGGCACTCCCGATATCACGTTTGGTAAGGACGGGGTGGCAGTATACGGAGATGCCGGCGGAGGAAACGATTATGGTTATGCCCACGTTATCCAGCCGGATGGCCGGATTGCAGTCATCGGATTCACCCATATAAAAACGAGTGACGACCTGATCGTGGTGCGCTTCGATCCCGCGGGACAACCCGACACTACGTTTGGTACCGGGGGGTTGGTAACGTGGAACGGCTCAGGAAACGGGATGGATTATGGACAGGGTATTGCCCTGCAGCCGGACGGCAGGATCGTGATTACCGGTTTTGGCAATAATGGCGCGAACGAAGATCTGCTGCTCATGCGTCTCGTGCCATGAAACGGGCCGGCTGAAGGCTGCACAGATTATACCGGATAACACGGCCGGATTCCTTTGGCGGGGCAGGATCTTTTTGATTCAGTCATTTATCCGCGGCGGGGGCGTACCTGGCCGGGAGGGCGGCATCGTTCATCACCAGTCAGTAACTTGCAGATTTCCAGAGGATATTTGGATATTTAAAAAAGATTTTCCTGATTTCAATTTTCAGCAGAGAGTATGCCCCCCCGCACAGTTGTAAGAAAATACATATGCAACCAGAAACAGGATTTTAACAGAGCCAAAAAGGAAATTCCTCCTGTCTGACCCGGTTGCGCAATCAGAGCAGCTTTTTTCCTGCATCGGCGCCGGGTTTAATCTGGTACACTTCAGAAATTTTCAGGATTACTGCGGACTTTGGCGTGAGGTTAGGCCGGAGTTCTTTCATCCAGACGAGATCCTGCCGGAAGACCTCGTCATTTGTGTGGATGGTCACGGTTCCCTTGATCTGGAAACCGCCCTTCTCTCCCCACCACGACATGGCCAGGTTCGGGTTCTCTTTGAGGTTTCTGAGGGTCTTGTTGAAAAACTGGTCCGAGATGAGCAGTGTCTCGTCATCCAGGAGCTTGAACGCTGCGATCGGGATGACATTGGGCCTGCACTCTTTTGACGATGTTGCCAGGAATACGAGCTTTGTCCCTTTCAGCGATTCCTTGATCTCTTCAGTCAGCTTCACCATTTTTTTGTTCGCCTCATGTCATTACTACTTCAACACAGGGTCTTAATGGTTTGCAGTACCCCGGTTTATCATGAGAGACCCGTGACCCGCGGGCATTACTCGTGGCCCAAGCCGGTCCCGGCCAGACCGATGCAAACCCGGGAGGGCAAAGTTTAATGAGCCGGAAGAGTTGAAAGCACATTTCAATGGAAACTGATGATGTCCGGCTGAACAGATCCCAGCTGACGGAAGAGAACGAACAGCTGAGGCGAGAGCTCGATGAAAAGACGCTGCTCGCAGAGGAGCGGCTCAACCGCCTGAAGTACCTCCAGTCCGATTTTGACAATTACCGCAAATGGTCCGAGAAAGAGAAAGCCGCCACCATAACGCTCGCTAACGAGAACCTTGTCAAAGATCTTCTCGTTATCCTTGATGATTTCGAACGGGCGCTGCCGGCTCTTGACCAGGAGAAGAACAGGGAGGGGATCGAAATGATCCAGAAAAAACTCTTAAAAATCCTGGCCGGTTACGGACTGCACCCAATAGACTGCGTGGGGAAAAAATTCGATCCGAATTTCCACGAGGTGCTGTGCAGGGAGCAATGCGATAAAAAACCCGATACGGTTACCAGCGAAATCGGAAGAGGTTACCAGCTGAATTCGAAGGTCATCCGGCCATCGAAAGTAGTGATTGCAGAAAAAACGGGAGACAATGAAGGTGAGAAACATGGGTAAAGAGAAGATTATCGGAATCGATCTCGGGACTTCGAACAGCGAGGGTGCAGTGATGCTCGGCGGCAAACCGACCATTATCCCGTCGGCAGAAGGTGCGACCGTTGCCGGGAAGATGTTCCCCTCGTACGTTGCATTCACGCCCGATGGCCAGCTCCTCGTGGGGGAACCGGCGCGGAGGCAGGCCGTAAGCAACCCGGAAGGCACGGTCACCGCTGCAAAACGGAAGATGGGGACAAGCCATATCTACCGGATCTACGGCAAGGAGTACACACCCCAGCAGATCTCCGCGTTCCTCCTCCAGAAGATAAAGCGGGACGCGGAAGCATTTCTTGGGGAACCGGTGACAAAAGCCGTCATTACCGTCCCCGCCTACTTCAACGACAACCAGCGGACGGCAACCAAGGATGCCGGCAAGATCGCCGGTCTCGAGGTGGTCCGGCTGGTCAACGAGCCCACGGCCGCTTCGATGGCATACGGTCTCGACCGCAGCGGGGAATACAAGATCCTGGTCTTCGACCTCGGAGGCGGGACGCTCGATGTGACCATCATGGAGTTCGGCGGCGGGACGTTCACGGTCCTTGCCACTTCTGGGGATACCCAGCTGGGCGGAACAGACATGGACAATGCAATCTTTGAATGGATTGCCGACGAATTCAAAAAACTCGAGGGGATCGATCTCCGCGCTGACAAGATGGCCGTCAACCGGGTGAAAGAAGCGGCGGAAAAAGCGAAGATCGAGCTCTCCACGGTCATCGAGACCGAGATCAACCTGCCCTATGTCTCCGCAACGCAGGCAGGCCCAAAACACCTCTCCATGAAACTGACCCGGTCAAAGCTCGAACAGCTGATCGAACCGATCATCCGGCGCTGCATCCAGCCGTTTGAACAGGCGCTGAAGGATGCAAACCTGACCAAGAACGACATCCAGAAGGTGATCCTTGTCGGGGGGCCGACACGGATGCCGGTTGTCCAGAAGTTCATCGAGGACCACGTGGGCAGGAAGGTGGAGCGGGGGATCGACCCGATGGAATGCGTTGCAATCGGTGCCGCAATCCAGGGTGCAATCCTTGGCGGCGAGATCACGGACATGGTGCTCCTTGACGTGACGCCCCTGACGCTCGGTATCGAGACCCTCGGGGCCGTGAGGACGCCGCTGATCGAGCGGAACACGACGATCCCGACAAAGAAGAGCCAGATCTTCTCCACGGCAGCAGATTTCCAGACCGCCGTTACCGTCCACGTGCTCCAGGGTGAACGCCCCATGGCGGCAGACAACGTGAGCCTCGGGCAGTTCAATCTCGTCGGCATCCCCCCGGCTCCCCGGGGCATTCCCCAGATCGAGGTCTCGTTCGATATCGATGCATCGGGTATCCTGAATGTTTCGGCAAAGGATCTCGGGACCGGTAAAGAGCAGAAGATGACAATCACTGCCTCTACAAAACTTGCCGACGCTGATGTAAAAAAGATGGTGAACGAGGCAAAGCAGTTCGAGGAGCAGGACAGGCAGAGAAAGGAGGAAGTCGAGGTCCGCAATACTGCAGATTCCCTTATCTACACGGCAGAAAAAACCAAATCCGATCTTGCCGGGAAGATCAGTGCCGATCTCATCGATAAAGTGAATTCCGCTATCGTAGGGGTAAAGGCAGCACTTGACGGGAAGGATACGACAAAGATCAGGTCGGAGATTGAGAAACTCCAGAAAGCGCTGGGAGAGGCCGGATCCGCGGTGTACGAGCAGGCTGCCCGGCAGCAGCAGGCACAATCTCAGGCGGGGACTGCAGGAAACGAGCGCCCCCAGGCGGAGACGACCGGCCCGGGCGGGGAGAAGGTCGTTGATGCGGATTTCAAGGTTAAGGATGAGAAATAATCATTTTTCTTTCCCATGGCAGAGAAAGACTATTACGAGATCCTCGGCGTAAAAAAAGATGCATCGCAGGATGACATCAAGAAGTCGTTCCGGCAGCTTGCCCGGAAGTACCACCCGGACCTCAACAAGGGGAGCAAGGAGGCCGAGGAGAAGTTCAAGGAGATCAACGAGGCTTACCAGGTGCTCTCCGATTCCCAGAAAAAAGCCCAGTACGACCAGGTCGGCCACGCGGATTTCCGGCCCGGCGACACTGCCGGATACAAGCCTCCCAGTTATGATGACCTCTTCCGTGACTTCGGCCTGGGGGATATCTTCGATGCATTCTCCGGAGTTTCCCCCAGGACCCGGCAACGGAGCGGTGCAGATCTCCGGTACGAGATAGAGATCTCGCTTGCCGATGCATTTTCAGGCACAAAAAATACGGTCGGGGTGCCGCATCATTTTGCCTGCAGTGCCTGTCATGGTACAGGTGCAGAACCGGGTTCCGTGCGGGACTGCCCGGCCTGCAAGGGAACCGGCGAGATCCGCAACGTGCAGAAGAGTGGCAACCAGCAGATGGTGAATATCGCGGTCTGCCCGGCCTGCCGGGGACTGGGTAAGATCACGGATAAGCCCTGCCAGTCCTGCAAAGGGAAGGGGACGGTGCAGAAGACCCGGCGGATCGAGGTCTCGGTGCCCCGCGGTGTCGACGACGGGCAGTTCCTGCGTATTCCGGGTGAAGGGGAACCGGGCGGGAACGGGGGGCCACCCGGTGATCTGTATGCGGTCATCCATATCCGGCCGGACCGCACATTCGAACGGAAAGGTGCGGATCTCTACAGCTCGGTGGTCATCCGGCTTATCACCGCTCTTCTTGGCGGGGAAGTGGAAGTCCCCACCATCACGGGCACGGTCCACCTGAAAATCCCCCCCGGGACACAGAGCCACACCCTGTTCCGGCTCAGGGAGCAGGGGATGCCTTACCTGAACTCTGACAAACGGGGTGACCTGCTGGTAAAAGCGATCATCAGGATCCCGGAAAAATTATCAAAGAAGCAGGAGGAACTGGCACAAGAGGCGTTTTCTTCCGGAACGTAAACGTCTCCCGGGAAGAACCGGGATCGTTTTTCAAGGATTTCATCGGGGTTCTGATAATCCCGGTTTATCAAAAAAGGAATACCCGGGCCTGCCAAAAAAAAACCGCACCCGGCAATAAAATTATCCCATTCCAGTTAGCACAGTCCACTGGCAGCATCATGGACCTGACACCGGCAGCAGTAACCCTGCTGGAGGAGCGGTACCTTCTCCCGCAGGAAACCCCGTATGAGCTCTTCTGCAGAGTAGCCGGTGCTGTTGGTACCCCGAGGTCGCAGGAATTCCTCCGGGTCATGAAGGATCTGCTCTTCGTCCCCAACTCGCCGACCCTGATGAATGCCGGGACCGCCACCGGGCAGCTTTCTGCCTGTTATGTATTGCCGGTGGAAGATTCCCTGCAGGGAATTTTTTCAAGTCTTTCAACCATGGCGCTGATCCACCAGAGCGGCGGGGGCACCGGGTTCTCCTTCAGCCGTCTCCGCCCGTCCGGCGACCGTGTCTCCTCGACCTGCGGGGCAGCAAGCGGTCCGCTCCCGTTTATCCGGGTCTTTGACGAAGCCACGACAGCTGTAAAGCAGGGGGGGAAACGGCGGGGGGCCAACATGGCGGTGCTTGCCAGCTCCCATCCCGATATCATAGACTTTATCCGTGCAAAGATGCAGGGCGGGCTTAAAAATTTTAACTTCTCGGTTGGTTTTGATGCCGGGTTCTTCCGCTGCCTTGAGCATAACCTGCCGTATGACCTGGTCAATCCCCGGACCGGATCGGTCCAGGAGAGTATTGATCCAGGAAAACTCTGGCACGCACTCGGCTCGGCGGCATGGCAGTGCGGCGATCCCGGTGCACTCTTTCTCGATACCATCAATGAAAAGAATACCGTTCCGGGCCTCGGGAGTATCGAGACAACGAATCCCTGCGGCGAGCAGCCGCTTCTCCCGTACGAGAGCTGCAACCTTGGGAGTGTCAACCTCTCCCGCTGTATCAGGAAAGGCGAACTCGATGAGGAACGGGTACAGACCGTAACAAGCCTCGGGGTCCGGTTCCTTGACGCGGTAATCGATATCAACCGCTTCCCGGTACCGATCATCAGGAAAAAAACCCTGGAGACCCGGAAGATCGGGCTTGGGATCATGGGGCTTGCCGATGCGCTCATCCTCATGGGAATCCCGTACGAGTCCGGAGACGCACTCCGCTTCGCCGACCGCACGATGGCCCTTATCGCCCGCAAAGCCAGGGAAACATCCCGGGAACTGGGAGAGGAGAAGGGCTCGTTTCCTGCAATCGGGAAGAGTGTGTTCACCGGAGCAATGCGCAATGCCACTGTCACGACCATCGCCCCCACCGGGTCGCTCCATATCATTGCGGGCACGAGCAGCGGGATCGAACCGCTTTTTTCCCTTGCCGGCACCCGGCAGACAGGTAACCGGACAGTCACCCTCATTCACCCGCTCTTAAAAAAATACCTCCTGACCATCAGTCCCGGCAGGGATATCCTCACGCTGGTGAGACGGACTGGCTCACTTGCCACCGCACCGGTCCCGGATGGGGTAAAAGAACTTTTCAGGACTGCCATGGAGATCTCTCCGGAACACCATGTCCGCATGCAGGCTACCGTCCAGAAACATGTCGACAACGCGGTCTCCAAAACCGTGAACCTGCCGGAAGATGCCGGAACTGACGAGATCTGCCGGATCTTCATGCTCGCCCGGTCTCTCGGGTGCAAGGGGATCACCGTCTACCGGTACAACAGCAGGAGAGACCAGGTACTCTCGCGGGGTTGCGAGACGTGCCGGGTTGATCTCTGACCGTCATTCGAGGGAACCCATGATTTTTTGCATGGGGTCGTTTGAAAATGAACGGTGAGGCTGCCGGAATTACGTACTGCCAAGAGGACTGTCCGGTTCCGGCATGACGATGCAGCCGGGATCGTTGGGGCAGGAGCACCAGGGTCCAGGAAGATCACATGACGGGGGCCGGCTTTGGCACAGAATCCTGACGGGCACGGATTTACTCAGGAAGGTCATAGATGGGACACCTGATCCGGGTACACGGCTTCCTGAGAATACTATCGGAACCGGCTATTCCGGATGTTGCCACACTGCAACATTCAAGTATATCCGGGTGACAATACGGGAATATATGCCCACCAGATATCCGGATACCCCCCCTTATCTGAAGCACGGGGACCGGTACAGCAGATTTACCCTGAAGGTACCTATGTTCTACAACTTCGGATACGACGTGGTCGATGCATGGGCAGAAAAAGAGCCGGACAAGGTGGCCATGCTATGGGTAAACCAGCAGGGGGTGGAGAGATCGTTCACGTTCCGGGATTTAAAGACAGAATCAGACCGGGCTCTGCATATCCTGCATGACTGCGGGATCTCTCAAGGTGACCGGGTATTTATCATGCTCCCGAGGATCCCGGAATGGTGGGTGCTTATTATCGCGCTGATCAAACTCGGTGCCGTCTACTCACCTGCTCCAACGATACTTACCCCCCATGACATCTCCTACCGTCTCAGGATTGGCAGGTTTGCGCTGGTTATCACCGACATCGAGAACGCCCCGAAGGTGAACGAGGCTGTCAGGGGGGGATCGTTCTTAACCAGATGCATGGTTGCGGACGGTGAAATGCCGGGCTGGATCAGCTATTCGCGGGAACGTGCGTCCGGTATATCGCACCCGCCGACGGCAGGAGACTCCCCGCCCAGGGTAATGACGAGATCGTCGGACCCTCTCGTGATCTTCTTCACCTCCGGCACGACCGGCAACCCAAAGATGGTACTTCACGACCACAGTTATCCGCTCGGCCATATCGTGACGGCACAGCTCTGGCAGGACTTGCGACCCTCCGATCTCCACTTCACCATCTCCGATACCGGCTGGGCAAAGAGCGCGTGGGGGAACCTGTTCGGCCAGTGGATCACCGGCTCCACGGTTTTTGTCTATGATATCCGGGGAAAATTCGATCCCGCAGAGATACCTCCGCTCCTTGAGAAGCACGCGATCACCACATTCTGCTGCCCGCCTACGATTTACCGGATGCTGGCCCTCCTAAACCTCGGACAATATAACCTCTCAAGGCTACGCCACTGCGTAAGCGCGGGCGAACCCCTGAACCCCGAAGTGATCCGGATATGGAAAGAGAAGACCGGCCTTTCCATTTACGAGGGATACGGCCAGACAGAGACGGTCCTCTGCATTGGCGCATTCCCGGGCCGTGAATGCCCGCCGGGATCCATGGGACGGCCGGCCCCGGGCTGGCACATCGGGCTCCACGACAAGGACGGGAGGCAGGTTGGGATCAACTGCGAAGGAAGGATCGCGATCTCGCTTGAACCGCGTCCGGTCGGGTTGTTTTCCGGCTATCTCGAAAACGAACCGGCAACAAGGAAATCCTTTGTCAATGGCTGGTACTATACGGATGACCGGGCGGCCATGGACGAATCCGGCAATTTCTGGTTCATCGGCAGGGATGATGATGTCATCAAGGCATCGGGATACCGCATCGGGCCGTTCGAAGTCGAGAGCGCCCTGCTGGAGCACCCGGCCGTTGCCGAGGCAGCAGTGGTGGGATCCCCCGATCCGATAAGGGGACTGGTTGTAAAAGCCTTCGTTGTTCTCAAGCCCGGATTTCAGCCATCCGGCGGGCTCGTATCCGGCCTGCAGGAACACGTAAAAAAGGTGACCGCCCCCTACAAGTACCCGCGGGCGGTTGAATTTGTCAATTCCCTCCCCAAAACCTATTCAGGAAAAATACGGAGGAATGAGCTCCGCGAACGGGAGATAAAAAAAAATAAACCGGATTAAAACATCCACGGGACCGCAGGGTTACTGACCTGGAAAATCAAAATACACATCCGTCCTGCATTCCCCGATCCCGCTTCACGGTCTGGGATTTTACCAGCCGTATCCCGTATCACCCGATACGGGCCCTGTGCAGCCCCGTTTTTTAAACCTCCCGGGAAGACAGCACCTCATATTCGCGTTCTGCTGGCGTTTCCGGGGATTTATCAGTTAAAATCCGTGGCGGAAATTATCACGACCGGACAACCGTTAAAGGCCATCCGGTGAGGTGCATTCCAGGAAGATTTTGATAAACTGAGCGTAATTATACCGTTTTTTCCACAGGAACCGAATCCGGGCGCGATCTGCTGTCCACCGTAATGCTTCGGAATACCAGGAACTGAAACCGGGCCCTGTACGGGCTTATTTTCCCCTGAGGAAATGGAGGCCGGGTTTATGCCATGAAATTATCGGACACTTCAGGTATGATGAGGGCATCTTCCGGGCATATCTTCCTCCCCCAATCCGGGCCCTCTGCGAGCCCGGATTGCCCTCCCGTGGGGGTCATTTCCGGAATTATATGCAAAAACCACCGAATTTTGTGCACACTTTTCAGGAGAACGATTTTACAAGCAATTTATGGCAAACGGACAATTTTAACGAGCGCTGTAAAAACCCTAATAGACCCTTTTGGATGGCCGATCTCAGGCCGGATCAACTCACTACCTGAAAATGAAAAGAAAGCCTGTTTTGGGGGTCTGTTCGATTGAAGGCCGAACGGGAATACCCACAAGGATTTTCCTGACCAACCCTGATATCTTTTTTCCGGCTGGCCGGAAAACCGTTGGATCTCGCCACTCAACAAAAAAAATGAGAGGAGAAGTCACTTATAGATTATAAAACGAATCAGCAAACCTGGATAAAACAGCGATTTTTCATGAAAATCACGTTGCATTGAGAATATGATGAGGGGAACTGATGCCCCCGCGGCACTTCAATTACCTGCAAATTTGAAGACAAAAAATTGGCCTGCCGTACCGGGGCCCTATGCGGGGAAGGCTCACAGCGAATGACTTTTCACGATTCCGGTGTGAACGCCCGTTCATGGGCGTTTCTCCAGAGCAGATTTTTAATTTTCCCCATTCGCCCGGTATTTCAATTCATATCATCGCATCAGGTAATATTATCGCCGATACGGTGAACAAATCCCCTCAGCCCATCAGCCCATTATTTACCCGTCCCACCTGCACCTGAACCAGATAATCCAGAGGTTAATACCATGCAGGTTGCCACAAAAATCCGGAGATCTATTGCAACACTCCTCCTTACGGCCGGGCTTGCGTACCCGGCCTGTGCAGCGGTCTGCCCCAAAGGGATCGGGGGCTGCACTGCACCGGGAAGATGCTTTCTCTTCATCGATGCGGACAAAAATTCCCTGTGCGATTATACCGGACGGACCAGCTCATCAGGTTCAGCCGGATCGGTTCCCGCAGGTCCGACAGAACCGGCCAGGATCATGACAGTACCGGATCCCTCCGCTGCACAGGCTTCCACTATCCAATCATCCACAACCTCAACGGTTTCGGGACTTCAGGACACCGGATCCGGAACGTTCCAGAATGCATCCACGGCCGGATTTTTAGACACCATCCACCTGTCCGCGGTTATTACTGAGGTTCTCCTCTTCCTTGCCTTCACGGTCATCGCCTTTGCGATTATCCGCTCAGGGATTATGAGAATCCGGGTGGAAAAGACCCTGCCAGCCCATGCACTCTCGTCGTTCTTTGGCCTTGGCCTCTCGCTCATCGCGACAGCCATCCTCGCGGGAACCACGGTTGCAGGAACCACATATGCTCTCATCTATATAGCGGCCGGAACCGTACTTGTCGCATATCTCTGGTATACGGGCGTGATGACCCGGCAGATCGTGCTCATGGCCGCAGTACTTGGCACCATTACCGGTTTTATCTTCCTTGCACCCATCATGCCCATGGAGCTCGGGGGCATAGTCAGTGCAGCAACCGGGGCATCATCCGTGAGCGCAGCTATCTTGGTGATCGGTGCAGTCATCGTTTTCACGCTGGTCGCGGGCAGGACATTCTGTGGCAGCATCTGCCCGGTCGGTTCCCTGCAGGAACTGGCATACCGCGTGCCGGGGATGAAGATCCTTCTTGGGAGAACACGGGTCCTGGAGATGGTCCGGCTTCTCATCTTCATTGCAACAGCCATTGCCGCAATCTACCTCATCGACTTAATGGCAATTACCGGTCTTTACGATCTCTTTTCTCTCACGCTCTCGGCGGGATTGCTGGTTGCCTGTGGCCTTATTCTCCTCTCGGTATTCGTGTACCGCCCGGTCTGCAGGATCCTCTGCCCGTTCGGCGTGCTCTTCTCCCTCTTCGCGGAGTTCAGCCGGTACCGCCTGCAGCGCACGGAGACCTGCATTGGGTGCAGAAAATGCGAGAGAGCCTGCCCTGCGGGAACGGCCGGGAAAAACGATTCAAAGAGGGAGTGCTATCTCTGCGGACGGTGCACTTCAGCCTGCCCGGTGGAAACAGCACTCAAATATGGCCGGGTTTCCGGGGATAATCGGGGAAGCGGGGTTCCTGCCCGTGATCGAAAGGGGACAGAGCCGGGCTCATTGACCACGACAGGAATTTGCACCAAAAAAAGCAGGGATTGATCCGGAACAGGACCGGGGGCCCCTCCGGATTTCAGCAGTTCTGTACCGGGACACGGGATGGGCCGGCAAAGCTTGCAGGGGGTCTTGGGGGCAGGTCGATTCCCAGGGCTTCTGAAAGAACCTCTTCAATGGTCCCGACCGGCACAAACCGGAGCTCGCTCTTTACATCTTCGGGAACTTCACTCAGGTCCCGCACGTTCTCCCTGGGCAGGATCACTTTTTTTATCCCTGCCCGGTGTGCAGCAAGGATTTTTTCCTTGATCCCGCCCACCGGCAGCACCGCACCGCTGAGCGTGATCTCCCCGGTCATGGCAAGTTTCGGGTCAGCAGCCTTACCGGTGATGAGGGAAGCAAGTGCCGTAAACAGGGTTACACCTGCTGACGGCCCGTCCTTGGGGGTTGCACCGGACGGGACATGGATATGGACATCGCTTGCCATAAAGTTGAAACTGCTTTCAGCAGCAGGCAGGCGTGACCGGATAAGGGAGAGCGAGATATTTGCCGACTCTTTCATGACATCCCCGAGCTGGCCGGTCAGGGTGAGCTTGCCGCTGCCGGGCATGAATGTCCCCTCGATAAAGAGGATATCTCCCCCGACTGGAGTCCATGCAAGCCCGGTAACAACGCCCGGTACCGGCTCCTTCCGGGCCATATCGGGACGGTTCACCTCTTTTCCAAGGATCGTGTCGAGCATATCCACTTTCACGACAAAGGGGAGGTCAGCTTTTCCGGAAACGATCTTCTCGGATACCACCCGTGCGGTCTTGGCCAGCTGTTTCTGCAGCCACCGGACACCTGCTTCCCGGGTATAGTTCTCAATGATCGCCCGGAGGGCATCGTCCTCGATTTGGAGCTTATCCGCATCAAGACCATGCTCTTTGAGGGTTTTTTGGAGGAGATGATCCTTTGCAATGGCGAATTTCTCGTTCTTCGTGTAGCCCGAGATCTCGATGATTTCCATCCGGTCAAGGAGAGGGGCCGGGATGGTTGCAAGGGAGTTGGCGGTTGCTATGAAGAACACCTCGGAGAGATCATAGGGAACCTCGAGGTAGTGGTCCGAGAACGTGTTGTTCTGTTCGGGGTCAAGGACTTCGAGGAGGGCACTTGCCGGATCTCCGGCATAGGAAACTGCAAGCTTGTCGATCTCGTCTAATATGAAGACCGGGTTCTTCGTGCCGGCCCGCTTTATTCCCTGGATGATCCTGCCGGGCAATGCGCCGACATAGGTCCTCCGGTGGCCGCGGATCTCGGCTTCATCCCGGACTCCGCCGAGGCTTATCCGGACATATTTCCGGCCAAGGGCATCCGCTATGCTCCTCCCAAGGCTCGTCTTGCCAGTGCCGGGCGGCCCGGTAAGGAGAAGAATGGAGCCCTGTTTTTCGTGTTTCAGTTTCATGACCGCAAGGTGCTGGATGATCCGCTCCTTGACTTTTTCAAGGCCGTTATGGTTGCTGTCAAGCACCCGCCGCGCCTCAGCGATATCGATCTCCTTCTTCTCACCGCTTGTCCAGGGCAGTTCAAGGAGCAGGTCCAGGTAATTCCGGATCACCGGCGCCTCGTGGTTCTGGCTGCCGCCCGCCTCAAGTTTTTTCACTTCACTAAGAGCCTTCTTCCGGATCTCACCAGGCATCGCCGATTCCCCGATACGCGTCCGGTATCCCCCGTCATCCGGGCCGGACCCGTCCATCTCCCCGAGTTCTTCCTGGATAACTTTGAGCTGCTCGCGGAGCATGGCTTCCCGGTTCGATCTCGTCACCTTCTCGGAGACCTTGCGGGCCACATCGATCCGGACCGTAAGACCTTCATCCAGTTTTCTTAATATGTCAAAGAACGAACTATACCGCTCCCGAAGAGAGACTATCTCGAGAAGGGCCTGCTTCTCTGAAATGGGAACCGGCATGAAGGGCACGATAAATCCCATGATCTGGTCAATGGAGTCCATGTTCTCGATGGGCCGGGTGAAGTGCTCGGAACCCTGGAAGCGGGTGCTGATCGCAAGGATCGTCTTTTTGATATCCATCATCAGTTCCGCGTGCGTGGTATCATCAAGATCCGGCAGATCAGGAACGTGCCGGTAGGTGGCATAGAGATGCCCGTCCCGGATCGTGAATGATTCTGCTGCAACTCTTTCTGTTGCCTCGGCAAATACCAGATAGCCCGCATCTGCCGGCTGCACGGTTGAAATTTTCAGCAGGTTTCCTGTCGGGTATACCATATCTTCGGACACTTCAGTTGAGCCGGGGATGCTTGTTTTGACCGTCAGCCCGATCGCGTTTGCTGTACCATTCGTGCTCAATTCTGTTGCAAGAATGGATCCGGTCTTCTCATCTACCTGGATCTTGGTCCGGGTCTGTGGAAAGACAACAATTTCGAAGAGCGGGAGTACGATAGTCCCGGTCTTCCCGTCCGCTGGTGTAATTTCCGTATGAATCATCTCAATTGTTTAGTTTGATTTTACCTAACAAAAATGCCGGGTAAAAAAATTACCTGATCTTGGAAAGGATCCCAATCAGGGTTTCGATCTCCTGTTCGTCAAGCGATTCAAGCATCCGCACAATAACCCGCTGCATGGCCTGCTCTTCGGCCCGGGCAATCATCTGCCCTTTCTCGGTTAAGCGGATGTACTGGATCCTCCCGTCATCAGGACAGGGTTGTCGGTACACGCAATCCAGCCGGACAAACTTGTTGACCGTCTCGGTGATCGTGGGCTTCGAAGTCCGGGTGATCTCAGCCAGACGGCTGAATGTCACTTCCCGGTTCTCGTCAATGGTCTTGAGGTACCGGATCTGCTTCACCGTCAGGTCCGCAAGACCGCACTCCGAGAAGATCCCGCACGAGCACTCGTTCCGGATCCGGAACAGGTTGTCAAAAACCACAAAAAGGTGCTCATCGGGTTCTGCCATGGATCGCTCGTTCATTAGTTAGGTTTTACCAAATTATAAAGATATTTGTCCTGCCGGTGGGTATCTTCGTTTCCTGACGTATGAGCAGGTAACGCTTGCGGGGGCTTGCACAGGACTCAAGGATACCGGCCAGACACCGGTTTATTGCAGGGAACCAAACCGGAGCCGGAAAAAACCCGGGTTATGATCTTGGGCCCCGGCTGATCTTCCCACCGGCCGCCTTGACCGCGTCTTCAATTTTTTTTAACAGTTCTTCATCGTTCAGGGCAAAATCCAGAAGTTCGTACCGGTTTACCAGCTGGATTGGTTTTAAGACGAGCAACGGCTTTTTTGCAGCAGTTCCAGGGGAATAATCCACGGGAACAACCGTCATGGTGTCATCAGCCCAGAGGGCAATGTTCCCATATCCGGCTTCGTCCCAGAGTTTCCTGACGATATCCTGCGTAATCATGTATAGTAATTCCGGTTATCGGGAAAAGAACCTTGCATTCACCAGGAATAATTTGTTACCCGCTTTGGCAAAATGTTGAAGAACGGTTTTTTCAAATACCCGGAGATTCCGGTCATGAGGAAGAGGATGTATCCGGGATCCTGCCCAAAAAAAGGGATCGCTTTATTGTCCCCGTACGCAATAAACACAGATATGAACAAAAGGACAGGTAAACCGGATAATGGTGTTCACCGGGGGATTGTATGCAGGGGTTGAGACGGAGACTGCCCTATTTACCGGCAATCCTGGTAGTAATTATTCTGATCCTTTTCGGATTCCCGACGAGCGCTGCTCCCATGAACCCGGAAAGCTGCCCGGGCTGCGGGATGGCGTGGAAAGATACCTGCGTCCCGTTCGAGAAAAACAACGAGACTGCGTATAACGAGGAACTGCAATCATCGTATACGCCTATCGCGGCTAACCTGACAACAGTTCCGGACTATAGCACCCTGTCGTGGAGTGATGCGTTCCGCAGTCTCAATAACCTCATGAAAGAACGGTACGCCTATACCCAATGGAAATCCGTGAATTTCGATAACCTGTATGCAGCCTGGGCGCCGGCAATCGCCGATGCCGAGAAGAAGCAGGACAAGGCTGCATATTACCGGGCCCTCCGGGGATACCTGTTTGCCATTCCGGACGGGCACGTTGATGTGCTTCCGACGGCAGGGGACTTCGGGGCAAAGTACGCCGACATTGGCGGGGGTTACGGGTTTGCTATATCCCGGCTCGAGAGCGGTAATGTCATTGTCAGTTACGTGACAAACGGGAGTGCCGCAGAGCGTGCAGGGATCCGGCCCGGCGATACGATAACCGCATGGAACGGCAGGCCGGTTATGGACGCCATCCACGCCACACCATTTATCTGGGCGGTAAAAAAGCCGTCAACTGCCGAGGGAATCCTGCTCCAGCAGCAGCGGCTCCTTACCCGTGCACCGATCGGTACCCCTGCCACCATTACCATTGCAGGTAGCGCAGGTGCATCTCAAAGGACCGTGAATCTTACTGCTTACAATGACGGGGCTGATACCCTGATAAAGACAACAACCTTCCTCGGAAAACAGATCAATGATATCGGAGCTGCCAGTATCCTGACCGATATCAGGCCCCAGATCAGCAATGATACCGTCACGTACCGGACCATGCCCGGCGGGTACGCGTATATCGCCATATATGAGGAATCATATGACGTATACCAGCCGTTCAAGGCCGCGATGCTGGATGCAATCGCAAAGAAAGCGCCGGGGATTGTGATTGACCTCCGGTACAATAGTGGCGGGGATGACAACATCGCGTCCTGTTTTGCCGGATGGTTTGTGGACGCGCCGGTCTTCTATGAGTATGCGACAAAATACGATCCCGGATCCCGCAGGTTTACCCGGGTTTCGGAAGCCTGGACTGCCCCCCGGCCGGACGGGTACCCTGGACCGGTTGCAGTGCTTGTCAGCCCGGATACCATCAGTTCCGGTGAAGGCCTGCCAATGGTATTTGCAAAAACCGGCACCGGAAAGATCATTTCCTGGTACGGGACGAACGGGGCATTCGGGATGAATGGCCTCCAGGCCATCCTGCCGCTTGGCATGTACGTGGTTTTCCCGGACGGGGCATCGCTCGACCGGGACGGTGTGATACAGGTTGACAGCAATGAAACCCTCAACGGGGGAATAGCACCGCAGATCCGGGTGCCGGTCAATGAAGATACCATTGCACGCGCAATGGCTGGTGAGGATGTCCAGCTCACTTATGCAACAAAGTGGCTGGACGGGCAGCAGGTTCCGGGAATTGCTGCGACAACTGCAACCGAGACGCAGAAGTCTTCACCGCAAATTGCCGTTGCTCTCCTGGCGCTGGGTCTGCTTGCTGCGATTGCAGGAAGGCAAAAATAATTTTTCCGGCCCCGGGAACTGAAGTGAAAGGGCGTTTGCACCCGGACACTGAAAGGGTAAAACGAACGGGGATTGCTCTTCCTCAAAGTCATCATCGTTCAGGAGGGGAGTGTTCTTTTCCGGAGAGTTTTTACGGTGAAGAGGTGCCTGAGGGTTCCCTGCCCATTTCCCAGAGAGGGAAGTTGCATGTTTTTTGTCCCTGGCAAACCTGAACCCATCCGGGCCTTTTACGGGCCCCGTTTGCCAATCCGGGGATCGGGTTTTCAGGTTCCACGCGAAATGGTGTCCACGCCCACCCGGAAATCCGATAATTTTGGCCGGTTTTCAAAAATCTCCGATAATTGGGGATTTCAAACCTGCAAAATAGCGGTGTTCTGTGCGCCCCCCTTTTCCGGACAGGCAATGGGCGGGCCGGAATGAAAGGAAGGCCTGTTTTGGGACCAGGCCGGAAGGTGGTTTCCTTACCCGGGTTTATGAAATCGGCCTGCTCCAAAATCACTTGTGAAAAGACCGGGCTCTATAGAGTGCGGTAAGACCGGAATTCTTTTCCGGATTAAATTACACCGTCGCCCCCGGCGGTGCACCATGAGCTGCGGCTTCAATTACCGGGCCGGTTCAATGTAAAAAGTCTGATACCTGATATTTTCATCGTATTTATTTTTAATTATTTTATTTTTTAATGCATGCAATATCGCTTTGCGATTTATTTATTACATAACATTATAAAAGATATTTTAGCGAAAACTCCTGGGAAACCTTAATGAAAATTCCGGGCATTCAGGAAAATTGCTGAAGAGAAAAGGACGGGTTCACCAGCTTTGACCGAGAGATGACTCCGTCCTGCCCGAGGGCATGAGTTGAATCGACTTCTTTCCTGATGAAGTTTTTCTCCATGCTTCCACCGTAAGAGAACTCTGCCGTGCGGATCGGAACCGATGAAGTATCCATCATGAGGATACATACGGTGCATCTGCCGGCAATACTCCTGCGGGACTGATACTGATCCATCTGTGGATCCCAACATACACGTACCCGGTGTGACATGAAAACCAAGATTATTATCCTGCTTATCGCGCTGCTGGTCATTGCCATTCCTGCGAGTGCAGTATCGCAATATACCTACACGGATCCTAGCAATCCTGCATATGCTATTGTAGAATTCAATGGGACTGCCGGGAATGCCAGTTGGACAGTTCCTGTCGGAGTAACATCTGTTGAATATCTCGTCGTCGCCGGTGGTGGCGGTGGTGGTGGAGGACCGGATGCATATGGCGGCGGAGGAGCCGGGGGTGTTATCAGCGGAACCCTCTCTGTTATTGGCGTATCAAGTGTCCCCGTTACCGTTGGAGCAGGAGGGAGTGGTGCCTCGGGCGATGGTGCAGGGTATGATGGAACTTACTCTGCGTTCTCATTAAAATCGGCAACAGGTGGCGGCGGAGGTGGCGCATGGGGAGCCGCAGGACATAACGGCGGTTCCGGTGGTGGCGGGTCGTTCCAAGGGAACGGTGGAGGAACCGGGGTCTCTGGTGAAGGACATAACGGCGGTACCGGGGCGCCAACTGGGAATTATTACGGTGGAGGTGGCGGTGGCGGTGCATCTGCACCGGGTGGCACCGGATCCGGTATGGCAGGAGGGAATGGCGGTTCTGGAGTAACGTCCAGCATAACAGGATCGTCCAAGACCTATGGCGGGGGGGGCGGCGGATCGGTATTCAATGGAGGAGGCACCGGGGGATCTGGTGGTGCCGGGGGTGGAGGTAATGGAGCAAGTGTCTCATCTGTCGCCGTGGCCGGAACCGACGGGTTGGGTGGAGGCGGCGGTGGCGGTTCTGCAGATCAGAGCAATCGTAATGGTGGAGCTGGCGGTTCCGGTGTGGTAATCATCCGGTACCTGACGCCAACGGGAAGTGCTCCCGTTGCCGCATTCTCCGGTACTCCCGTATCCGGTTCTGCTCCTTTATCGGCCCAGTTCACGGACACATCATCCGGTTCCCCGACCTCATGGTTGTGGAACTTCGGCGACGGCCAGACCTCATCCCTGCAGAATCCCCTGCATATCTTCAATTCGACCGGGACCTACACGGTCTCCCTGACTGCAACCAATGCTGCTGGTCCGGACACCCTGACAAAGTCCGGGTATATCACGGTCAATCCCCCGTCAGCATCCGGCACGATGAGTATCGGCAGCGGCGAGATCGGACAGCCGGGCGAATCGATTCTCCTTAACCTCACACTCAACTCCGCTCCGCAGGGACTGAGCGGGTATAACCTGAACGTGAACGTGGCCAATCCGTCCGTTGCACGGATATCATCGGTCTCGTTCCCGGCGTGGGCATCGGACCTGCACGCGAACAGTACTCTTCCGGCCTCCCAGAATGTGCTCATCAGCGCAAGCGATGTCAACCACCTTGTCGAGAGCGGGGCCACGCAGGTGACCCTTGCATCGATCCTGGTCACCGGCCTCAGCGCCGGCGAGAGCGATCTGACGATCTCCACCGATAACCTGAACGATGATGCAGGTCTCGGCATCACTCCAGACCTTGTTCCGGGTCATATCATCGTTCACCAGCAACTGACCGACCCGGCGATCTACAGCATCACGCCATTGTCCGGCAACACCACCGGTTCCGTCACCATCGCGCTGAACGGCACCGGGTTCCAGGCCGGGACAACGATCCGGCTGACAAAGTCCGGCCAGGCCGATATCACCGCAACGAACGTTGTGGTGCCAAGCCAGGACAGCGCCAGCGGAACCTTCGACCTGAGCGGTAAACAGCCCGGCGCCTGGACCATCACCATCAGCAACCCGAACGGCAAGAGCGCTGCGCTTGCGAATGCGTTCACCATCGTCCAGCCGGTGATCCCGATTGACGGCTTGTCGTTACCGCCCCTGATTATCAACAACAACGGCCTGTACGAAGATCTGAACGCGAACGGGCATCTCGATTATGCCGATGTGAATTGGTTCTGGAACAAGCATGCCTGGATTGCTGCCAATGAGCCGGTGACCGGATTCGATATCGACCAGAGCGGTAATGTCACCCAGAACGATGCGAGGGCGTTGTTCATGAGGGTGTTCTCATAACTACAGGAAAATAATAGGATGAACGCTCCTTCCTTCTTTTTCCTCATTGCTGCAGTAGTTGCCGTCGGGCTTCTGGTACCCGGGGCAATGTCCATACCCGTCGGTCTGACAGATGGCCAGATACCTGCAACCGGGGACAATACCACAATTTTTCTTATCCTCGACAGCGCCCCTGAGGGCCTGAGCGGGTACAATGTAAACCTGAGCATTACTGATCCGCTCCTTGTCGAAGTTACCTCCATCTCGTTTCCCCCGTGGGCTGCGGATCTGAATGGAACGTATGCAGATCCCGATGGTCACACGATCCTCATCCAGGCAAGTGATGTTTCTGATTCTGTAAAGAAGGGAGCAACCCACGTTGTTCTGGCGTCAGTTCACCTGCGGGGGAATGCTTCCGGAACTACATTTGTAAACCTTACCGGGCCAAATTTCGATGATGAGCGCGGGAGCGACATTCCGGTCAGCCTGAAACATTCAACCGTGGCTATAAATACCACCCCGGTCGGATTGGAAGCGTTCAATGCCTCGCTTGTCAGCCATACCATTCCGGCCCTGTTGCCACGGAACCGTACGGTAACGGTTTCAATCACCCTGAATAATACCGGATTAAATCCCTGGATATATTCGTCTCCCGGTAAGCCTGGTGTTTACTTTGCCGCTTCCGGGGGTGCTGCCGGAGATGCGGCCATATTCGGGGTCAGCCGCGTGGACCTGCCAGAGAATATCGCAGTTGAGACCGGGCAGACATATACATTCGGTCTCACCATGAATGTCCCGAACGAGACCGGTACCTATTTGCTGTCATACCGGATGCATTCTGATATCCGCGGACCGTTTGGCCCGGTATACAACATGTCGGTGAGGGTAACCGATCCTGAGCCGGCGATCCGGTTCACTGCCCCAATCGATGATAACTACGACAATGAGACCGTTACTTTCACGGGAACTGTCAGCGATCCTTCTATCACGGTCCTGACCATCCGGCAGAACTCTGTCAACCTGAGCCAGGTGAGCGTTACCGGCGGGAATTTTTCAGGAACCGCAGTGCTTCATGTAAATGATGTGCTGACGGCTGGCGCGAACACGTCCTACGGGGTTCCTGAAGAAGCGATCCTGCAGTTCGACGGCGATCGCCTGACATCCGGTTACGAACCTCTTATAGGGTTTGACCCGCTGAATCCGGATTCGGATAATTCCAGAACACCGGCAAACGAGGCCGGCAACGGCATTTATGACGGGAACGAGAAGCTTGACGGCCGGCTGCCGGTTTTTGTCAAGTACCGGCTCGGCGCGGACCCCTTCAAAGCCGATACGGATGATGATGGCCTGACTGACGAGTTCGAGCTTACCCGGCTCGGCCTCACTACCAACGTGACTTCTGCTGATTCTGATTTCGATGGAGTCACTGATGCAAATGAAGATGCAGATGGCGACTCGCTCACCAACATCCTGGAGCAGCAGCACGGCACCGACCCGCTCATCGCGGATTCGGATGGCGACTCGCTGACTGATGCGGACGAGATTGGCCGTGGAACCAACCCGTTGGCAAGGGACACGGACAACGATGCGCTTGAAGATGACAGCGAGGTGCGGCTCGGTACAAACCCGCTCGCTGCCGACAGCAACGGCAACAGCGTTCCTGATGGCAACGAGACCTTCACGAGCACGAAGCAGTACTTCGGTTCTTCAGTCGAGTTATCAGTGACCGGTACTGGCGATGCAGTGAAGCGTGTGTCGGTTGCAAACGTCAACTACACCCATCTGATCCCGGATACCATCCTTGTGAGCAATGTGTCTGCCATCACGTTCGGGAACGATACAACGACTGCGGAGGTCCGGATCCATTATTTCCCGGCAAAGGTTGGCACGCTTTCGAACCTGTCGATGTTTGTGAAGAACGAGACATCGGGTTCCTTCGACTCGATGCCCTTTACACTTGATGCGGGTAACATGCTCTTATCCACTACGGTGACTTCGTCCGGCGAGTATTGCGTGATGGACAGGAACCTGTGGGATGCGAGGTTCGAGAGCAGCGGGGAGGCAGTGCAGCAGCCGATGGCGATGAGAGCGATGACAGCGCCGGTGACGGTGTCGTATTCCGATACCCGGAAATCCGTAACTTCTGTTCGGTCTTCTGCCTCGAACCGTACCGGACTCAATTCTGGTAAAAAAATATCATCGGATTCTGATGAAGCAGCTTCAGAACCCGTTTTTATTCCTGCTCCATCGGGAAAAAATGCTGTCAATACCTATCAGTCCAACCTCGTGTATGGTACAGATTATGGACCCGGCTATTCGGAGAATATTCCGTCATGGGTGTTGTCTGAAGATGTGCTGAACGTTACCAATACCGAAATTCCGATCACTACTCCGGTACAAGAATCTTTGGTCTTAACAAAATCTTCAGCGGTATTGTATGGTGCTGACAGCGGGGGCACGTTATATGAAACCGTTGCCAATGGGGATTTCAGTCAGGGAATGGCGGCATGGGCACCGAGTGGCCCGGATGTTGGTTCCAATTCCGGAGTCTCCTGGGATGTCCAGCCTTTCAATGGCGATTATATCTCATCACCGGAGTCATTAAAACTGTCAATTACCCGCCCGGCTGCATCCCCGGTTCAGTATGGTTACTACAAGGTTGCCCACGCCAATATTGACACGTCTTACGCCAGTCAGCTCACGTTCTGGTTCCGGTGTTCTGAAGTCTATAAACACTACTCAACGAATAAATTCAAGCTGGAGGTCGGCCGCATTGACAGAGGCACTCAGGCAGAAATCCGGATGTATGAATTCCCGAGCAGTTTCTCTGCGAGTGCTTACCAGAATTCCTGGACTCCGGTCACGCTTGATATCAGTAACACTGGCGGCGGGATGCAGACATTCTATTTCAAATCGTATTACACCGCATCCCAGCCGGCGCCGGCAAATACCTATTCCTACGTAACATTCCTTATCGATGACGTAAGTGTCCAGGCAACAGAACCGCCGGGCACCCCGACCGATGCGAGCATCCGCTTCCATGTCTATGATGCCGCAACAGGAAATCCAATCCAATCGGGAACGGTATATGTCAACCGTGCCACCGGGCCGGAATCAAAACCGCTCAAATCAAACGGCTATACCGATCCGTTTATTTTCCAGACCTATGGTGCCTACACCTTTGATGTTTATACCTATGGTAACCCGCCGCTGGAAAACCAGGTGTTCAACGTTGCCAAAGGCCAGACCGGTACCATTGAAGTACCGATTGGTGCGGCCCCGCCCCAGACCGGCTCGCTCAATGTGTATTCCAATCCCGCAGGTGCCGGGATTTATCTTGACGGGAATTACCTGGGCCTGAGTCCCCTGACAATTAATGACATTCCTCTCGGCAGCCACACGCTCACGGCAACGAAAAACGGGTACCAGGATCTAACCCAGACCGTCACCGTGACTTCAGGATCTTCTGATATCCCGCTCACGCTTGTTCCTGTGAATTCCGATCCCGACCCGCTCCCGGACATCGTGGAAGTCAACGGTTACAAGGATCCGTACGGCAACACGCGGACGTCCGACCCGACGCTGGCCGATACCGATGGCGACGGGCTGCCGGATGATTATGAGGCCGGCGATACAATCACCGACAAGAACGGACATACGTTCTGGAAGGTTATCAGCAATCCGAGAAAGGTGGACAGTGATGATGACCGCCTTTTCGATCCGGATGAACTGGAAATAGGGACAAAACCGCTGATACCGGATAGTGACGGGGATTTATTCCCAGATTATAATGAGCTGGAAGCAGGAACTGATCCCCTTGATAAAAATACAGACGGCGATAATTACGATGATTTTGTTGAAGCTGTTGATCTCGGGTGGTCCGGTTATACGATGCATCCACTCATCTACCGGAAAGAGACTGTGTATGATGATTTTGGGGCATTTATTGCAGGTGCGACTATTGGAGCCGGGGGAGATCTTGCCCAACTTAATACCGATAATCCGAACTACATAACGGGTCAACTGATTACATCAGGTACAGCCTTTGCCGTTCGGGATTTAACATTCTCAGCAGTAAAACTGGATGGTTATGGCGTTGTATTGAATGGACTTGCTATCGGAAAAGTCCAGAACGGGATAAAATACCTGACAAAACCCGTAACTAATTTTGTTATAAAACACCCGGAACAGGCTGGCGAAGTTGGCAAGGTCATTTTAAAATATGCCGACGATTCTACGGAAACGCGAGCACTGTTGAAAAGCAAAGTCTTGGGTGATACAGCTTACAACCGGCTTGCGACCCGGTTTGGCGACGAAGCCACGATTGTAAAACTCTACGAAAAATGGGTCAACCTTAAACTGCTGGATGAGGTTTTCGAAAGCGAACAGATCTATGCCCGGTATCCCGATATTGGAAAATTCATTGCCCGCACCCTGCTCAATGAAGAAGGCATGGCAACCCGGGTCCATATCGATCTCGATGCGCTTGAATCTGCCCAGAAGGTCGGCAAGCCACGATCGGTCCAGTCCCGGCTTGGGAATATTCAGGGGGCGTATACGGAATATACAGCCAGGACCGAGATGGTCTATCCTGGTGTAGAGATTATCAGGGATCTTTCTCACATTAACAAACCGGGGCTGGATCTTGTTATCAAACAGGGGAACACGATAAAAATTATTGAGTGCAAGGCGGTCAAGGATCTGAGTACGTCTAATCTGAGGAATTATCTGATAATCAATCGTGAAACTGGTGCCGTAACCGGCTTTAACGTGAACTATGCCATCCTCCAGAAACTTGACGAAAGTTACTTCACCGACCCGAATATAAACAAACAATTCATACTGTATATCAACAGCCCGGAGAGCACGGTTATTAAGAACAAACTCAATTTACCGGCAAGTGTGCCGTATAAATATACAAAAAGCGGTGTAGATTATTCTGGAACCGTTCAAGTGACCGTTCTTGCTGTAAGTAAATAGGTGGGGTTGTCTTTGGTACATAGGGATACGTTTTTTTTATATTGTTCAGACGAGCAAAAAAGATGTGAATCCATATTAAAAGAAAAAGGGTTTTTTAATTCCGTACCCAATCGTCGAGGAGAACCAAAAATTGAAGACTGCTATAAAATTCTAGCGATCACGTATCTAATATCATCTGACATTAAGCAGTCTCAAAAAATGTTATCCAATTTAACCCATCTTCCATATCCAACATCAAGATTCGCTCAAATCTCTGAATCATCAAAAACAGATCCCAGTATTCTGGCAAGCGTTGGTCAATGGTTAATTGAGAATGAAATTTATTTCCACCTGTTGCATGAAAATCCGAAAAAAACTACTCAGCTATTCGAATGGGCTGCTGAGAACTGCACACTTCCCGAAGAATACCTTCAGGCCGCATTGAAAAACGAAGACTACGATGAACTCTCCTTCGCACATCTCTGGCACGGGTATGCCCTTCTGGCCCTCGAAAAATATTCTGAAGCACTCACCTTTCTCGAAAAAGTAGTTCCATTCCAGATGAAATGGAAGAAGATCACCGGCGAAATTTACCGAAAGATCGAATTTGCTCTCCCCAAAGCCCTCATCCCTCTCTGCGAATTCAAACTTAACCCAACCCGGCAGAATCTCATCAATGCGCAGAATGGTATCGAAGAGTACATCAAGTCCCTGCGGGATCCGTGGTTCAAGCTGGACGGGTATCTCTTTTATTTTCACCTCAAGGAGCAGTTCGCGGATGTTTATTCGGCAGATCCCAAAGCATATCCGGACACTACCCCCGAACCCGCAAAAGAAACAATGAAAGAAATCCCGGGTGTCGAATCCACAGCACCGCAGACGGTCTGGATCTGGGATGTTGCCTCTCTCACGGTAGGCGAAGAGTTCGGCACAGATGCAGAGCTCAAGGCGTACGTGCAGTATGTAGCAAAGCTCGGCGGGTTCCCGGTGCTCTCATCACTGATGGATCTCTATCTGATGTGGGACGAGTTCGATGCCCGCGAGCTGGCAGATGAGGCTGGCCGGTTGCTTGCGATGACTGATCTTGATCCGGAGATCCGGGAGAAAACCGAGATCATCAATACTCTGGCCGGGTATTCCTCGACAAAAGGATCCGGCCGGCTCGTGCTGAAACCGGAAGAGGATGCATAGCTGCGTTACCTGTTTTCCCCTCTCAATCCTCCCCCGCCCCGCTCACAGTCCGGTTCACGGACACCTCAACCAACACGCCAACGGCATGGAACTGGAGCTTCGGCGACGGCACCACGTCTACGGCTCAGAACCCCACGCACGTGTATTCCGCAGGGGGCAGTTACACGGTGAACCTGACGGCGACGAATGCCGGGGGCTCGGACACGATCACCCGGGCGGATTACATCTCGGTGCAGTCCGATCCGGTAATCCGCATCGCGAGCGGGAACATCAGCGCACCCGGCGGGGAGATCACACTCGCCCTGACCCTGAGCAGTGCGCCGAAAGGCCTGAGCGGGCACAACCTGAACTTGAGTATAAGCAACCCGGCCGTTGCGGAAATCACCGGCGTGACTTTCCCGGCCTGGGCGTCGGCCCTGAATGCCACCGGTACCCTTCCGGCCAGTCAAGATCTCATCGCGGCAGCTGATGTCAACGGCATGGTCGGGACCGGGGCTGCGGATGTCACACTCGCAACGGTTACCGTCCGCGGGCTCAGTGCCGGTGAGACTGTACTCGTGATCTCCCGGACGAATTTCGATGACGACGATGGGAGCGAGATTCAGTACACGGTCGTGAACGGGATGATCGTTGTGGGGTGACCGGGGGCGGGCCTGTCAATGCCATGATGGCCCAATCAGCTGAACAAATGCCTGATTGGTCAGCATCGCACCCCCATAGAATATCACCGGATAACGCATCCGTCGCTCCGGTGACCAGCACCTTTTATGGGTATCAGACAACAATATAGCAATCATATGAACAGGGAAGCAGGCGATGACATTTATGATCTTCTGGCCCGGAAACGGGAAGAGATCCTTGCGCTTGCCCAAAAACGGGGGGCAAAAAATATCCGTGTCTTCGGATCGGTTAGCCGGCATGATGCCCACCCTGGCAGTGATATTGATCTTCTCATCGATCTTGAGCCTGGCAGAAGCCTCTTTGATATCGGGGGTCTTTCTATGGATCTTTCGGAGCTGCTCCAGCACCCGGTTGATGTAGTTACCGAATCCGGGCTCCGTGAACGAATACGTGCAAGGGTGTTGCAGGAAGCACGACCATTATGAGAGATGATCGGGAACGGATCCTGGATATCCTTGAAGCGATTGCCCAGATCGGGAAAGTGGTTTTTGGGAAAAGAGACGTGTTTTACCGGGATGAACTGGTGCAGGTATGGGTAATCTACCATCTCCAGATTATCGGGGAAGCTGTCCGGGGGATATCGCCGGAATTCCGGTCTGCCCATCCCGATATCCCGTGGACGGAGATCATGGGTATGCGCAATATCCTCATCCATCATTATTTTGGCATCGACAAGGATGCTGTATGGAAAGTCGTTGAACACGACCTGCCCGATCTGAAGGAAAAGTTAGCGGGTATTCAGATCTGACTTTTTCCGATATTTATCTTAAAAAACTATACAAAGCTCAACGGACCCCGGTGGCTTGTTCGTCCGGAGCACATCAACGCAGATACTGGTATCCAGAAGATAATTTATAATGGCTGGATTGTTCTGGATTTCCGTAGGGTATCGACAAAGTCCGCACTATCCACATTATATCCCCATGCGCCACGGAGCCATGCAACGGGTTTTTTCTCGATAATTTTTTATGAAAAACTCGTCACCGGTTTTTGTCTGGATTCCCTTCTCCGGTTCGGGATGAAAACCATCGATGACTTTTGCTTTTATCGTTGTCATACCGGATACCGTACACTACGTGCCACGCCCGATGTCAATAAATGTTGTGCGGGGGATCCGGCAGTATGCAGGTACTGTTACCAGAGGACAACCAGGATGAGAGGGTCTCCCGTACCTGAACCCATCCGGACCCGTACAGGGCCCCGTTTGCCAATCCGGGGATCGGGTTTTCCGGTTCCACGCGAAATGGTGTCCACGCCCATCCGGAAATCCGATAATTTTGGCCGGTTTTCAAAAATCTCCGATAATTGGGGATTTCAAACCTGCAAAATAGCGGGTTTCTGTGCGCCCCCCTTTTCCGGACAGGCAATGGGCGGGCCGGAATGAAAGAAAGGCCTGTCTTGGGATCGACCCGGACAGGTCTTCCGGGATGGTCCCGCTGACTGAAGTGAATTCTGCCGGTACCGGCTCCGAATGCCAGGTTCGACAGCCCATCTTCATCGCTCCGGAGGGGGCGGGTCATCGTAAAAGGAATAGGGGAACCTCCGCCCCCATTATCATGATTTTAAGAGTAAAATGATCCGGGCCGGAAAAAATACCATCACTTCATCCGGGAGAGGAACTCTTTTTTATGGTTCTCGAAATCCTCCGATAACGAATACGGAGAAACGCCAACTTTTTTCTTTTTCAAGATAATCCCCTGTTCGATCAGGGTCTGGAGTGCATCCCTGATGGCAGGTTTAGACAGGGGGAGGAGCCCCACATCCCGCCGTTTGTCAAGGTACGAGAGCAGGATCCAGGGGTTGCCTTCCGATTTTTTCCCTTTTCCCTGGGCAAAGAACATCTCGACAGCCTCGAATATGACCTTCCACTCCTTCTTTGTGGGCAGCCGGGTCTCGAACTCTTCCCCGTCCTCCTCGTTCAGGTTGGATTTTACATAGGAGATTCCCTTGATCTGGGTAATCTCGATATCCAGCTGCTTGTTCTCGCTCACCGATTTGATAAAGTTCCCGAAACTTGCAAACCCGATCTTCTTCTCGGTGAAAGTGGGGTCGATCTGGAGCATCTTGATCTTGATGCCCGCGTAGTCCAGCTGTTTTCCTTCATCTTCAAGGATACGGAGGGCGTCTTTTAATAGGTCAATGGCATGGGACAATTCCTTTTGTAAGCTTGTGTCTTTCTGGTCGGCTTCATGGATACCGGCAATCAGCTCGTAGGAGATGAACTCGTCGCAGTTCTTGATGATCAGCTTGCTTGTGAAGGCATCGCCGCTTAAGATGATGACATACTTGCCGCTCTCCCGGAGTTTCTGGATCAGGGATAAAAAATCGCTGTCACCGGAAACGATGGCAAAGGTATTGATATTCGGGTTGAGGATTGCGGTCTCAACGGCATCGATCGCAAGCTTGATATCGGCCCCGTTCTTCCCTTCCGAGTTCAGGCTGGGTTTTTCGATCAGTTCAATACCGTAATTGAGAAGGCTTTCCCGGTAATCCTGGTTCTTTACCCAGTCTGCATAAGCTTTGCGAATCCGGACAACCCCGAGTTCGGAAAGCTTGTTGATGATCGGCTCTATCTTGAACTTGGTTTTATATTGCTTGTCAAGACCGATCTCGATATTTTCAAAATCGATATACAGTGCGATGACTTTCGTATCCTGCGCCATAAGACCCTTTCTGAATATGGAGCCTGCTTGTTAAGAAATTTTTTCCAGAATGTACCATAAAAATGAGGTCAAAAAAAAACAAGTCCCAAAATATTTCCGGAAATACGAAGAACACAGCCCGGGCAGCGAACCGTGATTCCCGGGAATACTAAAAAAAAGAGAGTGCTGCAGTGGGTTTAGTACGCAGCGGGAAATGTGGGCCCCGCCATGCCGGTAGCAACAATCTCACCGGTATTTTCCAGGAGACCGGCAAGGTATTCACGAACCCACCCCTCATCGGCATATTCCGCAAACGGGCGAAATGAACCCTGTATTCCGGTTCCCTCTTTTTCAAAGCGTAAGAGACCGATCGGGTGCCCCCCGGATTTTATCAGGATATTGAGTTCATCGAGCGGGTGCCGGGCCGAACTGAAAACAAATTTCGTCTCGTTCTCAAACCCGACTGCAATTGCAACCAGCCAGGTGGTTTTTGCTTCGGCAAGCATCTCGCTCACCAGTTCGGAAGTTTTTCTCATGGTTCCTCACCAATGGAAGGACATTTCAGCGAATAAATTATTCGTTCCATCACCGGTGATGGAAGAATGAAGAGCAGATGCGGATTTCGTGGATGCTGACCATTCATAAAAGATATTTTTCCGCAACCGTTTTTCCCGGTCCCTGCTAAAATAACCCGGATCTACGGGTCTGGAGGGGGTATGGGGTTCTGTGTTCCTGCCGGAGGGCCATTCATATACCAGGCATATGCACAGCAGACCAGAATATATAATTAATGGAGCGATAAAAAGCAGGTTATGGGTATCTTCGGTAAGGATTGCAGGGTTTCAAAAGCACATATCATGGGAATGATAGGTTCACTCCTCATTATGATTGGGTGTTTCCTTCCATTATTTTCCGTTACTCTTCTGGGACAGACTGCATCCGTCACCTTCATGACTCCTGGTTTCACTATCAGCGGGGCGATACTGCTCGTATCAGCCATTCTCATATTCGGTCTTTTCTTTTACAATAAGGGCCGGGAGGCGCAGGGAGCCGGGATGGTTATCTTTATCGGCATTCTCTTATTTTTCATCGATGAGCTTGCCGGGTATAATGGCATGAAACAGATGGGAAATGTAGGGCTGCTGGCTTCAGGGGTGTTCAGTTTCGGGTATGCCTGGATTGTTCTTTTTGCCGGTGCGGTCCTGATTATCTATGAGCCCTGTATTTCCTTTTTATTCCCGAACTGGAAGTAACTGCTCCAATGGGGCAGACCCGCCAAATCTTTTTTGAATAATACAACTATTGACGGTGTTGTTGCATCAGATGGAATGATCTTTTTCTCCATTTGATGGCGAAAGATCCGGCAGGTGTTTCAGGAGCTGACAGGCCACTCTCCGGAACTCTTCAGTACACTCCGATGCACCGGTGTTTGGGCATGATCTGTTCCCCGTGCCGGTAGTGCCGGATCAAAAAGGAACGGACTTTCTCTGATTCCACCCAGCCCTTGTCGAGGCGGTTTACCAGGTTGTTGATGATCGCGATCTGCTCTCCAATCTGGCGGGAGTAACTGCTCTCAGAGAGTGCCACATATCCCGTTATCGCTTGAAGGGGGTTCCGTATCTGATCATTGAGGATCTGGAACTGCTCCATGTTGCATTCGATCTGGGACAGCCCCTCAGCTTTGAGCTCTGATTCCAGCTGCTTCCAGTCAGTGATATCGTGGGACTGGATGGCAATCCGTACAATGACCCCCGAACGGTCGGTGATGGGGTACATCGCGGTCTCGAACCAGCGGTCCCCCTGTTTTTCCTCAAACCAGACCGGGTTTCCCGTTCCATGGAGGTCCCGCAGGTAGTCTTTCAGGGTCGCAATGGAACGGTCCGGGCCTGCCTTCTCCAGGGTGGTCCCCACGAGTGCTTCGCACGGGTGGCCCAGCTTCTCGGCCATGGACTCATTCACTGCCACGATCTCATGCCCGCGGTTGAGAAGGGCGAGGGCATCCGGAACAGCATTCAGAAGGACGCTGATGGTCCTTTCCCGTTCCCGTAGTTTCTCATCCATTGCATGTTTATAGAACGCCATCTGGATCGTGGTTTTGAGAGATCGTTCCTCAAGGGGTTTGATAAGATAGCCAAAGGGTTCGGTTGTGATGGCATCGGCAACCGTAGCATCATCCGACTGGGCGGTCAGGAAAATCACCGGTATCCCGAGACTTTCCTTGATTTGCCGTGCTGCTTCAATACCGGTCATTGTTCCCTTGAGGATGATATCCATCAGGACAAGATCCGGCCTGAGCAGCCGGGCCAGTGCTATTGATTCCGGCCCATTGTCGGCAACTGCAACAACCGGGTATCCCAGAGCAAGAAGGGTTTTTTTGATAAGCGTGCTCGTGATGACCGAGTCTTCCACAACAAGAATTTTCTCGCCGGTCATATGATTGCCTCCCTGTTTTTCTTTTGTGAGAAGGTGAACCGGTATCGTGTTCCCGGCCCATCCAGAAGTTCAACCGAACCATTCATTTCGCGGGTCAGGCCCCGGATAAGTTCGAGGCCGGTCGTTGCCGGATCGTTGAAATCGACACCGGCAGGGAACCCGGTCCCGTCGTCGCCGTACTCGAGGATGTCAGCGGTTGTCCCGGAACGATACCGGATTTTTATGATCCCCTCCCGCCTGCCGTAAAATGCATGCATTGCCGAATTCGATACCAGTTCGTTCATCAGGATCCCAAACGGGACTGCAGTGTCAAGATCAACCGTTGCGTCACCGGCATCTATGTCAGGGGATATGTCACAATGCCCTCCTGACTGGGATGAGATGACCGTTGCAGTGATGGTGGTGATGAGTTCCCCTGCCGGGATATGCGCAAAATCACTTGAACGGTAAGCGATCTCATGGATGGCAGCAAGGGCAAGGATCCGGTTTTTACTGTTCTCGAAAAGAATTTTGATGGTGGGATCCTGGATCTTCATTCCTTCCATGTGGAGAATCCCGGTGATCAGCTGCATGTTGTTCTTAACCCGGTGATGGATCTCCCGGAGCAGGATAGCTTTCTCGTTCCTGCGCTCGCGGAGGTCGATGATGTTCACAACAATAACTGCACCCGTTCCATCACGGGTCCGCGACGGGTTGAGGAAAACGGGGACATCCATGCCCTGTGCATCCTGCAGCACGGATTCAACCGGATTCCCGCACATGAGGAGATCCGGTACGGTCGTCCCCCCCGGCAGCAGGGGATGGATGAACCCGGTGATTTCGTGCCCGATCATTGCGCTATCCGGATGCCCGAACAGATTGCAGGCGGCCGGGTTGACCGCAATAATGGTCCTGCCGTCGTGGCTGGTGAGCAGGATGCTGGTCTTTATTGTCTCAAAAACCCCTCTGAACAGATCATCACTGCCAGCAGGATCCCCGGATCTGGCCCCGAAAAGAGATTCAGTTCTCGTCATCCGTCTGTACCTGCCGTTTGAACCCCGATTTTCGTGTTTGCAAGGGGTATGTAGAGATTCATATAAATGGATTTTCAATCAGTTTTTCATTTGCACGGGCAGTATGGGAATCCCTTTTATTCCCGTACATCTATTCCGATAAAATTACCATGAGGGTATCGGGAAAGGATCAGGCTATGCAGGCATTGGAACCGGGTGAACCTTGCTGGTTTCCTGTGCTGTTTTTAAAAAAAAGGAAGTTGGTTAATCACCGGAAATGGTAATACCTAAAAAAAATCCGGCCGGACAAGCGCCTATCCTCCTTCTTTTACCTCTTCATTCTCGGTAAATCTCTCCTCCTGTTCAGCCCTGCCCCGGAAGAAAATATGCTCAATAACAAGCGCGGAGAAGATGCCCACGATGAACGCATTTGCGAGCACCGGTTCAATACGCGTACTCATCAGGGTTTTGGTGGTTACCGGGATGAAGGCAATAAGAATTGCAAAGATGAGCGAGACCCCGATAACAATCCCGGAATTGTAATTGATTCCCCCCGTCCGCTCCTTTGCAAGAGAGAGCGTTGCTGCAAACATCCCGCCAAGGAGGTATATGAAGAGGCAGGCAATTACAACCGGCGGGATCGCCATCAGGGTTGAGACTATGATTGGGGAAAACCCGATAATAATAAAGAATACCCCGGCAAGGGCAAGGGGATACCGGGAGGCATGCCTGTTGGCAAGGACGACGTTCATCGAGAAATTGGAATTTGCACAGCCGATTGCCCCGACAAACCCGGCTATGATACTTGAAAGGCCGGTGATTGCCATTCCCGCCGGGAAACGCCGGTCCATACCTTCAGGATTAAGCACAAGCTCCATGGATTCTAATGCGGAAAAATCGACAACAAGGAGGGTGAAGTAGCAGAACATGAATGCAAAAACGAGCGGGAGGCTGATATCAAAAGCGGTGGGCGCTATCCCGAAAAAGAGCCCGAACGGGGCGCTGTTGATCTCCGGGGGGCTGAAGGGAAAGAACAGCATGTACAGCCCGACGCCGATGACCATTACGATCGGCAGCAGGAGCTGCTTTGCCATGCCTTTGAGAATCCCGGAGAGTCCTATGATAAAGAGGGTGAAGAGTATGGCAAAGCCCAGGTAATCGGAGGGATTGGGTATCTTTGGCGTCGGGATGATGAGGCTGAGGATCATCGGGGTGACAGCAAAACATCCGAGCAGGAGGGCGGTCAGGATGATATTGAACGTAAAGATCCGTTTGAGGTATTTGTGTGCCTTCACGGCCGCAAGTCCGCAGAGGATCAGGCCGCAGACAACCATCGATGCAAAGATGGCATTGGTTGAGTAGGCAAGACCGGCACCCACACCGATGATCAGGATACCGGTCGGGCCGGTACCGATTGGAAGGCGGTGACCGATGAACACCTGGAGGATCTGGACAATCCCGCTGACAACGAAAATCGCCTGGAGGACCTGAATCTGCCGCGCCGGGTCCGGGTAGAGCATAGGTGCAATGATCATACCATAGATCAGGGCTGACGGCATCAGGATGATGAACCACTGGAAGGCAAGGGTCAGAAGGGTGGCAGCCGGTGGGACTTCATCGATCCGGGAAAGGAGTTTCATTTTTTACCTCATCAGTTACTGCCGCCGGCTCAGCAGCAGTCGGTTTTTCACGTGTACCGCAATTTTCATATTTTTCCCGTCATTTCTCTCAATACTTCCCGTGAGGACGATGTGATGGATAACCCGAAAATTCCCATATTCCGGGGAATGATGGAAGGGGACCTGCATACACCGTTATCATGGAAGATCTGTTGTTCTTATTTTCATAGATTTATTCCGGAACAGGAAAAAATGTTTTTATGATATCTCATGGGCCAGCCTGCTTGTTCAGGTTCCACTCAGGTTTGCGCATATGATAGATGATCAATGGCCAGATACCGAGGACTACAATACCAATGATAAGGATGATGGAATACAAACCCTGGCGCATCCCAAGGCCCGTAGGTTCAACAAACCCGATAAAGAAAGCCGCGATGCTGGCGATGATGCCAACGATACCAACAAGGGCGATACAGGGGACCTTAAACCCGCGTTTGACTTCAGGTGCGATCTTCCGCAGGCGCAGGGCCGACATGAACATCAGTACATACATGACCAGATAGAGCTGGACTGCCATGGCCGACAGGATCCAGAACGCGGAACTCACCGAGGGTAAGAACGCGAAGAAGATGGCGAGGATGGAGACGATGATTCCCTGGACTATCATGATATTTACCTGCATCCCTGCTTCGTTCGTCTTCTGGAACCATGGGGGCAGGTACCCTGCCTGCCCGACCATCAGGAGACCCCGGCTGGGCCCGGGAATCCAGGTAACCACCGAGGCAAGAATGCCTATCACAATCAATGCGGAGAGGATATTCACGCCATAGGGAATACCGAACTGGTTAAAGAAGACATCCATTGCCTGCATCACGCCCGTTGTAAGGCCGATATTTGCCGACGGGAGCGCAATGGAGATAGCAAGAGTTCCCGGGATGAAGATGAGCAGGATCAGGAGCGATGCGAGGAGGATTGCCTTGGGGAACTCCTTTGAGGGATTTTTCATATCCGTCACATGCACCGCATTCATTTCCATACCGGCATACGAGAGGAAATTACTGATGATAAGGACAATTCCCGCGAGACCGGCAAGGGAGGGTATCCAGTCAGAGGCCGAGTTGACCGGCATATCCGAGTGCCCCCCGGTGGTGATGAACAGTATCGCCATCACGATGAGAACGAGAACCGGTATGAGAGTTCCGATCACCATTCCCTTGCTCCCGATTGCGCTGAAGGCAGCTACTCCCCGGAATGCGATCAGGGTGGATATCCAGAAGACCGCGAGGATGACGATACCGATAAAGAGTCCGTTGCTTGCCAGGTTCCGGTCAAAGATATACGCAAGGGCTGTTGCAAAGAAGGCGAGCTGGGCCGGAAACCAGACCACGTTCTGGATCCACTGCTGCCAGATGGCAAAGAACCCCGCCCGGTCCCCGTAGGCTGCCTTGACCCACCCGAATACACCTCCTTCCCAGCTGCTTGCCAGTTCCGCCGCGATCAGAGCGGTCGGGACCAGGAAGACAATAGCCGGGATGATATAGAGCAGGATAGAGGCAAGGCCATAAGGCGCCATGGCAGGAAGCCCGCGGATGCTTGCAACCGCACACGTTGTCAGCAGCGCCATGGTGACCCAGCTGATAGCCTTCATCGGTGCCGGAGTTGTTTTTTGGTTTGTCTCTTCTTGTGACATTATCTGTTCTCTCCTTAGTGATGGAAGCTCGTGCCGGTTGTTTCGTCATGGACTGGCGCGGGCTGTTTTTCAAGCCGGGGCAGTACCCGTTTCATATCATCGATGAGCATGTCAGCGAGGTCATGGGTGAACCCCTGGCGGACAACGATGCGGAGGACCGCGAGATCCTCGCGGTTCTTTGGCATCGTGTAGGCAGGGACCAGCCACCCGCGTTCACGCAGCGCGTTGGATACATCGAAAACTGTATAATTTTTGATATCATCTTTGAGCTTGAACGCAAAGACCGGGAGGTGATCCCCACGGGTGATAAGTTCAAACGGTCCGAGCCCCTCAATTTTTTCTGCAAGCGTCGTTGCAACGTCGCGGAGGGACGCCATAATCCGGCAATACCCCTCGTTTCCCAGGCGCAGGAAATTGTAGTACTGGAGAACAATCTGGGATCCCGGGCGTGAGAAGTTCAGGGCAAATGTCGGCATGTTGGAGCCCAGGTAATTCACCCAGAAAATCAGGTCAGCCGGTAATGCCTTTGCATTCCTCCAGATGATCCAGCCAACTCCGGGATAGACGAGCCCGTATTTATGACCGGAGGTATTGATGGACGCCACCCTGGGGAGACGGAAGTCCCAGACAAGGTCCGGATCGATGAAGGGAGCGATCATCGCTCCCGAAGCCCCGTCAACATGCACATCAATATCAAGACCGGTCCTCTTCTGCAGATCATCGAGCGCGTCGCAGATCTCCTTCACTGGTTCGTATGATCCATCGAACGTGGTCCCAAGAATGGCGACAACACCAATTGTATTCTCATCGCAGAGTTTGATGGCTTCCTCGGGAGAGATGAAGAAACGGTTTCCTTCCATGGGAACAAGCCTCATCTCCACATCCCAGTAATTTGCAAACTTCTCCCAGCAGACCTGCACATCGATACCCATCACGATGTTCGGTTTGTCGATGGGCTTGCCTTCGGCCCTGCGCTTCTGCTGCCACCGGCGCTTGAGCGCGAGCGCCCCGAGCATGCAGGCCTCGCTGGAACCGGTAGTGGAACAGCCGGTTGCCTCATGGGTATCAGGAGAATTCCAGAGCCGGCTTAAGATGTTGACGCACCGCATCTCGATCTCTGCCGTCTGAGGGTACTCATCCTTGTCGATCATATTCTTGTCGAACGTTTCCGCAGCAAGCTTCTGGGCCTGGGGCTCCATCCATGTCCCGACAAACGTGGCGAGATTGAGCCGTGCATTCCCGTCGAGCATCAGTTCATCGTGGATGATCTGGTATGCCAGGTCAGGATCCATCTCGTCTTCCGACAACTGGTGCCGGGGAATCGTCCTCCTTCCCTCCCGGACGAAAATGGGATCAATCATGAGATCCGTCTGCCTGTTCGCCGGTCCTTCCGGATGTTTAAGTGCCATTACCATACACCTCGTGAAAAAGAATAACAACCCTGTATAATTTCGGTTTTCGCGATAAACAGGATGAAATATCTCTCCCCACAAAATCCTTTTTTTATATTTAATGCAGCATAAGGGTATGTTTTTTAAACCCTGCTTTATTTATATACGATATCGGGTCGATTCCCTGTTTGGCAATAAATCAAAAAGGTCATTAGTTGCTGCATGTGACAAGTATTGTATGAAAATCTCCCTGGGTATTTTTCTTGTTCTTATCATCTGTCTTATCTCCTGCGGTTGTACGCAGCAAACGCCTGGCCCGTCTGCACAAACCCCGGCATTACCTGCAGTTGCTCCAGCGGCTCCGGGTGGCACGGCAACCGGATCTTCCATTGCAGAACTCTCAAATGCCAGACCCGGTGCAATCATTTCCCTGGATCCCGGGGTGGTCATAGTCGCATTCAGCGCCCAAGGTGCCCAGCCGATGACCTTCCAGTTCTCGCAGGGGCAGGACTATGCCGAGATATCAGACATTGTCATGACCGGGCCGTATTCCGGAACGCTTGCCGTTGCGCCGCCGAAAAAAGGTGAGTACATGCTCAATATTACCGGCAATGGTACCTGGTCTGCACAGGTTACCCGGGCGGAGATGACAAAACCCCAAAAAGCTCCGGTGAATCTATCTGGCTCCGGTACCGCGGTGACGCCATTCTTTACGCTGGAAAAAGGGCAGTATTTCTTTAACCGGAATGAGACCGGCCTCGCTTCCCCGCTCTATGAGCTGCGGTACGCGAACGGGAGCTACCTCATGGATGTGAACAACACGTTCGTCCAGCCGGGCTTTGGCATGGGTTCCCCCCACCCGTTCATGTTTGTCGAGATCCCGGAAAACGGCACCTATTTCTTGAGCGTCATTGCAAGGTCAAACCCCCACCCGTGGAATGTTTCCATCAGCGCCGTGCCCCCCCTCCCCCACATGGGCCCGGGGCCGGCGATTCCCAAAAAGACCTAGGACCGGGGATCTCCCGGGCCTTTTTTATTTTCCCTTGAGCACAGGAAGAGTATTCCAGTTTCAGCCGGTCTGCCGGGCAGGGGAGAAACGTGCGGGATACTGGTAACCAATAGCGCTTTTTGGCACGGGACCCGAAAACGTACGAAAAAAAGTGCAGGTTCCTGCCCGTTACTATTTTACCGGAATTTTCCGCAGGGGATATGGATCTCAAACCGTGCCCCCCGGCCATAAATACCGGTCTCACGGATAGTGATGTCCGTGATTGCCAGGATCTCCCTGGAGAGGAAAAGGCCAAGACCGGTATTTTTCCCAAAGCCCCGTTCAAAGAGCCGGGCTTTGTCATCATCAGAAATACCCGTCCCGTTATCTTCGACAACAAGAACAAGTTCGTTTTCGGATTCATGAGCGGAGATTGTTATTGCCGAGAGAGACTCCCCGCCATAGTTCATGGCATTATCGAAAAGGTTGTAGAACACCTTTTCAAGCATCGGATCAGCGTAGATCTCCAGAGAGCCAGTATTGTTTGTAAGGGAGACATTCCTGAAATAAATCATATTCTTTGCGCGGGTGATCACCGTATCGGCGTTCTGCCAGACCGGCATTTTGCTCCCGAGCTTATCATATTCTCCCGTGAACGCAATCTGGTCCCGCATTGCATCCAGCGCTTCCCCGACAAGGCCAAAATACTCTTTTTGATCAGGATCCGTTGCCAGCTCCCGGCTCAGCTCAAGATAACTGGCCACTGCCATAAGTTTATTCATGAGATCATGGCGGGTGATACCGGATAAGAGGGCAATCTTTTTGTTGGCCCGGGCCAGCGCAAGCTCTGCCTGCTTTCTCTCGGATATGTCCCGGAACTGGCAGATAAAACCTGCCGATCCGGTGCCGCTACTGTCCATCGGGGTTACCAGTACATCAAAGAAACGCGGCCGGCCTTCCGGCATGGCCTGGACTTCGGTATGATATTTCTGGTTTCCCGGGAGGGGGTCTTCGCCGGGGAGGGAAAGCCCGGGAACAATCTCACAGATAGTACGCCCTATGGCATCGTGAGACGATACTCCGGTGATCTGCTCAGCGGAGGGGTTGAGATCAATGACACGCTTCTCCCCGTTGACGACAATGACCCCGTCACTCATGGTTACAAAGACCTGCGAGTAGGCCACAGGTACGGCAGAGAAGAGCTGGAAGCGGAGGAGCCCGACAGCAAAAATGAGTCCTGAAAGAAGGAAGGCAAAGGGGGTCAGGTCGAATTCCGGGAACGGGGCCAGCTGGAACACGTATGCCATATTGCAGAATGCCGGGATGCAGGCTGCGCAGACAAGAAGGATTGCCTGGCGCCGGTAAAGCCCGGCAGAGACAAAGAGTCTCCCTGCTGCAAGGACCAGCGAAACGAGCGCAAGGAGATAGCAGTAAGATATGTGGATCCAGAACAGGGGGCCGTGTTCGTACACCCAGATCGGGGACCCGTTCAGGAAAACCTGGTAAAACCCGGTATAATAGAGATGATGGTATGAGTTGGTCAGGACCAGGATCCAGACGATGGCAGGAACAATAAAAAAGAGGGGGACCGTCCGGCGGTTGAGGTACTTTTCGCGCCCGGTATAGCACAGGACAATAAAGAGCCAGGCAATCGGGACGGTCTGGAGGGCAGGGTATTCGATATCATTGATGATGAGGAGTGTCTGCAGGGAGGGGTTCATCAGTTCCAGGGCGTACCCGAAGATCCAGACGGTCTCAGCTGCCATCAGCAGGGTGAACGGCCGTGAGATCAGTACTGCACGATTCCGCCAGCCTGCATACGCAAGAAGTGCCGATACCGTGCCGGTAATGAGGAGGAGTATAACCGGAAGCGAGAACATGAGGGTCATAATTGCAGATTACACCTTCTCTGGCAATTGCTTCGTTACGGAGACTTGACGGGGGAAACCCGGTAACGCTGTTTTTTTTTAAATTCAGATGCCGTAAATTGCTGTAAAATTGATGTTAAAGAGTCATAAATACGATAGATTTTATTCCTCCGGATGGTATTTGCATTGAAAAACGGCAGGGGAATGGAAAATGATGCAGGCAGATTACGGATGGCAGGCATCTCCGTTTAAAAAACATTATCCAGATACCGGCTGAATAATGGATGGAAACCATGGACGATCCGGAAATGGAAGACGAGCCTTGTGAGCAGTGCGGACTCTGCTGCCGGATATTCGGCCCGGCCATCACGCCAACAATACCGAACGTATACCTCTGGATAGAACAGGAACGCACGGATATCCTCCGCTGGTATGTTGCTTTCAGGGAGAACGGGACTACCGTTCCCGCCACGAGCCTCCGCCCGGGGGATCTTGAAGATATTGTAACAGTCGAGATGCGCCATCCCGATACCGGGGAGTACGTAACAGTATGCCCGTTCCTGCGCAGGGTAGCAAAAAACCGGTACCTCTGCGGGATCCATCTGGTCAAACCCGATATGTGCTGCAATTACCAGCCATGGATCTGGGGCGAGACGTACTTCAACCGGTGCCAGGCTCTTAAAAATGCCGGCAGGAAATGCCGCTGGCCGCTCTGATGTACCGTTTTTTTCCAGGATTACCGATCATCTGTTTTTTAAATACCCGGTGTTTTCGCGGTCTAATCCCGAAATATTTTCCCGGGAGTTCCTGTTGAAAATTTGCGAATCAGGTAAGACAAAGGACGAGTCAGTCCCGGCATTATGATGGCGTGCGCCGCCCCCGGAGGGACGCCCCCGTGGCGCTTCAATTACCTGCTAATAACAAAAAAACAGGTAATTGCCCCGCTGTGCCGTACCAAGGCCCTGAGGCTTATGAGCCCTCCTGAAATTCCCTTTTTTTATTTTCATACTTCGGGTGTGAACGCCAGTTCATGTGCGTTTCAATACCATAGCTTACCCCGCTACGGGGTTTGCCCGGCCGCAGTACCGAAGTCTCGCTTTGCAGGAGAGTTGTCAAAAACCATTCATTTGAATGGGGGTCAGGGGGTGCACCCCTTGGGAAGCTTCCCCCTCCATGGGAGTGAGGGGGTCACCCTCAAAATGGTGAAATAATGCAGGGCATCCGATGAGGCTTAATCAGGTAACAATGGCGTGAAATGAATTCAGGATATCAAAACCCGGTGTTGTCGCAGGAGAGATTACCGGGTTACCCTGATCTGTTGACAGAGACAATGTCGTTTGTGTACCAGTTCAGGGCAAGCGAGGAATTTGCAATCTCCGCTTCTCCCTTTCGGGGATAGAGGTGCAGGTCAATCTTTACCGGCTTTTTATCCTTTCCGTAATCGCCGGTGGGATAGGTCCAGTAAATATCCCGGAAATCATCGCCGGAAACGGGATTACCCAGGATAGTCACTTCCGATGTGGCAGGAACCACCCGGATAAAATAGCCGTAATCTGCAGACCAGGTGTGCCGGCTTGAGAGTAATTCGCGACCCGAGAGGTTGGTGATTTCCAGCCGCAATCCCTTTGCCGATGAGAGATGGGGGGAGTAATACTGCTGGTCTGCCCGGATCCTGATATCCCCGGAAAAACTGTCAGCATTATCAAAATATGCCGGGAATGCCAGAGGAATGAAAAGAAGTACGCAGACGATGAGAAGGGTGAAAACAGCAATGCTCATACGCGGGAAACGGTTCAGTTTCGGTATTTTCCGGGTAACGGTCTTTCCTACACTCCAGCCCAGCAATGCATAGAGGATGAGCGGGATGCAGGTAAGCCCGACGATTGCTGCAAAGAGCCATGAATACCGGTTCGGGATCAGGGGCATCAGCAGGAGGAAGAACATCACAAGGCCAAACCACATCGGCAGCAGGCAGAAGAGGAGGGCGGCTCGCTGGGAATCCCCCTCGTGCCAGGTGACGAGCCTCCATGACCGGATGGTGAGACAATATTTTGTAATCTCATCTTCCCTTCCCGCCAGGATAAGGCTGAAGATCATCAGGAAGCAGATGGTCATGAAAACTGCGCCGAACAGGATGATGAGCGAGAGGAAGAAGGGAAGGATATTATCCGCACCGGTGATCCAGGAGCCCCCGAGTATCCGGGACCCCATGTTGGGAATGAGAGAGATCATGGTCCCCGTTACCCCTATCATCGTGAACAGGCGAAAGTTCGTCCATAAAAATTCCCTGATGGTAAAGGGTTTTTTTCCCTTTTTTTTGCAGGCGGGGCATTCACTCTCCGCAGAGGGCAATTCCTGGCCGCAGTCCGGGCAGATCTTCATTATGGTTTGTTTTCACTCTCCTATGTTAATAAATGATTTTTTTCGTTCTTTTTTTTGGAACATTCCGGCGGGTTTGGCAGCAGCTGCCTGCAGGAGAGAGAAACCGCTCATCCAGGGTGGCGATGAATTTTTGTCATCAGCCTTTTTTTAAAGTCAGCCATGCCATATTCCCGGAACCACCGATACGTATGACTGTAACAAAGGATCCGTTCCCTGTTTCCGACACTGCAGCGCTTGTGATGCTCTGGGCAGGCGGATATTATGCCGGAATGCCCGTAACAGGAAAGTATCTTAGTCAGCTTGACCTGTCTGCAGGCCGGCCGCTGCTGGAGCGGTACAACACGATCTGCCCCTGGTACTCTGAAGTGATCATCAACCGGAAGCATTTCATCAGGAGCAGTGCCGAAGAGATAATCCGTGACGGGAGAGAGACGGTCATCGTCAATCTCGGGGCAGGTTTCTCCCCGCTCGCCCTTGAGCTCGCGCCATTCCTCTCGGATCGCGTGAGGTTTGTCGAGATGGATATGAGGAACATGGTCCAAAAAAAGCACCTGTACTCGACTCTTATCCCGGACCAGTGCAGGTTCATTTCCTGCATGGAGGCCGACATTGGCGACACCGATTTCCTGGCCAAAAGCCTCTCCGGCTTAACGGGCACTGAAAGGACCCGGCTCGTGGTGATCATGGAGGGACTCACGTATTATATCGAAAGACCGGTCATGGAACAGGTACTTGCCTGCCTGTCCGGACTAACCCGGGAACAATACATTCTCTTCGAGCACCTCAAGCCCTGCCGCCTGATCGGGAAAGAACGCCGGTATATCCCCCACGCGATCTTCTCCCATGTGCGGGACTACACCGGTATGGAGCGGATGACAACATATTCTGAAGACGAGATCCGGAGTATGGTTGGCCCTTCCTATTCCTGCAGTTATTCCGACATGGACAAAATGGAGAGGAGGAGGACCGGTACCAATGCCTTCTTCCCCACCCCCGGATCCGGCTGGTTGTCCTGTGCCATTTCATCCCGCACAACCGGAGAATAACTCTTTTTTCCGGTCCCTGTTCACCCGGTACCGGATCTCATGGTAGCGGGCTCGGGTTTGCCGGCCGGCCATTCCGTACGGTTTCTACCACAGAGCGGAGCGACCCCATCACCAGTTCCGGGTCATCGATCTGGATAGATTGGCTGCTGCTCGTGGCAACCAGATATCTTCCCCCCTGGGATTTGGTTCCGATCCCGCAGCAGACAGCCTTACCGGAACAGATCGTGCAGCGGGAAGCGGTACTGCCCGAGCTTCCCGTCAAAATTCGATGCCCCGATATGGGTTGCCTTCCCGGTCTCCGCTGCAGCCCGGATACCGGCCCGCATGGCATGGTTTATGGATGCTTCATCCGTCCCGTTCATGACGATCTCGTAGATCGAGCCCACGCCATCAGGAACCAGGGAATCAGGAATCCTGCCTTTCAGGGTAGGGCAGAACATATGGTTGGTGCTCGCCGGCATCGGGAACCGGTAATTCCTGCTTGCAACCTTTGACCCGCTCTTCACGATTCCCCCGGCAAAACTGGTGATGATCCCTTTCATCCCGGTTATTGCCCCGGCTGCTGCAACCGATGCAGCGAGAGCCGATGGCTGGTCTCTTCCCATGACAAGGAAATTTCCCCCGGCAATTCCCTTCTCGGTGCCAAAGCGCTCCTCGCCAACGTACTCGCCTTCCATTACGGGGATCTTCCAGCAGCTCCGCCCCCCGACAATGCACCGCTCTTCATACCGGTCCCCGAAATAGTGCATCCGGATCGCAAACCGTGAAGCTGCATCCGGTAGTCCGTCGAACGCGCTTGCCGTCGGAGCCGGGAGCACGCACTGGGAGATCCGGGCTGCGACATTGGCTTTCATGTTCTTCTTCTCGGCACAGATCAGGATCGAGACGCCGGGTCTCCCGTCAGGAGTCCCGCTTGCAGGGATGGTGCATTCTATCCCTGCTTCGCAGGGGCATGCGATCTTGGAAGTTGCAAAACCTGTTGCAGTTGCCGCAGCAGTGTACGCCCATTCCACCGTGTCTGCCGTAATAATGACCCGCGAGATCCAGACCGGGAAAGCTTCTGCATAGGTGTCCAGGATCTCGGTTCCGTTTATCTCCATACTCTCTCCCTCAGGGATATACGACTCCTTCCTCGGTGATAATATGATCCATGCGAACGTCCGTCTCGTCCAGCGGGAGACGGTCGATCTCCTGGCAGGCAAACGCGATCCCGATCTTGCGCAGGTCGGGGTGCTTTGCAAGGAACCGGTCATAGTACCCGGCACCATACCCGATCCGGCCCCCGGTACGGTCAAACCCGAGCATCGGGAGGAGGATCGTGTCCACTTCCTCGCCCCGTGCCGGGATCTCGCTCCCGATAGGCTCGGGTACACCAAACGTGCTCGGGACAAGAGCAGCAAAGTCCCGCAGGTACGAGAGCCGGAGACTCACGTCCTCTTTGACAATGATCGGGACAATAACCGGGATATTGCGTTTGAGCAGGGTGGTAATGATCGGCACGGTGCTGACCTCCTTCTCCTTGGAGGTGTAGGCCATCACGGTCTCGTCATCGCTGATGAGAGTCATGAGATGACGGCAGATGATCGCGCTCTTCTTTTTCCGGTCTTCCGGTTCCATGGCATCCTTGCGCTGCCGCAGGATCTGCCGTATGCTGCTTTTCTGCTCCCGCATGGGCAGTAGTAGAGAACCGGTGTATTTATGCTTTTCCGGATTTGTTCACGGGAAGAATCTGATCACCATTTTCACAGAATGACGCACCGTACCGGATTGCCTGGTTCCGGTGCTGTTAAGAGCCGGCACGATAATACCCGGTATACATCCGGGTTTTATCCATGCCGTTTGAGTGCAGCCAGTGCGGGGAATGTTGCAGCCATCTCGGTCTTGTGCATACCATACGCGAGGATCACGGGAACTTACGGTTCCTTGTCAACAACGAATATACCGGTGAGAAAACTGAGGTTGTTGTTGATACGGACAAGATCGATCTGTTCTCCGATCGCAGCATCTTTGCCGAGCGCCCCGAGGCATGCCCGTTCTTCCGGTTCAACCGGAACGAGAACAAAGGATACTGTACGGTCCACCTTACCCGGCCGGAGATATGCCGGGATTACGGCTGCTGGCGCATCCTGATCCTTGATCCGGAGGGCAAACGGGCCGGGCGGATCATGTGCCAGCGATTCCTGGCATCGGAAGATGAACATCTGACCCGGCTCTTTGAAAAAGAGGTAGACATCCTCTCCATGCTTGACGATGCTGCATGGGACCGCGAGATCATCCGTATTCTGGGTACCGCGGGTTACACGGTGCTGGTATAATCCAGGGCTGTTTTTCAGAAGAGCTGGGCACCAGGAGAAAAATGACGGGAAAATATTCTCCCTGCAGATAAGGAGCGTGACCCCGCTCTCCAGGATAAAGCGACAGAGTATACCAGCGTAAAAACACGAAGTCCATGACCCGCCATGCAACCGATCAGTATGGAGAATTTCCACGGGCCGGGAAAAACAGGGACTTTAGCCCTGCAGCGATCACAGCCGCGAGGTATAGATGCCCGAACCCACGAGCCACTGATCATCTGCCGGCGCAACATAGCAGAGTTTCATTCCGGGTTTTGAGGTATCCGGGTTGAAATAATCCACGTACACAAAGCCACCGCCATGTTTTGCGGCAGAGATCTCCCATGCAGTCACATTGACGCCATGGGTATCAGTAAAATTCAGCCGGTTTGATCCGATCACTTCGGGCTGGAATGGCATTGCAAGCGTGGTCCCATCATAGGCATAGGCAAAGATATACCGGCTCCCGTTTGCAAAAACACCGTTGCGATCATTGAAAGCAGCAACCGCCTTCTCTTTTCCCACCTCCCGGGCATAGCTGCGTGCATTCTCCACCCTCAGGACAAGCTCCCCGCGTTCCGTGGTATTGAATTCTGCCGGCAGCTCGGGCCGATAAATTCCTGAACCGACAAACCAATCATTGTCAACCGGCAGAACCGTTGAGAACTTGAACTCTTCCCGGTAGTTGTCAACCGGGTTGGGGTAGATATAATACACCGAACCCCCGCCTTCACGGGCGATCTCGGTCATCCGTCCGATGAATTTCACCCCGTTCGGATCCGAGATCCCGGTCCGGTCGGTCCCGAGCAGACCCTGCTGGTACGGCAGCGCGAGAACCGTCCCGTTCATGGTGTACGCAAAAATGTACAGGTCCCCGTTGATGAACGTCCCGTTCGGGTTATTGAACTCCCGGAGTGCAGCCTCCTTCCCGTGCTCCCTGGCATAGGTTTGGGCCCCGGTTACAAATCGGGTGAGATTTGCAGAGCGGGTATCAGCAGCGTTCAGCTCTGATCCATTTGTTGCGGCAACTGCTGCGGGCGGTGAAGGAGTGGTCGTGCATCCGGCCAGGATGATAAGTGCAGAGAGCAGTACAGGCAGCAGCAGGAGGGGATATTTCATAAGGGAAAATGAACCGGGCAGATAAAAATGCCTTTCGAAGAAGTTCACCACATAATTCCGGACCCGCAACTTCCTACACGCCGGGACAAGACTGCAGGGACTTTGCCGGGTATGATCTATGCAACAACCTGTTTTGTCTGGAACCGGGGCCGGACCTTCTCGGCGAAGTACTTTGCCATCTCGCCCGAATGCATGAGATCCGTATACACTTTCGCGGGAACTCCCAGGTACTGGTACACAAGCCCGGTCTGGAACTCTATCTCAAGCACTTTTGTGCTTTCATCATATCCGATCGAGCGGAGAATGCGGGATTTGACAGACTGTCTTTGCAAAAGAATCGCCATTCTCTACCACGTTCGCTGACAGGTTAATGGTTCTTATGAAAAATGCGGGTGGGAGGCCGCTTCATCACGGATCGAATGTACACCAACCCGTACAACCTGCAAGGGAGAAATCCAGGGAATCAATGAGGAGAAATACCCCTGAAATATTCAAAATGATCAAAAAATGCAGAGTTCCTGGATGGAAATTTTTCCGGATTTCTGGCAAATTTACAAAAAATTTTGAAAAATTTTAAAAAAATTAAAAAATTTTAAAAAATTTTCAGAAAATTCATCAGATTTTCAGAAAAAACAGGGAAGGAAATGATCTTCCTTATATATACCATAAAAAAGAGGGTAATGTTCAGGTTTGATTACTGATGACAGAAACAAACAGCCACAAGAGTTCAGTTGTTGAGATTAAGGACATAACCGCAGGAGCCGGGGCGCTCGGGCTCCTCGGGTACGGTATGCCGGGAGTTCTCGTCAGCCTTGCCAATGCAGGATTTATCCAGCCCGGGTCCATGATCATTGCCATGGCAATCTTCATGGGGGGGGTTGCCATGTTCACTGCCGGCCTCATGGAGTGGAAGAAAGGGAATACCTACGGCATGGCAGCCTATGGTTCCTACGGGCTCTTCTGGTTCTCGTTTGCAGCACTTCTCCTCATGCCGGTGCTCGGGCTCACCAAGGATACCGGCGGTGCCGGTGCAATGGCAGCATATCTCGCACTCTGGGGCATCTTTACCCTGATCCTCTTCATCGGATCGCTCAAGATGTCAAAGGCACTCCAGGTAGTCCTCGGAACGCTTGCACTCGTCTTCTTCTTTGAAGCCGCCGGTGCAGCAACGGGTACCGCGACATTTACCGTAATCGCCGGGTACATCGGCATAATCAGTGGCTTTGCTGCAATCTATACCGCCCTTGGACCAGTCCTCAACGACATCTACGGCAGAACCGTTGCACCGCTCGGTTAATTCCGGAGATCCGGGAATTATTCCCCCGAAATAATTCCCTGCCTTTTTTAGTGCTTTACCGATTGAATGCTTTTTTTTATGGCTGACCGATCTTACCATGCATTGAGGTATGCGAGAACAGTCGGAGATATTCATCCCGTTCCTATCCGGATACACCACATTGATCATGATCCCGGGAACCCTCCTCACAACTGCGATGGCGTATTTCCTGCAGGTGTATTGACCGAAGGAAACATACCGGGGAATTTCAGATCTGCTCTTTTTATCAGGGTATACCGGATATTTTACAACAGGTCCTCCCGATGAAAAGATTCCATTGTATTTTTCTCTTGGTTCTGATCCTTGCCCTTTGTTCTGCCGGTTGTACCACGCAGCAGAAGAGCGGTACGGATATACAGAATCCAGTGTCGGTTACCCCGTTTCCGGATAATTCCAGCAATCCCATTTCCGCCAGCGGACCCATGACGCAGGCTGCAGCCCCCCCGGCAAATACCACTAAAAAACAGGAACAGCTCGCAGCATTTGCAGACAGTATCCGGAAGATCAGGGATACCGGCACCACACCCGTCATCGATTTTGAATTCCATTACGGGGGAATGGACACGGAGAAGATTCTCGATAATATGAGAAGAAATGGAGTAGCCCTCACCCTGCTTGGCCCGAATGAAAAACAGGGAAGTGAAGAATCGCTGCGGCTCAACAATCTCTATCCCGACAAATTCGTGCCGACTACCGTTCACGGTGACGGGCCGCTCTGGCACGGAAATGACACCGGTTTCATAAAAAAACTGGACAGCGACGTCCGCTCAGGAAATTATTTTGCCATGGGGGAGTTTGAGGCACGGCATTATCCCTCAAATACCAATAACCGGGACGTGCACAAGCCCCTTGATTCTCCCGATTTTGTGGTCATCTTCAAAGCATCCGGCGATACCGATATCCCCTTTTTGATCCACCACGAAGCAGAAGACGCGATGCTCCCTGAACTGGAACATATGCTCACGAAATATCCTAAAGCCAAAGTCATCTGGTGCCATTTTGGCAGGAACAGGAATCCGTTGACCTGGACACGGTTTACGACTCCTGATACTGCACGCGAGTACCTGAAAAACTACCCCAACCTGTATTTTGACCTTGTTCAATCTCCCCCGGGTTCAAAATACCAGACCGGTTATCCAGACGGGATTATGTATGACACATCCAGGAACCCCGCTGTCCTCAAGCCGGAATGGAAAGCAGTGATCGAAGATTACCCCGATCGCTTTGTCCTTGGCACGGATATCAACGGTGGAAGGTTCGATAGTTATGACCAGGTCATCAAAATATTCCGGCAGAACATTCTTCCGGGATTGTCAAAGGAGACTGCTGAAAAAGTTGCTTATAAAAACGCATGGAAACTGATGACCGGGCAGGATTGGAAGGAATAATATTTTTTTCATGAAGTTCAGTCACACGAAACCTGGCACCCGTCAGCCAACTCATTGCCGGGCCTGACAGCCGCCGCTTTAAACCTGATTCTGAGGCCTCTGTTTTCATTTTCTTCCTCCATGATACAGATTTATTAACACGGAACTTCTTGTTTTGAGCATGTACACCCGTGAGGCTTCGGCCCTCGATCTTTTTACCGATTCGGTCCGGCTCATGGGCGATGCCACCCTCTGTGCGGTTATGGAGTTCGACCGGAAACTCGACCCCGCCATTCTGGGGGATGCTGCACATGCATGCCTCCTGGCACACCCGATCCTGCACAGCCGGCTTGTGCGGGGGCGTGGCCCGGCATACTGGGAGATGCACGAACCGGCTTTTCATTCGGCAATTAAGGTGGAGGAATGCCCGGCAGACTACCACCAGAAGGTCATCGGGCCGGTTGACCCGTATGGTACGCTCCAGTTCCGCGTGCGCCTGCTGCGAAGGCAGGCCGGGGATGTTATTGTCATCAACCTGGCCCACTCTGCAGCTGATGCTTTCGGCCTCCACACCCTCATGTCCCAGCTGCTGCAGGAATACCAGTCGCCGGGCAGCATCCTTCCCGCAGCCGGGGGGATCCCGGAGCGGGATACCCTCTGGACAAGGGGGCTGTACCGGGCGGGAATGCCTGAACCCTCGGCAATGAGGATGATCGACCCCCTGTGGCCTGACCCGTTCGGAATATCTTCAGGGCCGGGCTCATTTCACCGGGAATGCATCAGCCCCCCGCTCCTCGAGGTCATCCGCGCAAGGGCCCGGGCGCTCGGGGGCAGTATCAACGATGCGGTAATGGCATCCTATATCCTCTCGATGACGGACCTGACCGGCCACCCCGGGCCAATCGACATCTTCTTCCCAGTCAACCTCCGCCAGCACCTGAAGGGCGGGTCCCGGGTCATGAGCAACCAGGCCACGAATGTCAGTTTTCCTTTCAGGTGCAGGGCCGGGGAAGGGATGAACGAGATCCTTCCCCGGGTTACTCGCGAGATCAGGAAACTCAAGGCAAACCGCATCGGCATAACCGAACAGGTTGCCATGGATGCGGCCTGCGACCCGGAAGGAGTGAAGATCCAGGAGATGGTTGAGCAGATGGCAGCCCTTGAGAAGACGGGGCTTGCGGATATCTTCATCTCGAATCCCGGCCCGGTTACGCTTCCCGATATGGAAGGGCTTACCGACGCCTATGTCTGCTACCCGGGGGGGTACATGCCCACAACCTGCTTTGTTACCAGCACGTTTCGGGGAATGATGACCGTAACCATGGGTTATCAGGATCATGGGGGGGCAAGGGAGGGGACACGAAAAGCCATGGATCTCTTCCGGCACCATTTCCTGTCACTGGCAGATGGTAGCTGATATGCCTGCGGGATCCGCTTAATCTTTTTTGGCATTCCCCGGAAATTTGCGGGAATTACAAAGAGTGTACCAAATAGCCGTGGCAGAGGAAAAAGACGGTATTTCATGGCAGTGAAAGCTTCTTGCAAAAAATGCTTTTTTTCGGGACACCGATAAAGGCACATGCGCCATGGCGTGGGAGATATTTGACGTGCGGGTCTCTGTAATAAAAAAGTGCTGCCACAAAAAAAGGCAGGGTGAGCTCAGTTACCTGAGGCTTTCAAGCTTCTTTTCAAGAACATCGAGTCCCGATTTGACATCTTCAAGGTTCTTGCCGCCCGTGAGGATGATCTTCCCGGATGAGAAGATCAGGACAACGATCTTGGGGTCTTTTATCCGGTACACAAGACCCGGGAACTGTTCAGGCTCGTACTCAACATTTTCAACATTGAGTGTGACGGCAAGCTTGTTGAGATTGATGTACCGATCGAGATTGTACGAGCAGACCATGTTGGTTATCGCAACCCGGGGAACTGCAAGGGGTTCAATACCCACGTCCTTGAGCGATTTGATGACAATAGCAAGTCCGGCTTCGAGGGCTTTGTCGTTGCGGACGCCGGTAATAACAATTTTGCCGGAAGAGAAGATCAGGCATGCAATCTTGGGATCCGCGATACGGTACACGGCACCGGGAAACCGTTTCTTGTTGAGTTCGCAGTTCTCAACCTTTGATGAAAATTCAGCCAGATCAATGGATTCAGCAATAACACCGGATGCAACAATGTTCTCGATCTTTAATGATTCATATTTCTTATCGATCATCTTCTTTCAATGACGTTGCCCGGAGCATAATACTAATGGACAACCTTTATGAGGTGTTGGTTAAAAGGCACCGGAACACCCCCTCAACGCATTTCCGGCCGGAGCCTCCGAAACATGGCTACTGTCACAAACCAAAAGAGCCGGGGTCATAGAGAATCTCCTCATGCCGCAGCGCTACGGGTCTCGTGATTATCTGCAGGGGTTTTTATTTTTTTCGCAGGATCCTTCTCACGCTGAACCCCGGCCCTGATTTCCCAAAAGAAGTGCATGAAGAGAAACACGGGAATGGAATAAATAAGTGCCTCTGGAATCCCCCACAACAGTCCAGGATAAAACCTGTTCTCAGGTCAGGCGGTAACCCTCATGCGGTACACGCATCTCAAACCGTACACACTTACCCGGTTTGCCGGTCTCCCGGATCTGTATGCCAGTAAGGGCCAGAATTTCCCGCGTAAGGAAAAGACCAAGACCTGTATTCTTCCCGTACCCTTTATTGAAAATCCTCTCCTTGTCAGGAACGGGAATCCCACCCCCGTCATCCTCGTACCATATGAGAAATCCCTCTCCGAAAACATCGCCCCCGATACGGATCCGGGAGAGACGCTCCCCATGCCGGATGGAATTGTCAATGAGATTGTAAAAGACCTGTCCGAACATAGGATCTGCAAAAACATCTACACCGCCAAGCCGGGGATCGATAACAATCTCCGGGAGCGGCTGGCGGGGAAGGTGCAACCCGATCGCCTCTTTTACATTCTGCCATTGTGCAGATGTCAGGCCGAGCGTCTGATAATCGCGCGTGAACTCAATCTGGCTTCGGAGCAGGTCCGCATGATCCTCTGCACGTTCCAGGAGCTTGTCAGTCTTCTGTTCAAGCGGTCCCGCCCGGGCCAGCTGGAGTGACCCCATGAGTGCCGTAAGGGTATTCAGGATATCATGGCGGGTGATGGAGGTGAGCAGCTGGAGTTTCTCATTGGATTTCAAAAGCCCGAGTTCGACACTGTGGCGTACGTGGCTGTCATGGAGCATAAGGATCTTCCCGCCTGGTACCTGATCGTGGCCCGGGAGCGGGATATAATGGAGATCGTAATAATGCGGCTTACCGTGTACAGGGAATGTGATGGTCAGAGGAGATTCCGGGGCATTTGTGGAGAGGGATTCAGGCGGAATAATCGCAGGAATAAGCGAATCTGCCGGCTTTCCGATGAGAACGTACCGGTCTTTTCCCAGGATCCTGGCAGCCGCAGGGTTTGCATCCACAACCAGATTCTGGATATTAACGATAATGACACCATCGGTCATCTGGTCGAAAAGGACCGGGATTGCTACAGGAGCCAGCGTGAGGAACCTGTAACGGGAAGTCGCGATATAGATCGCAACTCCTGTCAGGCCAAAGCCGCCAATAGCAACCAGAACCGAAAACCATGAATCAGGTATGAATATCAGGCCGATATGCATGAAAAACGGGACCACAAATGCAAGCAGGATTGCCATTATCTGGATCCGGTAAAGCGGGGGTGAACGGAAGAACCGGCTTCCAGCTAGGGAGACACCTGCAATGATAAGTATGGAGGAATAGAGATGGCTGAGCCAGAAGAATGGGCCTGGCACAAACGAATAGATTATCCTGCCGTCAGCAATTGAAGAAGACATATCTGTTACAAAGAGGTTGTGCAGGGGCTGGGTCAGGGCCACTACAAGCACAATTGCAGGAACCAGACAGGTGAGGAGAAGCATACGGGGCGTAATACGTTCGATCTCTCCTATGTACAGGAGAATAAAAAGAAACGATAAGACCGGCAGGAAAAGCCGGGGGGGAAGCTGAAGAATGACAAGGATGAGGCCCATGCCGGGGTCTGTCGTTGCCAGGGAGAGTGTAAAAAAGAATGAGTAAATGGCTGCAACCGCAAGGATCAGTTCCGCAACCCGACCGATGATGCCGGACCGGAACTGCCAGGTGAAGTACCCGATGATGATGAGAAAAACGGTAGCGGAAAGACCGGCAACAGCAAGGGGTGTGATCGAGAATAATGTCATGATCCGGTTTCCTGCTCGGCCATTTGCATATATCCGATAGGAACAGGACGACAATAAATGCTTGCGTACGGACTAAAAGGCAGGGTCCGTGATGCAGACCACAGCCAGGGTATTGTTCTGAATGGGAGTGAGCAGAGCGAAAAACGGTTTTATGAATCGAATGACGAGTACCATGCATACCGCGATCCAGGAATGCCGGACCTCATGAATAATTGCTGCACCGGATTTTCAGGTCAGGTTCTGCAGGGGCGTTATCAATTGTGTTCGCAGAAAAGGGACGACGGGGCTTTTCACGAGAGTACTTATTTATCAGATCAGACGTAATCAGGAATATACCAAAATATCCTCATGAGACTCCAGAAAAAAACATTTTTGGTTATCAGCGGCCTGCTTGTCGCAGTTATCCTTGTAGTGAGTATTTTTTATTCCACGATCATCCTTGCCAGTTACGGGGCTCTTGAAGAACAGTATATTGCCCAGGATCTGGATCAGGCGGTCAACAAGATAAACGATGAACTCACGACCATGTCAAATATCGCGTCTGACTGGGGGCCATGGGATGACACGGTTGAATTCGTCCACGGGAATGATCCCAACTACCTCCATTCCAATCTCCAGCCATATGGTTTTGGCAACCTGGACCTGAACCTCATTGTTATCACCAATACCAAAGGGAACGTAATCTTCTCAGGCTCTTACGATCTCCAGAACCAGACCATGGTTCCGGTTCCGGCAGCATTTGCCGGGCCGCTTGATCTCAAGAACCCTCTCATGAACATGTCGGATCCCCACCATGTCACATCCGGAATTCTGATGCTGCCGGAAGCCCCGCTCCTCGTTGTGTCACAGCCGGTGATGTATTCTAATTTTTCCGGTCAGCCGCATGGTGTCGTGATTATGGGACGTTACCTCAACCGGGAGGAGATCGCCCGTCTCGGAGAGCTGACCCGCCCATCACTCACGTTTACCAGAATTGAGGACACGGGCATATCTGCATCCCTCCTTTCCCGAATAAGGGAAACCCCGTCTGGACCGGGACTTATTGAGCCGCAAAACGGGGACCTGATTGCAGGGTACTCGGCTATTAAGGATATTTACGGGAATGATGCACTCATTCTCGGGATTACCGAATCCCGTGATATCTACCATCAGGGCATAACAACAACGCTGCAGGTCATCCTCATCATTCTTGCCGCAGGCTTGTTTATCGGACTCGGCGTCATTTTTCTGCTGGATCGTGCCGTGCTGAGCCGGCTCCGCTCCCTTGCAGATCAGGTGAATACGATCGGCAAATCCGGAACAAGCAAGAGCCACGTTGAGATCGCAGGTGATGACGAGTTATCAGGACTTGCCAAGGAGATCGATCATATGCTTGGGACTCTTGAGAAGACCCATGACGGACTGATGCAGAGCGAGGCACGGTTCCGCGAGCTTGCCGATCTTCTGCCCCAGACCGTATTCGAGATGGATTTGAGGAGAGATCTTCTGTACGCCAACCACGCCGGGCAGAAATTGTTCGGCATTGATGATGAGAAGATCAAAAAAGGAGTCAATGTCCGCAATTACCTGCTGTCAGAAGAACATGATCAGATGCTCGAGGGGCTCGCGCTCACGGTAAATGGTACGCAATTCTCCGGAAAAACCTATTCCCTCAAAAAGGTGGACGGGACGCTGATGATTGCAATCGTGTATACGTCCCCCATCCAGCGGTCAGGTGTTCTGACCGGATTCCGGGGAATCATCATTGATATCACGGAACGCAAGAAAGCAGAGGATGCCCTTCGCCTGGCAAACCGCCAGCTCAGCCTGCTGACCAGCATCACACGCCATGACATCAACAACCAGATGACTGCATTGCGGGGACTTACCTCACTTCTTGAGATGAAGCAGCCCAATCCCGCATTTGCTGAATATTTCCGGAAGATCAATAGTGCACTTGACCGGATCACGACCCTGATCGAGTTCACCCAGGAATTTGAATCGATTGGTACCCATGCACCGGTCTGGCAGGATTGCCGCACTCTTGTGGATACTGCAAAAACTCAGGTTCCGATCGGGAAGATTATGCTTGAAAATTCCATCCCTGCCGGCTTTGAGATCTATGCCGACCCGTTGATTGTGAAAGTCTTTTACAACCTTATTGATAATGCGATCCGACACGGTGGCAGGATCACCACCATCCAATTTTTCCTGCAGCAGTCAGGAAATGATTACCTGATTATCTGCGAGGATGATGGCGATGGTATCCCTTCCGATGATAAGTTGCGGATATTCGAGAGAGGATTTGGAAGGAACACCGGCCTTGGTCTCTTCCTGGCCCAGGAAATCCTGAACATCACCGGTATTATCATCCGCGAAAACGGTATTCCGGGCAAAGGGGCCAGGTTCGAGATTGTGGTGTCAAAGGAAAACTGGCGGTTTCTCTAATCCCAAAGGTAAAACCATATTGTGAGATCAGGAGCAGAAATTTTTCAGGGATTTTTATACCGGAATTCTCAGGAGAAGGACTGGCATTTATTGAACTACTCTGTGGCGGGCATCGGGATGGTAAATCAACCAGAAACCATTTTTTCGTACCCGCGTTGAGAAACGTGGCGGGCACTTTCACCCTGCCCGGTTATTGGTTTAATTATCTTCTTTTTTGATGGTGTACCATGGAATGCCTGCACAGATCCCCTGATCGGGGAAAGGATGCACGTGTCGCAAGATACGATGATGAAAAGATAGCTAAGATTCGCGAGAAGATCTCAATGGTATTTGGCAGGGCAAGTACGTGGGATGATGTAATAATCTCAGAAAGGTACAACCTCACCCCGGAGGGAGACCTGGTCATGATAATAAAATGATCTCCCAAAGGGCTCATTCCCGCTAAAAAATCAGGGTTGAGGGGGAAGATGAATGTTCATCGGCTGGGGGATGACTGTACCTGTCGGAGGGGTCGGAATACCTGCAGTTGCCATATAGGGGGCAACGAAGGCAGCAGCAAGGAGGATCATGAGGATGAGCGGGATCAGGATGGCAATTGCAAAAGCAAGGATTGCTTTGCCGGTACTGAGTTCCTGGAGCTCGCGGATCCCGAGGATGCCAAGGACAAGTGACCAGAGCATGAAGATAAACCCGATGACGGGAATCCACCCGAGAAGCAGGCGGGGCGTGTGCCCGTAGATGATTGCTTTGAATGTCTGCATGATTCCCTGGCGCCCGCCCAGCAGGTATACCCATAAGTGAAGCCAGGCTGCAAAGATGATAGCGAAGATGAACCCTCCGGCAATCGCCATGAGAAATACCATGAGCGGTAACTCATTTCCCCATGACATGAAAGCGAACCCCTGCTGGGGCCCGGTCCAGCGGGTGGCCATAACCGCTGCAAAGATTGCATGAACCAGGAGGATTACACCAAAATAGGTAAACACAGCTTCCGGCGCATCGGTTTTCGATTGCCGGAATGTTGCAACAGGATTAATGAGCAATCCTTTCACCTTGTCAACAATGGTGTGTATCATACAGACCAGTGATTGTCAGAGGTTGGATAAAAAGGAAACCCACGGCAGACCTGCCCGGTATTTTCCATCGGGACGTGCTTTTAAAAAGTACTATGTCCGGCCCAAGGCAAATTCTACTGCCGCTTCCACGTGTATCCGCATGGTGTCAAAGACCGGCACCGTAACATCTTCCTGGCGGATCAGGAGCGGGATCTCCGTGCACCCGAGAATTACACCTTCTGCCCCCTCCTCATCCACGATACGGTTGATGATCTTCACAAACCCTGCCCGGGATGTGTGTGTGATTTTCCCGGCACACAGTTCATCGAATATTACCGTGTTGATATAGTCCCGTTCGGCATCGTCCGGCACAATCACTTCAAGGCCGTATTTCTGCTCCAGCCGGTCCCGGTAGAACCCCTGCTCCAGGGTGTATTTCGTACCGATCAGGGCAACTTTTTTTATCCCGCTCCGGTTCACGTATTCACCCGTAGTGTCCATGATGCGCATGACTGGGATCCCGACTTTTTCCTCTATTAAGTCGGCGCGGGAGTTTATGGTATTGGAAGCGATAACAATAAAATCAGCGCCGCCGTTTTTCAGCCTCTGCGCTGCATCAATTATGGTCCTGTTTAAAAGATCCCAGTTGCCTTTGGCGGCAAGCCGTTCCTGCTCGGAGAAACTCCCGAACTCGATGGAATACATCAGGATCTTTGCAGAATGCAGTCCCCCGAGTTTCCTGTTGACGATCTCGTTCATCTGGCGATAGTACTCAATGGACGACTCCCAGCTGACACCGCCTATGATACCGATCGTCTTCATAAGGGTACCATTGGAGCTTTGGATCCCTATGATTGTTGGGGTCCAAAAAAAAGGGGTACATGCAGGTAAGCTGAAAAGAACCACTCGTCCAGGGAGAGCGGCCACGGGAGCCGGAGTTCCGGTCAGCAGGTTTTCCGCTCCGCTTCAAGAAAACAGGTTGCGTCCTTATACCGGAATTTCAGGGTATCTGCATGGGAACTTATGACAATGCCGTTGAGGAACTCAACTGCGGTCACATTTTTTCCAAAAACACTGAACAGGATCGGGAATAACGTGATATCATGGGCAACGACAACGAGCAGCTCATCTGCACCGGCCTGCGGGTAAGATAACAGGTTTGTTAAAATCGTATCCGAGTAAAAAAGAGGGTTTTGCATCGTATCTTCGGGGATCTCCTGACCGAGCCATCTGATGATGCCTTCGCGCCAGCCCAGTTTATCTCTCAGCCTCGCAAAGTTATTCAGATCAACCACCGGGCTTTTAATTTCCGGCTGACATCCCAAAATTCTGACATTATCCGCCGGGAAATATCCCTCTTTGATAGACTCGGCAGTCATTTTGCACCGCCGGGCTGCGGTGTGCCCGAGAAGCAGGCGTTTTTTTATAAAAATCCCGCCAAGGGATTCCCCGAATGTCCGGGCAAGACTGACTCCACGGGGTGTGATCTCAACTCCTTCCCGCAGCGGTTCGGGAATTCCGTCAAAGGAATCCCGTTCTGAATGGCGTACCAGGACAATGGTCCTTTCTTCCCGTGGAACGTTTCGGAGAATATCCAGGACATAATCCCCGGACCTCATCCGTCCCAGCCCCCTGCAGGGATCCTGTCTTTATACTGAAGGTTCTTCATGAAAAGGTCTCCCCTGTACCTTGCCTGAATCCCAAAAAAGACCCATACTTTTTCCATGGGGTTGAAAGGATACATTTTTTTCGTTTGCGATGCCGGCAGGTCTGTTCATCCGGGCGAAGGATGCTGTTTTTAATAACCTGGCGATCAAGAACATCTCCATCAGGAGAACTATACATGACCCGGAAAAAGCCCCCTCTGCACCAAAGAGGTATTCTTGTCCTGTTGATCACCGGTGTCATACTGGTCGCAGGGTGCACTTTCCCCGGCCAGGCAACTTCGGGCAGTACTCCGCAAAAAACTCCTGTCACCGTTGCCTTTGCATCTCCTCCTCTTGCTGCGGCCACACAAACGCCGGATAACACCATGACCATCACGCCAAAGGGCCAGGCGCTTGCCCGGTTTATCGACAGCATGAACGTGACCAGCCACTGGCTGAGCGGGACGGGGGCCATCAACTGGACAACCGGCGATCCTGACCTGTCACGGCCGGCATATTCCTCGCGGGTCACCCACTGCAGCAACTTTGTTGCCGCTGCCACGCTCCGGCTCGGGGTTTATATCCTGAGGCCGCCAGAGCATGACCAGGACAACCTGGTCAATGCCCAGAATGACTGGCTCAACAGCCAGGTGGCAAAGGATGCCGGATGGACACAGATTCCCGATGCCGTATCAGCGCAGTATTACGCAAACCAGGGATACCTTGTTGTAACCTCGACAAAGGGATCGGACCGGGATTCCAGTGATTATGCAAAGATGTTCGGCCATATAGCCATCGTCCGTCCCTCTGTACGGACCCGGCAGGAGCTTGTCAGGAACGGGCCGCAGCTTGCCCAAGCAGGATGGATCTATTCCGCAAATGTCTCACTCAGGCAGGGGTATTCAGGTGTCGACGGGGCATGGAACAGCAACGGGACCGGTTCCGTGCAGTTCTTCATGCATCCCATAGATGATAGGACACTGGATGCATATTCGTAAGAAAATGCGGGCGGAAAATATCCGGCGCTTATGGGAAAAACAGAAGAACCGGACCCGGTACCCCGGTTAGAAGCCTGGATAGGAAAAAGAGGGGGAACTGTTACGCAGTCGGCATCTGCCCGTGTCAGTCCCCTTCCGCGATGAGGTAACCCCCGGTGCCGAGCGCCCAGATGAAGAACGGGTACGCTATCATCCGCTCCACACCGCCGTTCCCGATGATGACGGGGAATTTCAGGATAATTACCGCCAGAATCAGTACCGTTGCAGCAAGAATAACGATACCAAGGACAAGCGAGAACCATTTGAACGGCTGCCGGAATACCCGGAAGGAGAGCACTGCCGCTATACCTCCGCAGATGAAGACCGTAAGGGCAACAACAACGTGGGGCGTGCCCAGAGTCTCCGGAAGAAATCCCACACCGACTGCACCGAGGCCGGCAAGCCCGAGCAGTACCGCGATATAACGGAGCTGTTTATCGATCCAGAGCAGGTATGCAGAGGTAAAAAGGCAGAGCCCGAAAATGATGATGGACGAGTTATAGATCCCGGCTGTCTGACCGACACCCAGGTCGCTGAGCATCTTTGTTGCGGTATATCCCGGGTAGAGTGCCTCGCTGACAATAATCCCGAGAATGAACCAGGAGGTTCCAAGGAACATAAGCCCCCCGGCCAGGGTTTTCCGGTATTGCATACCAGTACCCCTGACTGCTTCAGGATAAACTTTTCGGGCCATTTATCTGCCGCACAACGGGGGCGGCTGATAGTTTTTTTAAAACCCGGAATATTCCGCGGAATAGCACCCCGGTTCCCGGGGGAACTGGTTGTGGGCAAAAATCACGGGTAATTACGATGTCTTTTGAGGAAAGATGGTGTTCCAGTCCTCATGCGTGTCAACAATGATCCAGCTCCTTGCCCTTGCTTCGGCCAGGACGTGATTCCATTTGCCATACGGCAGGTCCCGGCGGTCAGATGGGGATCCGGGCTCCCGCTCTGAATCGGTGTGATGGATGAATCCCGCAAGCCGGGGCCCGCTCCCGGATGCCACCCACCGCAGCATCTGGAGATCCCCATCCGTGTTCCCGAAGGCAATGATGGGACGCCGGCCGATAATTTGATGTGGTCGACAGGGTCAACCATTCCCTTGCAGGCTTTAAAAAATGCACCGGTTCTGCCGGTTCATCTGTCCGGCTGCTGGCAGGATCCGAAAAGATCGTAATGATCTCCCGGCAACCGGTGCACCGGCAGGATTGGTTCCTGAAGAGGAAAAATATCCCGTTCTGATGGGAGATTTTCATCATCCGGCAGGAGATGCATAGAGAGATGGCACAAAACCCCCCGCAACATCCCGATATACCGGTCCTGCCCGTCATGCTCTGCCTTACACTAGGCGCTTTTATGAGCACGCTTGATACCAGTATCGTCTCCGTCTCCCTGCCATCAGTCACAAGCGACCTGCAGGTATCTCCTGATCTCACCTCCTGGATCCTGGTTGTGTACCTTCTCTTCTCCTCCTCATTCCTGATGACCATGGGAAGCCTTGGGGACAGGCTTGGCCACCGCAGGGTGTTTCTTTTTGGGTTTTTTTATCTTTACGCTCTCCTCACTCCTCTCCGGTCTTGTCCATGACATCTGGTCGCTCTTATGCCTCCAGGCTCTCCAGGGTCTTGGCGGAGGTATTGTCCTTGCCCTGGGCCCTGCCCTCATCTCCACCGTTCTTCCGGAAAATGTACGGGGCAGGGCATTCGGTCTCATCGGGGCATCGGTTTCTGTAGCCCTCATAGCAGGCCCAATCCTCGGCTGGTACCTGACCGAACAGTTCAGCTGGCATGCGATCTTTTTTATGAATGTCCCGATCGGTATCGCAGCCCTTATCCTCGTGTACCGGTATATCCCCGGGCATCCACCCGTAAAGAGGGGCGGGTTTGACTGGCCTGCTGCACTGCTCCTCGTCCCATCCCTGGCCGGGTTGCTGTATACGCTCAGTGCCTGGGGAAAAGGTGGGCCCGAAGCATCGTTTCTCCCGGTCATCCTTGCCCTGGCCATAGGGTTTGCAGCGCTCTTTGTCTGGCACGAGTCCCATACCCGGGAGCCTATGGTACCCCTCCGCCTTTTTGGGAATCTCCCGTTTACCGCGTCGGTGCTTGCGTCATTCCTGATCATGGCAACATACGGCGGCCTGCTTGTACTATTTCCCTTCTTTTTCGAGCTGATCTGGAAATTCTCCCCAGAGCAGGCGGGGTATATGGTGGTTGCAGCATCCGCCGGGCTCATGATCGCAAGCATCCTTGCAGGGAGATCGGTGGACCGTTCCGGGGCGGTAAAAACGATTATCGCTGCAACCGGTCTCGCCATCGGGGGTTCCCTTATCTTCCCCTTCCTTGGAATGAACGCACTCGTGCTGCCTGCACTTCTCGGCCTCTTCCTGTTCGGTGCCGGAACCGGTGCATTTTATCCCCCGAATATCAGCCTTGTCATGAAATGCGCACGGCCGGGGGATGAGGGGGCCATGTCAGGGATCATCACCACCATGCGGGTACTGGGTCAGGGTGTCGGAGTTGCCCTGTACGGTACGGTTTTTGGGTTGTTTGCAGTCTCCGTACCGCAAGGAGGGATAATAGCCCGGGCCGGTACACCACCCCCGTCAGAACTTTTCCCGGGGTTTACATCGGTCTTCGTGCTGACCGTCGTGCTCCTTATTGCAACGCTCGTGCTGGTGATTGTTGCAAAAGAGCCGGGAGCCGGTTCCTGCATGCCCGCACAATGACAAGGCTTTTGTCTGGCCCCGGTTTCTATTGTGTAAAGGATTATGGTTCAGATAAAACGCCTGGTAATTACCACAGCCATCGGTATACTTACCGGCCTGTACTGCGCCGGAAGCCTGCTCGTCTTCGCTCCCCCGGGGATCACACCGGAGCCCTGGTTCATGCTCATGATCCTGTACGGCCGCAGCATCCAGGGGTTCGTGATCGGGTTTGCCGACAGGATCGCCCTTCGCCCGGTTTTCCGGGGTGCGGGACTTGGCGCATTGTTCAGCCTGATGCTCTGTATCTACCCCGTTTCTGCCCACAACTATACCGGAGCCATGCTGCTGTTTATCGCAGGGATCATCTATGGAATACTTGCCGATGGTATCGCAAGCCGGGTAATGAAAAAGCCCTAAAAACATACAGGAACTCTCCATGGCTGAAGGCCCGGGATGATTCCCCGATCACTTCACTTTTTTTCCAAGGTTCGCAGTCAGCCGCCTGAGTTCTGCGGAAATATCATGCGGGTCCAGCATGACCTCGAGAATGGAAGGGCCGTCATATCCCTTTGCCTCGTCAAGGGCCCTCCCGAATTCCTTCTCAGTCCTGACAAGAAAACCCCTGCCGGTCCCGATCACCTCGGGTATCCTTGAATAGTTCCATACAGCCACATCATTGAACGGGCCGTCAAGCATCGGTCGCTCAGTACCGTAACCGTGGTTGTTCAGCACCACGATGATGGGATTCATATGGTACCTTGCAGCGGTCGATACTTCCATGCCCGTCATCTGGAAGGATCCGTCACCGAGAATGATGAGCGGCCTTAACAAGGGCAAAGCTGCCTTGACCCCTATCCCGGCAGGCACGGCAAACCCGAGTGAGGCATAATAGGCAGGGGAGATGAACCGGTTCGGGCCCATAACCTCAACTTCAGTACACCCGAAGAGTGCGTCCCCGACATCGGCGACAAGGATCATGTCCTCGTCAATGAACGCGTTGATGATCTGGAAGACCCGCCTGGCGGTCACCGGATCACTATTCAGGGCCAGACAGTCCAGGGGCTCGTGCTTCTCGGCATGGGGGATATTACCGGCATCGTGCCGGGCCAGCCCGGCCCCGGCTAGCCCTTCAAGGATTTCGAAGCCTGCCCCGTCATATGAATGATAGCCGATGGTGGTCTTCTCACCCGAGATGGCGATGATCTTCCTCGTATCAAGGTGAGCTGTGTAGGCCCCCAGGTCAAGATCGGTAGGGAAGACCCCGATCAGGATGAGGCAGTCGCTTGCCTCAACATAATCGCGGACCTGAGCGTCCCCGATGGCTCCTGCATAAATCCCCATAAAAAGGGGGTGCCGCTCATCGATCGCCGATTTTCCCAGGATAGTCGAAGCCACCGGAATATTTGCCCGGGTTGCAAGGGCCATCACCTTCTCAGCGAGGGTATACCGCGAGACCTCCACCCCGGCAAGAATAACCGGGCGGGATGCCTTGTTTATGAGGGCAATGGATTCGTCCAAAGATTCCTTTGCCATCCCCGGATCGCCGGCAGGTAATGCAGAACCGGAAGAAACGTGAAACCCTGCCAGAGGAACAACGCCAACCATATCCCGGGGCAACTCCAGGTATCCCGGCCTTTTCAAAGTGACGATCGCAGAAAGGACCCGGTCGATTTCAAAAAACGCCCTCGCAGGATCAGAAAGACAGGCCGATGCCACGGTTATGCGCTCGAAGATCCGGATCTGGTCATCATAGGTGCCAACCTTGTGGTGGAGCATGGTATGCAGGTGCTGCTCCTGCAGTCCCGGTGCCCCGCTGATGACCAGCACCGGTGATTTCTCGGCATATGCCTGTGCGGTGGTATTGACAACCTTGAGCCCGCCGACACCGAAGGTGACGCAGACAACACCGAGCCCCTTCACCCGTGCATAGGCATCGGCTGCAAAACCCGCGCCCTGCTCGTCATTGGTGTTGATCACGGTAAGCGTACTGTTTGAGAGTTTCTCAAAAAAGCCCAGCACGTAATCGCCCGGAACCCCGAATACATGGCCAACACCCATCTCCTCAAGACGGGAGATAAGATAATCCCCGATAGTTGGAACACCCGCCATAACAGAACACCTTCCCTACGATTGAGTACAGGGTATTTCCTGATAAGTGTTTACCCACTGGCCGTTCACGATACGGATTCTCGATAAGTAAATTCTCCTTTGCCGGGTTGTCCGGTACAATGACTGCATATGGCAATATTTTTCATAACAGAACCCAACTCCCATTCATGAGAAAACCCGCCCGGCACTATGCATTTCTGTTCCTTGCGGTCTGCCTTGTGGCCGGTTCCCTCTCCTGTGCCGGCTGCACTGGCACGAAGCAGCCGACCGGAAAACTTGATGGCTTTGATGATTTTATCAGCCAGAAGATGGCTGAATATGAAGTACCGGGTGCAGTGGTTGGTATCGTCGAGAACGACACCGTTGTGTACCTGAAAGGGTTTGGGGTAAGGGAGACCGGGAAACCCGAAAAAGTTGATCCGGATACCCGCTTCCAGATAGCATCGGTATCCAAGTACGTCACTGCCGGTGCGGTCGGTTCCCTGGTAGACGAGGGGAAGCTGGACTGGGACACTCCGGTTGTCACGTACCTGCCGGGCTTTACGCTGAAAGACACGTATGCCGGTGAGCATGCTACCCTCCGGGATCTTCTCGCCCACCGCACGGGATTTAAGCACTTTGATGGCGATTTGCTGGGCAGGCTCGGGTACTCGAACAGTGAGATGATGGAACGGATGCGTTACCTTGAACCGGGCACCAGCTTCCGGGAGAAGTACATCTACTCGAATGCGGGCTTCTTCATAGCCGGCGAAGCTGCGGCAAAAGCAGACAACCGGAGCTGGGAGGACCTGACCGATGCCCGGATCATCCGGCCGCTTTCCATGACGCGCTCGGGGGCCCATCCCGAAACCCTGTACCTTGATGACAACCATGTCTCCGGCCATGCCGGTACCAGTGGAAAGGTCCATACCATCCCGCTCGAAGTGGCTGGTTTTCCCGCGGCCGGCCAGGTAGTCTCCACCGGCCGTGACATGACGCAGTGGCTGCGTATGATGTTAAACAATGGTTCGGTTGACAAAAAGCAGGTTCTCAGTCCTAAGACCGTGAAGGAGATCCATGCGGCAAGCCTGGTGGCAGGTCAGGGAGGCCCCCTTGCAGACCTAAACGCAGCTGTAGGCCTTGGCTGCGATTCCTACAACTTCCTTGGCGAAAGGGTTATCGAGAAGAACGGGGCGCTTGACGGCGTCCGCTCGATCGTGATCCTCATCCCCGGAAAAAATGCCGGCCTCGTTGTCATAGCAAACAAGCAGCTGACCGTCATGCCTGAATCTATCCGTGACGAGTTCCTCGAAAGGTACATCGGGAAGAGCGGGGTTGACCTGCAGGCCCGCGAGAAGATCAACCAGGCAGGGTGGAACTCTCTCATCAAATCCGTGGAACGGCCAAAGGATGCAAAGCCCGCAACGATAGCCCCGTCCGCTCTCGCTGGTGCATACCAGAACAGCCTGTACGGCACGATGCTTGTAAACGAAAGTGCGGATGCGATGAATATGACCTTCCTGCTTGGCCCGGCAAAATACCCGGGCACCCTCATGCAAGTGACGGAAAATACCTGGTACTTTTCATTCCCGAACCCGGACGATCAGGTGGGATATCTCACATTCAGGGCCAGCCCGTCAGGAAGGGTAACCGGATTTGATTCCCCGGAGATCGGCTTGTTCTTGCGGACCGATTAGTATCTTATTTTAAGGGGTGATGGGGGGGCCATCCAATACCGTGATCGCCTAGTGGGGGAGGGTATCTTGAACAGACACCTGTTCCAAAAAAATTTCCGGTTTTTCAGAACACGATATCCTCTTTTGCAAACCTGACCTTTGGCATCGGCTTGTCGGCTGCATACCCGAGCGGGCAGAGCATCACCGGGACAAGAGGTGCAGGAATCTTCAGGATCCGCAAGAACTCTTTGGGATCAAACCCTCCCATGGGGCAGGAGTCAAAACCCAGGGCTTTTGCTCCATTCAGGGCATTTCCGAGCGCGAGATAGGTCTGTGCCTGTGACCATGCCAGTTTCTGTTCCGGCGACATAGGCTTTGCAAAACCGGCTGCCATATCCGTGATCATCTGCTGCACCTCTGCCGGAACGCCACTCTTCTTGAGGAGAGCGCCAAGCCTCGCGATGAGGCTGTCATAATCAGGATCTGCACAGAAGACCAGAAGGTGCGAACAGCTGGTGATCTGTTCCTGGTTGAAGGCAGCAGGTCTGAGCATCTCTTTTGTCTTTTTGTCAGTGACCAGCTTGACCTTCCAGGGCTGGAGGTTCAGTGCCGACGGGGCAAACCGCACCATCTCGAGAAGCTCGTCTACCTTTGATTCAGGGATCTTCCTGCCGTCGAATTTCTTGGTCGCATACCGCGACATCACGATCTTTCCAAACTCCATTCTCTTTACCTTCCGCTGATGATCGATTGATTCCGCATTTCCCCTATTTATATATAATTACCGTGGTGTTTGCCGGACTGGAACATGCATTTTGTGGGACGGACCTGCATCCGGAAAGGAGATCCCCCGTACATTTTTCACCAGTGTCTGATACCGCCCTCATAGTATTCAATTCCAATCCTTTATTTCCCGACAACGACAAGAGGGGGTTATCATGAATCGCAAGGAAGAGATCCGGTCTGCGGTTCTCTATACCGTGATCATGCTGACAACGTTTTTCGTGATGCAGGCGGTCGTCATCCTTCTCCATGAATTTACCCACAGTATAACAGCCCATCTCCTTGGGGTTATGCCGGACCCTTTCGGAATTGTCTGGGGGAACTCCATTACCATGACCGGCTGGGATGAAGGGGTCCGGTATTCACAACTCTGGGCAACGGGACGTGATCTCGACGGTGCGATAACCGGAGTAATGCCGCTTGTTGTGCATACCATCATCATCACCTGCGGCCTCATCCTCCTGCTGTCCGGTGTACTGCGAAAGCACAAGTGGGGCTTTCACCTCGTATTCTGGTTTATTGTCGCAAACATGATGGAACTTTTTGCCTATATGCCGATGCGGGCGTTCGCGTCGAACGGCGATACCGGCAATTTCAACCACGGGATGGGTCTCAGCCCCTGGGTGCTTCTCATTCCGGGAACCATTCTTGTCCTCTTATTGTTGTATTACCTGCTCCTGCGTACCCTGCCCGGAATGTATGTCGTTGTTGCGGAGGGATCGCGGACCCTCCAGTACCTGATTCTCTACTTCTTTGCATTCGCAATCTTCATCTGGGGCAGCGGCCTCCGGGTTGTTCTGTATATCTACCCGGACCCGCAGTGGCTCCTGGGACTTATCGGGTTTGGAGCGTTTTTTGTGGCCATATGGCTTTGCAGGCCGGGTATGCCGTGGGTTGTTCGCGCCGAAAAGCAGTTTGGGGAAGGGTTACCGGACAGGACACAGGAGATATGGTGAAGATCGGTATTAAAAAGATTAATCCATCGATACAAGCATCAACATGTTTGAAAGCCATCCTGATGCTCATTGCCCTCTGCATCCTTACCGGTACTGTTGCCGCACTCTCCCTGCCCCAGGTGGTGTCACTCTCCCGGCCAGCAGGCACGGACCTTGTACCAGTTGCCTCGTTCGAGGGCGGGCAGCGGTTCTCTGCCGGCCCTTACCCGGTCATCGTCCTCTCAGGTTCCTACCGGCAGAGAAACGGCACCGGGGTCATTGCAGCAGCCAACCATTTCGCCGACCCGGCCTGGAACTTCAGTGCGGCTCCTGCGGAACACTCGGTCTCCCGCTACAATAACCTCCTCCGGCAGGCAGGAGAAGCAAAGGGATCAATCGATGCCAGAAAGATGATGGAGATCCGCGACGTCTGCCTGGAGAACGGAGGGGCAACATTCTGCCACTCGGCCCTCTATGGCAATACGTACTCTACCAACCACCAGGTCGTCTTCATGCCGGAGACAAAGACGCTCTGGATGAAGGTGGCGGACAAAAACTGGCAGAAGGTTGAACTCGTTCCCCTTTTTGGCAACTGAACAAACGGGGACAAAGGATCTTTTTGGTTCCGGTGAAAACATCCCATTTATTCCTCTAAAGACGGCGACTTGCTATCCTGTTTGCAGAACCTCAGTGCAGTATCACACTTGTGCAACGGGGTGCTCGCAGGAGTTTCATTATTTTTTCTATCGGGATCCTGCAGGGGCATATCGTTCACCACCCGGGTGCGGGATCTGAAACGTTCATATAGTTCTTATGTATTACAGGAGATTACTCCAAGTGCCGGACTATAAAAGTCCTCATCCATCAGGATCATGGGGAATGGAAAAAAAACAGGACCGGAAATGCCATCAGAGAACCAGACCCCTTTCTGGGATAAAAGAGACCGGGTATATGCTTTTGGTACCGTGAAGATCTGTATCATTTACCTGGTGTTTGGCATCATCTGGATCATCTTTTCCGATAAAATTTTTCTCTCGCTGGCGAGGAGCCCTGATGATTTCATCTTCATTTCATCAGTCAAGGGAGTCCTTTTTATAGTTATCACAACAGTTCTCCTCTTCCTGCTCATCCGGCAATTCACCATCAGGGGCCAGGAAAGCGAGAAACGGTTCAGAGCTATTTTTAATTCAACCTTCCAGTTTACCGGCCTGATGAAACCGGACGGCACCCTGATTGAGGCAAATCAGACCGCTCTTTCCTATTCCGGGGTAAATCCGGATCAGATCATCAATAAGCCATTCTGGGAAGCCCGCTGGTGGAGGGGTGATGAAAAAAGGGTGCAGGGTTTAAAAGATGCAATTACCCGGGCCGCCTCGGGAGAATTTGTCCGGTATGAAGTGGAGATCCTGGGTGCCGGCGATGCCCGGGGGCTCTTTGATTTCTCCATCAAACCGGTCCTTGATGAGAACGGTACGGTTGTCCTGCTTATTCCCGAGGCGCGTGATATCACGGAACGCAAGCGTGCGGAGGATTCGTTAAAGGAGAGCCTCGATACCTACACGCGGTTCTTCAAAACATCGCAGGACTGTGTCTTCATTACCACAAAAGACGGGCAGTGGGTAGACCTGAACGATGCGGCAGTGGAGATGTTCGGGTATTTTGACCGGGAAGAACTCCTTCGGGTAAAGATCCCCGATCTGTACACTTCTCCGGAAGAGCGCAGCAGGCATATCCGTACCATAGCAGAGAAGGGGTTTACCCGTGAATATCCCGTTGACCTGAAAAAGAAGGACGGAACCGTGATTCACACGCTCATCACAACCGTTGCCAGGTACGATATGAACGGGAATGTAATCGGGTTCCAGGGAACTATCCGCGACATTAGCGAACAGAAGCGTATGGAGATCGCATTGCAGCTTGCCCGCACCAAACTGAACCTGCTGAATTCGGTTACGTTCAATGATATCCAGAACGCATTGTTTTCCCTGTCAGGATATCTGAACCTGGAAACGCGGATCTCCCACGATGAAAAAAGTCAGTATTTTCATGATAAGCAGGTAGGAATTGTACGGACCATCACGGATTCCTTAAAGTTTGCCAGCCAGTACCAGAATCTTGGATTGAAACCCCCGTCGTGGCAGAGTGTCACGGAGACATTCCTCCTTGCAGTCTCGCATCTCGATCTGTCGGCATTATCCCGGAAACTCGATGTGGCAGGACTGGAGATCTATGCCGATCCCCTCTTCGAGAACGTCTTTTTTGCCCTTGCAGAAAATGTTCTCGTGCATAATAAAACCGCTACGGAATTCCGGCTGTATTATCAGAAAAATTCCGGGGGGATTACTCTTATCTTTGAGAACAATGGTACAGGGATTCAGGAGGATATGAAAGAGAGAATTTTTGAGAGGGGATACGAGGAGAAAAAAGGTCCCGGCCTCTTCCTTGCCCGCGAAATTCTCGGGGTTACCGCAATAAGTATCAATGAAACCGGTGAGCCCGCAGGATGCGTACGGTTTGAGATTTTTGTACCTGATGGCGGGTACCGGTTTTCCGGCAGAGAATAGAGAGACGGGGAAACGGCACACGGGTGCGTTATCCGGCTTTTTTGGGGATGTGGCGGAGAGTCTGCCCTTGATTATTCCAGTGTTGTAAGGTCCCTTGTCACAGGAACTCTTCAGCCGGTTGTCACCAGTTCGCGACAGGAACGCAATTTATACGATACAAACCAACAACCAAGTGTTACCACCATGTCAGCAAAGAGCTTCATTCTCATCTTCATGATCGTGATCTTCGCGATCCTCATTGCCGGCTGCACTCAGCCTGCAACGGTGCAGCAGAATGTTCCTTCACCCCATGCCCTGAACATGACTGTCCCGTTCCCGCCGATTCCGGTTGCCAGTACGGATGGCATCAACCTTGCCTACGAACTCGAGATGGTGCCGGCCGATGGCCAGGTACCGGTTGTGGAGAAGGTTGAGGTTCTCGACCCGGCCACCGGAAAAGTCCTCTACACTGAAGACGGCGCATTGCTGGATGCCCTGTACCACCCGGCAAGCGTCCCGCCACCCACGCCGGCCGAGCTCCAGGATGGAACGGCAAAACTGACCCTGCCCCGCGTATCTATCTGGTTTGTTGTCAGCCCGGGTGCAGTACCGGACCGGCTCTCCCACCGCCTCACCCTGAACCGGTCCGCTGCCGGACTCCCAGCGGCAACAATCAACGGCGGCGAGGTTGCCGTAAGAAAGGATCTGGCTCCTGTTGTTGTCGGGTCTCCCATGCACGGAACCGGTTGGATGGTCATGGAGACCACCGCTCCCCTAACCCACCACTTCCGGGCCCAGATCACCTTAAACGGGACACCCCGGGTCCCCCAGCGGTTTGCCCAGGACTGGGTCCTCCTTGATCCGGTGACCGGGCAGGTAGCAGCCGGTAATGCAACCCTTGCCCGGAATTATTACGGGTGGGAAAAGGAGATATACGCGGTTGCTGACGGCATGGTCGCGGATGCATCTGACGGCCTTCCTGATGCTCCAACTATCTACGCTCCCCTCGGGGTCACCATTGCAGAAGCGGCCGGCAATTACGTTATCCTCGATCTCGGGAACAGGAAATATGCCTGCTATGCCCACCTGGTCAATGGTTCGGTCCGGGTAAAGAAAGGCGACACAGTCAAAGAGGGCCAGGTCATCGGCCTGATGGGCAACAGCGGGAACTCCGACATCCCGCACCTCCATTTCCAGGTTGTGACGGATAACCCCACGTTCCTGGGATCCGAGGGCTATCCCCACGTGTACCGTTCGTTTGAAGTGAATGGCGATGTGAATGCAACCCTCGGGGCAGAACGCATGGCATCTCCTGGGTATTCCACGAAACAGTTGATGGCCGAATTTGGCGGCCTTGTCACGTTCTTCCGGCAACCGCTTGCCCAGGTAAACCGGCTTCCGGAAAATGATGTTGTTGTCCGGTTTCCCTGAAGGCACTAAATTATCCTCTTCTTTTTTCGATCAAAACAGATGCATCCTGACGGGCAGCAGATCTGAAAACGGGCAGATTAACGGGTGACGCAAGGAGGGGGGTATCGCCGGGCAAACTGTGAACAGCCCGGCGTCCTGTACGCTGCTGCCGGATCATTCCCCAACCGGAGATCCGGCCGGAAAATTATTGCCCGAAAAAGGCCGGGGTATGATCATGAAGATACAGCGGTCATTGCCGGACGAGTAACAGGCCTCCTCAGTGACCGTAACCGGGCAGCCAAGGTGATGGGAGAAGATGGATCCAATAACCCCGATATCAAAGGCACAGGCCCCGTGGCCGGTCACCGGCAGGTCCTCGCACTCGAAACACCCGGTCACCTCAAGCGTCAGCGGACTGGTACCGGCCAGGGCAATCGCGCCAAGGCTGTGGGCCTGCCAGAACACGTCCATCTTTTGGACAACTTCTTCAACCGATCCTCCGGCAACCCGCGGGGCAAGTACCCTGCCCACCTCGGATCCGGTCCGCTCGAGCACCGGGTCGATATTGATCCCCATGGTCATGGCCTCAGTCCGGAATACCTGCACGCAGTACCGGAAGAACGAGACAATATCATCATCAGAGAACGGTTCGTCATGGTCCCCGCTGCGGTGGAGATGGGAGGGGGATCTCGCAGTGCGATCGGTATTGGTCAGCCTCCCGATAGCAGCGGAAGAAAGGCCGATGAGACGGCGCCGGCTGTCGCGGGAGTCCGGCAGGGACTCAATAAGCCCGGCACGCTCGAGATCCCGGATATGGACCGAGATGGTGGACTTGGCTTTTTTCGTCTCTTCTACAATCCGGTCGAAGGGGACCGGGCCGTTCGTGACAATCCCGAGGATCCGGAGCTTGACGGGGCTGTCTACTGCCACAACATTGTCACGCGTTGAGAAGAGCCGGACATCGCCGTCCTGGACACCGGTTCTTTGATCCCTGCGGGATTTCATACACAGAATGTGTATCGCAATGTTCTTAAAGATTGTTCGCATACAATAGAACATTCGTATTATTACGAACAAAGTGATTGCCATGAAAGCAGAATCCTATAAGATCGCAGAAGGCGTGTACTGGGTCGGGTCGCTTGACTGGGACCTGCGAACCTATCACGGGTACACCCTTGATGGAACGTCCTACAACTGCTACCTTGTTTTTGGTGAGAAGACCGCACTCATCGACAACGTGTACCCCGGCCACTCGGCCCAGATGTGGGCCAGGATTGCGGATGCATTTGCCCGGGAAGGAAAGAAAGAGCAGATCGATATCATTGTCCAGAACCACGTGGAGAAGGACCACTCCGGGGCGCTTGTCGAGATCCACAAGAAGTTCCCAAAAGCACCGATCTACTGCACGGAGGTTGCGGAGAAGGGGCTTCTCCGGCACTTCCCGGCACTCTCCGGGGCAGTGTTCCACCACGTGAAGACCGGTGAAACGCTCGATCTTGGCAAAAAGACTCTCGCATTTGTACAGGCACCCCTTCTCCACTGGCCGGACTCGATGTTCACGCTGTACGCTGAGGACGGTATTCTCTTCCCGAACGATGCCTTTGGCCAGCACATCTGCTGCGCACAGCGCCTTGACACTGAAATCCCCGAACACGTGCTCATGGATGCTACGCAGAAGTTTTATGCGAACCTCATCGTTCCCTTAACCCCGCTCTTTTTGAAAAAGGCTGACGAGCTGACCGGTCTGGGCCTGATCGGAAAAGTAAAGATGATTGCCCCGTCGCACGGCCAGATCTGGACCAATCCCGGCAAGGTGCTCGGGGCATATGTGGGATGGGCAACCGGCTCTTCACGGAAGAACAAGGTTACGATCATCTACGATACCATGCACGGCTCAACCCGGATGCTTGCCCACGGCCTTGCGGAAGGCGTCATCGCCGGCGGGTGCGATGTAAAGGTATTCAATCTGCACGATGACGAGCGTTCCGAGATCGTCAAGCACATCCTTGATTCTAAGGCGATCATGGTCGGTGTCCCGACCATCAACGACATGCCATACCCGAGCATCGGCGACCTTCTCTATTACCTCAAAGGCCTGCACTTCAACCGTACTGGCGAGCGGTTCGCGTTTACCTTCGGTTCCATGGGCGGGAAAGGCGGTGCTGTCAAGATGGTTGCCGACGAGCTTAAGACTGCAGGGTTCACGGTTGTCGGATCAGAAGAAGTCCTGTACGTCCCGGATGCCCCCGAGATGGAGATGGCATTCGCTGCCGGAAAAGCCATGGCGGACCGGATCCGGTCATAATTTTTTTTCGTCCTGCACGATCCCTGTTTTATTGATCCGGCTGCAGACGAAAGCGAACTTTCGGAAAAAAGTGAGATTTCAGATCTGTTTCCGGGTCAGGTGGAGGGTCAGCGCCCGGGCATCATCGCCGGAATTGAGGAATACCAGTTCAATCTCGTTGGGTCCGATAAATTTGCCGACCGTTGTGCCGGTGCCGTTCCCAACAATGGAGATCGTGCCGTCATTCGAGATGACACCAAACAGGTTCTCATAAAAAACTTTCCCGCTTGCCCGGGTAAACGTCTTGTTGCCGGTAAAAGCCTGTCCTTTCTGATCCGTGAAGACATACCGCGGCGTGTCAGTTTCGCGGAATCCATCGGCATTGGTGTACCCGGTGGTTGTTCCGGTCCAGACCCCAACCATACTGAGGGTGGTGGTTGCGGAAGCCTGCGGGGTGACCGTGGCAGCAGCACTGGCGGGGGTTGCTGGAACGGAGGAAGATGTGTTGGTACAACCCGCGGAAAAAACAACAATAACGGCCAGGAAAAAAACGGAAATTAATAAAATCTGCTTTTGATACTGCATGGAATAGTGACAGACTTTAAGCTATAAGAATCGCTTCTGTCCGGTTTCGCGGTTTACAAAAATAATGGGCACGGATTCCATGAGATGTGCAACGGGAACCCCGGGGCCGGATCGTGCCGTCCATCCTGCCGGATGAAAATGGGATAATCTCCCGTTACCATAGTGCGATGCCACAAAGAAACAGGGATATTTTTGCACCGGAAGGATCATATCATATTTGAATGAATGACCAGATACCCGGTTGCAAAGGAGAAAACCAAAGAGTTTTCGTATTGCTACCGGAATGGTTACACGCCTTTTTTGGAACATGCGGGAGGTGCAGCTGATGGAATGCCGTTTTGTCCGGACCGACACCGCTGCCATCTTCACTCTTGAAGGGAGGATCGATTCTTCGGGAGCCATCCAGCTTGACGCAGCCGTAAAAGAGCATGTTCTTCCCGCAGACCGTGCAGTCCTTTTCGATATGGCCGGCGTGTTGTATATGAGCAGCGCCGGGATCCGGATCTTCTCGGGACTGGAAAAGGCACTCCGGGCAAGAGGCGGGCACCTGCTCCTCTGTTCTGTCCAGCCGCCGGTGGTAAAAGTCCTTGAGATAACCGGGTACAACCGGATCTTCACGCTCTGTTCCACGCGGGACGAGGCACTGCACCGGTGCCGGCTCGAGAAGGGTCCGGCAGAGGCCGGCAGGGAGACGGTTCTCCCAAAAACCGCCCGTACACGGTTGTCTGCTGAATCCTTCCCGGACCACCATGCAGTCCTGAAGATCACGGGCTCCGGTGAAAAAGAGTGCGCAGGCACACTCCGTCCCGACGATCTCATACCCCGTCTTTTTCATCCCGATGAATATTCCGCAGGTACCGGTTCTGTCGGCGAACCGGGAGCCGGTGATCTTCCCGGGAGGGGGTTAGTCCTGACAACGGGAAATGCCATCTTCTGGAAGCCGTTTGAGAGCCAGGATCTTCCGGATTTCCTCCTCCCTAAAAAAGATGCTCCCCGGATCCTGCTCAACTGTGCATTCCTGGTATCCGGTAACATGCAGTTTCATGAGATCCTTGTTGCCGAGCCAATAAGCCAGGATGGCTTCCTGCTCTCAGAGCTGTACGCCGATATCCTTGTGCATGCAAAGGCTACCCAAAAAGACTGCCCCCCGGTCATAAGCACCGTCATGTACGCGGGTATCAGCAACCTGGCCGGACCCGGCAGCCCGGCCCCACTCCACCGGGACAGGACGCTGGTCTCGTTCGGGATAGGGATTGATACCGCATCCGATCTGTCAGCATATGACCACGAGACACTCGATGCAATCTTCTGCCAGAAAGGACCGGGATCCAAAAAAACGGATCTTTTCCTGTACCAGCATGGCCTGGTCTTTGATTCACCTCCCGCGTACACAACCCGGGACATCACCCGCCTCGTTACAGCAACAACCGCACAGGAACCCTGCATCGATCTCGTCCGGCTCTCTTCCGGAACAAAACTCTCCCGGGCAGTGATCGGGGTCTTGTACATCTCCGAAATAATGCATACCGACCGGATGCCGGTCCGGATCACCGGGGAATGTCCCGGGTGGAACCGGACCTTTGAGACGCTCACCCGCTGGCTGCACCCCGGGTGCCGGGAGGTTGAACTCATTCCCCTGACGGGCGGATTTTCCGGCACGCTCGTCTTCCGGGTCAATGCCCGGGACAGCAGGGGCCGGCTGATGATGCCGCTTGTCATGAAACTGGGGAGCTGGCCGGTCATCGAGGCCGAGATCCACGGGTATACCGATCACGTGAAGCGCTATATCCAGAACAATGCCACCCAGGTGATCGAGACCGAGCGGATCGGGGAGTACGGCGGTATCCTCTACAACTTTGTCGGGATCCGGGGAACGGAGAGTAAAATTTTCTCGCTTGAGGATTTCTACCTGTCCCGCACCACCGACGAGGTGCTGCCGGTCTTCGATACCCTCTTCCGGGTCGTGCTCCAGGGATGGTACGGGGAGCCAAAGAAAAAAGAGATGGCCCTGTACCAGGAGTACAACCGGTTCTGGAAATATGACCAGATCCAGGCCTATGCCGGATCCCGGTTCGGTGCAACGCCGGAGATGAAAGAGATCGAACTCCCCTTCGGACTCGGGCGATCAACGAACCCACTCTGGTTTGTTGAAAAGGTGATGCCCGGGAGGGCAGCAGATCTCTTTTCCGTGTACGAGAGCTCCGTCCACGGTGACCTGAACATGAAAAATGTCTTAATGGACGAGACTGGCAACCTCTGGCTGATCGATTTTGCCGAGACACGGTACTCGCACATCCTGCGGGATATTGTCAAGCTCGAGGCGGTGATCAAGGGCGAGATGGTAACGATAACATCCACCGGAATGCTCAAAGAGCTCGTGAGCCTGGATGTGCCCTTCCTCTCCGCACGGGCACTTTCTGATATCCCGGATCTCCCGGCCACCATCAGCAATCCGGCGCTTGAGAAAGCCTTCCGGTGTGTCCGGAAACTGCGAGAGTATGCAAGTGCGATTACGCCGGGCGATGATGACATCACCCAGTACTACCTTGCCCTGCTGCCGTACACCCTCAACCTGCTCTCGTACTCGTCCGTCAATGAGTACGAGAAAGAGTACGGGTGGATCGCCTCGTCCCTTATTTGCCGGCGTCTCATGGAGAACTCAAAATACGTTGCCTGACCCCAGGGCCGGGTATCCTTTCAGTTGCCGGGTGTCCCATGCAGTCGGGCAAGTTCTGCCTCGGCTTTTTTCCGGGCTGTGATCTCTTCGATAGTCCCGTCAAACCATAGGATATTCCCATTGCCATCGCGGGCCGTTTTGGCATTGATGGCAATCCAGATGGTTAAGCCGTCCCTGCGACGGATCTCGGTCTCGAAGGATCGGATTTCCCCGGCAGCGGAGAGCATCCTGCTGATCTCCATGCGGTCTTCCGGGTGAACATACAGCTGCCGGATGTCCTCAACAGCATCCATCATCTCCCGGGGCGAGGAGTATCCTGCAATCCGGGCAAATGCCGGGTTCATGTCAAGGTAATGCCCGTCAGGAGTTGACCGGAAGATTCCGAGGATTGCATTGTTGAACAGGTCCCGGAATTTGCTCTCGCTTCTTCTGAGCTCCTGCTCGCTTGCAGCCAGTTCATCCAGGTACTGCCGGAGTTCTTCTTCCGAAGCAGTAAGCTGTGCATAGGCAGCTGCAAGCTCTTCGTTCTTATTTTTGAGTGCTTCCTCGGCCACTTTCCGGTCAGTGATATCAGTCAGCATGGCAAACGAGCCGGCAAAGGCCCCGAAAGGATCTCTGAGTGCCGTAACCGAGACCCCGAACCAGCGGATGCTCCCATCCCTGCGAAGGAATTTCCGTTCATAGAATTCATTGATTCCCCGCAAACGATTCTCCATCTTCAGCGCATTGTCGGCAAGCTCTTCTCTGTCCATGAAGTCCATGATCTTCCGGCCAAGCATCTCTTCCATGGGGTAGCCCAGCATCTCTGCCAGCTTCGGGTTGACAAAAACCGTGGAAAATTCAGCATCCATGGACCAGATCCCCTCCATGGCAGTCTCGACAATCCGGCGGTACTTCTCCTCGCTTGCCCTGAGGGCCTCCTCGGCCTGCCTGCGCTTGGTGATGTCCTCAAAGATCGTGGCAAACATACCTTTTTCCGGGCTGTACACCGAGATGGAGAAGTACTTGTCCAGAGGGGGGAAGTAGGTTTCAAAAGATTCCGGCTGGCCCGATTCGGCCACCCGTGCATAGACCTCCAGGTACGGGGGTTCTGCCACACCATACGCTTCCCGGCTCGTCTTCCCGATAACGGATTCACGCCGTATCCCAAGGTTGGCTTCGAATGCCGGGTTGGCTTCAACAATCACATAATCTTCCGCGATCCCCTGGTCATCCACCTTCAGGGTATGGAGTGCCGAACCCTCGATCATGTGGGTATACAGGTTGCGGAATTTCTGCTCGCTCTCCAGGAGCACCTTCTCGGACTGCTTGCGATCGGTGATGTCGCGGGCAGTTGCATAAATGAAATTACCGTACGGGTAGGATCGCCATTCGATCCAGCGGTACGAACCATCCCGGTGCCGGTACCGGTTCTCAAAATTGAGGATCGTGTTCTGGCTGCCCAACCTCGCCAACGCGTCAAGGGTCGGTGCCAGGTCATCAGGGTGGACAAAATCAAGGAATTTTTTTCCCATCAGTTCGCTGACCGTGTACCCGAGCGTACGTTCCCATTCAGGATTCAGCCGGTGGAAATTGCCATCCGTATCGGCAATACAGAGAAGATCAAGGCTGCTTTTGAAGAACCGGTCAAGCTCCCCGATCTTTTCCTGGAGACTCTCTTCGGCCTTTTTGCGGTTGATGGCGTACCGGATCTTATTGGAAAGTTCAGCAAACTGTGAGACCGGCTCCCCGCCTTTCTGGAGATAGAAATCCGCCCCTTCATTGAGAGCCTGGATGACAATCTCTTCCCTCCCTCTTCCGGTAAAGAGGATAAAGGGGATGCTGCTCCCCGATGCCCGGACCTGTTTTAACAGATCAATACCATCCATCCCCGGCATCTGGTAGTCGGATATGACCGCGTCATAATTCTCTTCGAGGATCCGGGGGAGTGCCGTTTTTGCAGAAGTCTGGGTATCTACGCTGATCTCCCCTTCCTGCTCAAGGAACAGCCGGGTGATTTCCAGCAGGTCGGACTCATCATCAACGTAGATAATACGATACATGGCCGGTCACTTTTTTGTCAAATCTTATGCCTGATGCAATTTAACGATTTGGACGTTTCGAACATTTTTTTCACACGTTCCGGTACCATACCCTGGCTGATCATTCCTGGCATTTGGGCTCAACTCATCAGCCGGAGATCCTGATACTTCCTGTCAGGGGGGCTCATCTGAGGTATCTGACGGGTCCCATACCTATAACCGATGATAACTGTAATCAGCAGTATGAGCAACACAATGGATTTTATCTCTCTGATCCGGCCAAAACGCCTGGATTTTCTTGCTACCATGACGCCCGATGAGCGGCGAACGATGGTCCTGCACACGGATTATGTCAGGGACATGATTGCTCAGGGGAAAATTTTCCTGGAGGGTGATTCTCCTCAAGGCACCTTAGGGGTCCTCATCTATCGCGTGGATTCAGCAATCGAAGCCCGGCGCCTTTTTTATTCCGACCCGGCGGTTATCGCTGGCATCGGATATCCGGAACTGTATCCACTCACGATTCGGCATTCTGCAGCCAGCTGATCGTCAATTCCCTTTTTTAATGTGTTCAGAACCCCGAATCCTTCAGCCACCTGCCCGGCATCTCTGCCGGGATGTCCCGTATCAGGTCAGAGGGAGCCCATTCCATCCTTTTTTAGGGCAATGACCCGGTTTTTTCATACCACCGTAAAACCGGATAAAAATATCTATAATCCGGAATCGCTCACCTTTTTTATCATGTTTGAATCCGGCAACAAGCCTGTTGTAGAAGATACCGAAGAGAACCGGGCTATCTGCAGGAAGTACTGCAAGAACTGCCAGAACTTCAGGAAGCACTCCCTTGAGAAATACCAACCCACCGAGCTTTTCTGTGCCTGCGGCCAGTCATCGGCAACGGGCATGAAGCTGATCGGCTGTTTCTGCTCGGGCTGCGAGATCTATACAAAATACCACCTCCGCGGCGGCTTCTTTTGCGTCAGGCGCTAGATCATTCGATTTTTCCTTTTTTACCATCAGGTTTTTCCCGGCCATAGACGGTGTTGTTTGCGGCAGGAAGAGCTGTTTCACTACAGGTCTTGAGCGTTTGGTGAGTTTTGGCATACCGGGACAATAAGAAAACGGGTGCAGGTTCGTTTCTGCAGAGGTAAAGCCCTGGCACATCAGATTGTGCAAAAAGGGTTATAAAAAAAAGAGTCCGGGAGTGGATTCCTCCCCGGGATTACCACCACCACCACCAGCGGTGGTTGTTGTTTCCATTGTTGTTGTTTCCATTGTTGTTGTTGCCGTTGTTGTTGTTGTTACGGTTGTCCTTTCCGTCATTGTTGTCACGGTACCAGCGATCATTGTCGTGGTCGCCGTAATAGTGGTGGTGGCGGTTGATATCGATATCATGGTAACTGCCGCTGCAATACCCAGGATTCTTTGGCATCTTTGCCTTCTCGGTGATGATGACCTGCAGCTGGCTGATGATTGAGTTCACTTTCGGGTAGATGAGAGCCTGTGCCGAACAGTTCGTGATGGAATCGGTCCTGTCGGCTACATTCTTAACAGCACAACCGTCGGTCCTGGTCAGGACATCGTTTTTCATGATGGTGAGTGCCCGGTCATAATTCCCTGACTTGATGTAGCGGAGAGCCGAATCGAGACTGCTCGTCATTTCACGGGCCTTGTCACTCTTGAGGTTGTTCCTTGGCAGGGTCTTGATTGAAGTTTCAAGGCTCTGGATGTCCTTTGTAACCTGGGTGATCTTTCCCGTGTTTGCATTGTTTGCTGCAACTGCAGCCTCCAGTTCACCCCTGATGACAAGCATCTTCGGGTAGATGCCTGCCTGGGCGCTGCAGGTTGTCACGTAATCATTCTTGTCAGCCGCATTACCTGCTGCACACCCGTCCGCCTTTACCAGCACATAGCTGTTGAACTTCTGGAGTGCACTATTGTAATCCCCGCACTGGACCGAGCGGATGACTTCGTTGATATTGTTGTTTAACGTCCTGCGCAGGTCACAGCTCTTTATGCTGCCTGCGGGCAGGGCAGAGACAGCAGCCTGGAGTTTCTGGAGGTCGCTGATGATCTGGGTCTTTGAACTGGTGCTCACCACTTCGATCTCGAATGTGCTGGGATCGCTGTCGACAATCCCGTCGTTCACGATCAGCTGTATGGAGTACGTACCTGCCTTGTCCGGGGTGTAGGTGGTTGTTGCCGCAGCAGTGTTGGCAATGCGTGCTGTGCTTCCTGATGGCGCAGACGCAACTGACCAGCGGTATTTCAGGGTATCGCCATTGGCATCGGTGCTCTTTGTCCCGTCAAGGGTTACTTTCTCGCCAAGGGTCACCGACCGGCTTGCACCGGCATCGGCAACGGGTATGACATTGGCAAATGTGAGGGATACAACGGCCGGCTCACTGGAGGTTGTGCCGTCACTGACAATCAGCTGCACCTGGTACAGACCGTTTTTATCAACAGTAAATGTGGGTGCTGCGGTGGTTGCACCGGCAAGAGTTGCCGTGCTGCCTGAGGGAAGGGTTACAAATGACCACTGGTACGTCAGGGTGGTCGCTGCATCGGCATCATAGCTCTTCGAACCGTCGAGGGTTACGGTTGAGCCGATGGTGTGCAGCACCTGGTCAGCCCCCGCATCTGCAGCAGGAGCCCGGTTGACGTTATTCACCGTGATAACAACATCCTGTGAAACGGGAGCCTGGCCATCGGTTACGGTGAACGTGACCGGGTAGGTCCCGGACTGGTCATAGGTCGGCGTCCAGGTGAAGACCTGTGCATCGAATGTGGCGCCGGGTGGGAGACTGGCAATGGTATAGGTCAGTTCATCACTGTCAGCATCTGTCGCGGATATGGTAAAGGACACTGCCTGGTTTTCATCAGCGCTCACCGGGCTTATGGATAAAAAGACCGGAGGGCGGTTCGGGATAGTAACCGTAACGAATCCGGTCTTTGTCAGGGTATTGGATCCGCCGGCATTGGTTGCTGTCAGACTGACCTCAAAGGTGCCTGCGGTTGTATAGACATGGGACGGGCTTTTCTCGGTTGATGTGCTCCCATCACCAAATTCCCATGACCAGGATGTCGGGGTGTTGGTGGATACGTCAGTGAACTGGACACTCAGAGGAGTTGTACCGCTCACGGGGGTTGCCGTGAAAGCGGCTTGCGGGGGAGATACCGGTGCAGTGGTTGTGATAAAACTGGTCTTTGTTACGGTGTTGGATCCACCGGTATTGGTTGCTGTCAGACGGACCTCAAAAGTGCCTGCGGTTGTATAGATATGGGACGGGCTTTTCTCGGTTGATGTGCTCCCATCACCAAATTCCCATGACCAGGATGTCGGGGTATTGGTGGACGCATCAGTGAACTGGACACTCAGAGGAGTTGTTCCGCTCACGGGGGTTGCCGTGAAAGCGGCGACCGGCGCCGGGACGGTGGTGGGCGTTGGTGTTGGTGTTGGTGTTGGAGTAGGTGTTGGGGTGGGCGTGGGCTCAGCCACCACCGTGATGTATCCCGTCTTGGTGACGGTCATCCATTTGTTTACACTGTTATAAATTTTCAAGGAAACCGTATATACACCCGGGGCGGTATACGTATGAGACACAACCTTATACGTGCCCGTTGTCCCATATGTGGTCTCACCATCGCCAAAGGTCCAGGTATAATTTCTCGCACTAAAGGTGGAATCGTAGTTGAACTGCACGGTCAGGGGAGCTGATCCGCTTGTCGGGGTTGCGTAGAAATCAAGAACGCCATCAACCGCGGCCGCAACCGGTGTCACGAACAGAGCCAAACAGAATACAAAGACCAGAAGCCCCGATGTGAACAACGCGGGCCCCCTCTTTTGCATCTCAAAACTTTTTCTCATAACCAAACCTCATCCCTCACAAAGCTGTCACTATGATTAAGGGTAATATTAAACTTTACAGATTAAATAAAGGTATCATTTGATTTCATTGCCGGAAAAGAGTACCTGCCGGGAAATGGCAGACCAGTGGGGGAAGAGGAAAATATTCCAGAAATCTGCAAATCTTTCATATCACCCTGCCCACTGATGGAATTGTTCATTGGATATAATTCCAAGAGCCAAAACACCCGTAAGGAAGTTCAGTATAGTATTTCAGTGTATCCTCTACACTGACAATGAAATCCGGCCTTTCCATCATCCTCGTTCTGCTCATCGTCGGTGTCGCACTTCCCACCTGAGGGTGTACTGCAGCTGCACCGTTCGTCCCGGTCAAGAACCAGACCCAGCCGGTCTCTGCCGCATCCACCCCGCAGGGAACCCCGATGAAGACAATCGGGATCATCGGGTGCACAGGAGGTTATCCTGGGATGCACGGAGATCCCGCTTTTGATCAAGCAGAAGGATGTGAACCCCACGGTCTTTGATACAACGGTCCTTCATGCGAAAACCGCAGCAGCGTTTGCGCTGAACGGGACATACCTTTTTTAATATCCGGCAATGGGCAAAACCCGGTAAAAATCCCGTGTATAGTCCGGCCGGAAATTCCAGGGCAGGGAGAAGGAAACATCATTTTCCTGCAACGGATATTATGGCCCGGGATCAGGAAAGATCACAAGAAAGAAATCCCGGGAATGATACCGTATCAACTGTACAAACGGGAGCTGGTACTATTCTCAAACATTCCTCAATGATAATTATCGCATGGCTCATCTGCATTGTCCTCATCACAGGATGTATCTCGTCCCCTGCCAGCCAGCCTGCTGAAGTCCGGAACATGAACACACCAGCTGTAACTTCCGGGGCGAAGGATACCAGTGCTGCTATCCGGCAGTTCGATACCTATGCCACAGAGCAGTTCATGAAAAGCAAAGTTCCGGGCATGGCGGTTGCCATCGTGAAGAACGATACGGTTGTCTATCTCCGGTGCTTTGGCGTAAAGAACCTCACAACAAGGGAACCGGTCACTCCCGACACCCGGTTCCAGCTCGCATCCATCTCCAAGACATTCACATCCGCATCGATCGCTTCCATGGTTGGCCAAAATGAACTTTCATGGGATGACCGGGTTGTTTCCCTTTACCCGGGCTTCCGCCTCTCTGACCCGTATAGGACCGGACAGGTGACCATCCGCGACCTCCTGATGCACCGGACAGGACTCCCTGCCTATGCCGGGGATGAACTCCAGGATATCGGGTATAACCGGTCGGAGATCATCGGCAGGCTCTACCACATCCCGATGACAGGGGATTTCCGGTCATCCTATGCCTATTCAAACATCGGCATGACCCTGGCAGCAACAGCCGCTGCCGGGAAAGCGGGGTTGTCGTGGGAAGATCTGGTTAAGAGGCGCGTGATCGATCCCGCAGGGCTGAAGAACACGAGCGCACGGTTCGCGGACTTTGCGAACGCTCCTGACCATGCGGACACGTACTCCATGATGAACGGGACTCCGGTGGCGAGCTCCCTCCTGAATGATGACACAAACAGTCCTGCCGGGGGAGTGAGCTCTACGGTCAATGATATGGCACGGTACGCAAGGCTCCAGCTGAATGACGGGAATATTGACGGAACGCAGGTCATTGACGCCGCGGCTCTCCGCGAAACCCACCGGCCCCAGAATATCATGAAGACCACCAATACCAGTATCACGGCCTATGACCTCGGGTGGGAGACGGTTGCAGAGAACGGGAGGATCCGGGTTGAACACGGCGGCGACCTGACAAGCGGGGTTTCCACGTACATCACCCTGTATCCTGAAGAAAAAATGGGAATTGTTGTCTTGACAAACGGCTTCCCGGGCGGGCATATCCTCAAGCAGGCGGTGATCCGCGGATGGGATGACCTGTACTTTACCGGGGCAGTCCAAAAGGACTGGTACAGCGAGATTGCGGCGGGTGTAGCTGCTGCCATGAAACCCGGCGCCTCTGTCATCGGCCCGCTCGAACCACTCCCACCGGCCCCGGCCGGTGCGCAGCCACCCCGGCCCGCAGCAGCCTACCAGGGATTGTACTCACAGGACTATTACGGCACCATCCGGGTTGAGCCGGGGGAGGGAGGGCTTTTGTTGTATGCCGGCCACCTCACGGAGCCATTCTTTATTGAGCCGTACAACGGGGATACATTCCGCGAGAAGGTTGGAGGGACTGCGGTGAATTTCACGGCCGGTAGTGACGGGGCGATTAACGGCGTCCATGTTGTCGTGTTCGATCATTCGTGGGTAAAGGCTGACTTTGTAAAAGCCAGCTCCTGATTTTTAATGCCCAAAAAACCCGGCAATAAACCTCTTATCCATGATAGCACAGATCATTCATTATGATAAACCCCGCTAAAAATATCGTAGAGGATACTGAAGAGAACCGGGCAATCTGCCGGAAGTTGTGCAGGATATGCCCGAACTACAAGGCCAATTCCCTTGAAAAATACCAGCCGGGCGAACTCTTCTGTACAGGCAAAACATCCACGTCCCCGTCAAAAAAATCGGTACGGTGTTTCTGCGTGGGCTGCGAACTCTTTAGTAAGCACCATCTCCGTGTCGGGTTCTTCTGCATAGGGCACTAGACCCGGTTTATCCTGCAGAGTATGGCAGGGGAGTACAGAGCGAAAGAGATCTCCAGCTACCGTTGGAACGCCGAAGTCCCGGTATGCATAAATACCATAGATCACTGATTTTTGTTGATAGCCGTGCCAGAACCCGGACCGATTCACGAATCCCGTCTTCTGTACATCGATAATCTCCGGATCCTCCTGATCTGCCTTGTCATCACAACGCACTGCTCGATAACCTACGGCGGTCCCGGTGCCTGGTATTTCCACGACCCGGAAAACGGTGCCGAAACACCGTTCATCCTCACCATGATCGATTCGCTGAACCAGTCTTTTTTTATGGGCTTCTTTGTTTTTGTGTCGGCATATTTCGTGGCGGGGTCGCTTTGGCGCAAGGGGAGAAGCCGCTTCGCCCGCGACCGGCTGGTACGGCTCGGCATCCCGCTCATTGTCTGGCTCCTGTTCATCAACCCTCTTCTCATCCTTATCGTAAAGACGGGTACGGGGACCCTTCCCATGAGCTGGGTTGCCCTCCTGGACCCGATCAACGGTCCTGCGCTCGGGCCCATGTGGTTTGTCTTTTTCCTGCTCGTCGCAACCTTCGCATACCTGTTCTGGACCATGGTATACCGGCCGGATCAGCCCGTTGACCAGAAACCACACCCGTTCCCGGGTTTTGTCTCCATCGCTCTCCTCGGGCTTCTCCTCGGGCTGGTCAGTGCAGTTGTCCGGATCTTCCTGCCGATCGGCTACACCTGGCTGTTCAATCTCCAGCCCCCGTTCTTCCCGCAGTATATCGCAGCCTTCATCATCGGGATCTACGCAGCACAGAACAACTGGCTGGACACCATCCCTGACCATGTGGGGAAAACCTGCACCATCGCAGCCCTTCTCCTCGTTGCGGCCCAGCTGGTCTTATTGTACCTGTTCACCAGTCCGGCATCAGGACTTACCCCGTTCGTTGGAGGAGGGCTCCATGTGCCGGCAGTGCTCTATGCTTTCTGGGAGCAGATGACGGGAGTGATGATCATCACCGCGCTGCTCTCTGTCTTCTCGCGGCGGTTCAATCACCAGGGAACCGTTGCCCGCGCAATGGCCGGCGATTCCTTCACCGCGTACATCATCCACCCGGTCATACTCATACTCCTTGCAATGGCACTGGCCGGTCTTGTTCTCCCGCAGGTGGCCAAATTTGCCATCGTGCTCCCGCTGGCGATCTTCCTCACGTTTGCGCTGGCGCACCTGATCCGTGCGGTTCCCGGGGTAAAACGGGTGCTCTGACCACCGGCCTGCACCCCCTTTTCAAAAAGGCCCGAAATCGAACCGGCTTTTTGTCGTTTCCCGGGGTTTGCGGTGAGGAGACCTGGGAATATCATTCTGCAATGGAAAACCTGCCGGAGCGGGTCTCCGCATGCCGGTATATGACCGTCATTTCCCGGGCTTTTATTTTGTAAGCATAAAAAAAATTTTAGTTATCGCTTAATTTATTATATATTGATGTGAATACCATAGCATCAAGCTGCTGGTTCTGGATCAGCGCATCCCCTGTCGGGGGATGGGCCTGGATCTGGCAGGGATGTGAAGAAATGAGAAGCGAAAGCGTAATGTTTTTTACTGACCATGAAGAAGAATTTGTCCGTCTTCTCGTCAGTCTCGGGATCCAAAAAAATATTGCCAAGGTCCTTGTATACCTGGCAAGTGCGGGGGACGTGACCTCCCGGCAGATGGAACGGGGGGGGGATCTCCGGCAGCCCGAGGTAAGCCTAGCCATGCGATACCTGTCCGAAAGGAACTGGGTCAGGAGTTACGATGCGGGTACTACCGGAAAGGGCCGCCCGATCAGGATCTATTCTCTTGCCCGGCCCATTGAAGACATCATCGGGGATATCGAAGAAGAGAAGCAGCGGGAACTGCAGCACAAGATAGAGCTTGCAAAACAGTTGCACAACTATGTCTGAACATACCGGGTAAAATTACCGTTTTTCTCCTTTTTGGTACCAAAAAATCCTGATCCCTGCCGGAGCCGGTGCTGCAGGAGAACGGGGGGTATCATCCCAGGCGGCTCTCATGCGAGCCGTGCCCCGATGCGATTTCCGGCAGCCCTGAGCGCTTCCATTCCGGTCCCATAACCGGCGCGGAGAACCGTTGTTGAAACGGACATGAACAGGGGTTCACACCGGAATGGTGAAAATCATCTGGTCAGGAGCCCTCGTGAGCCTCAAGGCGACGGATGAAGGATCATTGTGCAGGAAATCCGGCGGGATCATCTGGCGGCATGCCTGAACGCGTATGCCGGTATATCTCAGGGATGGCCCTCCGGGTCTTTGGTTACCCGAAGTTTTATAGGCATTTTTAAGAAGGAAAAAAACTAACCAGAACCAGCAAAAGAGAGGTAATGATATGCCAACAAGCAAGAAACAGCTGACAAAACTCAACAAAGTGAAGAAGGAAAAGGCAGAAGAACTCTCAAAGCAGGCGGCTGCAGGGAGTAAAGAAGCCCAGAAGAAGCTCAAGAAGCTCGAGAAGAAGATCAAGTGAGCTCTTTTTTTTTAAATTCCGGTATTATACCGGGAACCATCAAAACAGGATGCCGATGGTATTTACAAAACGTAATAACCCGTTTTTCTTCATACCCGAAAAATAAAAAGCCGGGCCCGGTTATTCCATTCTGAGAATGAGAGAGGATCTCACATGCTCAACGGTTTAACCCAAATTGTCGTTATATCGGCATTACCCGCTGTGCTGGAGAGTCCCCGATTTTTGGGTCACATTGATACCGATGTAGCGGTACAGGGGATCAACACCGGGTTCTTTTCCAAGGAATTTTCGCAGGAGTACATTTCCGTCTTCCATGTTGCCCTTTGAGAGGATATCCTCCCGGAACCTCAGGCCGGTGGTCTGGTTCATCATCCCGTCGGATTTGAAGGTATCGTACATATTGAGGGCATAGACTTTCGACCACATGTACCCGTAATACCCGGCATCGTACCCGCCCATCAGGTGGGAGAACGAGGCAGGCATGTGGGTTCCGGCGGTGAGCGGTGCTCCCGTCACCTCGGCAAACGTGTCAGTATAGATTTTTGTGGCATTCACCGGCCCGTCCGCGGTATGCAGGCGCAGGTCCAGGAGGATGAAGACCAGCTGCCCGCTGAAAAAGTACCCGTTTGTGGCATCCCTGGCAGCAACGATCCTGTCATGGAACTCCGCCGGGATCTTCTGCGACGAATTGGTGTAATGGCCGGAGATCGATTCCATGACGCCCGGGTCATACATCCAGTCCTCGAGCGTCTGCGACGGGGTTTCTAAAAAATCCTGCTCAACGCTGGTCCCGGACAACGAGCCGTACGGGACCCGGGATAGCATGCTGTGCATGCCATGGCCGGTCTCGTGGAAGAGCGTGAAGACATCGTAAATAGTCATGAGCGATGGCCTGTCGTGTGCAGGGGCAGGAAGGTTGTCGACAATAATGACAACCGGAAGAACCGCAGTCCCATTCTTTATCCGGTAATTGATGATCCCGGACTCGAAAATGAACTGGTGCTTGTTCTCCCGGGGATAGAGATCGAGGTACAGGTACCCGACGGTTGTATTGTCGGAGACGTTGGTGACCCGGAAGAGCCGGACCTCCTCTGACCATACATCAGCACCTTCCATCTCGTCGAACCGGATACCGAAGAGCGTGCCGTAGGTCCTGAACATGCCCTGCACCACGGTATCGGCAGGGAAGTACTCCTTTACCCGGTTCTCGTCATAGGAAAAGCTCCGCCTCTTCTGCTCGTTCTGGAGGTACGCCACGTCCCAGGGGTCAACGGACGTTGCGGACGGGTCGGCTCCCTGCTTGATCTTCAAAAGCCCGGCCATCTCGGCCCGGTTCTTCTCCTCAATGGGCACTTTCATCATATCGATGAAGGCCATGACCGTTGCCGGGTCTTTTGCCATCCGGCCGTCCATCTGGTAATCAGCCCACGAAGCATACCCGAGTTCCTGTGCAATCGAGCGCCGGAGGCTGACTGCCTCCTCGAGGAGTCGCGTATTCTCATCCGCCTGCCGGTTGTTGTAGGCATCGTACATCTTCTGCCGGGTCAGGTTCCGTTCGGCATTCCCCATCACTGCCACATAATCCGTTATCCGGGTTGTTACCAGGTACGTGCCGTTCGCGTTTTGCCGGAACGCTGCAAGCGATTCCGCAGACATGCCAACAAGATCCTCTTTTGTGAACACGAGGGTTGTGTTGTCATTGTTGAGGTTTGCTCCAAACCGGGTCTCAAGCCGGGTCAGCTCAGATCGCATCTCCCGCACCCGTAAGAGCCGGTCGTCGGGAAGATCCAGCCCGTTCTTCCTGAAAGCCCGGAGGGTAACATTGTAAAGCCGCGATTCGCCCGGGTTCCGGGGAACGGCACCCTGCAGGGCATTGTACAGGTTGCGCCGGGTAAAGACATCCGTAAAAAAATTGCCCGCCGATTCACCGGCCGCTATCCCTTCGGCAGCAATGACCTTGTCGGGATAGACATTCCCCATCATGATGAGCGGACTGACGGCATCGGAATAATCCGCCATGGTAGTCTCGAATGCAAGAAGGGTGTTGTCCGTTGTGCGCTGGGCCGGCGGTATCGCGGCGATTGCCGCAAGCGAGGCATTGGCAGCGGCCTGGGCTTCCGCAGTGAGCCGGGGGATATCACCGGGGGAGTAATGGGCCCGGATCGGGGCGGTTGCATTTACCGGGGCTGCAGGCAGCAGACCGGCGGACGGCGGGGTTGGTGCAGACTGCAGGCACCCGGCAAGTGCCACTACGATGAGGATGAGAGCAGCACAGGCCATGTAAAGGTACGGGCGGTTTGGCTTTGAAAATTGCATCACGAGATCTTCCGTGCTCTCTCGTTCTGGCGGCAATCCAGATAAGGCATGCGTTTTTTTTCGTATTCCAGATCCCATGCACCTGTCTGAAAGATGCTCCGGGTATCATCCCGGGGACAGACAACCGGGCCGGCAGCTGGGGGATTGAGAGAGAACCGCTTTTGCGATGAAAAAAATGAGAGATGAAAACGAAATTATCGTTTCTTTCCGTGGGATTTCTTGCCCTCGGTCTGCGCCAGTACAGGAGCAGTCTTTGATACGGGGGCAACTTTCTTCTTTGCCTTATTTGACGTGGTTATCACTTCCTTTGCAGTATTTTTTTCGTTTTGTGGTTTTTCCACGTACTCATGTTCTTTGGTAAGGGGATATACGCTTTGTCCCTGTGCAAAAATTTTATCAAATTAAAAGGGGACATTTGTAGACAGGGGGCAGGAAACGCACCGGGCTGTTTTGGGGAGAATGGCTGACCGGAAATGAAACTGATTTCATTTGTGGGGGATGACCGACCGGTCCTGGCTGAGGTTATCAGCCGGAGATCTTTTCCTGACGGATAGTCACGCGGACCCGTCAGGGCGCTTATCGCAGGACGATGATTCTTCGGAACCTTTATTGTATTGGTGACTAATTACAGCGTGAACAAAAATCCGCTATCCGGATCCGGGTTGAATCTCATGAAAACACACACAGGTCAGGGAAGGTTTTTTCCGGCAGGCGTGATTGTCATCGTTGCTGTGCTTTTTTTTATCCTGCCCGTATCGGCTGATACGGTACCGGGCGGTTTTGTTGTGAAGAACGTAACTGCCCCGCAGGTTGTGCAGATCGGGGTCCATGTGATGGATTTTCACCGGCTGAACCTTGCTGACGGAACGTTTGAGACGAATTTCTATCTGCATCTCAAATCCGATTCACCGGTTTCCTTAAGTGACCTGGAGATTATGAACGGTCACGAAACCTCCGTTGATACCATCACGGACTCACCCAATGAAAAGAGTTACCGGATCTTTGCGGTTATTGACGTGGACCCCGACCTCCGCCAGTACCCGTTTGATAAATATACTCTCCCCATCGAGATCGAACCAAAAAAGGATGATGAGAGCAGGATGGTCCTTGTGATCCAGGGGAATACAACCTACACCGAGTCCGATATGGTCCTCCCGGGGTGGCGCCTGACCGGCGTACAGTCTTTTATCCGGTCCAAGGCCTATATGAGTGACGAGCTCCCGTATTCCCGTGCAGTCTTCAGTTACAGCATCCAGAGAGAAACCTCCTCGATCCTCGTAAAATTTTTCCTCCCCATTCTGCTCCTTCTTATCGTCACTTTTTCATCGCTGATGATGAAGGGCGCATACCGGCTGGCACTGAACGGATCCCTGCTTGTCGTTGCAGTCTTCATCCACTGGCGAACCTCGGACGCGATCCCGCTCGTTGCCTTTGCAACGTTCCTTGACGCGTTCATGGTCATTACCTATACAACGATCGTCCTGGTACTCATATCCGGCATCCTTATCCAGAAATTCACCGAGTCCGGCGATACCGCCCGTGCTGAACAGGTCCAGTACTGGTCACTCCGGGCAATCCCGTCTCTCTCTCTCGTTCTCTATTTCCTGCTCTTCCTCTCTCTTGTATGGTGACCGCTGCCGGCATCCATGGGATCGGTATCGATATCGCGTGGATCCACAGGGTGAGATATGCCACCTGAACCCACTTTCTGAAAAACCGGCAGGGAAAATTCCAGCTTCGCGGTTTTTATATGAGATACGCTCCCATCAGAAAAAGACGACATGTTCTGGGTGTGATTCTTTGAATGGCTGGGTCATCCCCACTATCGCGGCTTGCCAGGCTCGTGCTGTTCATGATCTGCCTCGCGGTTGCCGCAAGTTGTATTGCCGGGGTACATTATGCAGCCGTAGACCACCCGGCGCAGAATGTCGTGCAGGCGCCAGAGAATTCGTATGGGTATGGACCAGACGGGAACCAACCGGTGTTTTTATTTACCCCCAGTATATACTAGGGCGACTTTCCGTAACGCGGCAGGGGGTGGCCGAGAAAACTCCGCCAATCCGGGACCCAGCTGTGTCAGTTTCACGAAAACCGTACCAGTTACCATGTCAGTTTTCAGGAATTTTCCCGGTTTTTATCTCGATGGGATGCCGTGTCAGTAATCGTGTTAATTTGGATCATTCAGGAAGGCAGAAGGCATCCTGTCCCAGACAAGGACAGGATAAAGACTCCCCGCAAATCGCATTTTTCAGACCGGTGATATGGCATTTGCGGGGGCGGGGAGCCTACGGGGGAATGCCGGGGAATCTCTTCTGTCGAGAACCGGCCTAACCGATAAATTGCCGGAAAAAGGAACCGGTAATGCACCGGTTCATCCATGATCGTTCATACCAGTGCCGGTACAAAGAGTGCAAGCATCGAGAGATCATCTTGGCCGGCACTTACCGTATGATGGTTTTTCGGAGGAGTGACAAATGTCTGGCCAGGCGCTATTGCAACCTCCTTGTCCCCGATAATAAAAACCCCTTTCCCGCTGATAACCAGGTTCAATTCCCACTGGGTCTCGTGGTCATGGTTCATGACCTCGCAGTCTTTCCATACCCTGACAAGGTGGTAACTGAATCTTCCACCGCTCTCTTTTCCGGTCACGAGATCTTTTAAGAAGACCCCCTTCCAGTCCGGGTGCTGGTACCAGGGTTTTGCATTCGCCTCGGTCTCAGCGCCGGGGAAGATAACAGCACCCTGTTCAAAGATCTCAGTAAGTCGTTTCTCGTCCATATCATCTCACGCTCCGGTCCTCTGAAAAAAACGGGAATGATCCTAATCCCGAACAGCCGGGAGGACGTCCTTGAAGATCTCAAGTCCTTTGTCCACGTTCGGGCTGGAGTTGGCCAGGCAGAAGTGGGTGATACCGGCCTTCTTGAACCGCTCGATCTCCTTGATTAAGCCTTCAGCATCCGTTGCGCAGATGTAGTTCTTCTTGATCAGGTCGTGGCTGACGAGTGCTGCATGGGACTGGACTTCCTTGGGCTCGAACACCTTGTACTTGAACATCGACGGAACAAGGACCCCTGCCCAAAAGCGGTGGCCCTCTATCGCGCAGGTCATGTCCTCGTCAACGGAGTACCAGATGAGCATGGCCTTCTCCATCTTCTTGGGATCCTTTCCTGCATCCCGTGCACCTTTCTCGAAGTTCGGGATCGTTGAATTTTTCAGAAGATCCGGGTCAGCTGCAACGGTCATTAAGTGGTCGCCATATTTTCCTGCCATGTAGGCACCTTTCGGGCCCATCCCGCTGATGTACAGCGGAACAACATCGCTGGGCTTGGTGTACAGGAACGCCTTGTCAAGCATGAAATATTTGCCCTTGAACGAGACCGGGTCCTTGCTTCTCCAGAGTTTCTCCATCACCTCGACTGCCTCGATAGTCATCTCCTGCCGTTCCGGCACGGTTGGCCACTTCCCATCAACCGGTGCTTCGTTCATGGCTTCCCCGGCGCCTACGGCGCAGCCGACACGGTTCGGATACATCTGCCGGAGGGTCGCAAAGGTCTGTGCAACGATCGCCGGGTTGTACCGGATGATCGGGCACGTGATGCAGGTGGAGACAAATACCTTCTTGGTTGCCTGCAGGACTGCGCCCATCCAGGCCCATGCCTGCCCGCACTGTGCATCGTCATGGTACCACGGGTGGAAATGATCATCAACCCAGATAGAGTCAAACCCGATCTTCTCTGCCCGTACGGACTGTTCCAGTGCATCCATCGGTTTGTACTGCTCGATCGATGCGAAATATCCAACTTTTGTTTTCATGAATACTACCTCGCACCGGTACAAGAGGAGGTCACGGACGGGAAGGATTCTTTTACATCCAAATCCTGATATGCCTGCACCGATCATGATCTGATCGGGACACTTTGCCGGCGCTCACTTCCCTTGAGGCGATACTGTCGAAAGTTGCAGCCTTATTCTGGTTGAACGTGAACCCCGGCCAGCCCCACCCATGAGGTCAGCTCAGTTCCGGTTTTTTGTGGAATTTTCTTCCACATGCAATGTTTCACAGAGGCAGTGATAAAGTCTTTTTTTATTGCTCGCCATTGGGACAATGTCCTGTACTCGCCTTTCACGACAAAAAATTCCCCTTGTTTTTGTTCTGATAATTCACGGCTATTGCTCGCCATTGGTAAAAGCATCACGTTAAAATTGTAAAAGCCGGTTTTTCCCGGCAGAACATGTTGCCCACCAGAGATTGCGCCTCCATGATGTCATGGCAAAGAGGGAGATCTCATAGCAGCGGCGGCAGATTACAGGAAGAGTCCGGAAGGGTCGGAACCTGAATATGATCTCTATTGTGCCGGTTTTTTCCGTTTCCTGCCTTCCATCACCGCATCCGTGACATCCACCATAAAGGAGGCGATCTCCCCGGACGGGAGTTTAAAGACATAATGGGAGATCCAGGGAAAGTCCTCGCGGTTGCGGTATTTGAGAGGCGCAACGAACTCCGGCTGGTCAGTGGTCAGGACCCGGAGGAGAAGGTCGTGCACCATGGGTTCCGGCAGCTCAGGGAACTCTTCAAAAAGCCATTTTCCAACCAGGTCTTCCTTGGTCATCCTCAGGAGAGCGGCTGTCACCTTGTTGACATCCTTGATGATGTACTCTTCGCCGTTCCCGACCGGCTCGTAGATCAGAACACCGTTACAGGTATTCTCGAAGAACGAGTGGTACCGCACTTCCTTGAACTGGGTCCGCTTCAGCGCCTCCTCCGCCCGTTTCCGATCCGTGATATCAAGGATGATCCCGTTCCAGACGGTCTCGTTCTTGAGCTGGACCGGTTGCGAGAGGACCCGGATATACATCTCCTCTCCGGTCGGCCGGATGAACCTCCCCTCGAACTCCCAGGGGGCCATCCGCCGTATGACATCTTCAATAGACCGGATCCAGCGCTCGCTGTCTTCCGGTGCAATGCAGGCACTGTACCGCTGGATCCACGTATCGAGCGGGTCCGGATCGAGACCATAGACTTCACGGGAGCGTTGATCCACGTAGTTGATTCCCCATTCGCCGGAATCACGGACTGAGAACTGGTACACGATACCCGGCAGGTTGCTGGTAATACCCCGGAGCCGTTCCTCGCTCCTGCGCGATGCTTCCTCCGCCCGTTTCCGGTCGGAGATATCGAGGAATATGCCGTTCCAGACCGTCTCGTTCTTCAGCCGGACCGGCTGCGATATCCCGCGGACATACATCTCCTCCCCTGTTGGCCTGATGAACCTGCCCTCGAAATCCCAGGAGGCAACTTTCCGGACAACGTCTTCGATCGACTTCCCCCACCGCTCGCGGTCTTCCGGCGCAATGCAGTCGCCGAAGCGGTCGAACCAGGTGTCCAGCGGTTCTACAGGCACACCATAAATTTCCTGGGTCCGCTCGTTGACATAATGTACGCCCCATTCGCCGGTATCCCGGGCATAGAACTGGTACACAATGCCTGGGAGGTTGGAAACGATACTCCGGTACCGCTCCTTGAGCTGCTTTTCCGCCAGTTTCTTTGCGGTTATATCGAGAAAGAGAATGAAATATTCTTTGGGAGCATTTCCCGCGCTGCCGGCAACCGGTGCAAAGACAATCTGGAAATACGCGACCCCGTTCTTTTTTGTTGCCGTGAGGGTCTCCGATTTGAGCCGGTCGAAATTGCATGACAGGGTAAGTTCGGCAATCTTCCCCTTCCGGATCAGGTCCTGGATCGTGTTCCGCGAACACATAATGTCATAGAGTTTGAGATCCGCAAGGTCCGTGAACCGTGCAAGGCCGAGGATATCGAGCGATGCCCGGTTTGCGTTGAGGATGGTGCCGTCTTCGTGGAAGAGGAAGATGCCGCTTGGGACTTCCTCAAAAAGAGTGCGGATCTTCCGCTCGCTGTTTTTGAGCGCATCCTCGGTCTTCTTCCAGGTCGTGATATCGCGGAGGCTGATCATGATCCCGGGTTTTCCAGTAAATGCAAGGGAAGGGACAACGGTTGAGACAAATTCGGTGAGGAAGATCCTTTCGCTCCCGCGTTCGATCAGCAGCATCTCGTTGATGAACGCCTGCGACTGGATGATCCGTGCGATATTTTCCTGGACCGCAGGGTTCTCGAAAAGGGCCAGACTGAGCCGGGAAAGTTCGGTACCGATGATGTTCCGGTCTCTGCGGACGCCAAAGGTATTCAGGAAACTCCGGTTGACCATCAGGATATGCAGATCGGCATCGAGGATAAGGATCGCATCGGAGAGGTAATCGAAGAGGTCATCGAACGGGACGTTCTGCGCCGAAGTGTACAGCTTTGCTTTCCCGAACGGTTTCATCACTACGTGGCCCTGAGACTGGAGGACTTCGAGATATTTTGCAACGGCCCCCCGGTTCATCCCCAGTTCACGGGCAATAAGCGAGATGGAAACTGCCTCAGGATACCGTTCCTGGAGAAATTCCCGGACCTGTACATACCGGTCTTCCTTTGCAGCCATAGGTGATGATCAAAAGATTCCCGGCTTTTAAGAGAAGAATGTATCGGAATCGTCAGCACGATCCTTTTTGTGATCCTCTGCCAGAAACGCAAATGGCGTGGTTCGTTATTCATGCCGGATGGGCATCATCAGGACAAACCGGCCGGGAACCCCGCACGGGTGTTGTTTGAACGTGCCGCTCCAGCAGATGCTGTCACCCCGGTTCCCTGCCGGGTAACCGATGCGGGGTAACTGGACAAAGATATTTTACATTCCCGGGTTGAAATATTCTCATTCATAAGAAAAACAGGTTCCACCTATCCGGAACCAGTAACGAGATTCCGGAAACAGAGAGGAAAACAATCCCACCGGCCACTCATATACCGGGGATCAGAGGCAGGGCTGAAATACCGATGAACGACATGCGACAGGTTTTTGGTATCCGGGCAATTGTAATCCTCTGCGTTATCCTGCCGCTCGCAGGATTCATCCTGTTACAGATGTTCCTGCCGACAGGAACATATCCGGTGACATCGTACCATGTCGTCCTTGAAACCCTGGGACTGTTTTCCGGGCTGACCCTTGCGGCATTTATCCTCTTCATGAGCAGGACACAGATCGTCATTTCCTACCGGGTCTGGGTGGCATCGGCCCTCATCGCCATGGCCATCCTCGACGGGTTTCACTGCGTTATTCCCGTGGGGATATCCGCTGCCTGGCTGCATTCGATGGCGATGCTCATCGGGGGCCTCCTGTTCGCCATGGTCTGGGTAAAGGACCGTGAACAATATGTAAAAAACCCGGTAATCCTGCCGGCAATCACCGCGGTGAGTACACTTGCCCTTGTGGCATTCCTGGTCACCGAACCCCAATGGCTGCCACCGATGGTTACCAGTGAAGGGTTCACGGCAACAGCAGTAACGATCAACATCCTTTCAGGCATCCTGTTCTTTGCCGGTGCTGCCGCCCTGCTCTGGCGTCACCGGCAGAAAACCTGTGACAACGAGGAGATCGTTTTCACCAGTTTCTGCCTGCTGAACGGCATGGCGGCAGTGCTCTTCCCCTTGTCCCCGGCATGGGGTGCATCGTGGTGGTTCTGGCACCTGCTCCGGGCCGCGGCATATATCCTCCTGCTCGCACTCATTTACGATATTTACCGGTCGCGTGAATTACTTGTACAAGAGAGGCTCAGGGAAAGCGAAGAACGGTACCGTACGCTTGCGGAATCAGCACACGATCTCATCTACATCATCGACAGGGACGACCGGGTTGAGTACGTCAACACGTATGCTGCACAGCAGCTGGGACTGCCAAAAGAAGACATTATCGGAAAACCCCGTTCAGGATTCTTCCCGGGTGCTGTCGGGATAAGACAGCGGGAGATCATATTGGAGGTATTTGCATCAGGAACACCAAAAAAAATCGAGAGTGTAATCCCCCTGCCAGCCGGGAAGACCTGGCAGGACACGCTCCTTGTCCCCATGAAAGACCAGGACGGGCAGGTCAAATCGGTCATGGGGATCTCACGGGACTTAACCGAACGCAAACTGGCAGAACAGGAACTCAGGGAGAGCGAGGAAAAATTCCAGGGCGTTGCAGAACGGAGTTCAGACATCATCATGCTCACGGATGAAAAAGGCCGGACAACCTATATCGCCCCCTCGGTCAGAGAAATTCTTGGGTATAATGCCGATGAGGTTATCGGGAAAACTCCCGTGGATCTTGTACATCCCGATGAGCTGGATTCCATCTACGAATACCTCAGGAAAAATGCGTCAGGCAGGACACTGACACAGAAACAGGAGACCCGTGTCCGGAAAAAAGACGGCGATTATGCCATACTGGACATAACCGTATCCCCAATTATCAAAGACGGTATTTTTTTAGGAGCGCAGATTATCGGCAGGGACATCACAGCCCGCAAGCAGGCAGAAGAGGCCCTTTTGCAGGCCAACAGAAAACTGAACCTGCTCTCCGGCATCACCCGGCACGACATCAGGAACCAGGTATTCACCTTAAAAGGATTCCTTGAGCTCTCGAAACAATTCCTCGGTGATACTGCAAAGATGTCAGAATATATCATCCGGGAAGAGCGTGCGGTGAATGCCATTGAACACCAGATCGTCTTCACAAAGGAGTACGAGGATTTGGGTGTGAAGGCCGCGATCTGGCAGGGTCTGGATACGTGTATCAGAAAAGCGCAGGCATCCCTGCCAACGCGGGATGTCCGGGTGGTCATGGACTGCAGGGATATCGAAGTGTATGCAGATCCGCTTTTTGAGAGAGTGTATTATAACCTGATCGACAATGCTCTCCGGTACGGGGGCCCGGATATGACAACGATCCAAATATCAGCTAAGGTATCTGAAAAGGGGCTGGTCATCTCCGTTGAGGATGACGGTGCCGGGATATCGGCTGAAGACCGGGAGAAGCTGTTCGAGCGCGGTTTTGGGAAACAAACCGGTCTTGGGTTGTTCCTCTCCCGGGAGATCCTCTCAATTACCGGCATTCTGATCACGGAAACCGGCGAACCCGGGAAAGGTGCCCGGTTCGAGATCCTTGTCCCAAAAGGCGGGTACCGGTTCACGGGTATTCGGTAAAAAGAAAAATAATTGTTCCACAGATCCGTGGATGCGTCCCGGTGCGGACGGGCGCCAGCAGAGGTACCGGCCGGGGATGACCCGCTCCCGCATCTGACCGCAAGAAGTAATGTTTGTAAACCCTAACCATTCCCCATGAGATGGCTGCTCTTTTTTGGTATCCTTTTACTTTCCGCCGGCCTTTGCGCGGGCTGCATCTTCCCGCACGGAAACCCCTCCGGTCCCGCTCCGGCTGATCCGAACGGGTCCGTGGTAAATTATGGCGGATCTGCACTGGCTGTCGCATTCAAAGGAAGTGAGATCTCCACAACCTCCCCGGAAGCTGAGGAGCGGTTCTTTACCGGGCTTCAGTATTCAACCGGGCAGGCCCGGTATAACGAGTCGCTTGGGTATTTTGATGAGGCGCTTGCAATCGATCCGGATTTTTCGGATGCATGGGTTGCAAAAGCAGTCGCCCTTCATAACATGAAGCGGTATGACGAGGCCATCCTCTGCTACAACCGGGCTCTTCTCATCTCTCCCGGCGATGCCGCGATCTGGCACCTGAAGGGAGTGACGCTCCGGGATAGCGGAAACCCTGAAGAATCAGCGGCATGTTACCGGAGGGAAGCGGAACTGGATCCCCGGTACGGGACCCGGTGATCTTGTCTTTTGGGGGGGGGAAACACGATTTTTTCAGGCCCGGGTGCCGGCCGTGTCTTGTGAGCAGGGTGCCGCGGTTTAGCCGGAGGTAAGGACTGGACCGGTTGTTTCCTTTTTGTATCTGGTTTTACAACTGCTCCTGTTCCAGCCGGTACGTGTACCATCCCAGCCGGGTTGCCCCGGTCTTCTCGTAAAATTCTATTGAGGGCTTGTTCCATGTGAGCACCATCCAGTCCATCCGCCCGCACCCGCGGGCCCGGGCCTCGCTCCTGCAGAAATTGAAGAGCCGGGTTCCAATACCCTGTTTCCGGTACTGACCGGGCACAAAAATATCTTCAAGGTACAGGGTGGGACGGGCAAGGAAGGTCGAATAGGTAAAGCAGAACGTGACAAAACCTGCCGGTTCGTTGCCAAGCATGCCGAGGTATCCCTCAATGTTTGGGCGGTCCTGCAGGAGATCTGCCCAAAGCCGTAACCGGGCACTCTCATCCGGCGGATCAAGGTGTTCGTACAGGGCCAGCTGTCCGAGCAGGTATAAAAAGTCCTGAAAGGTCTTCTCCGTCACCCGTTCTATTTTAAATTCAGGCATGGCAGATCCTCATGGCAGTGATGGGGTTTTCCGGTTGATATGAATACCTTCTGATCGGGAAGGGTGAATTCCCTCATCAGACTCCCTCCTGCAAAAGGGCGCAGAACCGTTCCACCACATGATCATTTCGGACCTCGGGATGGAACATGACGCCATAGACCGGCAGATCCGGGTGGCGGACGGCCTGGACGCAGGTCTCCGAAACGGCCGTCACGATCCATCCGGGGGGCGGTTCGCAGGCAAAGGAGTGGAGCTCGAAAGCTTCGAACTCCCCGGGGCTGCCGAGAAGCGGGTCCTGCACCTCTGATCGGACTTTTGTCATGCCGATCTCGCACGCCGGGCGGATGCTCCCCCCAAAAGCAAGGCAGAGGGCCTGCATCCCGGCGCAGATCCCGAGCACCGGGAGACCGGCCCTGAACAGTGGTGCAAAGAGGGCGACCTGCTCTGAAAAGAGGTTATCCTGCAGGGCCGTGCCGCAGAGGATGATACCACGGATCCCAAAAAGATCAGCACTTCCGGCCTCTGAAAAGTGAACCTCGCGCCATGCCTCCCCGGCCCGTTCCGCGATCCGGGCAACGGGGCCCACGAACTCGTCCCGGGAGAGGGACGCCGGGCGGGAGCAGAGGTCGACTAAGAGGATCATTTTGCCTCCAGCCGGGCGCTCACGACCCGCAGGGTCCCCCGGAACCCCGCATATTCCTTCTTTGAATCCTCAATCACGATCCGCTTCTGAAAGACCGGGGCATCGAGCACGAGCGTTTCGTACTCCCCGCCCTCCCCGGTGAGGGTGATACGGTGCCGGGCCGCGTATTTCCGCAGGTCGGAAAGGGCCGGATCATCGATCTGCCTTCCGAGCCAGTCCCCGGTGAACGGTTCCGATGCAACCCCGCTCACGACAACAACGAAACCGGCCCGGATGAGGGTCTGCATGTACCGGTCCGGTTCGGTATACCAGAGCGGGTTGAAGCACCAGAGGCCAAGGGTCCGGCAGACGCGCTGGATGCGGGTGGCCTGGTACACGGACTGGAGGGCACCGGTCACGATACCTTCAATCCCGTAGCGCTCCCGTGCAAGGCTGACAGCCCGTTCGAGATCCGCAAGCTCGGCCTCCTTGATCCCCGCGGTCTCTGCAGTAAGAAGCGGGAGACCTGCTGCCTCAGCCTGAAGGGGCACGAGGTGGGTGTTTGGGGTATGGAAGAGGTAGCTCTCCTCGTTTTCTGACCGGATAGAGATGAGGCAGGAAACCTCCTCTTTCTGCATAGCCAGGTGGCAGGCATACCAGGAATCCTTCCCCCCCGAACATAGGACGCCGAGTCTCATGCCATCATACTCGTCTCTCCCGGCTCATGAAGATCTCCTTCCGGCCCGGAAAAGGGGGATGCATCGCGCCCGTCCCCGCCGGCATTCGCCGCAGCCTTCCTCCGATCAAGCCGAGTGTGTATTGGGGAGACTTAACGTAATGCAGCCTGGACAGGGAAGAATACGAAGCGTTATACTCCATCACGAGATATTCTCAAAAACAGGTGCCAGGGTCAAAACAGGGTAGCGGAAGGTGCAGGGAAAAACGGCAGGATTTGCCGGTTCCGGTACGCCCGGCTTTCATTCATGGTTACTGTCGGGAGATTGGTATCATATGCAGAAAGTCAGACGTACGGGGTACATCCTGGTTATGTGCCTGGTAGTTACAGGATTTTTATTTTTCGCAGGATGTACCCAGAAGGCGCCGGACACTACGGTCGTGAAGACCGATTCCGGGTATGTATCGGGAATAAACCAGGATGGGATCCGGGTATACCACGGGATCCCGTTTGCTGCTCCCCCGGTCGGGAACCTGCGGTGGAGACCACCGGCACCGGTCCAGCCGTGGGATGGGGTAAAGCCGGCAAAAGAGTATTCGGCAATCTGTCCCGAAGCCATAAAACCGGCCACGGTACCGTCGCCCACCCAGAACATGAGCGAGGACTGCCTGTACCTCAATGTCTGGACCCCGGCAAAGAATACAAGCGAGAAACTCCCGGTCATGGTCTTCTTCTATGGCGGGGGGTTCACGAGCGTTGCCGGCTCCATGCCGGATTACAATGGCACCACCCTTGCGGAGAAAGGAGTCATTGTGGTTACGCCGAACTACCGGATCGGCGCCCTCGGATTCCTTGCCCACCCGCAGCTCGATGCCGAGTCCCCGCACAATGCCTCGGGTAATTACGGGATCCTGGACCAGCAGGCTGCCCTGGCATGGGTACAGAACAACATCGGGGCATTCGGAGGCGACCCGTCACGGGTGACCATCTTTGGCCAGTCGGCAGGGGCCGAGAGTAACTACGTCCATCTTGTCTCGCCTTTAAGCCGGGGGCTGTACCGGCAGGCCATTGTCGAGAGCGGCCCCTTCTGGGCACACGGGGCGGTCATCAATGCCACCCATTCAAAGGAATATGCGGAATCGTTCGGGACACAGTATGCCACAAGCCTCGGGTATTCCGGCCCGGATGCCATTGCACAGATGAGGAAGCTGAGCCCGGAGACTCTCATCAATGCAACGCCCTCGTCCCCGTCCTCGTTCTGGGGCACCCATACCGTCATGTTCGAACCAAATGTTGACGGGTGGATCCTCCCCGATACTCTTGACAACCTGTTCCTCCTCCATAAGGAGAACAAAGTCCCGCTGATGGTAGGGAACAATGCCAATGACGGGACAACGCTCGGCGCAAATGCGAGCATGAGCGTTCCTGAGTACAGGTCTTTTTTGCAGAGCCGGTTCGGGAAGGATGCGGACGCGGTCCTGGCAAAATACCCTGCCAATTCCACTGCCGAAGTCCAGCTCCAGCTTGCGCAGATGATAACGGACTATGATTTTTCTGACTCGGTGAAATTTGCTGCCGGCTCGATGGGCGACATCAGCCCGGACACGTACATGTACCGGTATTCCTACATTATTCCCGACCAGCCGGATGGAGCTTTCCATGGCAGCGAGACCATCCTCCTGTTTGGTGTTCCCGGCTTAAAACCGGACCCGGCCGTTGCTGCAAATGTCGTGGATCTCTGGACCCGGTTTGCAAAGACCGGCAACCCGAACGGAGGGATGAATATCACCTGGCCAAACTACACCCGGGAGAAGGGCAAGTACCTGGATATCAATCAGACCATGACGGTGAAGAACTTTTCATAACCCCAAAAACCATCGGGTCCGGGGATGCCTTCACCCTGTGGGCGCGGTAAAACCCCTGATTTTTTTTTCGGGGACCGGATCCTTCGGATACAAAGCGTTATTGCTTTTTGACCTCATATTCTCAAAAACTCAAAGGATTGGATGACAGGGTCCGGGAGATCCTAAACATTTTTCTCCCCATTCGGATACCGGGCTTTTCCGGATAGAAAGAAGGGATGCGAATCTTATGCAGATGAATAAACTGAAAACGTGTATTCTGGTATTCTGCCTGGTCCTCTCCGGGTTCTCTCTTATAGCAGGATGTGCCCAGAAAGGACCGGATGCCGGTCCCGCGAAGCCGGACGCGGTAGTTGTGAAGACCGATACCGGCTCTGTTTCAGGATCACAGCAGGGCAACCTCCGGGTCTTTTCCGGCATCCCGTTCGCGGCACCCCCGACCGGCAACCTGCGGTGGAGACCCCCGGCACCGGTACAACCCTGGAGCGGGGTGAAGGAGACAAAGGTCTTTTCACCGGCATGTCCCCAGCCAGCACTTGCGGATCCCACGCTGAATATGAGCGAGGACTGCCTGTACCTCAATGTCTGGACCCCGGCAAAGAATACGAGCGAGAAACTGCCGGTCATGGTCTTTTTCTATGGCGGGGCATTCGGGAAGATTGCCGGCTCCATGCCGGTGTATAACGGCACGGCCCTTGCAGAGAATGGGGTTGTCGTGGTCACGCCCAATTACCGCGTCGGTGCGCTCGGGTTCCTTGCCCATCCCGAACTTGACAGCGAGTCCCCGTACAATGTCTCGGGCAATTACGGCCTCCTTGACCAGATCGCTGCCATGCAGTGGGTCCAGAGGAACATCGACAAATTCGGCGGCGACCCCGCAAGGGTGACCGTCTTCGGGCAGTCCGCCGGAGGGGAGAGTATCCTCATCCACCTGGTCAGCCCACAGAGCAAAGGTCTCTTTTCACAGGCCATTGTCGAGAGCGGCACGTTCTGGACGAACGGTGCGGAGATTGATGCCCTCAATTCCAAAGCTGAGGCCGAGCAGCTCGGGCAGACGTTTGCACAGGGCCTCGGGTACTCCGGGCCGGGTGCAATTGCAGGGATGCGGACCCTGGATGCCCGGAAGATCGCCGATGCAACGCCATGGCCTGCTGCCCCGTTTGAGATGGTAAATATGCGGCACTTCGAGCCAACGATTGACGGCTGGCTCATTCCGGATTCCCCGGACACGCTGTTCCGTAACCACCGTGAGAACCCGGTTCCTCTCATCATCGGGAGCAATCTCAATGACGGCAGGACGCTGTCCGCCGGCGCAAACATGACCGCTATGGAGTACCGGACATTTATCAGGAACCGGTTCGGAAAGGACGCTGATGGAGTTATCGCAAAATATCCGGCCAATTCAACCGGGGAGGTCCAGGCCCGGCTTGAGCAGATCATGACCGATTATGACTTCACTGATGCTGTTACGTTTGTCGCGGGATCCATGTCAGAGACAGGCACGAGCACCTGGCGTTACCAGTACTCCTATGTCCTGCCCGGGCAGCCCTACGGGGCATTCCATGGCAGCGAGACGATCCTGCTCTTTTCGGCCCTGCCAAATCCGGATCCGCAAACGGCCTCAGTCTCAGATAACCTCATCGACCTCTGGACCCGGTTTGTAAAGACCGGCAACCCGAACGGCGGGATGAATATCACCTGGCCGATATACACAAGGGAGCAGGGCAAGTACCTGGTGATCAATGTCACCCCGTCTGTTGCGGGCGGATAACCCACCCGTCTTTTCATCGCGAAACGTCAAAGGATTTTCTAACGGGATTTAAAAGAGTAATTTTTCCGGCCTGTGTATTTCAGGGTGATTCCCCGGCCGGGGATCATGAGAGAGTGAATACGCTAAAACCGATCAGAGTTCTGATTTTTTTTAAGAAACTCTGTGGCATTGAATGTAAGTTTTTGTGAATTCCGGGCCGGCCAGTTCACCAGGAGAGGAGTATCCGGGTTTTGGAGAAAGGTAAGAATGGTCTCAATCACTTTTTTTGAACATGGAGCAGGAATATGTTCTTCCATCTCAAAACAATCAAGTCCGGCACCTTCAAGATAACTCTGGGCAAGTGCAACAACGCCATCGCCAAAATACGTAAATGCGTACTTCCTCTTGCCCTCAGCATCGACGGTTACTTCAAGGGTTTTCCCAAAACAGAGCGGGAGAGATTTATACCAGGGGGTTTTTTCACTGTTGTACCCTGCAATAACCCGGTATATTGTCCCCGATGACTGCGGTTTCTTTTTAAGAGAACGGACGATTTCACTGTCAGTCCGCATAGCATGTACGGCGGGTGTAAAGCCGATGAACGAGGGGAAAACTGCGTGCAGGAAGCAAGGGAGATTATCAATGATATCCGCAATTGCTGCGCCATGATTGACGGGACAAATACCTATCCATGAACGGACCTGTTCTGCATCTGTTTCCCCGGAGGAACCGGTAAGGACTTCCATACAATACCGGCTGACAAGCGCACCCATCGAATGACAGACGATGTCAATTTTTCCTTCCGGATAACCGTTCTCTTTCCTCTTGTTATTAATAAAAGAGATCAGGTTTTGGGCAATCCGTTCCGGATCTCCGGTATTGTTATCCGAATAATCAAAAGGCCAGATCTCTTTCATTGCATAGATCCCTGGACCGGATCCCTGGCAGGATACTGCAGAATATGTCCAGGTCTTGTCTTTTCCCTCATAGGTTACCTGCATTCCGGTAAGAGCCTGGATCAGATTACACCAGATGCCGGGTGTTCCGGTAAATCCGTGGACCAGCACAAGAGGGATGGGCTTAACCGGATTCTCAGTACCCGCAATTTCTCTGGACATTATTGTATCACCCGGAGGAAGATCTGCCATTGTACCATTTTCAGTCATTTGGGGAATGGTTCTTTTTTAATTCATTCTTTTTTTGAGTATTTTGTATATAATACAAGTCATCCGGACCATATGTACACCAGCTACGACAATACGTGGGGGACGACGAGGACCAGCTCTCTTATTTCAGGGTGGATACCCCGGAAAGGCATCCACCGGGGCATATCTCCCACCCCCAATCCGGGCCCACTCTGGGCCCGGATTGTCCGATTTCCCGGATCCAGAGACAGTGTTTCGCGAAAATGAGGCAGTGTTTTAATATTTTTTAAGTGTTTTTACGTCGGGGAAGTAGAGGCATTATTTAGGAGAGTTACAGCAGGCGATCTCAGGCCGGATCGATATAGTAGCAATTCCGTTTGATCCAATCTCCAGGGCTCCGGGTGCCGGATGACCCCACCTCCTCCGACGAAGAGAACGTACAATTTTAAGAGAAGATCCGGAAATCAAACCAGATGAGACGCAACCAGTACAGTTACCGGGCCCGCTTATTCCATTTTCATAAGAAGAGCGGATATCTGGGGTTCGATATCCGGAAGATCCTGGACAATAACACTCCAGACAATGGAATAATCGATCCTGAAATAGCCGTGAATAATCCGGTTGCGAAGTGCAGCCATCTCCCGCCACGGAATATCCGGGTTTTCCTGTTTTATCCGTGCAGGTACATTTTTTGCCGCTTCCCCGATAACTTCGATAGCACTCCGGACCGCGTGGGCAAAATAGTCATCGTTCTTCAGGTCATCAAGCGTCCGTTCGTGTGATATCCTGCGAAGAAAGGTGATCTCATCAAGGATATGGCGGAGATAAACGGTGTCATCCTTCAACCCAGATCACCTCTGCCTCGACATGCCTGCGGATATAGGTGTCCACACCTTCAACCGTGATGAGATCCACCCTGCGCCTGAAGAGTGCTTCAAGTCGATCGGCCAGCCCGATAAAATTTTTGAGCGTTGCGTATCCCGGGGCAAAATCCACCAGCACGTCAACATCGCTCGTACGGGTTTGCTCCCCGCGGGCAAACGAGCCGAATATACCGATCCTTGTAACACCGTGCTGTGAGCGGATAGCCGGAGCTTCCGCTTCCAGTTTTTTTAATACTGCGCTTTTCCGCCGGTGCGGTATAACGAGCTCGGGCACGCATTCACTTCCTTAGTATGGTGTAGGCGATTCCAGTAAAATAAGGGTATGGTCAGGGGAATGTAACCCCCGTCCTTCAGTACCTTTTCTTATCAGGAGCCTGGGGCGGGGACTACAAAGAACGTGGAGTACCCGCTGGAGAGATTCCGTGTCACATGTCCCCGGCCCGAGGTATCCTCAAGGAGCACGAGATCGCCCGGTACAAAGCGCCGGATGGTCCCATCGGTTGTCTCCATCTCAACGGTTCCTGACATGAGGGCCAGGAACTGCCGGGCGGGACACGGGTGCCAGTCACCGATCCAGCCGGGCTGGAACGAATAGAAGCGGTACTTCGATGCCAGCTGATCGCCGGAGATGTAGAACGGGGCTGCGGGGGGCGCTCCCGTTGCGAGATGCTGTTCAACCGTAACGGTATCGAAGTGCGATTTCCCGTCTGCATCCGCGTACAACCGGTGATACTTGACCCGGGGACTGATAGGATCTTTCATAAAAGTTCCTTGTTCTCTGCAGCATTAATAGATCGCGACAGCGTGTCCTGCTGGGTAGGTTCAGTTCACCCCAATCTTTCCGGAGCCTGAAGGGGTTTGCAGCACCAAAAAAAAGAGAGATTCAGCTCTTTTGCCGGGTTAGCGTGAGGACGAGGGCTTTTGTGTCAGGTCCTTCCTCGAGATAATTGAGCTCCATGGAATCCGGGCCGGTCATCCTTCCGATCGAGAAGCCACCCATACTGTCGGCTTCGTACACTTCGCCGTTCATGGTTACGATTCCCGAGAAGTTCTCATAATATGTCTTGCCGTCCGATCTCGGGTACTCTTTCCTGCCGACAAATGCCTGCCCTTTCTGCTTTGTTATGTTGAAGTTCGATGTCGGGTAATAGTAGAAATCATCGGCAGTGGTATACCCGGTCCCGGTCCCTTTCCACAGACCTACCATATTGGGGATAGCAGTATTCGCAGATACGGGCTGCGGGGCCAGGGTTGCTGTCGGGGTTGTCGCTGCCGCCGGGGTGGTTGCTGCCGGTGCCGGAGTTGTGCACCCGCTCGCGAGTACAGCAAGAACAATCACAAGGATGGTGAGTGCGATTCTCATACTGCGAAGAATGAACTGACAGTTGATAAATATGGCGGTATGCTGTACCGGCATTGGAGAATTTCCCGGGGAATGGTGATTCTAAAAACCCGGCGTTTTTCCTTCAGTGTGGGTATCCGGATCGACACTACGTAGTACAGATGGGACGAGGGCCGGGATCGGTCATACCGGTTCCTGCCTTATTTTTCCGGTTGTCCATGGAGGATTTCACCGGTGATCGTACAGGAGTACCACAACGATGATCGCGGGTGAGTGCGGGAATGAGGGTGACGCGGCGGGAGTTTTTTTTAAAACCAATCCTGATCACTCCGGGCACCGTCAATGCATTAATAGTAAGGAACACACAAACTCTCACGTACAGAATCATTATGGATGTACTCAGTCTCCTCCGTCAGCATGAACCGGAACTGAAGAAGCGGTTCGGTGTTGCAACCATCGGTATTTTTGGATCATTCATACGCGGGGAGGCGCGACCGGAGAGCGATGTTGACGTTCTCGTAACATTCCGGAAAGGGCAGGAGACATTCGACAATTATATGGACTGCAAATTTTATCTCGAAGATCTCTTCGGGCGAAATGTTGATCTCATCATGAAGGGTGCTATCAAAAAAAGGCTGAAGCCGTACATCCTCAGTGAGGTCGTATATGCGTAGAACTGCACTCCAGTATCTCGATGATATCCTGGAATCAATCGATAATATTGAAGAGGATACTACCGGGATCTCATTCGAAGAATTTTCAAAGGATCGCAGGCGCAGGGATGCGGTTATCAGAAACTTTCAGGTTATTGGCGAAGCGATAAAAAAACTCCCTGACGATCTCAAGGAGAGGTATCCAAAAACCGACTGGAAGAAGATTGCCGGGTTCCGCGATGTCCTCACCCATATTTATTTCGGGATCAAAGATACGATCCTCTGGGACAATGCTTCAAACAAACTGCCCGATCTGAAAAAAGAGATCCGGCATATTATCAGGAGCGAGGAGGCCCGCAAGTAAGGGGTCCACCAGCACCCGGAGCTGAAAGCCCAATTCGCCAGCAGAATAATCCAGTTTGAACAAGACCCTTTTCATCTATCCCTGAAAACCCATACGCGGAGCGGAGTGCTGAAAGGTCTCTGGTCATTGGAGAATGAACCGCGACTTGTCTTTGATTGTATCGATGAAAATTGGCCTCAGCTGATTTTACACGATATCGGTTCACACGAAGAAGTGTACTGACCACTTTTTATCGGTTTATCATGCGGGGGTGGGTGTCATACCCGAAGATCTCTTCCCCTCCCAGGCTCAAATGACCTGCCTCACGTCGGAGAAAACCCTCCCGAAAAAGGTCGGGGCACCTGAAGATCGACCCCTCGTAAAATGCCCGGATTGGCAAAATAAGCCCGTATAGCAGACTTTACCCGGACCCCTTTTTTAGGGTTCCCGAAAATAGATCGAATTGGGGGAAAAACGGTACAATGAGCCCGGATTCCTGCCCGTAAAACGGCCGGATGGAAATTTTCACGCCGATGGTTAAAAAAAACGCAAATAGCATCAATTGGGCGCAGAAAGTCCCCTGCGATCGTGCTACAAATTGGGGATTTGGCCGGCGGTCTAAGGTTCCGGAGGCTCCCCGGGTAACCTCCCCTCATATTCCATAAAAAATCCTTCACTCCAGGTCCCGATAATCTTTATCGCCCGTCCCTTCAAACAACCGGGTAACACACTATGACCTGCATCTCATCACCGCTTGAAAAACTCACTGTCTTTCTTCTGGTCCTTTCACTTTTCGGGACCATTGCCGGGGGAATCGTGTATTATGCCGTGGAACTGCCGGCCCAGAAAATGCGTGCTGCACCGGCAAAAATGGATTGTGCTGAAATGTGCCACCGGGTCCTGAGGCCATCGTTCGGACCGGTAAACCCGAACACACTGTACGAGACCTGCATCAGCAGCTGCAATAAGGGAATACTCTTCAATCAACCCTGACAATATCCCTGCGGAGGCACAATACCAGTGCACGCGATGCAGGGTTTTTGGGTTCCATCACGGATCCCAGTCCCTCTCCGGGGGAGCGGGGTACGATAGGTTCCTGCGGGGATTTCTGCGAGGATGCGGGCTAACCACCATCTTTTATTGACTTAAAAAATACACGCAAGCGGAAAATAACTACCCCTCCAATCTCGAAAGGAAAAAAACCTGTAACAAAAGTGGAAAGGTGCAGTACGAGGTAAGGAATTAATAGACGCACCCTTGTTAAAATGATCTATTTCACCAAAGCTGCCTGCAGTTTCTGTTCAATCTCCACGGAGATACCGTAAAAACCAGGTAGCGTGAAAAAATGCTTATCCTGATCTATCGCTTCCCGGATATCATCATCCGAAATTCCATCCTGCCCCGGGTTTAAGATTTCGTGGACCAGCACCGTGCCGCTTTTTTGGGTTATTCTGCATAAGCAGCGCCATTCGTAACCCGCCCTGATATAATAATACGATGATCCGATCATCGGTCTTTTAGCGTTTTGCAACTGCTTCAGAATCAGATCATATGGGGGCTCTGATGTGTTGAGCAGAATATATCGTGGCGGCAGAGGGACTGCACCGGTATTTTTCTTTCCAGCAGACATTATTCACCCTTTTTTTATGACAATGCCTTGTCACCCAATTCCCCGGTCCTGACTCTCATCGCACTAATCATCGGGCAGATGAAGATCCTTCCATCGCCATGCCGGCCGGTCTGGTTTGCATTCACAATTGCCTGAACAATCCTGCTTACATCCTCATTGTACGCAACAATAATAAGCATTCGTTTTGGCAGGAACCCAAATGCGAACTCTGTATCCGGACGAGCCTGCGATACGGTCATTCCGGTCCCGGTATCCGCTGAATCGTTATAGGACGGGGCATGTTCAAGTTGCATCCGCATATTCCGGCTTAATGATTTACCCATTTCCAGTGCGCTGACTCTTCCCTTATGTTGGCCGCGACCGGTGACATAGAGGAACGTAACCCCCATGACACCGACATCTATCAGGGACTGTTTGGTATTTTCAACCTGTTCTTCCCGGAGAATAGCGATGATCTGCTTCATATTGTTTTTTAGGTTCCGCCTGCCTTTCCAGCGGTCCGGATAGCGAACGTATCATCGACATAGGTGATGAAAATCTTCCCATCGCCAATGGTACCTTCATCAAGTGAGTTTTTTGCTCCTGTCTTTGCCTCCGTCCTGATGATCCTGACCGTTTTTGCTACGTCTCCATCCGGTACTACGATCATCAGCATCTCCTTGGGAATTTCAGTGTAGTGGACGGCACCAATGGTAATTCCCATATCCTTACCATGACCGGTTACATGAAGGCGCGTCATCCCTGCTATTCCGGCAGCATCGAGGGCGTGGATCACCTGTTGTGTCGATTCAGGTCGGATTACTGCCCAGATCATTTTCATAATTGACTCTCACCATCTCATTCAAACAACATCAAAGATAGCTGGATTTCCGAAAACGAGCCTGCATACAAGGATTGTTTCGTTCGTCTTTTGGTTTCTGCACAAATGAATCCAGGATAAAAACCCCATGCCATTTGTTTCTGACATTTCCTGCATGGAAAAGAGTGCAGCATCTAAAAGCCGACCCGGGGGAGTAAACCCCCTGGCAGACTTGAGATGATTTTTTTTAACGTGATACGGTCCGGGTTTCTTTGTTATGTCTCCATTTCCCCGGTGCGGATACGGATCGCCTTTTCAACAGGAATAATGAAGATCTTCCCGTCACCGACTTTCCCGGTCCGGGCGGACCCGGAAAGGATATCCACTACCGTATCGACCTCGTTGTCCCTGACCACGATCTCAATCTGGATCTTGGGCAACAGGTCTACGGTCATCAGGCCTCCCCGGTATTCCAGTGTGATACCTTTCTGTACACCGCGTCCTTTGACTTCACTTATCGTCATGCTGACGATCCCTTTTTCCTCCAGCGCTTTTTTCACGAATTCGAATCGTTCCGGTTTGATGATAGTTTTTATGAGTTTCATCATGTTTCCCCCGTTTCAGCACCTCTCCCCATGCTGGGAGATGTCAAGCCCGACATACTCTTCCTCTTCCGTAACCCGCAACCCGATCGTTTTGTCGATCACAATCGCGAGTATGTAAGTGACCACGAAAGCGTAGATGACCGCAGCGCCGGCACCAACAACCTGTGCAATGAACTGGTGAGTGTTGCCTTCGATAAGACCTGATATGCCGTTGATGGATGCTACGGCAAAAATACCGGTTGCAAGGGCACCCCAGAGACCACCCATGCCGTGCACTGCCCATGCATCGAGACTCTCATCAACACCTTTGCTCTGGCGCCAGAGCATGATACTGTAGCACAGGATACCGCCTACGGCTCCGATAAGAATCGCCGCCATCGGTGTTACGTAACCGGCTGCCGGTGTTATCGCAACAAGGCCGGCCACTGCGCCACTGACAAACCCAAGCGAACTTGGCTTCCCGCCGTGAGCCCAGCTCACCAGCATCCAGGCAAGGGCACCTGCTGCGGCCGCTATGTTGGTTGTAACGAACGCCAGTGATGCAAGGCCGTTTGCCCCGACTGCACTACCCGCGTTGAACCCGAACCAGCCAAACCAGAGAAGGGCTGCACCAAGGATGGACCACGGGATATTAGCCGGTTCCATCGCGTACTTGCCATAGCCGACACGTTTACCGATCACGATTGCCAGTGCAAGTGCCGCAAAACCGGAACTGATATGGACGACTGTGCCTCCCGCAAAGTCCACTGCGCCGAACTGGGAGGTCCAGCCACCACCCCACACCCAGTGGGCCAGCGGATCGTACACAATGGTAGTCCAGAGAAGCGCAAAGATAAGGTATGAGCTGAACTTGATACGTTCTGCAAAACCCGAGGTCACGATAGCCATGGTCACTGTCGCAAAGACAAGCTGGAATACCATGTAGAGGAGTCCCGGAATCGCCGAACTGTACGGCCCGGGATCCATTCCCACATTATTCAATCCAACATACTGTAAGTTGCCGATGAACCCGTTCAGCGAACTGGTTGGATCATTGCTGAATGCCAGTGAGTACCCGAACAACACCCACTGGATGCTGACGAGTGCAAAGGCAACAAACGACAGGGTGATCATGTTAATGAAATTTTTCTTCCGGACAAGACCCCCATAGAACAATCCTACGCCCGGCGTCATGATCATGACGAGCGCCGTTGAGGCGAGGATCCATGCTGTTGCTCCTGAATCGATTGCCATTCATTTCACCTGTAATAAATAAGATTGAATTCGCGCAGGTCCGGGGGGGTTGTTCCCCGGCTTGTGCTGCTGATCAGGAAAGAAGTCCGGCAGGTGATAGCCCTGAAGATCTGAAGGATCGGAATGTCCCACACCCCGGTACCTGGCAGCCTGCCCGATATCACCATGTCACTCTCCTTATCCTCATCCAATAGTAAGTTTGCATTTGTAGGAAAGAAGATTCGTTCCTATGTATTTAAATATTTCTAAATCGAGACATATTTCCCAGTGCAGATCCGGCATCGCGAGAATGCCCGGTTTGGTTTGCACATGCATTGAGCACCGCTTCAGTGCGTTCGTATGCAGGATGGTGTTAGAATGGCGCAAGTGAGTAAACCAAAAAAAATGACAGAAATGACAAAAGAGCAAATCAGTGGAGTTCACGCCCTGATCAAAAAGAAAAATATCCAGATTGTTGATCTGAAATTTAATGACCTGCCAGGCCTGTGGCAGCATTTCTCAATCCCGGCGTCAGAGCTGAACGGTTCCACCGACCCCAGGTCCGGTATCTGGTCGGATGGTATCGGATTCGACGGCTCCTCAATCCGGGGGTTCCAGAAGATCCAGGAGTCCGACATGCTCCTCTACCCGGATACCTCCACAGCAGTTGTCGATCCGGTCTGCGAAGTACCTACACTCTCTATTATATGCGATGTCTATGATCCACTTACCAGACAGGCATATTCCCGTGACCCGCGGTTTATAGCTCACAAGGCGGAAGAGTACCTAAAAACTACCGGCATTGCCGATGAGAGCTTCTGGGGACCGGAGTACGAGTTCTTCCTGTTTGATGATGTCAGATATTCTCAGACCGTCAACCAGGGATTTTATTCCGTAGACTCAATTGAAGGAAGCTGGAATTCCGGCCGGGATGAACAGCCGAATCTCGGATATAAGCCGCGTTACAAGGAAGGATACTTTCCGGTACCACCCCACGATTCGCTCCAGGATATCCGGAGCCAGATGATCCTCAGGATGATCGAGACCGGCATCCCTGTCGAAGTTCACCACCACGAAGTAGCAACTGCCGGACAGAACGAGATCGACATGCGTTATGGATCCCTTGTCAGGATGGCAGACCACTGCATGATGTACAAATATATTGTCAAAAATATGGCACGCGAATTCGGCATGGTCGCGACATTCATGCCCAAACCGCTCTTCGGCGATAACGGGTCAGGTATGCACACCCACCAGTCACTCTGGAAAGGCGGGAAGAACCTTTTCTTCGATCCGAAGGGATATGGTATGATCAGCCAGACTGCGAAGTACTATATCGGAGGTCTCCTCAAACATGCAAATGCTCTCATGGCATTCTGTGCTCCTTCAACCAATTCATACAAGAGGCTTGTTCCAGGCTATGAGGCTCCGGTGAATCTGGTATACTCGCTCCGGAACCGTTCCGCTGCAGTCAGGATCCCGATGTACTCAGAGAATCCCAAATCCAAACGGATCGAATTCCGCCCGCCTGACCCGATGTGCAACCCGTACCTCTCATTCTCCGCACTTCTCATGGCAGGTATCGATGGTATCAGGAAGAAGATTGATCCCGGGCAGCCGTTTGAGGGCAATACGTACGAGCTTGAAGGAAAGGCAGCAAAGAATCTCCCGACCGTCCCCGGCTCGCTCGAGCAGGCGATTGATGCACTCGAAGTGGACCACAAGTTCCTGCTTGAAGGCGGTGTTTTCACACAGGACGTCATTGATGTCTGGATCGAGTACAAACGTTCTGAGATAGACGGGGTCCGGCTCCGGCCCCACCCGTGGGAGTTCCACCTGTACTTCGATATGTAATCCCTCTCTTTTTTTGGCTACATGCGATCGGTTTTTTATTTTCGTAAAATTGATATCGAAAAATTACCATGAAGTATTGTCAAACCTGAACAGTTGACAGCCGGTGGTTCTCTCTTTTGTGGACAGGACACCGGACATTTCTTCATTCAGATTTCTCAAAACAGCCGATACCGGGAAATTTGTTTTTGAGATTGTTAAAAACATTCACTTTTACCAGAACAGGTGACTTCTGGTAAAATTTGATTTCAGGGGCCAGGTCACCTGCGGTTTTGAGATCTGAATCCTGGAAGAGTCGAAATGTAGGAAAAGAAAAAATTTGCAGTAAAAAAAAACCGTCATTCCGGGGCAATTGTCGGGAGGAAAATTTCGTAAAGCCCGGGTTCCATCACGGATCCCGTTCCCGTGGTCTCACATCCCTGCTGAGGTTACCAGAACCATGAAGATCCATACCTGCAAAAAAATCCCGTCCACATTTTTATATACAGTTCATGACTAAACCAGAGCATATTGAGGATGGAACCATGCCAGAATCACATACATACCCGCTTGCCCGGCTCGTACTCTTCATGATCTGCCTTGCGATATTCGGCAGCATCCTTGCCGGGGCGTATTACTATGCTGTGGACATTCCTGCGCAAAAGAGCGGAGCTCCCGTGGAAAATAGTGTGCCCGACATCAAAAAGTAATGTGAATACTGTATCGCCAAATGTCAGGAAGCTGGCAACCTCTGGTGTTTCTCACAATGTAACGACGTCTGCTGACCTTTTTCATGCACGGGGCATCTTTCCAGCAACGGTAACGAGCCTTGGGATTTTCACAACAGCCATGGCGATACCGGGAATCCTGCGTCCTGCCCGGTGCGAACGGGTACCGGGACGGTGAAGATCATTTCACGATTATTATATGCATTTCCATTCAATCAGGAAAGTATAACCCATGAGGGATGTGTGTTAAAATGACCGAAACACGATCTGAAAGATCACCGCTTGCCCGGCTCGTGCTCTTCATGATATGCCTTGCGATATTCGGCAGCGTTCTTGCCGGGGCGCATTACTATGCCATTGACCTGCCGCAGCAGCAGTCGCTGCAGCCTCCGAGAAACGATTGCACTATGGATATGCAATGCATGGACGATTGTTCAAAAGCGGGCTGGAGCTTTTTCTGCATCCAGTGGTGTTGTAAATAATAATCCGTTCATTTTTTTTAATTCCGCGAAGAGACCCGGGAAAAGAATTATCCATTGAGTGGAAGTGCCGACCTGCCCGGGTTGCCGTTCACAATAAACGGACTGTTTTTTTGGCAGGGGGATTTTAAAAACCGGATCGAAGGGCAGGACACTTTTAAGTGATCGCGGGATGATGATCGTTGCATGCCAGGATTCTCGCTCCTCAAACCCCTCGGGTTCTTCTATGCAGTAGTCCTGATCCTTGTCCTGACGTACCTCTGGTATTCCGGGAAATGGAAACAGAAAGCCGGCTGGATCATCCTTCTCGTCTCAACTGCGCTCGGGTTTCTCATCTTCTCCCCGCTTGCACCGTACCAGTTCCAGGAGCTGATGCTCCGCGATGTGCAGGGCCTTGGGGTATCGCTCATGGTCGCAGCCATCGGGCTCTCGATAATATTCCTGCTGACCATAATATCCGGCAGGTTCTTCTGCGGGTACCTCTGCCCGGTCGGGGCCGTACAGGAGATTGTATCCCGGGTGCCCGTGCCAAAGCTCGTGCTCCGCCAGAAGGTTCCGCTGATGATAATCCGCGGGATTGTTTTTGTGATATTCCTGTACATGGCATGGGTCCTCTCGGCCTCCTTTCTCGCTTACTTTGGTATCAGCAGTTTCTTTACCCTGGCCCTGACTACCGCAAGCATCGTCTTTGTCGTGATGCTCCTTGTCTCCATGGTACTCTACCGCCCGTTCTGCCGGATCATCTGCCCGTATGGGTTCCTCCTCTCGCTTGCTTCCGGGATAAGCCTCCTTGCCCTGCAGAGAACGGATTCGTGTATTGAGTGCAGGCAGTGTGAGCAGATCTGCCCGGTTGACGAGGCAAAACGCGGTGACCGGAAGGCCGAATGCTATCTCTGCGGGAGATGCACCGATGTCTGCCCGGCGGCCGGGGCATTGCGGTACGGGCGGAGGGTGGGGAAAGGGAAGTCCTGAGTGCTGTTTGAGGAATTCTTTTTTTCCTCGCGATATAATTTCTGGCGTTATCACGGGGGAACCGCTGCTGACATACGAAAGAAGCGTGCGATCTGCTTTGAGGACAACGGGAGCGGGATCGCGGACGCCGAGAAAGAGAAGATCTTTGAGCGGGGATTTGGGAAGAACACCGGCCTCGGGCTCTTCCTTGCCCGGGAGATCCTCTCCATCACCGGCATCACGATCCGCGAGACCGGCACCCCGGGCACCGGCGCCCGGTTCGAGATTTTGGTCCCGCGGGGCGTACCGGTTCAAAGACCGGGCTGCCTAGCACCCGGTGCCGCACTTCTCTGGCATTTTCCCGCCGGGGTTATATAGCATTCACTCCCACTCAGTGGAACGAAAATATCACAAAGGAACGAAGATGCCCATTCCCCAACCCGCGTATTCACCACTTGCCCGGCTCGTACTCTTCATGATCTGCCTCTCGCTATTCGGGGGCATTGTTGCCGGGGTGCATTATTATGCCATTGACCTGCCGCAGCAGAAGGCAGTGCCACCCGACAATGGCAATAAACCATTTATGAAATGTCCGATCTGCGAGTTCAACTGCAAATTCAAGCCAGACTATTTCAATTGCATGTCCGAATGCGACCTGATATGTTAGGAATACCGCCGGGCTGATCGGGGCCTGGGAGAGGGGTGCAAATCCGGGCACGCTACGGCCCCGGATTACCCCGTTTTTTCGATCCAGAGACAGTGTTTTGCGAAAATGAGGGTGAGTTTCACCATTTTTTGAGCATTTTTACGTCGGAGAATGAGAGACAGTATATAGCAGAGTTACAGCGGGCGATCTCTGGTTGGATCGGACCAGTGTATGCCGGAATGAAAAGAAAGCCTGTTTTGGGAGGGGTGATCTTGGCGCTTCTCCGCACCGGGTCTCCGTCGGGGACAACTCTCATTTCCGGAGATTATGCAGTTTAAAAAAATCCGGAAAAACAGGGTTTATGGTATCTTTGCTGCAGCCGCACGTGCCATCTGCCGGGCAGTTTCATAATCGGCAGCAGTCCCGTTTGTCCGGAAATCCTGGTACACGTCCTTTTTCACAAATGAGATCAGGTACATCCGGGTATTATCGCTTTTATCGGAAAAGACGAGAGCGTTGCTGGAATCCCCGATGCCAGGAGAGGGTAATACAGCGAGCGTCATGTTTGCATTGTTCTCTCGGATCATCCCGTTTTTGTATGCCTCGATGGTATTCGGGATGATGAGCGTGATATTTTCAGAGGGATATACAGAGATAATCTGTTCAAAGATCGTACCGGGAGGCGAATTTGGATCATTTTTCCGGAACATCGCCCAATACCCTTTCTTCCACCCGTGATCAACAGCCCAGGACCGCATTTCAGAGATATTTCTCTCGGATTTTTCCACAAGGGTCACTGTTGACGGAAGTTCAGAAGGCTGTAATACCATCTGCGAGGGCTCGATCTTTGAGAGCTCGGTGCCGGTTTGCGGCAACGGGGTTTGTATTACCGGTGAAACAGGCGGGGTTTGCGATGTACATCCTCCAATAAAGACCGAGAGGATAATAAAGACCAGGATGAGCACCGGCGAAATGGACTGCGTATTCATGGTTAGCATATACCCCGTTCCACGAAAACGTTTGTTGTTATTACATCTGACCGGCAATTTGTTAAAAAACAATGGGGGGTCCCCGGGTAACCCCCCTTACAAATTTCCAGAACCGATCGGACCCCCCCGTCCGGTCCGGGGATTTGCCCGGCCAACCCCTTTAAGGCACCGTTTCACCAGCCGGCAACTAAAAAACGAGATGGGTTATATTTTCTTCGTGTCATGTGCAAGGGCATCATCAGCCCCGCCCCGCTTCCAGACCTCTCCGCCATCAATGACAAAGTCAGACCCGGTGACAAAAGAGGATTCATCAGAGGCAAGGAACAGGACGGGATAGGCAATATCAACAGGCTCTCCCACGCGACCGACAAGATTGGACTCCCCGAACATGGCAAGAAGTTCCTCTTTGGTTCTTCCGGCCTCCGCGGCCTTCTGGAAGGCCACATCCAGGATTGCGGTCCTTACAAATCCGGGGAATACCGTATTGACACGAATATTGTCTTTTGCCAGTTCAACGGCCGCCACATGGGAAAAGGCTGCCACAGCGCCCTTACTTGTGCAATAAGCACTGTTCATCGCGCTTGGCACATACACAATATTGGAGGAGATATTGATGATGGACCCGCCCTGTTTCCCGTTTCGTTTCATGGCCGGGACCGCGGTCTTTACCCCAAGGAAAACGCTCTCCACATTCGTGGCCATGACATTGCGCCATTCGTGAATAGTTGTCTCAAGGATGGGCTTTAAAAAACCGATGCCGGCATTGTTCACGACCACATCGAGCCTCTTGTAGGTTTTCAGGGTATAGTCGATAATTCCCTGCCAGGATGCTTCATCGGATACATCAAGCCGGAAAAACGATGCAATGCCACCCTGACTGGTTATTCCGTTCACGACCTCAGCGCCCTGTTCTTCCCGGCGTGCGGCAATGATAACGCGTGCCCCTTCACGGGCGAAGAGTTCCGCGATACCTCTCCCGATCCCGGAGGTTGAGCCGGTCACCAGGCAGACTTTGCCTTCCAGACGTCCATGAGTTACCATGGAGTATCGTTTATTATTCTGTGGTTTAATTTTTTATATACGGAGGCGGTGATGAAGCCGGGGACCGCAACCGGCGCTGATTACACGGTTGCGACACGGGACGTAGTATTGATATCAAGGTATTGGCCGGTCCGTGTATCGTACTCCGGCCAGTTCACGTTCGTCTTGCCGTTCGGGTTGCCGGTTTTCGCAAATTGTGTCCAGTAGTCCATCATCGTATCTGATACCTTGTTGCTCGCAGGGTCCGGTTCCCCGGGGAAATGACGGAAGATGAAGTACAGCTCGCTGCCGTGGTATGCCCCATAGGGCTGGCCGGGAAGGGCATATGTGAAACGGTACAGGTACGTGCTCTGGTTCAGCCTGGCCATGGACCCGGCAACGAGTTTTGAGGCATGGTCGAAGTCGTACACGGTCATGACCCGTTCAGTCTGTGCCTGGACTTCAGCGGGTGTGCCGGCCGGGTACGCTGCAAGGATCTGGTCAGCGTTCTTTCCGAAACGTTCCCGGATATACTGCTGGTACTCAAGGACCGTCATGTTTGTATCGAGAGCCAGCGGTATTCCTTCAGCGGCATTGTTCCCAACAATGAGGGGGACCGGGTTCTGGGTTCCCTGCCGGAAAACTTCCTGCGGGGCGGCGGGAATGATCCAGCCGTCCGTGATCGGCTTGAACTGGATGGTCCGCATGGTCCAGAACGGAGACTTCAGTTCCGGGGTTGCATTGAGAATCTCCA